>Ga0163163_10001577_pt1 | contig 19212 bp, 19 predicted proteins | sample S65metaG_FD_119766 | JGI IMG/M metagenome (GOLD analysis project Ga0163163, IMG submission 119766) | Switchgrass rhizosphere microbial communities from Kellogg Biological Station, Michigan, USA - S6-5 metaG | ecosystem: Host-associated > Plants > Roots > Rhizosphere > Soil | place: USA... | reverse complement strand
TTTGAACGGCGCATGCAGCAACGTGAAACACAAGAAGGTCGTGTTCACTTGTGTGAGCGATCCGATCGCGGCGGGAGCGGGCAAGAGCCGTACGGACCATCTGCCTTTCGTTACCGGGGTAGGAAGTTTTCCGCCGGTGAGCCACATGTTGGATTTCATGCAGAAGCTGGTGCCGGGATTACGGGCAGTGGGAACCATGTACAACCCGGCGGAGGCGAACTCGGTGAAGGAACAGGCGGTGGCGCGGGAGATATTTGAGAAGCGCGGGATCCGGCTGGAGCAAGTTGCCGTCACTGGATCGAGCGAGGTCCTGCAGGCGGTGCAGATCATGGCTGGACGAGACATCCAGGTGGTGTGGCTGCCGGCCGATAATACAGCCATCCAGGGGTACGAAGGGGCGGTGAAGGGCGCCAGAGATGCCCGACTCCCGTTGATCACAGATATATGCTCGTCGTTTTCCCGTGGAGGTCTGGCGTGTCTTGGAGTGGGGATGCAGTACTCCTCCCAAGTTGCCGGAAAAATGGCCGCTCGGGTGCTGCGCGGCGAAGAGACGAAGGATATGCCGATCGAAGAGGTTGCGGTAGAAGAGAGATCGATCAGCCGCAAAAATGCCAAAGAATTGGGCATCAGGATTCCCGCGGAGTTCGCACAGGACGTTCGTCCGTAACCATCCATGGAGATCGTTACCCAACAATTCGACGATGCACTGGAAGTAAAGGTGCGAGGGCGGCTCGACAACTACTGGACCGAACATTTGCGCAGCAACCTGGACGAATTTATTCGGGGAGGCGCACACGTCCTTCGGTTGAACCTCTCGGGAGTTTCTTACCTCAGCTCGGCCGGCGTTGGGCTGCTGGTGCTGATCTACCGCCAATTGAAGGAGATTGGCGGCGCCCTGATCATCGAGAGCCCTTCCAACCAGGTCAAACAGATCCTGGATCTTTGCGCGCTTACGCCGATCCTGTTGACCCACCCAACTTCGTCACCCCCTCCCTCGCGCAAGACAGAGGTTCGTCGATTCACATCAGCGAACGCTTCGTTTGAACTACTGGAATCTGCTTCTGAAAAGCCACTAACTTTCGAGTTGATCGGGGATCCGAGCCTGCTGAAATCTCGTCAGTTTGGTCCGGATGACTGCCGAACCATCGAGTTTCCAAAAACCACGTTCGGTTTCGGATTAGGAGCTCTCGGTAACAACTTTGAAGAGGCCCAGTCGCGCTTTGGGGAATTTCTGGCGGTCGGCGGTTCAGCGGCTTATCTGCCGACCGATGGGACGAATGTTCCCGATTTCATGGTGTCCAGCGGAGAGCTGGTGCCAGAGATGAACGTGTTGTACGGCCTACGTTGCGACGGCGGATTTTCACACCTGCTACGATTCGAATCCATTAGTTCTGACAATCCAATCCCGCTCTCGGAGCTGGTGACGACGGCGTTGGAGATTTTCGGCGGTCAGCCGATAGGCATGGTCCTCGCAGCTGAATCAGCTGGAATGTTAGGCGCCGCCCTTCGTCGCTCTCCTGCAATGGCCGCAGCCGGGAACGCCTCTCCATTTCAATATCCGGAGGTTCGTTCCTGGCTCTCGTTCTCAACCGAACGGCTCTATTCACGATCTCTTGCCCTGATATCAGGAGTCGCGGCCAATTCCTCCGATGAGCGACTGGCTCCTTTCTTGCGTCGCATCGGTAGAGACATATTTCCGGTTGGACACTTTCATGCGGCAGCGTTTTCCTATCGACCTCTTAAAAAAGGAGATATCGATTTGCACGCTACGGTCGCAACATTGTTCGAGACGGAGACCTTGCAGGGTGTGCTCCACCTGCTTACCGATGATCGCGAAACGGGTGGGCCACGGCAGAGCGAGTTCGTTCGAGGCGCGTGCTGGATTGGCGCACTGTCCCAGAAGAAGTGAAAGTTGAACTCCTATGAATCTTCTGATTGGCACGTTCACGATCGGACTGATCCTGTCCTTGCTGGCGCTGGGCGTGTTCATAAGCTTTCGGATTTTTGCGTTTCCGGATATCACGGCCGATGGGTCAGTCACGCTTGGCGCAGCGGTTGCCGCGACGCTCCTGATCCACGGGGTGACTCCGCCGCTCGCTTCACTGGCGGCTTTCGGGGCGGGAACGGTCGCCGGAGCTTGCACGGGCACGCTGCATACAAAGTTCAAGATCAACTCATTGCTTTCTGGGATCCTCGTGATGACGGCGCTTTATTCGGTCAACCTTCACGTGATGGGCTCCAGTAATCTCCCCTTGCTGTCGGTGAACACATTGGCCAGTCAATCGGAGCGCATCGGCGAGAAACTGATGCGCGGAGCAACCAGTTTCAGTCTCGCCGGGTGGGACGTCAGCGTACGGGATGCTTCGGTGCTGGGCGCGATCGTCTTGGCGGTTCTGCTGACCGGAGGTCTGCTGTATTGGTTTTTGCGCACGAATCTCGGCATGGCGATGCGAGCCACCGGCGACAACGTCCAGATGGTTCGAGCATTGGGAGTAAACGACGGGAGAATGATCGTCTTTGGGCTGGCGATCTCGAACGGCTTCGTCGCACTGTCGGGAGCATTATTGGCGCAATACCAGGGTTTTGCCGATGTAGGCATGGGCATCGGAATGGTGGTGTGGGGACTGGCCAGCGTGATCATTGGTGAGGCGCTGGTGGGAACGAATCAGCTCGGTATGTCGATTGTCGGAACTGTGATGGGATCCTTGCTTTTCCGGTTGATGGTCTCGGTGGCGTTGCGTTGGGGCCTTAGTCCGAATGACTTGAAGCTGATTACCGCCGCCTTCGTGTTCGTCGCACTGATCCTGCCGCAATACATCCGCAAGGGCCGGATGCGGAGTGCGCATGCTTGAGATCCGGACAGTGTCAAAGACGTTCAATCCCGGAACGCCGAATGAGGTCCATTCATTGAACGGCGTCAATCTCGAACTGACCGCGGGTTCGTGGGTCATCATTATCGGAACAAACGGTTCGGGAAAATCCACACTACTGAATGCCGTCGCGGGAACTTTCTTCGTAGACGAAGGGAGCATCCGCCTGGCTGGTCGAGACGTAACGCGATGGCCCGAGCATGCGCGAGCTAAACTGATTGGACGGGTGTTTCAGAATCCGTTCAGCGGCACATCCCCAAGCCTCACCATTCAAGACAATCTCAGTCTCGCCGCCTTGCGTGGCCGTCGCCGTGGCCTCGGTTGGGGATTGAAGGGCTCACTCGTGTCGAGAATGCGCGAGGAGGTGGGCCGGTTGAACATGGGCCTGGAAGATCGCCTCGAGAACGCCATCGGCAGTCTCTCGGGAGGGCAGCGGCAGGCGCTAACGCTTTTGATGGCTACGTGGCTTCGTCCGGAACTCCTGCTGTTGGACGAGCACACCGCAGCCCTTGACCCCAAGAGCGCGGATCAGGTGATCGCGTTAACGGAGCACGTGGTGGCGCGCGATGGATTGACAACCTTGATGGTGACACACTCGATGCACCAGGCAGCCAGCCTGGGCGACCGCCTGATCATGATGCACCGCGGCCAGATCATTCACGATTTTCAAGGTGCGGAAAAAAGACGGCTACGGCCTGAAGACCTGCTGGCGCGATTTGAAGAGGTGCGTCGAGCCGAGCAATTGGATGAAAGTGCAGCCGAGATGCTCGCCGAAAACTACGTTTGAATTGGGAACCTCAGATCGGTGTCAGCTGTCAGGGGCGGAACTGTGGCTCTAATATATTTATTGCTGCTGCAGGAAGGTTCGCAGTGCCCGGTGCACGTGCAACGTGCCGTTGTATTCGATTAATCCCAACTCTCGAAAGCGATTCATGAAAAAGCTAACGCGAGATCGTGTCGTGCCCACCATTTCGGCCAGTGTTCCCTGGCTGACATGCAGGACGGCAGTGTCGGCTGCGGCGGACTCTCCAAAATGGCTCAACCGTAAAAGTAAGCGAGCCAGTCGCATCTCGCTCGAATTCAGCAGTTGATCGGTGAAATCCTCCTCGACGCGCTCCATGCGCGAAAGCAAATCGGAAACAAAAAGGCTCGAGAACTTGGGATCTCGTTGCATGATTTCATGCAAGGCTGATGTCTCCACGGAACTGATTGTGGAAGGCTGGAGTGCGGTCGCAGTCGTCGACCGCTTGGCGCCTTTCACGAGGCAGCACTGGCCGAAGAAGTCGCCCTTCCCAAGAATCGCGAGGACCGCTTTCTTGCCGCGCGCGGATGCAACTGTGAGTTTCACGTGTCCGCTTTCAACATAGAACATCCCGTGGGCAGCATCTCCCTGCGAATAGATGTCTTCCTTCTTGAGATATTCCCGGGTTGTCCTTTGCTCGCCGATCTTACTCAGGAGATCATCGGATCTCAGAAGATCATCGGACTCGCGATTCATGTTGTGGTTGTTCATCATTCCATCCCCGCGCTGTTGACTCGGCACAGTGGTGCGGAAACTAGCGAAAGACCGCACAACGCCAACGCCACTGTACGCCCCAGTGTTAAACGCTTTGGTGTCCGAATACTGGTCTAAATTGACCACCGGAGATAGCTATGCGGGGCGACGTGAGCACTGAGCACGCGACCTTCAGGCGAGAATCGGTAGGCTTGTATTCTCTGGCTCGAAAACGCCACGGAAACTTAAGTCCCATTCGATGGGTGGGAAATGACGGACTTCTGTCGATTCCTTATCCTGCGCATGACCACAGCTCAAACAAGCGGCCCCCACATGTCTGATATCGACTTCTTTCGTTATCTCGGTCTCGCGTAGTCCGAGTGATCCCGAAACAACTGGTCCCCCGCACTTCTCACAACGGTACACGCAAAGGTGAAGGTGCTGTTTTGTCATGCGGCGGAGTGTATCCCGACCAGAATTGCAGTACTGATCAATCTTGACCGCCTCTAAAAAATTGAGCTCTATTGCTCAGACTTCTCTTTGTCATCTCTCTACCTTAAGACGTGCCCCCTCGCAGCGGTCATGGCCGTCAGCAAGCGGCGCCGCGCAGGGCAGAAGAAAAGGTGAGAACTTGAAGAAACTTATGATGTTTGTCGCTCTGCTCAGTTTGGCAACCACCAGCTGGGCACAATCGGCTCGTGAGTCCTCGACCGAGCGGCTAAGCAACGCCGGCAAGGTGCTACACGAAGTCATGGCTGCACCCGATAATGGCATCCCTGAAGAAGTTCTGGAACATGCAAAATGCGTCGCAGTGGTACCGAACATGATCAAAGGCGGCTTCATTGTTGGTGGGCGACATGGAAGAGGCGTCGCGACCTGCCGAACCGCCGCGGGTTGGAGTGCGCCAGCCTTCTTCAGTCTCGGGGGCGGCAGCTGGGGACTGCAGATCGGACTCGAAGGCGTCGACCTGGTGATGATCATCCAGAACGAAAAAGGAATGCAGCAGTTACTTGCGAGCAAGTTCCAGATTGGAGCGGATGCCTCAGTTGCCGCCGGTCCGGTAGGACGACACGCCTCCGCTAATACAAATTGGAAGATGGAAACCGAGATTCTTACTTACTCTCGAGCGAGAGGTGTCTTTGCAGGCATAACGTTGAACGGCGCTTCCGTTCGCCGCGATGATGATTCCATGAAAGCGATTTACGGACGTCACGTCACGACCCGGAATGTACTGCTCGGTAAGGTTTCAGCCACTCCTGCGGCGGAGCCATTCCTGAGTGCAGTCAGGATTTCAAAAGCACAGGCCGTAGCTGCAAAAGAGTAATTCGATTTTAGGCGTGGGTGCATCCGGGTGGACTTAATCCCCCGGATGCACACGTTTCAAGGAGAGCAAAATGCTTTGGACAATTCTAATTGTTCTGTTGGTTCTGTGGTTGCTCGGATTCAGCTTGCACGTGGGCGGAAGCTTGGTCCACCTGCTGCTGGTTGTTGCTCTGGTAGTTCTAATCTTCAACTTGGTGACCGGACGCCGACGCGTAGTGTAGGCTAGGAAGCACTCGCTCCTTAGCAACGTCCTTCTTTCCACCGTCCACATGCTTGACCGCACAATACCAGTCCGTCGAGACGCTGCCTGATCCCGAGATCCGCTCACAACGTCGGTCAGATGATGTATCTAAGGATTTCATTTTCACCGTGCGGGCCCCGCCATTATTAAGGAGAAGTGAATGCCGTTACAGGAAAGTGCATCGTTGAGAGTCTCGCCGTCGCGTCTCAAGGTGCGGGCCGCCCCGGTCCTCGAAAAACTTGCAGCGTCGTTGGGAATAATATCCGGAGCCTCCCACCCAAGCCGGATTGCTGTGATCGGAAACTACCTCCCACGGCAATGTGGGATTGCGACGTTTACGACAGACCTCTGTGATGCAGTTGGAGCAGAGTATGGGGCCGCGCAATTATTGGCAGTACCTGTCAACGACCCTGGGTCGCACTACAACTATCCAACCCGTGTTCGATTTGAACTCACAGAGGGCGATCCGGCCTCCTATGAAGATGCTGCCGATTTCCTTAATTTCAGCAATGTTGATCTCGTTTCGCTGCAGCATGAGTACGGAATTTTTGGTGGCCCGGCGGGAAGCCATATTTTGCGCCTGTTGCGACGCCTGAAGATGCCGGTCGTTACGACCCTCCACACAGTTCTTCGCGAACCCGATGCAAATCAACGCGTCGTAATGGAAGAGATCGCTCTCCTCTCGGATCGAATCATCGTAATGAGTGAGCACTCCTCGAAGTTGTTACAAGCTGTGTTTCACGTCCCGGAAGACAAAATCGACATCATTCCTCATGGAGTTCCCGACCTTCCTTTCGGAGATCCGAACTACTACAAGGACACCTCTGGAACCGAAGGCAAAGCCGTTCTGCTTACATTCGGACTTCTTTCGCCAAACAAAGGGATCGAGAGAGTCATCGAGGCTCTGCCGCGAATCGTCGCTCATCATCCCGAAGCAGTTTACGTAATCGTTGGTGCTACGCACCCGCATATCAGACGCCGCGAAGGGGACCAATATCGGCTTCAGCTGCAGGCCCTGGCAAGGAAACTCGGGGTGGAACGCAATGTGATATTTCACAATCGATTTGTTAGCCCTGAAGAGATGGCGCAATTCGTAGGGTCGGCCGATATCTACATCACTCCTTATCGCTATGAGGCGCAAGCCGTCTCGGGCACATTGGCATACGCTGTCGGAGCAGGTAAGGCGGTCATTTCGACCCCGTACTGGCACGCGTCCGAACTACTGGATGAAGGGCGAGGAGTTCTCGTGCCCTTTGAAGATTCCAGTGCAATCGCAAACGCCGCGATCGATCTCCTCGATAACGAAGCGTCACGTCACGCGATGCGCAAGCGTGCATACCTTTTTGCTCGGGATACGGTTTGGAATAAAGTCGCCCAGTCTTACATGAGTACATTTGTTCGAGCGCGAACCGATCGCATGCAAACTCCTCGCATCGCCTTCTCCGATCTGAATGCTGAAAGAACGTTGGATCGACTGCCATCTCTAAACCTGGACCACATGTACCGGATGACGGATCACACTGGGCTATTGCAGCATGCAGTCTTTTCTGTCCCCAACTATCGGGAAGGCTATGCCACGGATGACAACGCACGGGCATTGATCGTCGCTGTCCTCATGGAGCAGCTTGGACTGACCGAGATGTCCGAGTCGTCGAAGTTGGCGTCACGCTACCTGGCATTTCTATGGCACGCATTCAATCCAGCCGTCGGTCGATTTAGAAACTTTCTAAGCTACGAACGGCAATGGCTGGAAACAGAAGGATCGGAAGACAGCCATGGACGCGCATTGTGGGGCCTGGGTACCGTTCTCGGACGGTCTAAGTCTCCGGGTTTGAGGGGCACAGCCGGCCGCCTTTTCGAGATTGCGCTTCCGGCGATCCGCACCTTTAGCAGCCCACGGGCATGGGCGTTTTCTGTTCTCGGTTTACAGGAATACCTCGACCGCTTTCCCGGTGACCGAGCAGCTCTCCAGACAAGAGACGAGATGGCACACAGGCTCTTGGACATCTACGTCAGCAACCACTCGCAGGACTGGAACTGGTTTGAAGATGTCCTTGCGTACTCAAACTCCCGATTGCCGCAGGCTCTTATCGCTTGTGCATCCCGTACCGGCGACAAAGCCATGCTTGCAGCGGGTCTCGAATCTCTGGATTGGTTTGTCAACTTGCAGCGCTGCGAAACGAAGGGTCACTTCGTGCCGATTGGCTCCCAGGGTTTTTACCGCAAGGGCGGAGAAAAAGCTCGCTTCGATCAACAACCGGTGGAGGCGGGTGCAACGGTTTCTGCATGTCTCCAGGCCTATGCGGCAACCGGGAATGAGCGCTGGTTAAAGGACGCATGGTCGGCTTTCAATTGGTTTCTCGGCGACAACGATCTTCAGATTGCTCTTTACGACTCCAGCACCGGCGGGTGCAGGGATGGATTGCACCCCGACCGGTCCAATGAGAATCAGGGCGCCGAGTCGACGCTTGCGTTCCTGATGGCATCACTGGAGATGCGACTTCTAGAAGATGCCGAAATAGCCACAGTCAAACACGAAGCATTGGCGGAAGCAGCTGATGGTGAGAGTTCCCGCATTCCACTGGAGATTCAATGAGTGTTGTACAAAGTGCAGTTCAGAGCCATGCCGAGCCTTTGCTTCATAGACATCCATCAAACCCGATCCTGTCCAGCAAGGACTGGCCTTATCCGATCAACAGCGTCTTCAATGCAGGCGCAACACTTCTCGAGGATGGAACTACGCTACTGCTATGTCGCGTAGAAGATCGGCGTGGTCTATCACATCTGTGCGCTGCCCGATCAGCAAATGGCGTCGATGGATGGATTGTTGATGCGACCCCGACACTGATGCCCAATCCGGAAAAATATCCGGAGGAGTTGTGGGGCATCGAAGATCCTCGGCTGACCTACGTTCCGGAATTAAAGCAATACGCGGTTGTCTACACTTCCTATTCCCGCGGTGGTCCCGGCGTTTCACTCGCTCTCACCAAGGACTTCCGAACATTCGAGCGATTCGGCGTAATCATGTCGCCGGACGATAAGGATGCCGCGCTTCTCCCGCACAAGATCGGTGGTTTCTGGGCACTGATCCACCGTCCCATGACAGCACTAGGTGCTCATATGTGGATCTCGTACTCACCCGATCTTCGACATTGGGGCAGTCATAAGGTGATGATGGAAGCGCGCCGTGGGGCGTGGTGGGACGCCAACAAGATTGGCATGTCCCCGCCACCTATCGAGACTTCCAGAGGATGGCTTGTTCTTTACCACGGAGTGCGCCACACACCTTCCGGCTGTCTTTACCGGCTTGGGTTGGCCCTCTTCGACCTGAAGAAGCCGGAACAGCTGTTACTGCGCGGAGACTCGTGGATATTCGGCCCTGAGGCTGATTATGAGCGTCACGGTGACGTCGATGATGTTGTATTCCCGTGCGGTTACACGATGAATCCTGACGGCGACACTCTCAATATCTACTACGGAGCCGCGGATTGCTCGATCGCATTGGCGCGTTCGAGTGTGCGTAGTCTTCTTGAATGGCTCGACGTCAATGGGACGCAAGAGCGTCGACAGCGAATCTAGGGTTTATGAATATCTTTCGCTGGATGTCCCAATTCGTCTTCAGGTGCCGACACCGGCACCTGAGCCGGGTGTTCACGATAGAAAATCGGACATATCAGGTTTGCTTCGATTGTGCGCGGCAGGTCCCGTATCCGCGAAAACCCTTGAGGTCCGACAAGCAAACTGTCGCTCTTAAAGGACTCCCCGAAGGATCGCAACGCAGCTGAAAATCGGGCGGAGGCTTTGGTTCGATGACTAGCATTCTATTTACAGTCCAAGTTACGGCACGGCCTGAGAATCTTGGCGACGGCAACAACGAGCGCTACTCTGCGCAGGCGTTTGCGACCAATGGCACACCGCTTCACTACCGTGGCGAAGGCCCCACGCTCGCTGCCGCCTTCCGTCAGTTTTCGCGTGCAGTAGACGAACAGGAGCGCGGCCCGAAACACAAACCATAATGGCGATGAATACTAAACTGCCGCTGTCATAAGGAGTCAGGATGATGAGTAAAGACAAACCAGATGTCCCTTCGAACGCCAGTGCTGACTCCACCGTCACCCACCTTGGCGTCACTTATAAGATCACCCACCACGCACATCAGTCTGAGACGCCCCTCGAAACCTGCGCCTACTGCGGCGGCAGCGGTCAGCTATTCACGCGCAAATGTAAGCACTGCGATGGCCGCGGCATAGTTGTGGAACCGCGTCGGAGCTGACCGCCTATTCCAGCCAGACGATCCCTTCGGAGATCATAACTGCGGGAGGGAAAGTAACCTTTCTTTACCTGTTTCCGTCTAATCGACTGTAGACGGGCTGTAACCACAGCTAGTAGGCTATTACTGGTAATGCCTCGCTGGATCAAATTCGTGGCGCTGTTCATCCTCACGTTTGCCGTGTTCGACGTGTGTGCGCCCGAACGCTGTGAGGCTCAGGTTCCTACCCAGACTTCCGTTCAGTTCCACCCCGATCAAAATCCAGGCGGCGGTGATTCCTGCCAGTTTGAGGAAGACTGCTTCAACTGCGCCCATTTCGCGCCTGGAACTGGTTTTGTTCTACAGCCCTTTGGCGTGATCGCGTTTACCTTGCCCGATCAGTTCTTCTCTTCAATCGAACAACCACTGCTTGCGCCTTATCACCCTCCTCGCGCTTAGTCCCTGTTCTCTTGAAATGCCCTAGGTAGGCGTACTACGCCTGCGCGCGTTTTTTCGTATCTCCAGAACAGGACTAGTGGTCATGTATTCGTCCAAACAATCGGCCTCTTCGGAGGCACCGTCGTATTCCGACTTGGCTCCTCGATTGTTGCGATTCTTTCAGCTATTGATTGGTGAGCAAGCCTTGGCTGAGAGACTCGCAATCGAAACCTTGGTGGAAGGTACTGCCCTCGGAGGGGCAGGCCTGTCCAATGGAATGTCCGTCGCCCTTGTGCAATGTGCAGTGAAGAAGGCTAGGGCTGCAACGGGATCGAGCGCACCCTCACCCGACAAGTTAGTGCGAGCAGTGAGGTCACTGCCCCTGTCCCAAAGAGTAGCTGTGGTGCTCTTCCGGGGGCTTGGGCTTCCGCTCGACGAGGTCGCAACAGTTACCGCCACCAGTGTCCGTCAGGCCCGACGCCTCTGTGCTGATGGTCTTCTCGCAATCCATCATTCCCTAACTGTAGTCGACACGAAATGCGATTCGACTGCTGGCAAGCAAACCGGAGAGTTCTAGTGAGAGAAGTCAAAACAGTCCTTCTGCTGTTCTTCGCCTCTCTTTCTGTGCCAATTGCCTCGGCACAGCAGAGTGCGGTACTGACGATTGATCAGGCACTTGCAAGGGCGCGGACCAGAGCCCCACAGATTCTCGCCGCTGAAGGTCGCATTGCCGAAGCACGTGGACGCCTCACCGGTGCTTCTGTCCTTCTCCAGGAAAACCCTACTATCGAGACTGCGGTTGGCCCGCGCTTCTCGAAAAATGGTGACACTGTCGACTATGACGTCACCCTAAGCCAACCGATCGAACTGGGCGGACGGCGTGCAGCCCGTATCGCGGGTGCTCGCGCGGGGATGGAACGGGAAACAGCATCAAGCCGGGATGTTCTCCGCCGTCTGCTTCGCGATGTCAGTGTCGCATTTGCCAGAGGCCTTGCCGCGAGAGAGCGTTTGAGGCTTGCGGAAGCATCGAGCAAGATTGCAGCCGAGTTGTTCCAGGGTATGGAGCGGCGTTACCAGGCCGGTGACGTTCCCATTCTCGACGTCAACCTTGCCCGCAACAGTGCGGCGAGAACGCGCGCCGAAATTCGTTCAGCCCAAGCTGCGTATGCTTCCGCAATCGGGGATCTTCGCATCCTGCTTGGTATGACGCACGATGAGTCACTCGATATCACTGGCGATCTTCGCGATCGGCGACCGTTCGACTTAACCGGTCTAATGGCAAAGGCCGGCGATCGCCCCGACCTTCTCGCCCTCATCGCTGAACGAAGCGAGGCACAAGCAGATGTTCGCCTCGGTCAGGGCTTCCGCTGGCCGACGGTAGCTCCCGCGTTTAGTTTCAAACGCGACCAGGGAGACAGCGTCATTCAGGGTGGACTCAGCTTCACGCTTCCCATCTTTAATCGTGGACAGGAATTGCAAGCAGTCGGTCAGGCTCGCAGTCGACGGCTGGAGCGCGAACTCGACGCAACGAAGCGCGCTGTATCCGTGGAAATACAAACGGCGTTCGATGTTTACAAGCTCCAGGTCGCGGCGGTCGAAGAACTCGAGCGCGACGCGCTCCCCAGTCTCGAAGAGAACGAAACGCTCTCACGCCGCAGCTTTGAAGAAGGCGAGATCGGACTGGCGGAGCTGCTGCTGATTCGCCGAGAAGGATTCGATATGCGCACGATCTATACCGAGCGGCTGTTAGAGGCCGCAATAGCGGGGATTGAATTGGAATCACGAGCGGGGGTACTGCAATGAAGTACGTCGTGACTGCATTGTTATCGATTTTGGTGTTCTCGGTTGGATGTTCGAAGACCGAGGAGAAGAAGGAAGCTGGCGAACATGCGACTGCTCCCGTCTCCAACGAAGCTAAGCACGTGGACGCATCGCTCCTGCACATTGAGCCTACGATGCTGCGCGACCTGCGCATGACCACAACTGCGGTTGAGCTCCGCACGGGTGACGAAAGCGCGGCCGTTCTTGGAGAGTTGCATCCGAATGAAAACGCATACGCCGAAGTCGGTACGCCCATCACTAGCCGGATTGTGAAGGTCAATGTTGGGCCGGGCCAATCTGTAAACGCAGGGCAGGTGCTCGCCGTCTTGCAGAGCAGTGAGGTTGGAAAAGCAAGATCGGACGCCATTACTGCCCAGTCGCGGTTGAACTTAGCGAGTCACATACTGGAGCGAAAGCGCCGTCTGGGAGCCGAGCGCATCGTAGCGCAGCGTGAGATACAGGAAGCCGAGGCCAACGTGGAAGCGGCGACTGCGGAACTACGTGCCGCGAAAACAACACTGCGTTCCCTCGGACTGAGCGGGGAGGACGCCGACCACCTCTCCGACACGCCGACATTTGGTCTGCGGAGTTCTATTGCAGGCACTGTCATCGAGCGAGACGCCATTCAAGGGCAATTGGCAGATCCGAATAAGCCATTGTTTCGAGTTGGTAATCTGGGGCGTCTTTGGCTGACTGTTCACGCATTTGAACGCGATGCAATTCGTGTCAAGTCCGGGAGCAACACACCAATTGCATTTCCCGCGTTACCGGGCCGCTCATTCACCGGAAGGGTGACTCTCGTAGGCAAGCAGGTCGAGCCAGAATCTCGAACCGTTCCTGTGCGCATCGAGGTCGACAATCGGGATGGCACCCTTCGTCCCGGTATGTCCGCCACTGCATGGCTCACCGTAGGGCAGGGGACGGGCAAGATTCTTGCGGTTCCTTCTGCCTCACTCCAGCGCATTCAAGAGCGATGGATTGTCTTTATACCCCGGGGAGAAAGCCAATTCGAGATGCGGGAGGTTGGACGTGGCCGAGATCTCGGCGGCGAGGTTGAAATCATCTCTGGATTGAAAGCTGGTGAGACCGTCGTTGTGGATGGGGCCTTCCTTTTGAAGGCGCAAGCCGAGCGGTCGGCCGGTGAAGGCGAAGAACACGATCACTAAGGAGCAAAGGACATGATTACAAAGATTCTGAAGGGTTCATTCGCCCGTCCCGCGCTGACTCTGGTGCTTGTGCTCGCCGCATGCGCGCTTGGAGCAGTCTGGCTGCAGGACTTGCGGCGAGACGTATTTCCCGATCTTTCCGCGCCGGTTTTCAACGTCATCGTGCAGAACCCAGCCATGGGAGCGGAGGAGTTAGAGACCGGCGTCGCGGTTCCGCTGGAAGTCGCACTCGCTGGACTTCCCGACGTCAGGCGTATCCGCTCAACTTCGCTGCTCGGAGTTACGCAGGTCACGGTCGAGTTTGAGTCTGATGCCGATTACTATCGGTCGCGACAATTCGTCGCCGAGCGTGTGAATCAGGTTGCAGCGCAACTGCCTCCCGGTACTGAAGCTCCGAATATTTCGAGTCTCACAGGGAGGCTGAACGAGATCTTCGAGTTCACACTCGAAGCTCAGCCGGGCACTGCCGATCCAATGGTTTTACGCGATCTCGCCGAGTTCGAAGTGCGCAACAGACTGTTGGCCGTCCCTGGTGTCGCTTCGATCGAACGGCTTGGCGGCTACCTGCGTCAGTTCCAGATACAGATTGATCCCGAACGTATGTTTGCGCGCGGCATCACCCTCGACGACGTGGAGCACGCCGTTCAAGGGAGCAACATCAACGCTGCCGGCGGATTCGTCACGGAAGGATCGATGGAGTGGACCGTTCGGGCTGTCGGCCGCGCGAATAGCGTGGAGGACCTGCGCAACACCGTAGTCGTAATGAAAGCGAAAACGACGCCCGTAATGTTGGGAGACATAGCCGACGTCCGCGAAGCACCGGCGGTTCGGCGTGGGATCGCACATCGACTGAATGGCGAGGTCGTGAGTTGCCGGGTCATCAAGCAGTTCGGTTCCGACACCGTAAAGGTGTCGGCAGGTATTCGACAGGCCCTCGACGACATCGGAAAGACGCTGCCGAAGGGAGTGCAGTTGCGGGTTGTCTACGACCAGGCTGAGCTGATCGGTAGCTCGCTGGGAGGAGTTGAACGAGCAATCTTGATCGGTGCTGTGCTCGTCATTCTCGTACTGTTCCTCTTGCTCGGCGATATCCGTGCCGCGCTCATTGTCACCCTCACGCTTCCGCTGTCGATCGCCTTGTCTGGCTTGCTGTTGAAACCGCTCGGTATTGGGATCAACACGATGACCCTCGGTGGACTCGCGATTGCCGTGGGTCTGCTTGTGGACGCCGCGATCATTGTCACCGAAAACATCGTCCATCGGATAACTGCTCGGCATGCCACTGGCAACCGTCGAGAAAATGCACTCGCCGCGGCAATCGAGGTCGGCAGGCCTATCGCATTCGCCACACTCATTGTTATGGCGGTCTTTCTTCCGTTGTTCGCGATGAGCGGCATCGAGGGTAAAATGTACAGCCCGTTGGCCGCCGCCGTCGTCTCCGCCATTGCTGCGTCCCTCGTCCTTGCGATTACGCTCGTGCCGGTGGTTGCCGGCATTTTCCTGCGCCCCAAGAAGAATGTCGAAGAGGAAGATGTCTGGCTTATTCGCAAACTGAAGAAAGTTTACGCGCCGTTTCTAGATTCAGCGTTACGTCATCGTGGAAAGGTGCTGATTGTTGCCGTTGTCATTACGGCACCAGCCTTGGTCCTCGCCCTTTACGTAGGGTCCGACTTCATGCCGAAGCTCGATGAAGGGGCTTTCTTGATCCAGACCGTTCTCCCTCCGGAAGCTTCGCTCGACGAGGTGGACCGAGTGAATCACCGTGTCGAAGACGCGCTGAGAACGTTCCCTGAAGTCGAAGATGTCGTGCGACGCACCGGCCGTGCCGAGCGCAGCGAAGACCCCATGCCTCACACCTGGTCTGATGTCTTGGTAATACTGAAACCCAATGGCCGACCACCAGATGTCCTCGAGCAGGCCATGCGTGAGAAGCTCCAGGCTGTTGCGGGCGCAACCGCACTCTTCACCACGCCTTTGGGAATGCGGATCGACGAAGGCCTGGGAGGAACGCCAGCGGATATTTCTGTGCGCATCTTCGGTTCAGATCTCGACAAGCTGGCCTCGCTGGGGGACCGGGCTCAAGAATTGATGCGCGGCATAAGAGGGATCGAAGACCTGCGGGCAGAAAAGCTGACCGGTATGCCGCAGCTAAAGGTCACCATTGATCGTCAGGCCGTAGCGCGCGTGGGATTGACGCCAGGTGACGTCATCCGCGCCATCCGAGTTGGACTCGCGGGTCAGGAAGAGTCCGAGGTCTGGATCGGGCAGCGTCGATTCGACATGGTCGTTCGACTACAAGACGAACATCGTAATAGCCCCAAGTCGATTGGTGCGTTGTTGATTGATGGCCACGACGGATCGAGAATCCCTCTTAGCCAGCTTGCAACGATCGAACGAACATTCGGCCCGGGTACTATTCGTCGCGAAGCGGGAAGCCGGCGTATAGCGGTCGAAGCGGCCGTTCACGGTCGGGACTTAGGTAGCACGGCGTCTGAAATAAACGCGAAGCTGTCGAAAGAGCTGAACCTTCCGACCGGGTACTTCTTTAACGTGGGAGGGCGAGTTGAAAGTCAAACACGAGCCGCACGCTCGCTGGGAATTGCAATCGCCGTTGCCGTACTTGTCGTTTTTCTGCTGCTCTATCTTGGACTGGGTTCCGCAGCGGAGGCGTTCGTCATACTAGCTACCTTGCCGACCGCTTCTGTCGGCGGAATAGTAGCCTTGCTAATCGCAGGCGAAACCTGGAACGTATCATCATTAGTGGGTCTAATCGGCCTATTCGGAATCGCAGTACAGAACGGGCTCGTACTAATCTCACAGACCCGCAGCTTACTCGCGGAAGGTTTGCCATTCGAAGAAGCTCTTCGTGGCGCATGCATCGGCCGCGTTCGTCCGAAGATCATGACGGCAGCAACGGCGATCCTTGGTTTGCTCCCTCTACTGGTTCTTCGGTTGCACGGGACCGAGATCGAGCGGCCGCTTGCCGTCGTGATGATTGGGGGCCTCGTAACATCGACTCTCTTCACGCTGTTGGCGCTGCCGACGTTCTATCTAACGGTCCATCGCTTACAGGTGCGGTTTGCTGGTCGCTTCGGACGACTACCCGAAACTATACCTGCGGAAGGTGACTGATCGGTTGGGCCGACCAGTCCTTGTGAGAATAGTGCCTGGATATTGTCTTCCGGCACCGAAATCAGCTACGCACATATTTGTTGAACCAGTCGATAGTGCGTTGCCACGCCAGATCGGCAGCGGCCTTGTTATACCGCTCCGGTGTCGCGTCGCAATGGAAGCCATGCACGGCGCCCGGGTAAACATATCCATCGTGGGGAACATTCGCAGCGGTCAAGGCCTTGTCGTACGCCGGCCACGTCGTCGCCAGTCGCGTGTCAAGCTCCCCGTGATGCACCAGGATCGCCGCCCTGATCTTCGGGATGTCCTCGGGAGCCGGCGGACCACCATAGAACGGCACCGCTGCCGCAAGATCGGATCCCAGCCGAACTGCCAGCGCATTAGCCGTCGAGCCCCCGTAGCAGAATCCGGTGGCGCCGATCTTTCCTGTGCAGTCGGAGCGCGACTTCAACCAGATCGCTGCGGTCACCATATCTTCGGACATCTTGGTTTTGTCGATCTTGTTGAACATCTGGCCGCCTTTGTAGTCGTCGCCGGGATAGCCACCTAGGGAAGTGAGCCCGTCCGGCGCAAAGGCCATAAAGTTGGCTAGCGCAAAACGCCGTGCGATGTCCTCGATATGTGGGTTCAGGCCTCGATTCTCATGGATCACGAGAATGCCGGGCAACTGCGTCGCCTTCTCGGAGCGTGTGTCGGCACTGATCGGTCGAACGAGATATCCCTTGATGCTTCCATTCCCCTTCGGCGAAGGAACGGTCTCGTAAGTTCCCTTGATCCTGTCGTCGGTGCGGGAGACCTGCTGGCCCAGAGCGTAATTCGGCATCAATGCTTGGATTACCGCGGCTGCCGCCAGCCCGCCTGCTAGTCGTTGCACGCCCTCTAGAAACGCGCGGCGACTGATCTCGCCGTGAATGAAATCGTTGTAGAGCTCGATAGCTTCGCCTGGCAGTTTCGGATCAGTCGGTTCCATTGGTTAAGTCTCCGCGATAGATAGTATCTGTGCGTGACGATATTTGGTCGCTCGATTGAAAAATAGAAATGAAGGCGTAATCGCTCTTATATCCGCCTACCTCCGACTGACCGATCGGGAAGGCGCGAACGAGAACGAACTGCCCGGTTCGATCCCAGCGCTTTGTCGCGCCGGAGGCATCCGGAGCCTTGCTGCCATTTTCACCAAGTCGGGAAGGGAATCGGCCTTCATCTTTTGCATCACCTTTCCTCGATGTGCCTTCACCGTAATCTCGCTGATCCCGAGTTCGCCGCCGACCTGTTTATTCAACAGTCCTGAGACCACCAATGTCATGACCTGTTTTTCGCGAGGTGTAAGTGTCGTATAACAATCCTGAAGCGCCTGCAGCTCCGCCTCATGACAAAGCGCAGCCTGGCTGCACTCAATAGCGTTCACGATGGCGCTCAACAGCACCTCGTCGCTGAATGGTTTCGTTAAGAATTCGACAGCCCCCGCCTTCATGGCCCGAACCGTCATCGGCACATCGCCGTGACCCGTAATAAAGATGATTGGCATGTCAGTCCGATCGCTAGCGACCCGCTTCTGTAAATCAAAACCGTTAAGGTCAGGGAGACTTACATCAAGAACAAGGCAACTGGGGGTAAGGGCTTTCGGGTGACAGAGAAATTCCTGGGCTGATGCGAATGTCTTCGGCTGCCAGCCGGCGGAAGCAATTAACAATTCCAGCGATTCGCGGACGGATATGTCGTCATCGACGACGAACACTATGGGTGTTGCGACCGGCATGGGAATGACCCTCACTTCATGGTCAAGTTGCACGCTGGGTCCTGATTCTACATCGATTGTTTGAGAGCTGGTAAGACGCGGGATAGCTTAACGGATTGCCGAGTTGAGGGCCTCAAGCAGAGCCGTGTCGCTGAATGGCTTGAACAGACAATCCGTTGCGCCGGCAGCAAGCAGGCGCGGTCGGATGGTTTCATCTCCATGAGCAGTGATGAAGACGATCGGAATAGCTCGCCGCCGCCGCTTCAATTCGCTTTGTAGATCAGGGCCGGTCATGCCAGGCATGGCAATGTCGAGAATTAGGCATCTGGTACTGGTGACGCTCTCCGACGCGAGAAACTCCTCCGCCGAAGAGAACGCTTGAACCGCAAAGCCTAGCTCCTTCAACAAGTCGGGTAGCGACTCGCGGACCGATTCGTCGTCGTCGATGACCGAAACCAGTGAGCGATTAACCATCATGAATTCCTTACGCCGCATCCGTCACAGCGGGCTTCCGAACAGTGTCGATGCTGGTGACGACCGCCGCGCCCTTGGGACTGCAAGGAATAGAAAATAAAAATGTGGATCCCGGACCATCATTCGCGGCTGCCAACAGACGGCCATGATGGTTCTCAACAATAGAGCGACTGACGGACAGCCCGATCCCCATCCCCCCAACCTTCGTTGTGTAAAACGCTTCGAACAGTCTTTCCATGTCCTGTTGGTGGAAGCCCACTCCGGCATC
>Ga0163163_10001574_pt1 | contig 19234 bp, 15 predicted proteins | sample S65metaG_FD_119766 | JGI IMG/M metagenome (GOLD analysis project Ga0163163, IMG submission 119766) | Switchgrass rhizosphere microbial communities from Kellogg Biological Station, Michigan, USA - S6-5 metaG | ecosystem: Host-associated > Plants > Roots > Rhizosphere > Soil | place: USA... | reverse complement strand
TGAATCAGATGGTCAAATGATTGCATTCGACCGCGTCAGCAAACGCTACCCTTCCGGCCATGAGGCGCTGAACGAACTGAGCTTTGAACTCGGTGCGGGCGAAATGGCGTTCATCACGGGCCACTCCGGCGCCGGAAAAAGTACGCTGTTGAAACTCGTCGCGCTGCTCGAGCGGCCATCGCGCGGGCAGGTGTCGGTCAATGGGCAGAACCTGGCGCAGGTGCGGAGGCGCGGGATTCCGCGCGTGCGCCGCGGCATCGGCATGGTGTTTCAGGATCACCGCCTGCTGCTCGACCGCAGCGTGTTCGACAATGTTGCGCTGCCGCTCGTGCTCGTGGGCGCGCCGCGCGAGGAAACCGCCAAGCGCGTGCGCGCGGCGCTTGATAAAGTGGATCTGCTGCGCTACGAACAGGCGCAGCCGGCGACATTGTCGGCCGGCGAACAGCAGCGCGTCGGCATCGCGCGCGCAATCGTGGCCAAGCCGTCCGTCTTGATCGCCGACGAGCCCACCGGCAACCTTGATCCGCAACTCGCCGCAGAGGTCATGGCCCTGTTCGGCGAGTTCCAGCAGGTCGGCACGACGGTACTCGTAGCCAGCCACGACCTGCCGCTGGTCAAGCGCATGGGCAAGCGCGTGCTCGTGCTCGATCACGGCCGCCTCATCGATGACTTTCGCCCGACCCCATGAATCGCCGCACGGAGAAAAATCGCGTCAAGCCTGCCGCGCCGGTGCGCGAACCGCGCGGGCGTTTTTCGTTGCGTGCATGGCGCGCACAACATCTGTACAGCCTGTTTTCGAGCCTGGGACGACTCGTCGCGCGACCGTGGGCAACGGCGCTGACGCTGGCCGTGTTGAGCCTGGCGCTGGCTTTGCCCTTATTGTTCTGGCTGCTGCTCGACAATTTGCGCGATTTGGGCGGGCAGGCCGAGGACGCGCGCGCGATCAGCGTTTTCCTGAAACCGGACCTGGGCAGCGATACGGTTGCGAAGTTGGCCGCACAATTGCGTGGTCAGAGTGATGTGGCTGGCGTCGTGCTGAAATCGCCCGAGCAGGGTCTGGACGAGTTTCGCAGTCGTGCCGGGTTTGCCGATGCGCTGCAAGTTTTACACTACAATCCGCTGCCGGCGCTGCTGATCGTGAGTCCGCGTGCGGATGTGACTGGGGATGCGGCTGCGGAGCTGGCGCGGCGCTTGCGCAGTGATCCGGCGGTCGATCTGGTCCAGTACGACGCGCAGTGGCGGCAACGCTTGAGCGCGATCCTTGGTTTGGCTCAGCGTGGGGCGCAAGTGCTCGCCGGATTACTGGCGCTGGCCGCGCTGCTCGTGATTGGCAACACTGTACGCCTGGACATCCAGGGCCGCAGCGAGGAGATCGCCGTGATGCAACTGCTTGGCGCCGACGATGGCTTCGTGCGCCGGCCATTTTTGTATACCGGCCTGTGGTACGGTATCTTGGCAGGGGTGATGAGTCTGATGCTGATCGCAATCGTGCAATGGGTCCTGGCGGCGCCGCTGGCGCAGCTTGTGGCCAGCTATGACCATCGTTTCGACGTACATGGCATGGCGCCCGCGACGATGCTTGCCGCGTTCGGCGCGAGCATTGCGCTCGGCTGGCTCGGCGCCTTCATCGCCGCGTCGCGGCACATCGCCCTCGGACAGCCGAAGTGACCCGCAACTGTCAAATGGGCGCCAGAATCGTGACGAGATCGGGCGTCAAGACAAGGCGGGAGGAGGAGACATAGTGGGCACTATGGCGACGACGAGCAACGCAGGATTGGCGACCGAGATCGAGCGAGTCGCGTTCAGTTTGACTGTTGCGAGTCACTGATCATGGCCGAGGCCACCCTCACCCGTCATATCGCCAGCGAGACGCCGCGCGTCATGGTGGTGGACGGGTCCAAGGTGGTGCGGCGCCTGATCGAACAACTGCTCAAGGCCGACCTGCCCGGCGTCACCGTGCTGTCGTGCGAAACCGGCGAGGAAGCGAAGAAGCAACTCGAAGCCGGTGTCGTCGATCTGGTCACGACGGCGCTGCGCCTGCCGGACATGGATGGACTCGATCTCGCGCGTCACGTGCGCGAGAACTCGCCGCAGGCGTACATCCCGATCGTGATCGTCTCCGGCGACGTCAACGAGCGCCTGATCAACCGCGAACTCACCGACATCGTCACCGACTATTTCGACAAGTCGCTCGGCTTCAACGCGCTGTCCGCGTTCATCCGTGGCTATGTGCGCCCGGAAACGAAAGTCACCGGCGAAGTGCTTTACGTCGAAGACAGTCGCGTGGTCGCGTTGGCGACGCGGCGTATGCTGGAAAAATACGGGCTCACCGTGCTCCACGTCACCAGCGTCGAGGACGCGGTCGCGCACCTGGAAACCGGCATGGTGCAGGGGCGCATCGGCTGCGACGTCGTGTTGTCCGATGTGAACCTCAAGGGCGAGCTCACGGGTGGTGATCTGCTCGAGCGCATTCGCACAGAATTTTCGTACAGCAAAGGCCAGCTGCCGGTGTTGATCATGACTGGCGACGACAATCCGAAAAACCAGACCGCGCTGCTGCGCGCGGGCGCGAACGATCTCGTGCAGAAGCCGATCGAGGAACGCCTGCTGATCACCAAGCTGCTGTTCCAGATGCGCGTGTCGCAGCACGTGCGCCACCGCCCGGCGGCGTGAGCGAAGTCAAACTCGACGCGTCGTGGAAGGCGCGGGTCGGCGATTACCTCGAGCGCCCCGAAATGCAGCGCCTGAGCGAATTCCTGCGCACCGAGTTGCGCGCCGGCAAGACGATCTATCCGCCACCCAAGCGCATCTTCGCCGCGCTCGACGCGACACCGTTCGACCAGGTCAAAGTCGTGATCCTCGGCCAGGATCCGTACCACGGACCCGGTCAGGCACATGGATTGTGTTTCTCCGTGCTACCCGGCGTGGCGCCGCCGCCGTCGCTCGTCAATATCTTCGCCGAGATTCAGCGCGATCTCGGCATCCCTCGCCCCGATCATGGTTGCCTGATTCCCTGGGCGCGCCAGGGCGTGCTATTGCTCAATGCCGTGCTGACGGTGGAACGCGGCCAGGCCGGCTCGCATCATGGCAAAGGTTGGGAAGGCTTCACCGACGCCATCGTCGATCACCTCAACCGCGAGCGCGAAGGCCTGGTGTTCCTGCTCTGGGGCAGCCCCGCGCAGGCCAAGGGCCGGCTCGTCGACACGCGCCGCCACCGCGTGCTCAAGGCGCCGCATCCCTCGCCGCTGTCCGCGCATCGCGGCTTCATCGGCTGCGGGCATTTCTCGGCCGCGAACGCGTGGCTGCGCGAGCACGGCCAGAGTGAGATCGACTGGCGCTTGCCGCCAGTCGAAACCATCGACGTTGGCTAGAAACGAAATGCGGCTTCGACGCCCCACAGTCGTGGCGCCGTGATGTTGACGAACGGCGTGCCGAGTGTCGTCGCCGTGATGTTGTTAACGCCGGTCACGTAGCGTTTGTCGAGTGCATTGTTGACGAACACCGCCACGCTCCAAGGCACATCCGCGGCCGACCAGCCAATGCGCAGATCGGTGCGGTTTGTCGCCGTGCCGATCTTGAACGCTGGTGTCTGAATGCAGGCGCCTTGCACGTAGGCGTCCGCGTTGCACCGCGTCTCGCTGCGGTAAGCGTGCTGCAGCGTAAAGTCGAGATCGCCGCCGGCGACGTTGCGCACGACGTAGTCGATACCACCAGCTGCCGACCACTTCGGTTCGCCGGTCGGTTGGCCGGACAAGTCGGTCGCATCCGAGGCGACGTAATGTTGATAGGTTGCGTCGATGTAGGCTGCGGCGAAGTTGAAGCGCAGCGCCTCGCTCGCCTGCCAATGTAGTTCTGTCTCGAAGCCGTGCGCTTCCTGGTCGCTGATCGTGACGAGGTACAGCGGCAGGTTGCCGTTGCCGTTGGAGACCAGCGACAGCGACTGTAGATTGGAAAAACGGTAATAGTATACCGAAGCATTGACGAGCAGGTGCCAGTCGGGCAGGTAGCTCTTGATGCCACCCTCGTAGTTGCGCACGGTCTCCGGCTCGTAGTGCGAAGCGGGCAGCGCGAAGTTGTAGCCGCCCGCTTGGTAGCCCTTCGTCGCCGAAACATATAGCAGCGTGTTCGGCGCCAGCTTGTAGTCGAGTACGAGGCGCGGGCTGGTGTCGTTCCAGCTATTGCTGACCGTCAGCGGTGCCGCCGTCGCAGCGAGTGTGTTGAACTCGATGTTGCCGTTCGTGCCGGGCAAGCCGAGCGGGTACTTGAGCGCCTCGATCGGCGGGATGCCGGGGATATCGAAAAAGCCACCGGCCTGCAGCTCGTCGAGGATCAAGTCGAGCAGGTCCGCCGTGCGCGGCGGGTTGTACCAACTGAACTCGCGCTCGTCGCGCGTGAAGCGTACGCCGGTCGTCAGGTTCAGCCGATCGGTCAGATGCCAGATCACGTCGCCGTAGAGTGCATACGCCTTGGAGACGTTGTGGTTGATCATGTTTTCCTGCCACGGCAGGCCGAGCAGACCGGGTAAGCCGTTCGGCGCGAGCACGTAGTTGCTCAGGTAACCATACAGCGTGCCGTCGGGCGTGATCGGTGCGGGCGACAGGTTGCGGATCACCGTGTCGATGCTGTCCGTGAACAGCTTCAGCTGGCTGGTCTGGTGCGCGTTGTCGTAGTAGTAGCTCGCGCCGCCGACCCAGTCGGCGCGATCGTTCTTGCCGGACAGCTTGAACTCCTGCGACCAGCTCGTATTGCGCTCGATGTTCGCATCGTCGAAGTAGGTCCGGATGCTGTTGGTGCCGTCATTGTCCTCGCGGTTCAGCGTCGAAAAGTGTCGGTAGGCAGTGATCGACGTCAGTTCGCCGAACGCGAACGGGTGATCGACGATCGCGGTGAGACCGTTGTAGTGGCGCGTCTCGGCGCCGTCGAGCACATCGTTGCGCACTGGCGCATGGAAAGGATCGAGCCAGGTCGTCGGATCGGTCGGAAACGGCGGCGTGCCGGTTTCTGCGGTCGGCGTCACGATGCCGATCGCCGGTCGCGCCGGGTTGTCGAGCTGCTCGTGTTCCCAGATGACGCGTACTTTGGTCTCGCCGCTGCTCCAGCGCAACTGCGCGCGCAAGCCGAAATCGTTGGTCTTGTTGTAACGCTGGCCGCTCACGCTGTCACGCAGCCAGCCGTTGCTGTCATTGTTGACGACAGTCAGGCGGAACGCGGCATTGTCGCTGACGGGTACGTTGAGCACACCATCCAGATAACGCAGTCCGTAGTTGCCGATGCGCACCCGCGCGCTTTGTTCCAACACATCTCCCGGCTCGTTCGTCACGACCGAGATCGCGCCGCCCGCGCTATTGCGGCCAAACAGCGTGCCTTGCGGGCCTTTCAACACTTCGATGCGCTGCACGTCGTCGAACAGCAGCAAGGCCCCTCCGGTCTTGCCGGCGTAGACGCCATCTGCGTAGATGCCGATCGGCGAATCGGTGCCGATGCCGAAGTCGCTGACGCTGATGCCGCGCAGCGAATAGCCCGGCTGCGTGGGCTGTTCGCCGCTGACGACGAGGCCGGGGATATAGCCGTCCATCTTCGACAAGTCGGTCGCCGCCAGCGACTCGATTTGCTTCTCGGTGACGATCTGGATCGGGATCGGCACATCCTGCACTTCCTGCGTGCGACTCTGCGCGGTGACGGTAATGTTGCCCAATTGCATGGCATCCGCTGCTGAGTCCACTGGTGTGTCGGCTAACGCGAAGCTGGCAGAGCCGAGCAGCAAGGCAATGTGTAGGCAAAGCGGGCGAATCCTCATCAGTGCAGTCTCCCCTCAGATATATTTTTGGTGTTTGCCGCAGCGTAGATGTGTTGCTTCAAGAATCGCAACTCCCTGGCCAGGCCGCGATCCAATTGCGGATCAAGTTCAGTCCTTCGACGTGCGTCGTGCTGCGGCCCTGTTCGGGCATCATCACGCCGGGTTCGTGCGACGCCATGCGATAGGGCAGGATCGAATCGTCCGGCTTGCCGGGCACGATATCGAAGTAGTGATCGCCGGTGCCGCGACCGGCCGCGACGGGCGGCTTGCACAGGCCCAGGTTGCGGTCGTCCGGCACGTTCGCTTCCAGGTACAGCGCAGTGGTGTTCGCCGGTCCGTGTGGGTTGTGGCAATGGCCGCAATTGACGTCGAGGTAGGCGCGCGCACGCGCGGCGAGCGGTTGCGACGCAGCCATCCAGTTCGCATTGCGCGGTGCGCTGCCGGCTTCCGGCGCGCCGGTGAGAAGCCCAAGTCTTGTCAGGTGTGCGAACTGGTTCTCGACACCGCCGGCGTAGCTGTAATCGCGATTCAAGTGCCGCGCCTTCGGACCGATCGGTGCAATCTGCTTGGTTTGCAGGTTCGTTACATGGCAGCCGGCGCACTGGTTCTCGTTCGGCACCACATAAGTGAACGGTTCGCGTGTGTTGTCGGTAGCGACAAGTTCGAGCGCGATCGCGTCGCCCGTGCGCGCAAGTTCCGCTTCGGTCTGCTGTGCATTCCAGACATACGGAAATGCTTCCCAGCCGTGCTCGCGGCGCACGAGCAAGCGCGTTTCGATCAGATGTACGTGATGCAGATCGAGACCTTCGCCGGCGAAGTCGCGCGCTTGATCGTACGTACGCGCGACCGATTTCGCGTCGCCACCTTCCGGTCGAGGGTAATAGAACGTCTTGCTGATGATCGTGCCGACGGGAAAGTCGAACGTCTGCTGTGCGTCGTATTTCGCCGCCGTCTGCTCTGGCATCCAGATAGTGCGCAGCTTGTGCGCGTAATCGCTGAACAGCGGTGTGTTCAGATCGTAAGGCACGACGCGCGCATTCAACGCCAGCGTGTCGCCGCGGCGGAACACCACACCCCAGTCGCTCAGCTTGGTCGGCCTGCCATCCGCGAAGTAATGCACCGGTGGCGGCGCGCGCGTGCAGGCGCCGAGCGCGAGGCCCGCAAACAGCAGCAGCCAGCTTAGCTTCAACGTCACGCCTTGCCGGGCAACTCGATCGCCGGGAGCTTCGCCAGCTCGCATTGTAATGCGGCCTTATCCATCAGCGTCGGATTGTCGTACTTGTGCGGGCCGTCGGCGTTGAGCACTTGGGCATCGCCGTTGCGTACGCAAAAACGTTCCTCGGCCGGCGGCTGGCCGTTGACGAGATTCTTCTCGTCGCGATAGCCATCCCAGAGGATGTCCGGAAAATGGCCATTGAGGCCGAACATCGCGACCTTCAGCGTCTTCAGATCCAGACCGTCGGGCGCATCGCCGCCACCAGAAAACCGGTTGTCGTAGATGTTGATCGCACGCGGGTACGGATCATAGTTCGGGTCGATGCCGGGCTTGTTGTAGTAGTTCGTGGAGAAATACGCCGACACGATCAGATTCGCGGTCTGGTTGTCGGCAATGTCGTTGTCGAAAATCTCGACCTTGCTGTTGGAGTTGATGACGATACCGGCGCCGGCCGGCACGCTCGCCACGGCGGCGCCTTTCGCGGCGAAATTGGCGAGGTTGTTGCCGACCGACTTGTTCTTGAATACGCGCGTGGAATGCCCGGGCTGCGACAGGTTCGGCATATTGAACACGAGGATTCCGCCGGTGTTGCCGCTGGCGGTGTTCTCGTAGACATCGGCGCCGATCGTGTTTTCGATCTCGATGCCGGCGACGTTGCGCTCGGCGCGGCAGCGGCGCACGATCACGTTCTGCGACTGGCCGACGTAGATGCCGGCGTCGGACGCGCCGATCGAACTGGAATCCTCGATCAGTACGTTCTTGGATTTCACGGGATAGATGCCGTACGCGCCGTTCGTCGTTTTCGGCCCGCCGGTCCATTCCACGCGTATGCCGCGGATCGTGATGTTCGTGCCGTCGTTGATCTTCAGTCCGTCGCCCTTGCTGTCCTCGATCGCGAGGTTCTCGATCGTGAAGTCGTTCGCGTAGACAAGCATGCCCTCCGGTCCGGAAATCTCGTGTTGGAACGAAAGTATACTTTTGTCCTGGCCGGCGCCGCGGACCGTCACGCCGTTCGCGCGCAAGGTGAGGACGCGGTCGAACGCGTGCTTGCCGGGTGGAATCTCGATCACGCTGCCGGGTTTTGCGTCGAGCAGCTGTTCCTGCAGCTGTTTCTGGAATGCGGCGTCGGCGGCGGAAAGCCCGGCCGGGGCGGATTCGTTGCCGCCTTGGCTGCAGGCGGCTGCGAGTGCGCATAGAACGCTGATGATGAGCTTGCGCATGACGCTTCCTCCGCGAGTCGGCCGAATGCGCAATGTGCGCCTAACGGCGCCGCCGGTTAAGGGGGCGAGCGGCTGGCAGTGGGGGGCAATACGGCCATTCGGGGTTGGCCGTTTACGCCACCACGGTATGCCGGCGCGCCGTCGGCACAGTTCCGGTCCAGCGCTTGAACGCACGGCGGAATTCGCGCGCGTCGGAAAACCCGACTTCGCCGCCGATGTCGGCGACGCTCAGTGCGCCCGCACTGAGCAACTCCAGCGCGCGCTCGGTGCGCAGGCGATCGTGGATTTCGCGGTAGACGCGGCCGGCAGCGGCCAGATGGCGGCGCAAGGAACGCTCGGAGAGATTCAGCGCCTGTGCGACGGTTGCCAGCGTCGGGCGTTCGGCCAGGCGGCGGCGCACGATGCGTTCGACCGCGGCGACGATCTCGCTCTGGCGCTTGAGCTGCGCCGCCTGCTCGCGGCAAAGCGCAAGCGCCTGCTGCGCGCTGACCGGATGGTGCGTCGGCAGCGCCACGTCGAGCCAATGTTGCTCGACCACGACGCGATTCTGCTTGGCGCCAAAGCGCACATCGCATTGAAACAGCTTGCGGTATTCCGCTGCATGCGCTGGCGCCGGATAGGTCAGCTCCAGCCGTACGGGCCGGAACGCGGCGCCGACCAGACCGCGCGCCAGCACGAGCGTGCTCGCGAACATCTCCTCGCACAGAAAAACCAGAATCTCGTCGTCCGGGAAGCGCGGCCGTGCGATCAGGGCGATCTGGCGCGCACCGACCGATTCCAGTTCCAGGTTCATCATGGAGCCCGTGATTGCCGCGTGCTCGACGCCGATGGCGATCGCTTCGCCAAACGTGCGCGCCGTCATCATCGCCAAACCGAGAATGCCGAACGTGCCGACCGACTGATGCGCCCCGACGCGCAAGCCGATATCGCCGCGCCCGAACGCGCGCAAAGCGCGCTTGATGATCAGGCTCATCTGCCGGTACGACACGCGCACCGTGGCGTCGTCGATCTGGGCGCGGGCGAGGCCCAGGCCCGCCAGCCAGGGCTGCACGGCGATGCCGTCCTGATCCGCCAGCTGCGCCAGGTCGGACAGAAATGCCACCTGGAAATCGGTGGCTGTGTAGCCAGCCGGTTCCTGCGCATTTCTGGCTGGGCGGCGCGGGCTCGGACGGGGCGAAACGGGCAAGGCTTAGTCCGCTCTGTGCGGGGCGCCTTTCTATCACGAATGGCACTTCCGCGCCTGGACCCGCCCATGCGAGGCTGGCTAACTAATTGAGTGTAAGGGTTTTTCTCCGGCAACGGTCTAGTTATGGCAAGGGCCGGATATTTGGTGTACCATACGGTACAGAAAAGCCGGCAAGGAATCGCCGGCTCGGAACTTACGGCGCTTTTAGCACTCCCAGATGCCGAGTGCTAAACTGCGCTCCTTGAGGAGAACGTTGCATGACCGCTACTGCTTTGATGGCAAACAATCTGCCGATCCCCAGCGCGCTCGGCAGTCTCGACGCTTATGTGAACGCCGTGCATCAGATTCCGGTGCTCACACTCGAGCAAGAACAGGCGCTGGCGCGCCAATACAGCGAGGAAAACGACCTTGACGCGGCCAAGCGCCTGGTGATGTCGCACCTGCGTTTCGTCGTGCACGTTGCGCGCGGCTATAACGGTTATGGCTTGCAGCTCGCCGACCTGATCCAGGAAGGCAACATCGGCCTGATGAAGGCCGTCAAGCGCTTCGATCGGACGATGGGCGTGCGCCTGGTTTCGTTTGCGGTGCACTGGATTCGCGCCGAGATGCACGAGTTCATCCTGCGCAACTGGCGCATCGTCAAGATCGCCACGACGAAAGCGCAGCGCAAGCTGTTCTTCAACCTGCGCAAGTCGAAAAAGCGCCTGGGTTGGATGAACGCGGCCGAAGTCGCCGCGGTAGCGAAGGATTTGGGTGTCACGCCGGCCGACGTGCGCGAGATGGAATCGCGCCTGTCCGGTCACGACATGGCGTTCGATGCGCCGACTGACGCGGACGAGGACGACAAACCATCGCCGGGCGCGTATCTCGTCGATCACGGTGCCGACCCTTACCACACGCTGGAAAACGAGAATCAGGAAGAAGCCGATCTCGGCGCGCTCAAGCAGGGCTTGGCCAAGCTCGATGCGCGTTCGCGCGACATCATTACGCGGCGTTGGCTCAAGGATGGCGACAAGGCGACGCTGCAGGATTTGGCTGACGAGTACGGCGTGTCCGCCGAACGCATCCGCCAGGTCGAAGTCAACGCGATGAAGAAAATGCGCGCGGTGTTTGCGGCGTAAGAACGGGATTCGAGATTTGGGATTCGAGCTTCGTTGAAGCAAAGTTATTCGAACGGCCGCGCAAGCGGCCGTTTTGCTTTTCCGAATCTGGAATCCCGAATCTTCAATACAAGTCGATCGGATCCACATCCAGCGACCAACGCACGCGCCGCGCCTGCGGTAGGGCGCGCAGCTGCGCCAGCCAGGCCGGAAGGAACGCATGCAGATGCTTGCGTTCTGCCGCACTGAGCAGCAACTGGCCACGCTGCATACCGGCGCGGCGTGGCATCGGTGCGGGCATCGGGCCGAGCAGGCTTACGCCATCGGGTGCAAGGGTGATATTCGCCGCCGCGCCGAGAAATTCCTCCACCGCCGTTTGCGTCTTGGCTTCGGCCCGCACCAAGGCCAGATGCGCATACGGCGGCAGCCCGGCGGCGCGGCGTTCTTCGAGCAGTCCGCGCGCGACGTGCGCATAACCGTGGCGCAGCAGATCGCGTAGCAGCGGATGCTCCGGATGGTGGGTCTGCAGCAGCACGGTGCCGGGCTTGCTTGCGCGCCCGGCACGCCCGGCCACCTGCACGATCAGTTGGCACAGCCGCTCGCTGGCGCGAAAGTCGAGACTGAACAAACCTTCGTCGACGCCGACGAGCCCGACCAGGGTGAGGTTCGGCAGGTCGTGTCCTTTCGCGAGCATCTGCGTACCGACGAGGATGCCGGGTTGATCGGGCGCGAGCCGGTTGAGCAGGTCGTCGACGGCGTCCTTGCGCCGCGTGGTTTCGCGGTCGATGCGCACGATCGTAGCGCCTGGAAACAATTGCGTCACGGCTTCTTCCATGCGTTCGGTGCCCAGGCCCTGCGGTGCCAGCGTGGGTTGCTGGCATTGCGGGCAGGTGTCGGGTACGGGTTGCTCCTTGCCGCAATGGTGACAACGCAGGCGTTCGTCGCCGCGATGCCAGGTCAACGGTTTGTCGCAGCGTTCGCACGCGGCATGCCAGCCGCAGGAGCGGCACGTCAGCACCGGCGCATAGCCGCGGCGATTGCGGAACAGCAGGGCCTGTTCGCCGCGCGCGAGACACTGGCGTACGGCAACCACGAGTTCCGGCGATAAGCCATCGCGCAGTGGTTTGCCGCGCAGATCGATCACGCGCAACGCTGCCTCGCGCGCCGCGCCCGGGCGCGAGGACAGATGCAGCTTGCGATAGCGGCCGTTGTCGACGTTGGCCAGCGTTTCCAGCGACGGCGTGGCCGAGCCGAGCACGACCGGGATGCCTAGCGCCTTGGCGCGCACGAGTGCCAGATCGCGGGCCGAGTAACGCAGGCCGTCTTGTTGTTTGTACGAAGCGTCGTGTTCTTCGTCGACCACGATCAGCCCGGCGTGCGGCAGCGGCGCGAAAATCGCCGAGCGTGTGCCGAGGATCACGCAAGGATCGCCACGCGCTGCGGCGAGCCATGCGCGCGTGCGTTCGCCATCGGCGACGTCCGAGTGCAGCAGATGGATTGGCGCGGCGAGCCGTTCGCGGAAGCGGCGCAACAGTTGCGGCGTCAGACCGATCTCGGGCACGAGCACAAGTACCTGACGCCCGTTCGCCAGCGTTTGCGCGGCAAGCGCCAGATACACTTCAGTCTTGCCGCTACCAGTGATGCCTTCGAGCAGGCATGGTGCATAGCGGTTGAATTCCATCGCCACGAACGCGATCGCGTCGCGTTGTTCGCCGGTCAGCGGCGGCGCGTCGATGCGTACCGGCGCGGGTCGACTGGTCGCGATCTGCGTCGTCGCGATCAGGCCACGCCGGCGCAGATTTGCCGCGGCGCCGCGCCACTTTGGCAGCATCGCGTCGAGCGCGCTATGGGCACGCGGGCCGTCGGCGAGCAGGGCGAGTAGCTGCGCGCTCGCACTACCGGCTTTGGTTGTCGAGGTGTCTGCGTCCGGCACAAGCTGCAGCGCAGGTTCGCCGTCGCGGGGCAGCTCGCGCACCCGGCGCAAACCTGCCGGCAATGCGGTGTCGAGCACTTCGCCGAGCGGGTGCTGGTAGTAACGCGCCACCCAGTCCAGGCTGCTGAGCAGTTCGCGCGTAATCAACGGCTGGGTGTCGAGCAAGGCGTTCGCCGGCTTGAGGCGATCGGTCGGCAGTTCCGACGTGGCCAGGCGCTCGATCACGACGCCGACACGCTGACTGCGTCCAAACGGGACGCTCAGACGCGCCCCAGGAATGATCGTGTGGGCGTCGACCCCCGGCGGCGGCAGGTAGTCGAACAGCTGCGGCAGGGGGACCGGAACCGCTACGCGCAAGACGGCCAACATGGCTCCGAATGGGTCAAATTGGGCGAGAGGCTCACGGGAATCATGGGTTGCAGGAAAATCGTAAGTAATTGCTCAACATTAATGGCCAAATTCCTGTTATAGAACATTTTTATTGCTTATCCACAAGGCATGTGGATAAGTCTGTGCATGAGCCTTGGCGGAGACCCGTGCAAAGCGCGTCATTACAGGCCCCGCCACGGCTTGGCGAAACTTTAACCAGTCTGAAATATCCCTTCAAGATCAATAATCTGCAAACGCGGAAAAGGTATATTTTGTTACATGCCCCGCATCTGGCTGTCCGCGATTCCGCCCCGTTTGCGGCTGTGCACAACCGCCATTCGTCCGCCCTTGCAGCTGCACGGATTTTCCGCGGTGTCAACGCCGCCAGCGCGGCCGCGTTAACCTTGCCGAGCTTACGGTATTGCGCTGATGACGCCTACAATTTTCATCGCCCCTGCAGCGAACTGGAGTTCGGCCCGCGTGGACAAGGCACAGGTGCGCACGCTCGACGAATTCCTCAAGTCGATCGAGCGTCGCGCGTTGCGTATGTCGGAACTGGCCACCGCCAATCGGGACGAGGCGCTGGATCTGGTACAGGACGCCATGTTCGGCTTCGTGCGGCATTACGCCAGCAAGCCGCCAGCGGACTGGGCGCCGTTGTTTTACCGCGTGCTCGACAGCCGCCTCAACGACTGGCACCGCCGCCGGCACGTGCGCGGGCGCTGGCTCGCGGCATGGATGCATCCGGCTGACGACGACGAACCCGATGCGATCGCGCAGGCGCCGGATGTAAATGATCCGGGTCCGCTGGCGCGCCTGGCCGGCGGAGAAGCGGCGCAGGCCCTGGATGCAGCACTGGCGAAATTGCCGCTGCGCCAGCGCCAGGCATTCCTGCTGCGCGTTTGGGAAGGGTTCGATGTTGCGGCGACGGCGAGCGCGATGCGCTGCAGCGAAGGCAGCGTCAAGACACATCTGTCGCGCGCGCTGGCTGCTCTGCGCCGCGAACTGGAGGATCACGCATGAACGAACAGCCGCGCTGGACGCAGCGCGCCCGAGCGCTGCTGGATGAATCCGCGCAAGGCCTCGACGCGGCAACGTTATCGCGCTTGAACCGCGCGCGCCAAGCGGCGCTCGGGCAGAGCGAGCGCAGCACGGCGGCGTGGTTCCTGCCGGCGGGACTGGTCGGCGCTTGCGTGCTGCTGCTGGCGGTAGCCGCGTGGCACGGCCGCACACTGCCCTCGACCGGCGCGGCGCGGGTGGACACGCCGGTCGATGCTGGTGATGCGGACGCGCTGGCCGACGACGAGGATATGTACGAAGACCTCGAATTCTACGCCTGGCTGGATGCCCAGGATCAGGATCCGCAAGGGTGAAGCCCATGATGCTCCTACGCAGGCTGATGTGCGTCGTGCTGTTCGCGTTCGTCAGCAGCGCGGGGGCGCAAACCGAGTCGCCAGCGCAGCCCTTGGCGTGGTCGACGCTGAGTGCCGACGAGCAACGCGTCCTGGATGCTGTGCATGCGAACTGGGATCAGCTGCCACCCAGCGCGCAACAGCGCCTGCAACGCAGCGCACAGCATTACGCCGGCATGACGTCCGAGCAACGCGCGCAACTCGACGAACGCATGCGCAAATGGAACAGCGCGAGTCCCGAACAACGTGCGCAAGCGCGCGAACACTATGCGCAGTTCCAGCGCCTGCCGCCGGAGCAACGCGAACGCATGCGTGCAGCGTTCAAGCGTTTCCGCAGCCTGCCGCAGGAACAACGCCAGGCGCTGCGCGAGCAGTTCAAGCAGATGAGCCCGGACGAACGTCACGCTTTCCTCGCCGGCGCCAATGCGCAACAGCGCGCCGGTGCGCTGCGCGAATTCTTCGAATCGATTCCCGCCGAACAACGCAAGCCGACGCGTGAAATGCTGCGCGCGTTCACGCCGGAGCAACGGCACGCGTTCCGCCACCAGTGGCTGGCGTTGCCGCAGGACCAGCGCGATGCGTTTCGGCGGAAATTGCTGCAGATGATGCCGGATGAGCGGGCGCGGGCTCTACGCTGATTTCAGGATGCGCCGTGTAGCACTGAACTTGTTTGGAAAGCGCTGCAAACCATCGGCGCGCATGCGCGGCGCATCCTCGCGCAAGTAACGGTCCAGATCCGCTTGACTGGCCAGCCGATAGATCGTGCACAGGCTGCGCCGCCCGGGCGGTGACGGCGGATCGCTGCGCTCGAGGATTTCCGCCGCGACGAAGCCGGGCAGGGCGAGCATGTGCCGCACGTGCTCGTGGAGCCAGATTCGCAACGGCTCGAAAACGTCCTCATCCACATCCAGATTGACCTCGTACGCGATCATATCGTGGCCAGACTCAAGACAAAGGCGGCAGCGATGCCGAGCGAAATCATCACCGTGTAGCAGATGCCGATTGCGCCGAACTTGAGCGTCGTGAAGAACCAGCCCTGCCGGTAGACTTTCTTCTGCATCAGGAACAGATAAATCGGCAGCCAGCAGAGCATCACAATTAGCCCTAAGCGCAGCAGCGGTGCCAGCCAAGGCGCGGATTCCAACGCCCAGCCGCGCGCGAACGAGGTCAGTGTCAGCAGCAGCATCGACAGGAACACGAACGCATGGCTGTGCAATGCCACGATCAAGTGTTCCATGTAAAGGCGGCGCTTGAAGATGTAGAAGACCTTCAGCAGCAACGCGAACAGCGGCATCAGCACGAACAGCACCTGCGCGAGCATGCCGAACGCGCCGAGTAGAAACGGCTTCGGGTCCTTGCGGATGCGCGGCAGGTTGTCCTTCGCATGGCCGATCGCCGAATTCAGGCGTTCGTTCGCGAATGCCGGCAGCCAGGCGACGTGCACGGGATTCTTCTGCGCATCCCACGGTACATCGTTGAACGCGAAATCGTTGCTGTTCTCCGACGTATCGATCGGCGGCGGCGCACCTTTTGCCTTGGCCTCTTCAACACGCTTGAGCCAGGCGATGCGTTGCTCGGCCTTCTTGTCGGCATTCTTGATCGCCTGCTCCGCGCCGCCGGCGGCCGGACCCGTCATCCCGTGGAACCTGGCCACGATTTTGTCATGCGCTTTGGCCACGTCTTCCGGCGTCAGCGCCGCGTTGATCTCGTCGTCGTTGACGATGGCGTTGCGCATGTTGATGCCGCTGAACGCGAACTGCGCGGCAAAAAATGCGATGACGCTGAGGAAGAAGTACAGTCGGAACGGCGTCACATAGCGCACGCGGCGCCCGGCGAAATATTCGTTGGTGAGAAAGCCGGGGCGGAAATACAACGGCGCGAGCGTACGGAAAATGCGCGAGTCGATATTGAGCACGGTGTCAGCGACATCGTGCAGCATGCCCGACAGTGGCCGGATCATGCCTTTCACCGGCTGGCCGCAGGCGTGGCAATGCTCGCCCTGCAGCGTCGCGCCGCAGTTCAGACAGGTACGCAGGGGCGGCTCGGCCGGCGCCGGCGGGGTGGCTGCGCTCACCGGCGTGGCGCTGGCTTCGATAGCATTTGTCATCGGCGTCACTTTAGCCGATTCGGCTACACTGCGGCATGCTCTCGACCCGCCTTCGCGCTGAATTCCGCGAGACTGCGCGCCTGGCCGCGCCGCTCGTGCTCGGCCAGTTGTCGGCGATCGGCATGAACGTCGTCGATACCTTGCTGGCCGGCCACTACAACGCGGCGACGCTCGCGGCCGTCGCGGTCGGCACGAGCATCTGGTCGCTTGCGATCGTGACGGCGATCGGCGTCATGCTCGCGTTGCCGCCATCGGTCGCCCAACTTTCCGGCGCCGGCGAACGCGAACGCATCGGCGCATTGTTTCGCCAGGCGTTGTGGTTGGCGCTCGCACTCGGCGTTGCGTTGTTCATCGGCGTGCGACACGCGGGCCTGCTGCTGCAAGCGGTCGGCATCGAAGCATCGATCGTTGCGGATACGCAGAAATTCCTGCACGCGATTTCCTGGGGCGCGCCGGCGCTTACCGCTTATTTCGCGTTGCGCGGATTTTCCGAAGGTTTGGGATTGACGCGCCCGACGATGTATTTCGGTGGCCTGGGCCTGGTCGCGCTGGCGCCGATCGGTTATGCGCTGATGTACGGCGGCTTCGGCCTGACGGCGCGCGGCGCGCAAGGTTCCGGCATGGCGACGGCGATCGTACTGTGGCTGCAATTGAGTGTGTTTGCGCTGTACATCGCCCGGCGGCAGCGCTACCGGCCGTTCGCGCCGTTCGCGCATTTCGAATGGCCGAAGCCGGAATTGATTTTCGACCTGCTGCGCCTCGGCGTACCGATGGGCATCTCCCTGCTCATGGAAGCGAGTTTGTTCATCGTCGCCGCGCTGCTGATCGGCTCGCTCGGCGCGCAGGCCGTGGCCGGTCACCAGATCGCGATCAACGTTGCATCCGTAGCGTTCATGCTGCCGCTCGGCGTGGCGATGGCGACCACGGTGCGCGTCGGCCGAGCCGTCGGCGCTGGCGATCACGAGGAGGTGCGCTACGCCGGATTCGTCGGTATTGCCGCGTCGCTGGCTACGCAGCTGTTGTCGTGTTCGATCATGGCGCTGTTTCCGCATGCGATAGCGGCCCTGTACACCGGCGATGCCGGCGTGGCGGCGTTCGCGGCACAGTTGCTGTTGCTCGCGGCCGCATTCCAGTTCTCCGACGGCATCCAGGTCACCGCGAACGGGGCGCTGCGCGGTCTCAAGGACACCACGATGCCGATGGCGATCACGCTGTTTGCGTACTGGGGCATCGGCATGCCGGTCGGTTACAGCCTCGCATTCCACGCCGGCTGGGGCGCCAGCGGCATGTGGATCGGCATGATCGCCGGCCTGACAGTGGCGGCGGTGTTGCTGTCCGCGCGCTTTGCGCGGCTCGTGAGGGAAAAGCCCGCGGCCGCATTACTTGAGACGCGTGTCTAGCGCCCAATCTTGATATAGGCTGGCACGCAAGAGTCTGGAGAGTTGCCAATGGCGGAACAAAAACACGGGATCATTGCGCGCCTGTTCATCGGGTTGTGGAACCTGCTGAACTTCACGCGACGCCTGGTCTTCAACGTGATCTTCCTGTTGCTGCTGATAGGTTTCATCGCCGCGCTGCGCAGTGGCGGCCCGAAACTGGCTGAGCGCACCGCACTTGTGCTCGATCCGAAAGGCAGCATTGTGGAACAGTATACGACGGAGCCCGTGCAGCGCGCGTTCTCCAGTATGTTCGGCGACAAGGTCAAGCAGGTGCAGCTGCGCGACATCCTGCGCGCGATCGACAGCGCGGCCGCGGACAAGCGCATCGAGCGCATCGTGCTCAATCCGGACGACATCGAAAGCGCGGGCCTTTCGACGCTGCGCGAAATCGGCGCGGCGCTGGAACGCTTCAAGGCGACCGGCAAGCAAGTCATCGCCGTGTCCGACGGCATGGATCAGCGGCAGTATTACCTGGCGGCACATGCGAACCAGATCCTGCTGCACCCGGATTCGCTGGAAGGCGTGCTGCTCAGTGGTTTCGGCGCGTATCGCAGTTATTTCAAGGACGCGCTCGATTGGCTCGGCGTCGACGTGCATCTGTTCCGCGTCGGTGAATACAAGTCCTACGCGGAGCCGTACATCCGCAATGACCAGTCGCCGGAAGCACGCGAAGCGGATCTGTACTGGATGAACGGCTTGTGGGCCGGATACCTGAAAGATGTCGCTGAGTCGCGCCATCTGGACGCACACAAGCTTGCGGAACTGATCAATCATTACGCCGACGCCGTGAAAGCTGCGGGCGGCGATATGGCGAAGCTCGCGCTCGCGAGCAAACTCGTCGATCAGCTCGCAACGCCGGACGAAGCGCGCGAGCTGCTGATCGCACAGGGCGTCAAGCAAGGCCATAGTTTCCGCCACGTGGATTTCCAGGATTACGCCAGGCTGACCGAACGCGAATCGGCACTGGATCTGCGCCCGCGCATTGCGGTCGTCGTTGCTGAAGGCGAGATCCTCGGTGGCGATCAGCCGCCCGGCACTGTCGGCGGCGAATCCACAGCGAAACTGCTGCGCGAAGCACGTGAAGACGAGAAGAACAAGGCGATCGTGCTGCGCGTGAACTCGCCGGGCGGCGATGCGTTCGCGTCCGAACTGATCCGCCGCGAAGTGGAACTGACGAAAGCCGCGCACAAGCCGCTGCTCGTATCGATGGGCGACGTCGCGGCGTCCGGCGGTTACTGGATTTCGATGAACGGCGACAAGATTTTTGCCGAGCCGACGACGATCACCGGTTCGATCGGCATCTTCGGACTGATGATGAACATTCCGAACACGCTCGCGAAAATCGGCGTGCATACGGACGGTGTCGGCACGACGCCAATCGCGGATGCGCTGGATCCGCGCCGGCCGCTGGATCCGAAAGTCGGCGACGTGATCCAAAGCCTGATCAACAAGGGT
>Ga0163163_10001572_pt1 | contig 19243 bp, 21 predicted proteins | sample S65metaG_FD_119766 | JGI IMG/M metagenome (GOLD analysis project Ga0163163, IMG submission 119766) | Switchgrass rhizosphere microbial communities from Kellogg Biological Station, Michigan, USA - S6-5 metaG | ecosystem: Host-associated > Plants > Roots > Rhizosphere > Soil | place: USA... | reverse complement strand
CCACATCGTCCCCCCGGCGGTGGGTCGTGCTGGGGCCTCCCAAGCCCGCCTCAGCGGGGCTATGCCTACGCCCGCCTTGCTCCTTCATCCCGACCAGACCGAAGGTCCAGTAGTCGGAACTGGGCTTCGTCCCGCGGTTAGTGGCTTCGGTCTCCCACCGGCGCGCCAACTGACGAAGGAGCGACGGAGGGGTATGTTCGCTGTGATGCGGGGCGTAAGCCGCGGCGAGCTGGTGGGCCGACTGCTGTTCGCGATGTTGGTCGCCTTCGGCCTCGGCCAGTGGTATGTGGACGGCGATCAGGGGGTCTGGACGCTCTTTGGATGGGCCTTCCTGACCGCGGGTACAGCATTCCTCCCGCTCGGCGAACGTGAGCACACGCCCCATGACTATCCCTCCCGACGCCAGCAAGTCCTGATCATCGCCGGTTGCTCGCTGGCGCTCGTTGCTGGGATCACAACTGTTGGCATGCCGTTCGTGCCCCGGATCATGTGACGGCTACTTCTTGTGGGCGTGGAGGAGCGCCCGTCGAGTTGTTCTACTTGGCGTTGAATCAGAAGTCGTGGACGAGGAGATGGTCGGTCTCCCCGACGTGGGTCGGCTTGGGACGACGATCTCCTCGTGGATATCAACGCTCGCAGCGCGGTGCGTCTTGACGAGGACGCTGACGTCAGGCGTCCGGCGCAGCTTGCGGTGCTCGGCGATCGACTCGTCGACGCTGCCCCGAGACTGGCTGTGGTGGCCACACGACAGGCCCGAACGGTGGACTGGTCTGCCGTTTCGCATGACCCGGACGAAACCGCGGCGCCGTTAGCCCGCGTATTTCGAGTGTGCGAGCCACGAACGGTTCGCTCGTAGATCTCGGAGTCGCAGATGTCCATCAATCGAGTCCTTTCCTTCCTGGCCATAGCCGTCCTTGCGGTTGCTGCGTGCACGTCGAGCGCCGGCGGCGCCACCTCCGCCGGCGGCGGCACCTCCACCGGTGGCGGCACCTCCACCTCCACCAGCGCCGCGATCGTCGGTTCCGAAAGCTCACCGAGCTTCGGCATGGTCCTGACCGGGCCGAACGGCATGACCCTGTACACGCATGCCGGTGATTCGGCGACCTCGTCCACCTGCACCGGCGCCTGCGCCACCGCGTGGCCGCCGCTCGAGACCAAGGGCCAGCCGACGGCCAAGGCCGGGATCACCGGCCAGCTTGGCACCCTGACCCGCCCCGACGGCGCGACCCAGGTCACATATGGCGGTCTGCCGCTCTATTACTGGCAGGGCGACACGAAGGCCGGCGATACGACCGGCAACGGCGTCGAGGGCTTCTCGATCGCGACGGTCGGCGGCTCCGCTCCGGCGGCCAAGCCCTCGGCCGCGGCACCAGCCTCGAGCGCGCCGAGCTCGGGCGGCAAGTACGGGTACTAGATCTCGATAGCACCCGAACACGGACGGCCCCGGACGAAACATTCCGGGGCCGTTCGATATCCCTAGAGCACACGGGGACCAGTGGCGACACCGTCCTGATCATCAACCACAGCCGCGCGACCGTCGCTCGGGCCCGCGAGGTGCTGGCCGAAGTCGAGCGGCGGCACCGTCGAGGCGGTGCCGAAACCTCCGCTGGCGAGTAAGCGTCAGCCCTTCGGCGGCCAGAACAAGGGCTGATCCCGTTCGTAGACGGTCACCCGGTAGCCGTCGGGATCCGCCATGGCGAAGGTCCGGCCGAACGGGCCATCGAACGGCTCAGCGATGATCTTCACGCCGGCCGCCACCACTGACTCGTAGAGGGCCTGGGGATCGCTCGCTCGCCACCATACCTGGATGCTCGTCGTGTCCGGCGACGGCCCCGGCTGCCCCGGACGACGGATCCCGCTCAAGGCCACGGTCGGCCAGCCGACGAACACCGCCGATCCCGGCCCCCAGTCGAAGGAGTCGCGAACGGCGCCGAGATGCTCCACGTAGAAGGCGGCCGATCGCTCGACGTCGCTCACGGCGATCGAGATGAAGCCAGGGCTCGGGGTGACTGCTGTGTGTGCCATAGGGCTCGCCTCCTCTCGGGTCGGGATCGCGAACGACATCCTGCGCTGTAGACCACCCAGCATCGCATCCAGGTTCGGGCGGCCGATCACAGCTGAGCGACAGCTGTGATCACACGTCCCGTCTCGCGCGTCCCCGACGAGTCGCTAGGAGGCGGCTACGACGGTGACATCGACGGCACGGCGGCACCCCACCTTGAGATCCACCAGCTGGAACGCCCAGCGCCCAGGTCGGTCCATCGGGAATATGACGTCACGGTCGTCGACGCCGTTGCCGCGGAAGGTGTCGACGACGAGGCCCTCGGGCGAGACCTGGGTGATGTCGACGGTCGTCCAACCGGTCCCGGTGAAACCGACGCCCGTCGGCGGAGTGACGCCCGGAGGCGTCAGCACGACCGTGTAGGGCGGGTGGATCTCGACCCGGCCGTCCTTCGTATCGATCACCACCCCGAGCGTGCAGTGATCCACGTGCACGAGACGCTCGACCTCGGCGCAACCGGACAGGGCGGACCACAGCACCAGCCCGAGTGCGATGTGGATCCCGCGCGTCATCCGGCCACGGTATCGCCGCCGCGTCGGCCAGCCTGCCCGCACCTGCTCCAGCGCCGCGTGACAAGAAACGCGTCCAGGAAGAACGAACAAACGCGTCCTTTGCATCATCTGGCTTGCTGTAGCGCCTAGATGAGGCGCCACGGAATGGAGCGTCATGACGGTAGGGATGGTCGAACGGGCACGAGCAGGCGATGAACTCGCCTTCGAGTCACTCGTCGACCTCCACGGCGGCCGATGCTTCGGCATCGCATATCGGATCCTTCGCGATGCCGATCGAGCCCAGGACGCCGTGCAGCAGGCATTCCTACTCGCCTGGCGCGAGCTCGCGCGGCTGCGCGACCCCGAGCGCTTCGAGGTCTGGCTGCATCGACTTCTCGTGAATGCCTGTTACGAGGAGGCGAGGCAGCGCCGCCGCTGGATCAGCAGGGTCGCACCGATCCCGGACGACGGTCCGGTGATGGCGGATCCTGTCGTCTCGGTCGACGACCGCGACGCACTGGAGCGCGCCTTCCAGCGGTTGACGCCGGAGCAGCGCGCTGCCTTCGTCCTGCACCACCACGCGGGATTTCCGCTCGACGTCACCGCCGAGATCGTCGGTGTACCCGTCGGCACCGTGAAGTCCCGCATCCACGCTGCGACCCGGGGCCTCCGGGCCGCGATCCTCGCTGATGAGCAGATCGGAACGGAAGTGAGGACGGCATGAACCAGCTGCGCGATCCTGATGTGATCATCGCGGCCTGGCTCGAGGACGGCCCTGACGACCTTCCGGCTGCCACGCGCCGATCGATCGTGGTCGGGATGCGAGCGGTGTCTCGCCGGCGACCGGGTCCACTCCCCGGAGGGATCCAGATGCCATCCATCCTGCGGCTCGCTGTGGCCGCCGCTCTGGTGGTCGCGCTCGGGGCGATCACGCTGACCGTCATCGCGCCTCGGCCGGCTCAGGTGGGCATCACCGGGCCGTCAGAGTCAGCATCCCCGACCGCGGCATCGCCGACGCCGCGCCTCATCGACCCTTCGCGCACGCCATCGCCGCTCGTCGGAACGGCATCGACGTTCGTGCACCCGTTCACATACCGCTTGCCAGCCGATGCTGGTTTGGTCGTCGATGGGGGTGATCCGACGTGGTACCAGTTCCGTGTCCCGATTCCGGGGACGGAACACTGGGCTAATTCGATCATCGTGCGAAGGATCACCGGCGGCCGCGCCGATCCGTGCTCGGAGACGTCGCCGGCAACGCTGCTGAGCGGCGGACCTGACGCCGTGATCCGTTACCTCGAGCACATCCCGCAGCTGATCGTCACAGAAAAGCCGGCGACCAAGATCAGTGGTCTCACGGCCTCGACCGCCACGTTTACACCCCACAGGAAGGAAGCGGCCTGCCCCGATCTGTGGCTATGGGCCGAGGAGGGTTCGTTCACCCAGAACTCGAGTTGGGACGCGATCGGCAAGATCACCGTCGTGGATGTCGGTGGGGATCACGTGATCTTCATGACCAACTCGCCGACCGTGGACGTGAGCTGGTTCGCGACCGCCCAGGAGTTCATCGACTCGGTCAAGTTCGAGTAAGCCTCGACGTCCCCCGACAAACCCCGTAGGGCCGCGCTCGTCGCGGCCCTACCCGCATGCCTGAGTCCGCTACCCGCCCTCGCCGCCCTGTGCCCGGTACGCGATCACCTCGACCCGCTCGAGGGTGATCAGCCCGTCCGAGACCATCGCCTCCAGCTCTGGCAGGACGGCACGCAGTCGATCCTCCTGGTCGACGACCTCGATCAGGACCGGCAGGTCCGTCGAGAGCGAGAGGATCCGGGTGGTGTGCAGATGCTGTTTCGCGCCGAAGCCCTCGATGCCGCGGATGACCGTCGCGCCGGCCAGGCCGCGATCCCGGAGCAGGTGGACGATCGCCTCGTAGAGCGGCCGACCATGCCACGTGTCCGATTCGCCGACGTAGATCCGGGCGAGCAGGCCCGTTCCCTCGATCTTCATGCGATACCCCGTCCGATCGCCAGGCCGATGAAAACCGCAACCAGCCCGAGCAGGCACGACCCGACGATGTTCGCGACGGCGAGACCGACCGCGCCATCCTCGACGAGTCGCCAGCTCTCGAGCATGAAGGTCGAGAAGGTCGTGTAGGCGCCGATGAAACCGATCATGACCGGCGCTCTCGACGACGCGGGCAGGACACCACGCTCGACGGTCAGGGCGAAGAGGACGCCGAGCACGAGCGAGCCAGAGAGGTTCACCGCCAGCGTGCCCCACGGGAATGCGCTCGGCCAGCGCTGCGAGATCGTCGCGTCGACGAGATAGCGCGCAACGGCGCCAGCGGCACCCCCAACGGCGATGAGAACGATCGGCATAGGACGCCACCTGACGCTAGAAGTCCGTCAGGAGCCATCAGCCCGGTCGAGCGGGCGGTTTGCCACGGCGGGCCCCATCGCCAGTGCCGAGGATGCGGAACGTCATGCGCTGGCGTCAACTCGGGAAGGCGAGAGCTCAGGCGGTCGACTCGGCCGAGGCCGCGACGGTGGCACGGCGCTCGAGGTCCCGGATCCCGCTGGCGGACGCGCGCCCCTTTCCGGGATCGGCTGCGACGAGACCCCGATAGACCGTTTCGTAGTCCTCGACCATCCGGTCCACCGAGAACCGCTCCCTCGTCACCGAGCTGATCCGTTCCCGGTCCAGCGTCGCGATGCGGCTCAGCGCGAACTCCGCCTCCTGCACGTCGTCGACGAGGAATCCGTTCACGCCGTGATCGACGATCTCGGTGAGGCCGCCCGCTCGGCGCCCGATCACGGGTGTGCCCGTCGCCATCGACTCGATCGCGACCAGACCGAACGGCTCCGGCCAGCCACCGAGCATCAGGGTCGTCAGCGCTCCCGCCATCAGCCGGTCTCGCGCGACCGTGTCGATCTCGCCCCGCCAATCGACGGTGCCCGCCTCGATAGCCGGCTTGACGACCGTTTCGAACATCTCGTGCTCGCCGGGCTCACGGATCTTGGCTGCGACCACGAGCCGGAGGCCGGTCCGTGACGCGAGCTCGATCGCTTCAGCGATGCCCTTCTCCGGCGAGACGCGGCCGACGACGAGCAGGTACTCACCCGAGCGGGTGGATGTCGGCGTCGTCGAGAAGTCGAGGCCGTGGTGGACCGTCGCCACCCAGTTGGCATCGGGGTTCCAGCGCCGTTGGCTGTCGCTGATCGCGATGAGCGGGATCATCGGGAACGCGTCGATGTAGTCGGCGACGCCGTTGATGTCCAGGCGGCGGTGCAGGGTCGTGACGACCGGGATCGGTGCGTGTCTTGCGAGCAGGAACCCCTCGGTCTCGACGTGCGAATGGACGACGTCGAAGCGACCGATCTCATCCCACGCTCGAGCGACCGCCATCTCGAGGTAGATGGCGGTCTCCCCCGTGTACCCCTCGTTCCACAGTGCGTGGGGGACCACAGGGACGACCTCGCACGGCAGATCCGAGTCACCCGATGCAAAGACGGTGACCCGATGCCCGCGCTCGTGGAGACCGGTGGCGAGCGAGGCGACGATGCGCTCCGTGCCGGCGTACGTCGTGGGCGGGAGCGGCACGACGGGCGGCGCGATGATGGCGATCCGCAGCGCGTCGTGGCCGGCGCGCGTGTCCGAGCTGGGGATCGTCCGCATGCGGGACGGGGTGTGAGTCATGGCGATGTCGACTCCGGGGTGACTGGACCCCATGGTCCTACCGGAGACCCTCCGAAGGCGCGGCCTCGCGCGACGGTCGGCGTTACAGGTGCGTCAACGCTCGCTACGAAAGCGTGCTACGCCCGTCGCCCGAAGCCGAACCGCCGCTGCCTCCTGGCGGGCGCGTCGTCCGGCACGGCATAGCCGTCGGAGCCGAACGCGGACGTGCTGAGCCGGACGAGCTGCTCGGCGGCCGGAGACCGCGGGGCCCCAAGGACGATCGGCACGCCCTCATTGACCGCCTTGAGATACAGGAACGGGTCGTACGGAAGGTCGGTCGTGATCCGCGATCCGAGCGCCGACTCGATGTCCCGCGGCTTCAGGATCTCGCGGGCGAACATGTTGTTGAGCACGAACGTCGACTTGCCACCGATCGAGCCGGTCTCGTTGAGGTAATCGAGAAGGCCGTGCATCGCCTTCAGCGTCGACATCTCGGGATTGACCGGCAGAAGGATGGTCTCGGCCATCTCGAAGATCCGCAGCACGCCTTCGTCGAGGATCGAGCCGGCGTCGACGACGACGGCGTCATACCCCTCGAGCAGCGTGCCGAGGACGTGCGAGATGTGGTCGGGCGTGATCAGCTCGGATGCCTCGGGTGACATCGGCGCCGCAAGGACGTGCAGACCACTCTCGTGCCGGATCGTGTACGTCCTGAGCAGATCGGGTTCGCGGATCGCGGCCTCGTCACGGACGGCGTCGGCGATCGTGAGCTTCGGTTCCAGGTACAGATGCGTCGCCACGCCGCCGAACTGGAGGTCGAGGTCGACGAGGATGACGCGATCGGGATTGCGCTGTGCCGCGGCGACGGCCACGTTCGTGGCGATCGTTGTCGTCCCGACACCACCCTTGGGGCTATACACCGCGACCGAGCGACGCGGACGGGCGAGCGTCAGACCGTCGGGCGACACGACAGGCGCGAGGTCCTTCGAGCGTTGGAAGCGGAGGAGCAGCGCCTCGACCCGGGCCTCGACCTCGCGCGCATCGAACGGCCGCGCGACGACATCGTCCGCGCCTGCCTCGAGGAAGCTGATGCGCTCCTCGACGTCATCGGTCGCGGCGACGCAGAGGATCGGTATGGACACCTTGGTGGGTGTGGCCCGGACCTGGTGGCATAGCTCGAAGCCGGTCTGCCCGGCGATGCCGGACCCGACGTCGATGGCGACGAGCTGGTGCTCGACGACCTGGGCGATCGCCTCCGCGGGGTCGGAGGTCTGGGTCACCGTGTACCCGGCATTGGTCAGGATCGGTGCGAGCGAGGCGTCGCCGGTCGCGGCGGTCTCGAGGACGAGGATCGTGCTGGCGGGCAATGGTTCTCCCCGGGGGTGTCGGCTGGGAAACTGGCAGAGGATACATCGCGCCCGGTCCGCTGCCGTACGTGTCAGCCGGTCGAGCCTGCTAGACTAGCGCCGTTTCCTTTCCGCTCCGTGCCGGATCCGCATGTCGGTCGTCAACGGGGCAACCCCATTGGAAGGAGTCGCTGCGCTTATGCGCCGTTACGAACTCATGCTCGTGCTCCGCCCGGATGTCCCGGACGATCGGAGCCAGGCGGTCATCGACCGCACTACCCGCCAGATCACCTCGGCGGGCGGACAGATCACCAAGGTGGCCCCGTGGGGCCGGCGTCGGCTCGCGTATCCGATCGACCGCTACCGCGAGGGCTCGTACCACATCATCCTGTTCCAGGCGCCCGGCGATGCGATCGTCGAGCTGGAGCACGGTCTCCTCATTACCGAGGAGGTCCTGCGGCACCTGGTGACGCGCGACGAGCGCCCGGCGAAGACCTCTCGGCGCGAGGATGGCGATGACGTCGAGGAGACCGACGACAACGACCTCCCCTCGGGTATCGACGAGGAGGACGAGGACGACGGTCGCGAGCGGATCGGCGAGGACGAGAGCGAGGCGGCTCCGGCCGCCATCGACTAAGGGGAGAGCCCGACGATGGCCCTGTGCAAGGTGATGATCATCGGCAACCTCGGGTCGGATCCCGAGATGCGGTACACGCCCAGCAACCGAGCGGTGACGCAGTTCAACGTTGCCGTCAATCAGAGCACCAAGAACCAGCAGACCGGGGAGTGGGTCGAGGAGACCGACTGGTTCCGCGTCAGCGTCTGGGGCGATCGCGCCGAGCGCATGGCGGAGACGCTGCGCAAGGGCAACAAGGTCTTCGTGGAGGGTCGCTTCAAGACCCGCCAGTTCGAGGGCCGCGACGGCCAGACCCGGACATCCCTGGAGATCACCGCCGACTCGATCGTCAACCTCGAGCGCCGACCGCGCGACGAGGACGGCTCGTTCAACGCCCAGCCCGACCAGAGTGCCGTGCCCGCCGGTGGCGGCGTCCGCCCGCAGCGCGCGCCGTCCGACGACACCGATCTCGACGACCTGCCGTTCTGACGGCACATCCGGAGAACCACTGACAGATGCCAAGCCCCCGATCGCGCAAGCGCGATGACTTCTACCGCGACCGACGTCGCCGCAAGGTGTGTGCGTTCTGCGCGGACAAGACGACGCTGATCGACTACAAGGAGGTCAACCGCCTCCGCCGCTATCTCTCGGAGCGCGCCAAGATCGAGCCGCGCCGAAAGACGGGAACGTGCGCCGGGCACCAGCGTGAGCTGGCCGTGGCCCTCAAGCGCGCACGCCACGTCGCGCTGCTCCCGTACGCGCCCCAGCACCTCCGCCCATAGCCCCCGGGGCGCGTCGCGTCGAGCTCGTCCGCCCCTCGCTCTCCGCGCCCGCACTCACCCGGCTGACCTGACATGGCGGTCGCGCTCCTGATGATCGCCGGCGGCACTGCCGCCGGCGTCTTCGGTTCGCTGCTCGGACTCGGCGGCGGGGTGCTCATCGTCCCGTTGCTCACGCTCGTCTTCGGGCTCGAGCTGCGCGAGGCCGTCGGAGTCTCGCTGGTCAGCGTGATCATGACCAGCAGCGTGGCCGCCGGGGTCTACCTCGAACGGCACACGGCCGACCTTCGGCTCGGCATGCGCCTCGAGCTGTTCACGGCGATCGGTGCGCTCATTGGGGGCTCGATCGCGTTCCTTCTCGCCGAGCGCCTGCTCGCGTTGCTCTTCGCCGGGCTGTTGATCTACGTCGCCGTGTCGATGCTCCGCGCTCGAACGCCGGCCGCACCGGCCGGGCCTCCAGGCGAGCCGGAGACGTACGAAGTCCGGAACATGCGCCTCGGCGTCGTCGGGGCGACCGGTGCCGGGGTTCTTTCCGCGCTGCTGGGGGTCGGTGGTGGCATCGTCAAGGTGCCCCTGATGCACCTCGGCATGGGCGTCCCGCTACGGGTCGCCACCGCGACGAGCAATCTCATGGTCGGCATCACGGCGGCCGCGAGCGCGGTGATCTACGTGATCCATGGCGGCGTCGATCCGTACGTCGCGGGCCCGACGGTCATCGGCGTGTTCCTCGGCGCGAGCATCGGGTCGCGGATCTCGCACCGCGTCGACGTACGTGTGCTCCGCTTCCTGTTCGTCGCCGTGTTGCTCTACACGGCGTTCGAGATGCTGATGAAGGTCGTCGCATGACCTCCTTCGACCGATCGATCGGCCGGCTCCTCATCGCCGTCACGTACGTCGCCGGAGCCCTGCTGTTCATCGGGGTGCTGCTGATGCTGGTCGAGGGGATCTCGCCGCTCAGCGGCGGCCCGCGTCTGGACCTCTCGACGATCGTGGCCGATGTGACATCGCTCCAGCCGGCCGGCTTCCTGTGGCTCGGCCTGATCACCGTGATCGCGACGCCCATCACCCGGGTGATCGCCGCGGCCGTCGGGTTCGCCCAGGTCGGCGAGCGCCAGATGGTCCTCGTCGCGGTCGCGATCGTGGGCGTGATCGCGCTGAGCATCGTGACGGCGATCGTCACGGGCTGAGCGGCCGGGTCGAGCCGGCTGGGCTCCTCGGCCGGGACGGTATACTCGGCCACCTTGCAAGTCCCAGCGCGAGCGCATCGCGCCGTCACGCAGGAGTGCGCCGCATGACGACCGAGACGACATCCGGCAGCGCGGGAGCGACGCCCGCCCCCTCGACGCACCACGCCCCGACCCCCGGGAGCCTGGACGACCTCATCTGCTATTTCGAGGGCGACTTCGTCCCGATGCGGGACGCCAAGGTCAGCATCATGACCCACGCGTTCATGTATGGGACGGCCACGTTCGAGGGCATCCGCGCCTACTGGAACGCCGACCAGGAACGGCTCTACGGGCTGAAGGTCCGCGAGCACGTCGAGCGCATCCGCCAGTCGTGCCGGATCCTGCTGATGAAGGACATCCCGTCAGTCGACGAGCTGACTCGGCTCATCCTGGAGACGGTCCGGCGGAACGGCTTCCGCGAGGACGTCTACATCCGCCCGTCCTTCTACAAGTCGACCAAGGCTATCGGCGTCCGGCTGCACGATCTCGACAACGAGCTGTACATCATCACGTTGCCATTCGGGAACTACATCGATACGGCCAACGGCGTGCGCCTGATGACGTCGTCCTGGCGGCGGAACGCGGACGAGGCGCTTCCGGCCCGCGGCAAGATCGTCGGTGGCTACGTGAACATGGCGTTCCAGAAGTCAGAAGCCGAACTCAACGGCTTCGACGAGGCCATCGTCCTGACGGCGGGCGGCCACGTCAACGAATCGTCGGCTGCGAACGTCTTCGTGGTTCGCGACGGCGTCGCGCTGACCCCACCCGTGAGCGACGACCTGCTCGAGGGTGTCACGCGCAAGGCACTCGTCGAGCTGATGCAGAACGAGGGGATCCCGACCGCGGAGCGGTCGATCGACCGGTCCGAGCTCTACGTCGCGGACGAGATCTTCGTCTGTGGCACCGGCGTCCAGGTCTCGCCGGTCATCGAGGTCGACCACCGGCCGGTCGGGTCAGGCAGCATCGGCCCGATCGCCCGGCTCGTGCGCGACCGCTACTTCGAGGCGGTCCGGGGACAGCTGCCGGCGTACCAGCACTGGCTCACACCGATCGAGTAGCGCCCGTGGCGCCCGCGCTAAGGCGCGAGCTGGTCAGGAGGAGGGCGGCGCCTGGAGGTTCGGCGTGTTCCGCCCGACGGTGATCACGACGTCGACAGGGATCGTCGGATCGGTCTTCGTCTTGACTTGGACGTCGAACGTCTTCTCAAGGTAGGCGATCGTGGCCGCGAGCTTCTCCTCGGCGCCGTTGTAGACGGTGATCACGGTATCGGAGGGGACCGATCCCTTCGGGCGCCCGCGTGGAGCGGATGCCGCGAGGCCGTGGTACTCGAGATAGGCGGCCAACGCTGGACCCCGAGTCGAGTCGGACGTGCCATTGAGCACCCAAAGGTGGCCGCCCTCGCCCGCGAGCGACTGACGGAGCGCCTCGTCCCGCGGATCGGCCGAGAAGGCGTTCTTGACCGCCTGCTTGATCCTGGCGATGTTCGGCACGACGATGCAGCCGCGGGCGTCCGCGCAGGTGTCGTAGGAGTAGAGGGGCGGCGCGAAGACGTACGAGCGGATGTTCGCCGTGTCGACCTGTGACGCAAGCCCGAGCAGTTCGTCGAGCTGGCTCACCGGGATGTCCGTCCGGACGGTCGACTTCAAGGCGGCGACGAGGTCGGGCAGCTTCGGGATGAGCGCCTGCGGATCCATCTGCTGGCGGAGCGAGAGCAAGACGCGCTGCTGGCGGGCGCCACGGTCGAAGTCGGTCGAGGTGTGCCGGGAACGCGCGTATCGCAGCGCCTGATCGCCATCCATGTGCTGGAGGCCGCTGGGGATGTAGAGGCGCTGGGTACGTCCATCGGTCCCCGGGAACTCGTCATCGCTCACCGGGACCTGGACATTGATCGTCACGCCACCGACCGCGTCGACCAACTTCTTGAAGCCGTCGAAGTTGACCTCGACGAAGTAGCGGATCTTCAGGTCATAAAGCTCGCCGAGGATCGATTTGAGGGCGTTGTAGCCGCGAGTCCGGTCGTTGCCTGGCCAGAGGTCGGACCGGCGCCGGTTGTTGGCGAAGAACGAGTTGATCTTCTGGCCGTAGTCGCGGCCCCAGACGCGCTGCGCCGGGCCAGGCGGGACGGGGACGTCGACCGTATCGCGTGGCAGGCTGAACATCGCGACCTGCTTGGTGACGGGGTCGACGGAGACCACGATCATCGTGTCGGTGTTGTGACCGCCGCGCTGCTCGTCGGAGCCGATGAGCAGGATGTTCAGCCGCTCCTTGCCGTCCCATGGCGGGATGTCGACGCTCGGGACGGGCGTACCGGCGAGCGATGGATCGGGGGTCGGCGCGTCCGTCGGCGTGTCGGTGGGGTTGACTTCCCCAGTGTCGACCGGCGTCGGCGATGCGTCCGCGGTGTCGCAGCCGGCGTCGCTGCCTTCATCGACGAAGATGCAGCTCCCCAGCGCGTCCTGGGCGAGCAGGTCGTATCGGGCGACGACCACATGCGCGCTGCCCATCACGAGGATCACCGCCGCGAGACCCGCCAGCGAGAGCGGGTTCTTCGGCATCCGTGCCTTCCCGAGCCGACCGTCGCCGGAGGCTGCGTAGGCGTTCAGATACTCGGTCACGCGGTAGGCATCGACGATCGCGATGAGCCGATAGACGAGCGCGATGAGGTTGAACGCGAAGATCGCGCCGACCAGCTGCAGGAACGCGCCGAGGAGCTGGAACTGACCCATCCGGATCACGATCCCGCCGGTCAGCGCGATGAGCAGGATCGGGGGCGTGGCGAACAGCAGGGCGCGCGTCGGCGCACCGGCATACGCGTGGCCCAGGCCGGGGAAGATCAGGGACAGGAATGCCGCCGTGAAAGGCGACCTGGCGCGCGGTCGCGCCTCCTGCGGGTTCTGCATCGCGCGTAGGATACTCGGACTCGTTCTCGGGGCCTTCCGGTCGATCCTCGGCCGCTCGTTCCCTGCGCCCAGCCCTCGCGCCAAGCCCGGAGTTGCATGTTCCGATCCGTCACCTCGAAGCCCGATCTGGTCGCCCAGGAACACGAGTTGCTCGAGACGTGGCGTGAGCGTCGGACGTTCGCCCGGCTGAGGGCGCAGAACGCCGGCGGGCCGCGCTGGAGCTTCCTCGACGGGCCGATCACCGCCAACAACCCGATGGGCGTCCATCACGCCTGGGGTCGCGCGTACAAGGACCTGTACCAGCGCTTCCACGCGATGCTCGGTGAGGACGAGCGGTACCAGAACGGGTTCGACTGCCAGGGCCTGTGGGTCGAGGTGAACGTCGAGCGCGATCTCGGCTTCACATCGAAGCGCGACATCGAAGCGTTCGGCATCGACCGCTTCGTCACGCTCTGCAAGCAGCGCGTGCTGTCGTTCGCCGCCCGTCAGACGGAGCAGTCGATACGGCTCGGGATGTGGATGGACTGGAACGACCCCGCCGAGCTGCGGCGCCTCGGTGACTTGCTCGGCTCCGACCCGGGCGCCGTCACGACCGTCGAAGGCGCCGATGGGCCGGTGACGGACACCGTGGAGATGCTGGTCGGCCGCCTCGGGTTGCCCGAGATCGGCGGCAGCTACTTCACGTTCAGCAACGAGAACAACGACCTGATCTGGGGCTGGCTCGCCGAATGCCATCGGCGAGGCTGGCTGTACAAGGGCCACGACACGATGCCGTGGTGCGCTCGCTGCGGGACCGGCATCTCGCAGATGGAGATGAACGAGGGCTACCAGGATCGTGAGGATCCGGGGCTGACCGTCAAGCTCCCGCTCGTCGACCGGCCCGGCGAGGCGCTCCTCGTCTGGACGACGACCCCGTGGACGCTCACGTCGAATGTCGCCGCAGCGGTCGGCGAGGCGTTGCGCTACGTCAAGGTCCGCCAGGGTGACGACCTGTACTGGCTCGGGAAGGGGACCCTGAAGTCGGCGCTCCAGGGCCCGTTCGAGGTCCTCGAGGAACGCCCAGGCAGCGACCTCGTCGGCTGGCGCTACGAGGGACCGTTCGACGAGCTGCCGGTGGTCCGCTCGACGTTCGAGAAGGACGGCTACGAGCACCGCGTCGTGCCCTGGGACGAGGTCGGCGAGGACGAGGGCACTGGCATCGTCCACATCGCGCCCGGCTGTGGCGCCGAGGACTTCCAGCTCGGCAAGTCGCTCGGGCTCCCGGTCATCGCGCCGATCGATGACTCCGGCATCTTCCTCGATGGGTTCGGGTCGCTCAGCCATCGCGACGTGCGCGACGTCACCGAGCCGATCGTCGAGCACCTCAAGGACACGGACCGTTTCTACCGGCTCGAGGCGTACCACCACCGGTACCCGCATTGCTGGCGGTGCGGGACGCCGCTAGTCTTCCGGCTGGTCGACGAGTGGTACATCAGCATGGGCGAGGTCTACGACCAGCCGCGCGAGACGCTCACCGCCGAGCAGGTCGACCGGAGTCTTCGCTACCAGATCATGGAAGTCGTCGACAAGATCCGCTGGATCCCCGATTTCGGCTATGAGCGGGAGCTCGACTGGCTCCGCAACATGCACGACTGGATGATCAGCAAGAAGCGCTACTGGGGGCTGGCGCTGCCGATCTACGACTGCTCGGCCTGCGGCACGATCGAGGTGATCGGTGGTCGCGAGGAGCTGCAGCAACGCGCGATCGAGGGCTGGGACCGGTTCGAGGGCCACACCCCGCATCGACCATGGGTCGACGAGGTCAAGATCGCCTGCCCGAACTGCGGCCAGCCGGTCGATCGGATCAAGGACGTCGGTAATCCCTGGCTCGACGCCGGGATCGTCCCGTTCTCGACGCTCCACTACCGCGAGGAGCCCGACTACTGGGCGAAGTGGTTCCCGGCCGACTTCATCACCGAGAGCTTCCCCGGGCAGTTCCGGAACTGGTTCTACTCGATGCTCGCGATGTCCACGGTCCTCGTCCGCAAGGAGCCGTTCAAGACGATCTTCGGCTACGCCCTCGTCTATGGCGAGGACGGCCGCCCGATGCACAAGAGCTGGGGCAACGCGATCGACTTCGACGAGGCGGCCGAGCGGATGGGCGTCGACGTCATGCGCTGGATGTTCGCCAAGGCGCGGCCCGAGGAGAACATCCTCTTCGGCTGGCACGCGGCCGACGAGGCGCGCCGCGAGCTGCTCATCCTGTGGAATGTCTACGCGTTCTTCGTGACCTATGCCCGGCTGGCCGGCTGGACGCCGGATGGGTCGGCTCCACCGGTCGCGGAGCGACCGTCGGTCGATGCGTGGATCCTGTCGCGAGCGGCCGGCACGTCCGAGGTGGTCGAAGCGCGGCTGCGCGACGTCGATGCCGTCGGTGCGACACGTGCCCTGGCGAGCTTCATCGACGACCTGTCGACCTGGTATCTACGGCTCAACCGCCGCCGGTTCTCGCGTGCCGACGACACCGCCGACCGCGCCGCCGCGTTCGCGACCCTGCACGAGACCCTGGTCGCGACCTCGCGGATGCTCGCGCCGATCCTGCCGTTCCTTTCCGACGCGATGTACGGCAACCTCGTCACGACGGTGGATGCGAGCGCGCCCGACAGCGTGCACCTGACCCGATGGCCCGCGGACGAGCTCGCCGGCTACCGGGACGCACAGCTCGAATCATCGGTCGAGATCGCCCGACGGGCCGTCGAGCTGATCCGCGGGCTCCGCGGTCAGGCGGGCATCAAGACCCGCCAGCCGCTCGCGCGGGGCTGGCTGGCACTCCCCGGCGGCGGCGATGGGTCAGCCCTCGCGTCGCAGGGTCTGATCGACGTCATCGCTCGCGAGGGCAACCTCAAGGACGTGACGCTCATCCGCGACGACTCCGAGCTCGTCGACCGGCGGGTGAAGGTCCTCCTGCCGAAGGTGGGAAAGCGGCTCGGTTCGGCGATCCCGGCTGTGATGGCCGCGGCGCGCGACGGCGAGGTCACGTTCCTCGACGATGGATCCGTGAGCATCGCGGGTCAGACACTCGCCGCCGACGAGGTCGAGATCCAGGCCACCCCGCGACCAGGAACGGCCGTGGCGGAGGATGATGGGCTCGTGATGGTCCTCGACACCGCCCTGACCGATGCCCTCCGCGCGGAAGGCGATGCGCGCGAGCTCGCCCGCGCGATCCAGGAGCTGCGGCGCGATGCGGAGCTCGAGCTCGACGACCGGATCGAGCTGTGGGTGGTCGGCCTGCCCGAGGCCGTCGCCGCATTCCTACCACCCGTCGCCGACGACACGCTTGCCGAGCTCCGCCACGGCGAGCCCCCCGCTGACGCGCACCGCGCGGCGGTCACCCTTGACGCCGAGCCCGTGACGATCGACCTTCGGAGGCTCGGTTGAGCACGGTGACCGCAGGCGCCGCCAGGGCTACGGGCCGAGGACGGGCGCGCTGGCCGATCTTCATCGGGATCGCCTCGGCGGTCTTCGTCCTCGACCAGCTGGCCAAGGCGTGGCTCGTGTCGTTCCTGTCGCCCGGCGAGCAGGTCCAGGTCATCGGCGACTACGTGCGCCTTATCCATTCGAAGAACACCGGCGCGTTGTTCGGGCTCTTCCACGACCAGGCGCTGTTCTTCGCGATCGTCTCGGTCGGCGTCGTCGGGGCGATCGTCTGGTTCCACCACGCCTCTGGACGGAACACGCTGCTATCTGTTGCGCTCGGGCTGCTGCTGGGTGGCGCGCTCGGGAATATGGCCGACCGGTTCCGAATCGGCTACGTCGTCGACTTCGTCGATGTCGGTATCGGCAACTTGCGGTTCTACACGTTCAACGTCGCCGACTCCGCGATCAGCCTCGCGATCGTGTTGCTCCTGCTCAGTGCCTTCCTCATGACGGGTGACAGAGGCTCCCAGGGCTCGGAGACGCCGGGTGCCTGAAGCGCCGGTCGCGCCGGGCATCCGGACCGTGCGGGTCCCCGATGGAACCGGCGGGCGGATCGACCGGTTCGTCGCAGACGCGACGGGTCTCTCCCGGAGTCACGTCCAGAAGCTGATCAGTGACGGTCGTCTCACCGTCGATGGCGTCCCGGTCCGCGCCAATGCGCTCGTCGCCGCCGGCAGTGAGGTCCGCCTGGACGTCCCGAAGCCCATCGAGCTCGATCTGGCGCCGGCCCCGGACATCGAGCTCAGCGTTGTCTACGACGACGCGGACCTGCTGATCGTCGACAAGCCCGCGGGTCTCGTGGTCCACCCATCACCCGGTCACCACGACGGCGACACGCTGGTCAACGCCCTCCTTGCCCGTTCCGGATCGGCGGAGTACGGCGGGATCGCCGGCGTCGCGCGACCCGGGATCGTCCACCGGCTCGACCGTGACACCAGCGGTCTGCTGATGGTCGCCAAGCACGACGGGGCGCAGCAGTCGCTGATGGCGCAGCTCAAGGCGCGCCGGGTCCGCAAGACCTACCTCGCGTTGGTCGCCGGGAACGTCGCGGCCGCCGTCGGGCGCATCGAGGCGCCGATCGGCCGTGATCCGAAACATCGGACGCGGATGGCGGTCGTCCCGGACGGGCGCGCATCGACGACCGGGTATCGCGTTCGCGAACGCTTTCCGCGCTGGACGCTGCTCGAGTTGGATCTCGTGACCGGACGGACGCATCAGATCCGGGTCCATCTCGATGCGATCGGGCATCCGGTCGCAGGTGACCCGCTGTACGGCACCGGGACGTCGCGTCGGGGACCGGACGGCCTCGATCGGCTGTTCCTGCACGCGTGGCGTCTCGAGCTCGCCGCGCCATCCGATGGCCACCTCATCCGCGCGACAGCGCCCCTTCCTGATGAGCTCGAGACAGTCCTGACGGGGCTGCGCGAGGAGGCGACCGGCCGATGAACGACCTTCCTGGGCTCGACGGCGGGCGCGTGATGGAGCCGCCCCACATCTCCCAGGATCCAGGCCGTCCCGACAACGTCATCGAAGGTGCCCCGGGCGCGATGCTCGTGATCATCTCGGGCCCGTCGGGCGTGGGCAAGGACACGATCATCGACGAGATGCACCGTCGCGAGCGGGCGGGGGGCCGCGAGAACGAGCGGCACTACCTGGTCACGGTCACGACCCGCGCCCCGCGCGACGGTGAGGTCGATGGCGTCGACTACCACTTCGTCGACCGCGAGGAGTTCATCCGGATGTGGCGGGATCGCGGTTTCCTCGAGGCGAACGAGGTCCACGGCAACTTCTATGGGTCGCCGCGCGACCCGGTCCGGCAGGCGCTCATCGCGGGCAAGGACGTCATCCTCAAGATCGACGTCCAGGGGGCGCAGGTCGTCAAGGAACAAGTGACCGAGGCGCTGTTGATCTTCATCATCCCGCCGTCGCTCGAAACGCTCTTCCATCGACTCCGTTCGCGGGCGACCGAGACGGCCGACGAGCTCGAGGTCCGCCAGCGCGACGCGGCGGTCGAGCTTGCTCGACAGGATGACTACGACCACGTCGTCGTCAACGAGACCGGGCTGGTCGGCCGGACCGCCGATCGGATCGACGCGATCATCGCCGAGGAACGGGCGGCACACGCGGGCCGGCGGGTCCGCGTCTAGATCGAGGTGACCCTCGGGCTCGAGCTCGAGCTCGGAATGGGCAGGCCAGCGAGCGACGGCTCGCGGCGCGGGGTCCGGCTCGTCGAGGTGGCGATCGACGCGGCAGGAGCCGGTGGCTCGCGCCCGTATACCTACGCAGTGCCGGAACGGCTCGCCGATCTCGAGGATGGTGAGGCCGTGATGGTCGAGTTCGGCCGGCGACAGGCGCTCGGCGTCGTGCTGGGATCGGCGGACGACGTCCCCGGAGCGGGAGAGGTCAAGCCGATCGTCGACCGGGTCCGCGCCGACGGTCCGCTCCTCCCACCGTTGACGCTCGCCCTTGCCCGCTGGATCGCGGCGCACTACCTCGCACCGCCGGCTTTGGTCATCCGGTCGATGCTGCCGCCAGGCCTCCTCGAACGCCTCGAGCTGGTCGCCGAGCTCGCACCCGCCGGAGGTGCCGCCGATGGGATCGACGACCCGGTCGATGTCGACCTCCTCGACCAGCTGTCGTCCGGCTCGCGACCGGCCCGCGAACTCGCCGCGCCAGACGGGCGCGCCGGGCTGCT
>Ga0163163_10001571_pt1 | contig 19244 bp, 24 predicted proteins | sample S65metaG_FD_119766 | JGI IMG/M metagenome (GOLD analysis project Ga0163163, IMG submission 119766) | Switchgrass rhizosphere microbial communities from Kellogg Biological Station, Michigan, USA - S6-5 metaG | ecosystem: Host-associated > Plants > Roots > Rhizosphere > Soil | place: USA... | reverse complement strand
GGAGACGACGAGCGTGGATCTCTCGCAGACCTATCTGGAATGGGCCGCGCGTAATCTTGCATTGAATGGCTTTGACCTTGTGCGCAACAAACTCGTGCGCGACGACGCGATGAGTTATCTGCGGAACCATTCGGCGATGTACGACCTGATCTTCGTCGATCCGCCGACGTTCTCCAATTCCAAGCGCGCCGAGGATTTCGATGTGCAGCGCGACCACGTGGCGTTGCTGAAGCTGTGCGCGCAACGCCTGCTGCCGGACGGCGTGATCCTGTTCTCGAACAATTTCCGGCGTTTCAAGCTCGACGCAGCGGCTTTGCCGGAATTCGCAGTCCGCGACATCACTGCGTCGACGATTCCGTTCGACTTCGAGCGCAATCCGCGCATTCACCGCAGCTGGGAACTTCGCGCGTCCTAGTCCAGTTCGCGCACGACGCGAAAACCGACCGTCGTGTAACCCACGTCGGCTTTCGCGCTGCCGCTCAGTTCGAGATTTCCCCGATCCGGACCATCGTGCCAGGACAGGCCGCGGAAAATCCGTTCCGGACAATGCGGCCCGGGCGCGCAGTCGCGCGTCCACTCGCTGACGTTGCCGAGCAGGTCAGCAATGCCGAGCGAATTCGGGGCGAACTGGCCGACCGGCGCAGTATGGGCGTAGCCATCGTTGCACTTGTAACGGCTGGCCAGATGCAGGAACGACCCGACGGACGCATCGGCAACGTCACCGCGCGTACAGGCTTTGGCGTCGCCAGGTTGCAGCCGCGCGGCGTGCAGCCACTCGGCCTGGCTCGGCAGACGGTAGCGCTGACCCGTGCGCTGGCTCAGCCACTGCGCATAGGCATTCGCGTCGGACCAACTCACGCAGACAACCGGGTGCCGGTCGCTCTGCTCGAACCCCGGCTTGCGCCAGTCGAGCCGTTCCAGCAACGACCACGGCTGTTGCGGCTTGCGGCACGAGGCCGCGGCGCGCCCGGTCACGCGGGCGAACTGCGCATACTCGCCGCGCGTGACTTCGTTGCGTCCGAGAGCGAAAACCCTTGCAACGGTGTAAGTCTTGCCACCGAATGTAGCCTCTGCAGGCACGACGATCATTTCCGGGCCGTCAGGGTCGCGGACCACCGTTCCACCAGCGAACGATGATGTATCGGATTCCGGCGTCGCCGCTTGCGGCGCCTGCTCGGCCGCGGCAGCGACGGGCTGTGGGGCTGCATCCGATTCCGCGGGCCGCTGCACCACTGCCGGTGGTTCGGCGGGCGCTTGTTGCGGCGCCGCTTGAGCCTGGGTCGGAGCGGTCTCGCCGGTTGTCGACGCAGGCGTCGATCCTCGAAACTGGTACGCGAGACCCGCGCCGAGTGCCGCCAGCGCACAAGCTGCAACGACGGTCGTCCGCACGGAAATCGAGCGTGCGTGCAACCGGCGCTCCAACTGCTGTGGTACTGCGGCGAGCGTCGTCGCCATGGCATTGATCGGTGCCATGAGATGGATGCGTTTCTCCAGCGCTTCGAGCGCATCGAGCATTTCGTTCGCGGTCTGAAAGCGCTCGTCGGCGTTCTTGGCCATAGCCTTGTCGAGAAATGCCTGCCATTGCCGCCGCGCCGGTGGCAATGGCGGTACAGGCTGCTCCACGTGCGCCAAGGCGACGGCAAGTGAATCGTCACCGCTGAAAGGCAGCTTGCCGGCCAAACACTCGTAGCACACGACACCGAGGCTGTAGAGATCCGAGCGTCCGTCCAGCGCGTGTCCACGCGCCTGCTCGGGGCTCATGTAGGCGACGGAGCCGGGCGTGCTGCCTTCACGCGTGACACGATTCTGGCCTGCCGCCGTCAGCGCGATACCGAAGTCCGCCAGCAAGGGCCGGTTGAGCTTGTCGAACAGGACGTTTTCCGGTTTGACATCGCGGTGCACGATGCCCTGCTCGTGCGCGTAAGCGAGTGCGTGGCATAGCGCCCGCGCGACTTCGATCACCGCCGCCAAGTTCTGCTGCAGATCGCGCGAGGCGAGATCGCCGCGCGGCATGTGCGGCATCGTGTAGTAAAGCTGTCCTGTAGACGTGCGGCCGACATCGAAGATGCCGACGATATGCGGATGATCCAGACGCGCGATCGTGCGTGCTTCCTGTTCGAAGCGCGTGATCGATTCGGCGTTCGGCGTGCGGTCGGCTGCCAGCACCTTGATCGCCACCGGACGGCCCAGCGAGAGCTGAATGGCCAGGTATACGTTGGCCATGCCGCCGCGGCCGATCTCGCGCACGATGCGATAGCCTGGAATATCGAAAGGTTCGGCGCGCACGACCATGCGGGGAAATCGGTCTGAGATCACACGCATCATACGGAGCGTCGCTGCGTCGCGGAACCGCCGTTGTGCGCCCAGTCACAAATATGTCGAGATTCGAACCTGAATGCAGGGTTGCTGAACGGCGAAATTTCAGATTCGATTCATGCCCAAAATCGCAGCATGAAATTGCGACGATAGAGTCGCATTCGTGCGATTAGGAGGCAGTCATGATTTCCTGCAAACGTGGCATTCGAGCAATGGTTCTGGGCTTGCTGGCAGCCGCCAGCCTTGCGCTGGCGCCGGCCGCGTTCGCCCGTACCTATGTTGACGTCGGCGTAGCCGCGCCGGGCGTGAATATCGGCTACTACAGTGGCCATCACCAACATGGTTGGTACGGGACGGTCGGTGGCTACTACGGCCCTTCCTACTACCCTTCGTACTACTACGCACCGGCCTACTACGACTATGACCCGTACTACTACGGGCGTTGCTGGGTGCGTGGCCATTACGACAGTTATGGCTACTGGCATCGCGGCCACTATGTGTCGTGCTGACCTGCCGGCGTAACTTTCCTGAACCCGCTGCCGGGCAGCGGGTTTTTTTTTGTCGTTCTCAAGTCAGTGGTGATTCAGCGATTCAATTGCAATATGACGCTTGCGACGATCCGGTCGCGAAACGAGCATACGGGGAGTTCCCATGAAATTCCGCAAACGTGGCTTGCGTGCCATGGTACTGGGCTTGCTGGCTATGGCCGGTTTGGCGCTGGCGCCGGCCGCGTTCGCCCACAGCAACATCGGCATCGGCATCAACCTGCCGGGCGTGAGCCTCGGCTATTGGGGCGGTCATCATCACGGCGGGTACGTCGGCATCAATGGCGGCTACTACGGTGGCGGCGGCTATTATGGCGGCTACTATCCGACCTATTATTCGGCGCCGGCGTACTACGACTACGCGCCGGTCGAGCGCGTGTACTACACGCGGCCAGTGTATCGTCACCACTATCGTCGCTATCACGACTACTGCGGCTGCTACCGCTAGTCGACAGGCGAATCATCCAAGCCCCGCTGCTTCGTCAGCGGGGTTTTCTTTTTGTGGCGATGCCAGTGCGGGGGCGTTACGATAGCGGTCCTTTCCCGTGGATTGCCCCATGAGTTCGCCGAATCGGCCCGAAGACAGAAAGCGCGCCGGCTCGGAAGCGCCGGAGGCGTGGACGTTCTTCCGTCAATGGCTGAAGAACCCGCTCGGCATTGCTGCGCTGTCGCCGTCCGGGCAACAGCTTGCGCGGCAGATGATCGCCGAAATTCCGCATGGCGCGAAACGCGTAATCGAACTCGGCGGCGGCACCGGTGTGTTCACGCGCGCGATGCTCGGTCACGGCATCGCGCCGCAGGACTTGCTCGTGCTGGAACTCAACGAAGCCCTGTACCAGCATTTGCGCGCACGTTTTCCGGACGTGCGTGTCGAATGCGGCGATGCGCGCGAACTCAAGGCAATCGCCGAGCGTAACGGGTTTTTCGCCGCCGGTCCGGCAGATGCGATCATCAGCGGCCTGGGCCTGCTGTCCATGTCCAAAGGCATGCAGGGTGAAATCCTCGAAGCGGCGTTTTCCACACTCAAGCCCGACGGACGTCTGATCCAGTTCACCTATGGTCCGAAGTCGCCGGTTTCGCGCGATCTGCTCGCCGAACTGGGCTTGTCGGTGCGCCGCGGTGGATTTGCCTGGTGGAACGTGCCGCCGGCATCGGTGTACGTATTCACGCGCAACCGTTCCAAGGCGATTCACGCGGTGCGCGGAAAAGGGAAAGGATAGCGGCGCGGACAGAGGGTGGAGTCGCCCGCCAACCCGCGCCATCAGAAATGAAAACGGCCCGCAAGGGGCCGTTTTTTGTTTCTGGCGGAGAGGGTGGGATTCGAACCCACGGTGCGCTATGAACGCACGCCTGATTTCGAGTCAGGTACAATCGACCACTCTGCCACCTCTCCGGAGGTATCGTGTCGAAGGGCGCGGATGATACGAGCAGTGCGCTGAATAAACAACCGCTGGCAGAATATTCACATATCCATGAGCCTCATTTCCGTCCCCGTTTCCCACGGCGAACTGATCGATAAGATCGCCATTCTCGAGATCAAGGCGGCGCATATCCGCGATGCGGCCAAGCTCGCAAATGTGCGTGCCGAGCTGGATTTGCTGAACGCCACCTGGAGTGGCGACATCGCGTCACGAACCGACATCGCCGCCGAACGTGCCGGATTGAAGGCCGTCAACGAAGCCTTGTGGGATATCGAAGACCGCATTCGCCTGAAGGAAAGGGCGCAGGCGTTCGACGCGGAGTTCGTCGAACTGGCGCGCTCGGTGTATTTCCGCAACGACGAGCGCGCGGCGATCAAGCGCCGGATCAATCTCAAGCTGGGTTCGCAGCTGGTCGAAGAGAAGTCGTACCAGGACTACTCCTCGGCGAAAGCCTAGATACCCTGCGAAGTTCGGAACGCCTCGAAACGCTCGATTACCGCATCGGTTTCGATCAATTCCATCACGCCCGGATGTTCGAGTTTCGTGCCCCAAGGCAGTTCCGCTGCCGGTCTGCCGCGGAATTTGCGCGCAGCAGCATCGTAACGGTCCACGCACCAGCGCCGATCGGAATACGGCCCGGAGCGCTGCGGATTGCTCGCGGCATGTAGGCCCAGCACCGCAGCGCCCACCGCGTTGGCCATATGCATGGGTCCCGCATCGGGCGTGAGCACCAGGCGCGATCGCTGCGCCAGGGCCAGGAATTGCTTGAGCGTGTCCTTGCCGATCAGGTCGAGCGGCTTGCGGTCTGTATGCTCAAGAATCGCATCGCCAAACTCGCGTTCGTAAGCACTCGGCCCGCCGCACAAGGCGACGCGCCAACCGTGCGCGGCAGCGTGATCCATGACGGCGGCATAGCGCTCGGGCATCCAGTTGCGCACGGTATGGCTCGAACAGGGGCTCACGAGCAAGGTCGGCGCGTCGCCCGGTAGATGCTGCGCGGCGAACTCGTGCGCCGAGTCGGGAACGGGAATGTCCCAGCGCACCTGCGTTTGGCGCAGGCCGAGCGGTTCGAGAAAGCTCGCCATCGCGTCAAGCACATGTTCGCCGCTGCGTTGCGCGATGCGCCGGTTTACGAACAGCCCATGCAGGTCTTTCGAACGCGCGCGGTCATAACCAATGCGCAGCGGCGCCCGGACGAGTGCGCTGACCAGGTTGGCCCGCAGCGCAACCTGCAAGTGCAGCAGAACATCGAAATGGCGCGCCGAAAGCTGTTTCCGCAGCGCGCTGAATCCGCGCCAGCCCGCGCTCTTGTCGAACACGAGAAACTCCACGCCGGGGATATCGCCGACGAGCTTGTATTCGAGCCTGCCCACGATCCAGGTCAGCCGCGTCTGCGGCCACGCAGATTGCAAAGTGCGCACCAGGGGCACGACGTGGGTGACATCGCCGAGCGCCGACGTGCGCAGCAGACACAGCGATTGCAGTGGATTCGCGCTGGAAAATGACGCCGTGGACATGCGACCTTGTTAAACTGGCTCAGATGATCCAGGCGCAACTTCAAGCAACGCCCGATGGCGCGATTCTGTTCGACGCGGGGGCGTTGGCACAAGCCGATTTCGACCCGGCGTATTTCGAGCCGGCATACTGGCACGCGCGCGGGCAGGCACAAGCGGCCAGCGCCGGACGTGGTGGTGCCAGCTACATCGACGCGCCGTTCGGCCGTTGCGTGTTGCGGCATTATCGGCGCGGCGGCATGGTCGCGCGCGTGATGGGCGACCGTTATCTTTGGACGGGTGCGCAACGCACGCGCGGTTTTGCGGAATTCCGCCTGCTTTCAATCTTGCGCGAGCGCAACCTGCACGTACCTGCACCGGTCGCTGCGCGTTATCGCCGCAAGGGCGCGCACTATCGCGCGGACTTGATCACACGTCGCATCGACGCGGCGACCACGCTGGCCGAATTGCTCGCGCAGCAGCGCGCGGATGCGCAAATCGCGGCGCAAGTCGGCGCTGCGATTGCCGGATTCCACGCGCAGGGCGCGTATCACGCCGATCTGAACGCGCACAACGTTCTGCTGGCCGGAGCAGCCGTCTGGCTGATCGATTTCGATCGCGGCGAATTGCGCGCGCCAGCGCGCGACTGGCAACAGGCGAATCTGGCGCGACTGCGGCGTTCCCTGCTCAAGCTCGGCGCCGCGCGCGATGGCGAGTTGCGATTCGAAAGTGCGATGTGGCGTCCGCTGATGGCCGCTTATGAACGCGGGAGCGCAACGTGAAACTGGCCTTGCGCTTTCTCGGCGTGGGTTCCGCACAGGCCGTTGAGCTGGGCTCGTCCGGCGCCGTGCTCGAACGCGACGACCGGCAGCTGCTGCTTATCGATTGCGGGCCGGAGACGCTGACACGCTATCTGGATGTCTACGGAGCGCCGCCACGCGCGATCTATATCACGCACACGCATATGGATCATGTCGCCGGGCTCGAACGTCTGTTCTACAAGGCATATTTCGACCCGGCACTGAAGGGCCGGGTAAGGCTGTACGCGCATGCCGCGTTGATCCCGCATCTGCAGAGCCGGGTGGCCGATTATCCGAACGTCATCGCCGAGGGCGGCGCGAATTTCTGGGACGCGTTTCAACTCGTGCCGGTGTCGCGCGGCTTCTGGCACGACGGCCTGTGGTTCGATGTATTTGCCACGCGCCATCACGCTCCGCAAACATCGTTCGGCGTCGTCCTGCGCGGGTCGTTTGCCTGGACTGGCGACACTCGGCCAATTCCGGAAACATTGGCGCAATTTGCACAGGAGCCGACGCTGATAGCGCACGATTGCGCGCTGCACGGCAACCCGTCGCATACCGGTGTCGACGATATCGAGCGCGAGTACACGGCCAAGCAGCGCGCGCGCATGCTGTTGTATCACTACGCCAGCGCGGGTGACGGGCAGGCGCTCGCCGCACGCGGGCATCGCGTCGCGCATCGCGACGAACGTATCGTCTTGCCCGCGCCGGTTGCCGACGTAGTGCTGGCGGCACCGGCGGGAGTGGAAGCATGAGTTCGACGCCGATTGCTCACTCATTGCTGGAGCCCGCGCGCGACGCGCTGGCGCGGCCGCTACACGACCTGCGCATCTCGGTCATCGATCGCTGCAACTTCCGCTGCCCGTACTGCATGCCCGAGGATCAATACGCGCACGATCACGTGTTCCTGGCGAAAGATCAGCGCCTGCGTTTCGAGGAGATCGAGCGTCTCGCACGCGCATTCGTGAGCCTGGGTGTGCGCAAGCTGCGCCTGACCGGCGGCGAACCGTTGCTGCGCCGCGAACTGCCGGTGCTCGTGCGCACGCTGGCGCAGATCCCTGGCGTGGAAGACTTGGCCCTGACCACCAACGGCGTGCTGCTGCCGCGCGTTGCGCAGGCGTTGCGCGAAGCGGGCCTGAAGCGCCTGACCGTATCGCTGGATAGCCTGGATCCGGACACGTTTCGGCATTTGTCGGGAGGGCGCGGCGAGGTGGCGGAAGTACTCGCTGGCATCGCGGCGGCCGAGCAGGCAGGTTTCACACATCTCAAATTGAACTGCGTCGTCATGCGCGGCATGAACGATATGCAGATTCCTGATTTGGTGGCGCATTACCGCGGCAGCGGGCATATCCTGCGCTTCATCGAATACATGGACGTCGGCACGCTCAACGGGTGGCGCTCGGATATGGTCGTGCCCAGCGCGGAGTTGATCGCACGCATATCGGCACACTGGCCGCTCAAATCGCTGGAGCGCAATTACGGCGGCGAAGTGGCGCAGCGCTATGCGTTTGAGGACGGCGCCGGTGAGATCGGTTTCATCAGTTCGGTGTCGCAGCCGTTTTGCGGCGATTGTTCGCGCGCGCGGCTGTCGGCCGACGGCAAGTTGTACACCTGTCTGTTCGCGCAGACCGGATTCGATCTGCGCGAGGTGTTGCGTGCGGGTGCGAGCGATGAAGGACTGCGCGCGCTGATTGCGGCACGCTGGGCGCAACGCGTGGACCGCTACAGCGAACAACGTGCTGAACTTCGCGAAAGAAGCCGCAACGGGAAAGTCGAAATGTATGTGATGGGCGGGTGAGGCCGGGTTGCCCGGTGAGCGCTGGATGCGCGAGCCTGGCAACATTCAGCGAGGCGCAGCCGAGCGCGGGCATGTCCGTATACAATTACGCATGGCGAAAAGAGCAGCGAAATTCACCCACATCAATCCCGCCGGCCGCCCGCGCATGGTCGATGTCGGCGCCAAGGCCGTCACGGCGCGCTCAGCCACGGCCCAGGCCATCGTGCGTTTTCCGCTGACGGTTGCGCGTGCGCTGCGCGCGGACGGCATGCGCGCGAAGAAAGGGCCGGTGATCGACACGGCGATCATCGCCGGTACCCTTGCGGTCAAACGCACGCACGAACTGATTCCGTTCTGCCACCCGTTGGGCGTAGAGAGCTGCAATTTCAGCATCGAATTCGCGAATGACACGGATTTGGCGATTGGCTGCAGCGTAGCGCTTTCGCACAAAACCGGAGTGGAGATGGAGGCGCTGACCGGCGCGACCGTCGCGGCGCTGACTGTCTACGATATGTGCAAGGCGCTTTCGCATGCGATCGTAATCACCGACGTGCGTCTACTGGAGAAATCCGGCGGCAAGCGACGCGTGCGCGCAGGCAAGGTCGTTCGATGATCTATCGCGTTCTGTACTTTGCCTCGCTGCGCGATCACGCGGGCATGGACTCGGAGCGGGTGGACTCCCTGGCCCTGGATCCGCGCGCCTTGTACTCGGAATTGCGCGCGCGGCACGGGTTTGCCATGAGCGAAGATCGGCTGCGCGTCGCAGTAAACGGCGCTTTTGCGCCGTGGGAACAACATCTGCACGAAGGCGACGAGGTGGTTTTTCTGCCGCCCGTGTCAGGCGGGTAATGATGTTCAAATTGAGCGAATTTCCAATCGACTCCACCGCGCTCGCGCGCGAGCTCGCGCACGCAAGCGCCGGTGCCTGCGTGACGTTCGAAGGTTGGGTGCGCGATCACAACGCAGGCCGCAAAGTGCAGCGGCTGGGTTACCAGGCCTACGGCGCACTGGCGCAGAGCGAGGGCGAGCGCATCATCGCCGAAGCGCGCGAGAAATTCGCGATCATCGATGCGCATTGCGTGCACCGCACCGGCACGTTGGAGATCGGTGAGCTTGCGGTGTGGGTCGGCGTCAGCGCCGCGCATCGCGATGCGGCTTTCGATGCTTGTCGCTACATCATAGACGACGTGAAAAAGCGCGTGCCGATCTGGAAAAACGAGCACTACGCGGATGGCGAGTCAGGTTGGTTGCACCCGGACAACACGCCGGTCAAGCCCTGACGCGCAACGCTTCGATCTTCGCGAGCAGCCATTGCATCCCGGCCAGATGCTGCTGATCGTGGCTGCACAGGTAATGCACGAGACTTTGCATAGTCGCGCTGCCGCCATTGAACCGGACAGGTCGTGCAAGTTGCCGCGGGGTCAGCGCGGCAATCAATTCGAGCGTCTGGGCGCGGGCCGCACGCAATGCCGCGAAAACATCGGTAGCGTTTGCGGCCGCGTAGTTGCGTTCTTTGGCGAGCGATTCGCGGTCCAGATCAGGCAGGTCCGGATTGGATTCTTCGAGCGCGCGCCGGAAACGCACGTGATAGCCGTCGACTTCCACGTCGCGCACATGGCAGATCTGCTCGATCGGGGTGAATGACTCGCTCGGGATGCCGTACCACGAGTCCGGTCGCCAATGTTTGAATTCTGTCGGGACCGCGGCGTAGTGTTCCTCGAGCCGGAGGGGAAAATCGGCGAGGGCGGCGAGAGTCGTCGAATTCATGGCTATGCAGCAGAAAGTAGGGTGGCAGCCCCGCCAGCCACATCCCGGCACCCGAATCATTCACTACCGTTGCTGCCTTCCGGCCCTGGCGGGATTTGCAAACTATCGTCGCGAGAGAACCAACGGGGCCGCCATTGAACTGGCGGATGAAATCTGGCGGAGCGGGCGGGATTCGAACCCGCGAAGCGGGTATAAGCAGCTTACACACTTTCCAGGCGTGCTCCTTCAACCACTCGGACACCGCTCCGCGCCTGGGACCTTGTATTGCAAGGGCTGGCGAGGATACAGGAACACACGGGAAGCGCACAAGGAGTCCACGCTGGCTCCGGACGCGTCATCTTGGCACAATCACGTCTTGTCCCCGGCGCGTTTGCTCCCATTTCAAACTCATGTCGTACCAAGTCCTCGCGCGCAAATGGCGGCCGAAGCGTTTTTCCGAACTAGTCGGCCAGGAACACGTCGTGCGCGCACTCAGCAACGCGCTCGATTCGCAACGCATGCACCACGCGTTCCTGTTTACCGGCACGCGCGGCGTCGGCAAGACCACGATCGCGCGTATCTTCGCCAAATCGCTGAATTGCGAGCGCGGGCAGTCGTCGAATCCCTGCGGCGAATGCAGCGCGTGCAAGGATATCGATAGCGGCCGTTTCATGGACATGATCGAGATCGATGCCGCCAGCAACACCGGCGTCGACGACGTGCGCGAAGTGATCGAGAACGCGCAGTATTCGCCGTCGCGCGGCCGCTTCAAGGTGTACCTGATCGACGAAGTCCACATGCTCAGCAAATCCGCGTTCAACGCGCTGCTGAAGACTCTGGAAGAACCGCCCGAGCACGTGAAATTCCTGCTCGCCACGACCGATCCGCAGAAACTGCCGGTGACAGTGCTGTCGCGTTGTCTGAAGTTCAACCTCAAGCGCTTGTTGCCCGAACAGATCGCCGGTCAAATGCGGCATATTCTGGATGCCGAAGGCATTGCTTTCGAGCACGACGCGCTGGAAGAACTCGCGCGCGGCGCCGACGGTTCGTTGCGCGACGGCTTATCTCTGCTCGATCAAGCCATCGCTTATGGCGCCGGAGCGGTGCGTGCGGCTGAAGTGCGCGCGATGCTCGGTACGATCGAACGCGGCCAGGTATTCGCGTTGCTCGAAGCAGCGCACGCAGGCGATGGTGCGAAGCTGATGGCCGAAGTCGATCGTCTTGCCGAATTCTCGCCGGATTTCGCCGGCGTGCTCGATGAAATCGCCGGTGCGTTGCATCGGATTCAGCTCAAGCAACTCGTCGACGTACAGGCATCTGAACAGCGCGGTGACGATGTGCCCGTCGCGGCGCTCGGCGCGGCGATGGCGCCGGAGGAAGTGCAGCTTTTTTACCAGATCGCCGTGACCGGGCGGCGCGACTTGCCGATGGCGCCGACCCCGCGCGCCGGTTTCGAGATGACGTTGTTGCGCATGTTGGCGTTCAGACCGGCGGATGCAAGCGTGCAGCCACAACGTGCCGCGACGAATGCCCCGGCCCGACCGATCACGCCTGTCAGCGCGCCGCGATCCGTCGCACCCGCGCCAGCGCCGCAGGCGTCGCGCGCGAGCAGCGCTTCGCCAGCGCTAGCGCCGGCAGATTGGAACGGACTTATCGAAGCCGCCGAACTCAAAGGCCCCGCCGGCCAACTCGCGCGCAACGCGGCCTTGATCGCGATCGAGGCCAATGTCGTGCGGCTCGCGCTGAACCCGGCGTACGAACACATGAATGCACCGCCCGTGGTTGCGAACATCGAGGAACGCTTGAGCGCGGTGCTGGGCCGCGGTGTCAAGCTGCGTTTCGAGAAAGCCGGCGGCCAGCAAGACACGCCCGCCGAAGTCGCGCAGCGCGAACGCGCCGCGCGGCAGCAGGCTGCGGAACATGCGCTCGGCGCGGATCCGTTCGTGCAGGCGGTGATCCGCGATTTCGACGCGCGTGTGATTCCCGAATCGGTCAAGGCGGTGGAGAAATGATGCGCGGACAACTCGGACAACTGATGCAGCAGGCGCAGCGCATGCAGGAAGACCTGAAGCGCGCGCAGGAGGAGCTGGCGAATCTGGAAGTGACCGGGCAGTCCGGTGGCGGCATGGTCAGCGTGACGATGAACGGCCGCCACGAAGTACGCCGCGTCAACATCGACCGCAAGCTGTTCGCCGACGATCCGGAGATGGCCGAAGACCTCGTCGCCGCCGCGGTCAACGATGCCGTCAACAAGGTCGCCGCCGCGAGCCAGGAACGCATGGGCAGCATTGCCGGCGGGATGAATCTGCCACCGGGTTTCAAGTTGCCGTTCTGATTTGATGTCGGGTTCGCCGCTCCTCACCGATCTCATCGAAGCCCTGCGCTGCTTGCCCGGCGTCGGTGCCAAGACCGCGCAGCGCATGGCGTTCCATGTGCTCGAGCGCGACCGTGCCGGCGCGAAGCGTCTCGCCGACAAGCTCGCGGCGGCGGTGGAACGCATCGGCAACTGTTCGCGCTGTCGTACGTTCAGCGAGGAAAAAGTCTGCGCGACCTGCGCCAGTCCCGCGCGCGACGCGCAGCTGCTTTGCGTCGTGGAGACACCGGCCGACCAACTCGCGATCGAGCAGGCGACCGGCTACCACGGGCGCTATTTCGTGCTGCTCGGCCGCTTGTCGCCACTGGATGGATTTGGGCCGAAAGAGCTTGGGTTGGATCAGCTCGCCGCGCGCCTTGCCGAAGGCGAGGTGAAGGAATTGATCGTGGCGACGAATCCGACCGTCGAAGGCGAAGCCACCGCGCACATGCTGAGCCAGATCGCGCGCGGCGCTGGCGTGCGCGCAACGCGCCTCGCGCACGGCGTGCCGTTAGGCGGCGAACTGGAATTCATCGATCGCGGCACGCTCGCACACGCGTTCGGCGGACGCCAGAGCCTTGAATGAAATGCCGGTGCGCCCAATTCATGGTTTCACGTTGAGGAGTTGACGATGCTGTATTCCGGAATTGCCGTCGCCGCCGCCATGTTCGCCGCGGGCGTCGCATTGAGTGGAGCCGAAATCAAGAACGGCTCGGGCTATACGCAGGACATCCAGAAGTGGCGGCAGGAGCGTGTCGAACGACTGACGAAACCGACCGGCTGGTTGAGCCTGGTGGGCCTGGATTGGTTGAAAGAGGGTCGCAACACGCTCGGTTCCGCCAAGGAAAACGATCTCGTAATCGCCGGCGCGCCGGCGCATCTGGGCACGATCGTGCTGACGCACGGTAAGACGGAAATTACCCTCGATCCGAAATCCGGCGCGACGATCGATGGCGCAGCGAAGCTTGAGGCGGAATTGCTCGACGACACGCACGAAAAGCCTACGGTCATCGCGTTCGGCAGCACGAGTTTCTATCTGATCAAGCGCGAGGACAAATATGGCCTGCGCATCAAGGACTCCGAGGCGCCGACGCGCAAGCATTTCGTCGGCATCGACTACTTCGACATCGATCCGAGCTGGCGCATCGAGGCGAAGTGGGAAGCCTACAATCCGCCGCACGAGGTCGAGGAGCCCAACATCATCGGCCAGGTCGACAAGGTCGTCGTGCCGGGCGCGGCCGTGTTCGAACGCGATGGGCAGACATTCCGTGTCGAACCGGTGATCGAAACCCCAGGCGACACGGAGCTGTTCCTGGTCTTCGCCGACAAGACCAGCGGCAAGGAAACCTACGGTGCCGCGCGCTTCGTCTACACCGAGGCGCCGAAGGACGGCAAGGTGATCCTGGACTTCAACAAGGCGTACAACCCACCATGCGCGTTCACGCCATTCGCCACATGCCCGCTACCTACGGCGCAGAACCGCTTGAAAATGCGCGTGACGGCGGGGGAGAAGAAGTATCGTGGCGAGCACGAGGAGCGCTAGGCGCCCGTAAAAACCGGCTTGCGCCTTTCCAGAAACGCCTGCGTGCCTTCACGCATGTCGGAGGTAGCGCAACACACGGCGAATGCCTGGGTTTCGTAGTCCAGCCCGACATCGATGCTGGTTTCGCCGCCGAGCAGGATCGCATCCATGATGCCGGTGAGCGCATGCGGGGCGCTCGCGGCAAGCTGATCGGCGAGCGCATCGACTTGCGTATCGAGTTGGTCGGCCGCAACCACGCGCGTGACCGCACCGAGCGCGAACGCACGCGCGGCATCGATCTGCGCTCCAGTAAGGCACAGCTCCAGCGCCGCGCTGCGTCCGGCCAGACGCAGCAGACGCTGCGTGCCGCCGAAGCCGGGGATCACGCCGAGATTGATTTCGGGTTGGCCGAATTTCGCCTTGTCGCTGGCAATGCGGAAATGGCAACTCATCGCCAACTCCATGCCGCCGCCAAGCGCGAAACCCTGGATTCTTGCGATCACCGGTTTGCGCAGGCGTTCCACGCCCAGCATCATGCTTTGGCCGCGCCGTGAGAACTCTTGCGCTTGCAGTGGTGTCGAAGTCGCCAGTTCGCTGATGTCGGCACCGGCGACGAAAGCTTTTTCGCCGCTGCCGGCCAGTACGATCACGCGTACGGCGGCGTCGTGTTTTGCCTGCTGAAACGCGCTGTCGAGTTCGCCGATCGTGTCGCGATTGAGCGCGTTGAGTTTTTCCGGACGATTGATCGTGATGCGGCGCACGGCGCCGCGGTTGTCGATGAGCAGATTGCGAAAGGCCATCGCTGTTCTCGTTCTTCAGGGGCGGCGAATGATATCCCAGCAAGATGGATGAACGCGGATTTAACATCGGATGCAGCGGCGGCGAAAATCCCGTAAATCCTCGCCAAAACCGCTTTGCGGCCTGCGCCGGCTCGGGTATGATTGCGCGCTTTCGTGCGGGCCGGGACGGCGGCGCGACGTTTTTCCACTTCTGGAGATTTGCATGAATTTGCGTTGGTCGATGATAGCGGCGGGCATACTTACCGCCGGCGCGGCGTTCGCGCAGCAGGGCGGCGGCACCGCGGCCAAGCCCGCGACGGCTGCGGCCGGACAGCAGCAGGCGCAGACACCGCCGGCTCCGCTGACCGCGGCCGACAAGCCGAACCTTTCCTACGCGATCGGTTTCCAGATCGGCGCGGATTTCGTCGACAAGAAGCTCGACATCGACATCAACCGCGTGATTAGCGCGATGCAGGACGGTTACGCGCAGCGTAAGCCGACCGTGTCGGAAGAGACGATGCACGACCTGCTCGGTCGCATGCAGTACCAGATGTACTCCAAGGCCAAGGGCGAATTCGACAAGCTGTCGGGCGAGAACAAGGCCAAGAGTCAGAAGTTCATGGCCGACAACAAGGTCAAGAAAGGCATCGTCTCGATGCAGTCCGGCGTGCAGTACCGAGTGATCGAAGACGGTACCGGCGCGGCCCATCCGACCGCGAATAGCGAAGTGACCGTGCACTACCGCGGCTCGCTGATGAACGGCCTGGAATTCGACAGTTCGTTCGCGCGCGGGGAGCCGGTGCACTTCAAGGTCGGTGACGTGATCAAGGGCTGGCAGGACGTGCTGTTGCAGATGCGCACGGGCGACCACTGGCAGATCTTCGTGCCGCCCGAACTCGCTTATGGCGAACGCGGCCAGCCGCCGCGCATCGGGCCGAACGAGGCGCTGGTGTTCGAGCTGAAGCTGGTCGACATCAAGTAAGGGTTACACCGGAAACGCCGCGAACTTCGCGGCGTTTCACTTTACGGCAGCGTAAATTCCGAGCGCGTGCAGTTCCTCGAGCGCGCGCTCCATATCGAGCTTGACCTTGTTCATCAAGCGCATCGCCGGTTCGTTCTGTGCCGCGCCGGCGTTTGCCGGCGTGAGCACCGCGGCATCGGAGTCGGATACGAACTGTGCGAGATACACGTAGCCGCGCGCCAGGCTCTCCTTGACAGCGGAATGTTCCGGCTCCAGATGCTCCAGTAACATCAGGATGGCGTCGCGGATCTTGATCTTGGAGTAGGGCAGCAACGATTCGGGCATGCCCTGCAGTCCAGGCTGCACGCGCGCCAGCACCTTGCCGTAGTCGCTCACTACTTTTGTCGCCAATGCGAGCATGGTTTTGAAATCCGTCCCTGAAATGAACGCCGAGCGCCGCAAGCATACTGGATAATTCTTTCTCCCATGTCGCTGCTGAAGTCGCAAAAACCGATTTTGACGCCGTGCATCGGCATCTGCACGCTCGATGCGCAAGGCCTGTGCGAAGGCTGTCGGCGCACGGGCGAAGAGATTGCGCGCTGGATGTACATGAGCGACATCGAACGCGCGCGTCTGATGAACGACGTGTTGCCGCAGCGCAAGCCACACGGGTCTGCGGCGTGAATGTCGATATCGAACATCTGCGCCGCGTGGTGCGGCCGCTGACCGATCCGCCGCGTGCACCTGGCTGGAATCATGTCGAATTGCAGGATGTGCTCGAAGGTACTGTGCTGCGGCCGGCGGCGGTGCTCGTCCCGATCATCGAACGCGAACGTGGACTTGCAGTGTTGTTCACGCAGCGCACGGAGCATCTGGCGCAGCACGCCGGGCAGATCAGCTTTCCGGGCGGCGGTATCGAGCCAGACGATGCAGACGCCATCGCGGCCGCGCTGCGCGAGACGCAAGAGGAAGTCGGCATCTCGAGCTCGCTCGTGCAGCCGTTCGGATACTTGGATTGCTTCGAAACGATCAGCAGCTATTGTGTAACTCCGGTAGTCGGGTTGGTGGAAGCGACCTACACGGCCACTCCCGATCCGCGCGAAGTGGCCGACGTGTTCGAAGTGCCGCTGGATTTCTTTCTCGATCCGGTCAACCTGCGCCGGCGCCGCATCGAATGGCGGGGCAGGTCGCGCGACATCTTCGAGTTTCCCTACAACGAACGGAACATTTGGGGCGCGACGGCGGCAATGCTGCTGAGTCTGGTCCGGCGACTGGAGGCAAAGTCATGAAATTGCGCACGTTGATTGATGCATCGTCGTTGGTGGACCTGATCCGGCAGGGAAGCGTACTCGTCGTCGATTGCCGCTTCGATTTGGCAGATCGCGCGCGCGCCGCGCGCGATTATGCGCAAGGTCATATTCCCGATGCTGTCTATGCGGACCTGAACGGAGACTTGTCGGATTTGTCGAAGCAGGGACTAGGCCGCCATCCGTTGCCTGAGGCGCGCGCGTTTTCCGCGGTGCTGGCGCGCTGGGGCTGGACACCTGAATTGCCTGTAGTTGCCTACGATGCTGCGAACGGTGCGCTCGCTGCCGCAAGGTTGTGGTGGATGCTGCGCTTGATCGGCGCCCGCGATATCGCCGTGCTCGACGGCGGCTTCCCGGCTTGGATCGCCGCGGGTCTGCCGCTCGACTTCGGGGAGTCGCAGCGGACAGGGAGTTCCGTAGACGTCGAATACGACCCGGCGCGGGTCGTCTACACGAGCGACTTGCAAGCGATGCAGCAAAATATACTTCTGCTCGACGCCCGTGCGGCACCGCGCTTCCGCGGCGAGGTCGAACCGATCGATCCGGTCGCCGGCCACGTGCCCGGCGCGCGCAACCGGCCATTTTCCGACAATCTCGCGCCCGACGGGCGCTTCAAGCCGGCCGCACAACTGCGCGCCGAGTTCGAGTCGCTGCTCGGCACATACGCGCCGCAAGATGTTGTCCACATGTGCGGTTCCGGCGTCACCGCATGCCACAACCTGCTGGCGATGGAGCATGCAGGTTTGTCCGGCTCGCGTATCTATGCGCCGTCGTGGAGCGGCTATATTGCCGATCGCGCGAATCCGATTGCGACCGGACACGATTGACACTTTGTTCGGTTCTCCCGCGGCTGCGCGTTTTCCACGTCAGCCGTTCAGGAGACCCGCATGTTTATCAAACCGCTGATCGCCGCGCTGCTGCTGGCTGCTTCGCCGGGCGCATTCGCACTTAATCTGGTCTACAACCCGGATTTCGACACCAGCCTGGATGGCTGGTCCGTCAGCGTGCAAGCCGGAGGCGGCGCCTACCGCGAATCCTATTTCGGCTCGCCCGACTCGGGGACGCTGCGCCTGGACGCTTACAACTTCGGCAACATTGCCGAAGCATGGCAATGCGTGGACTTGCATGCCTGGACTGACATGAAGCTCGACGTCGTGCTGCGTTTCGCCCAGAACACGTTCGCCGGAACTGGCTTCTATCAGTTCAAGCTCGACGTGCAGGACGCGGCGGACTGCGGTGGCAACACATTGACGACGATATATATCAACGGTTTCGGCGACCCGGTTCCTGGCGCAAACGGATCCACCTGGACCGAATCCAGCGTCTACGGCACCGATCTACCGGCCGGCACGTTGAGCGGAAAACTGTACTTCGGCGTCGCCGCCGGTGCCGCGGGCACATCCGGCTTCATGATCGACCACGTGCAGGTCGGTCCGCTCGAGGAAATCTTCCGTGAAACCTTCGAGTCGAATTAGGCTCTGCGCAATTTAGCCAGCACCGCCGCCAGCGTCGCACGCGACTCGTCGCTAAACCAGCCGCGCACGAATTCCTCGGAATCCGGCGCTCGCATCGAATCGAACGCGGCGATCAGGTCGGCGCGTGCAATCGCGCGCGTTCCGCTCATGGCACGCGGGGGCAGGGCCAGCAGAGCCTGCAGCCATTCGAGCGCGCGCGCCACGACGCCTTCCGGCGCGGCGAGTTCGTCGACGAAGCCGATGCGCAATGCTTCGTCGGAGTCGAGCATGGCGCCAGCGACCATCAGGCGTTCGGCGCGATAGGCGCCGACCAGGCGGCGCAGGCCGGTCTGGATTTCCGGCGGCACGACAAGACCCACTTGCGTCTCGTTGAGACCGATGCGGAACGGCTTGGCGGGATCACCGCTGCGCGCCATCACGCGGTAATCGCAGAAAGTGGCGATCACGGCGCCACCCGCCGGCGAATGGCCAGTGATCGCCGCGACCACCGGGATCGACGAGGCCGCAATCGCCCGGCACAGGCCGGAATACTCCTGCCACATTTCACCGAACTGGCCGGCTTGATCCAACTGCAGTACGGCAGCGACGTCGAGACCGCCACTGAACATGCCCGGTCGACCCGAGATGACGACGCCGCGCGCGTCTTTGGCCGCAGCTTGCACGCCCAGGCGCAATTCGCGGCTCAGCGCGGTGTCGAACGCGTTGACCGGCGGGCGCGCGAGGCGCAGTTCGACGATGGCGTCGTGGCG
>Ga0163163_10001570_pt1 | contig 19272 bp, 13 predicted proteins | sample S65metaG_FD_119766 | JGI IMG/M metagenome (GOLD analysis project Ga0163163, IMG submission 119766) | Switchgrass rhizosphere microbial communities from Kellogg Biological Station, Michigan, USA - S6-5 metaG | ecosystem: Host-associated > Plants > Roots > Rhizosphere > Soil | place: USA... | reverse complement strand
CGACTTAAGACTCCGATATCGAGTTTTCTTACCGGTGGTCAAAACGGTTCGATAATTCAAAGCGACTACACGGGTAGTGCGCGCTTGGAAGGATTCTCGCCAAAGCTTGGCGGTAGTTATCACTTCGATTTCTCGTCTGTCAGACTTACAACCAACAATTCTTTCGCGGCATTGAACCCCCAGTATCCGACCTCGTTCTCACTCAGCTATGTTCAGCCGTTGGTCCGCGGTTTGAGGTTCGATAATCAGCGCAGACAAATCGAAATCGGAAAGAAGAATCTCTCTCTGACTGATGCCCAATTCAGACAACGCGCGATCGAAGCAATCACAAACGTCCAACGAGCTTACTGGGACCTCGTATTTGCTTTACGAAACTTGCAGGTTCAGCGTGATGCCGTATCGGTGGCGCGAACACAGTTGGAACACAACAGACGTTTGGTAAACGAAGGCCAACTCGCTCCCATTGACCTGGTTGCGTCCGAATCGCAGATCAGCACTTACGAGCAGGGTGTGTATTCGGCTCTCGAAGATGTCACTCGTTTTGAAAACACACTGAAGAATTTGATTGCAAAAGATCAGAGTGCTTCTCTCTGGTCTGACTCGATAGTGCCGACTGACTCGGTGGATTTGAGCGTACCGCAAATCCCTTTACCTGATGCGCTAAAAACTGCAATGGATAATCGCCCTGAGCTTCAGCAGTCAGAGGTGCTGCGAGAAATCAACCAAATCGATCAGCGGTATTACAAAGATCAGACCAAGCCGGAGATCGATGTTATTGGTACCTATGGTTCGACTGGCCTGGCCGGAACGGTCGCTACTGGTATAAACCCACTGAGCGCATCAAGCCAATTGGTTCGTGATCGAGTCGATCAACTTTCGACACTCGCAGGTTTACAGGCTTTGCCAATAACACCGCCAACCACTTTTTCACCTAACCTTGTTGGTTCGTATGGTCAATCCATCGAAAACCTGTTGGCGAATCGTTATAACAACTTCAAGGTAGGTGTTCAGGTTAACTTCCCGCTAAGGAACAGGACAGCGGAAGCACAGCTTGGCAGATCGCTAGTGGAAGCCCAACGTATTACGACTCAACGTGAGCAGATTGAACAAACGATACAAGTGGAAGTGCGTAATTCGTTGCAAGCAGTTCGTAGTGCAGAGACGCGTTTGCGATCCGCGATCGCGGCGCGTGAATACAATGAACAGCAATTTGCCAGTGAGCAAAGAAAACTGGATGCGGGGCAGTCGACAGTATTCCTGGTGCTTGAACGTCAAAATGCGCTGACGACTGCAAAAGGAATGGAACTGAAGGCTCAGACCGATTTGAATAAGGCGATCGCCGATTTACAGAAGGCGACCGGCAATTCGCTCAATGTTAATAGTATTGTGGTGAGGGTGAGGTAATTTAGCTCTTTGAGCTTTGTGCTTAGTCTTTGTACTTTGTATTTTGTGCATCCTTGTAGACTGGGTGGTTCAAAGTACAAAGCTCTAAGAACAAAGATCAAAGATCTAATTACCAAGTACAAAGCACCAAGCACCAACTAGCACCCTATGTCCAATCAACTTCTCGAAACCTGGCAGATCCACGATCGCGTCAACCTTTACTTGCTCGACGCGATTGATGCTGCGTCTCTCAACAGTCTTTCTCCTTCAAAGGGACGTAGCGTAGGCGAACAATTCGCTCATATTCACAATGTTCGTCTAATGTGGTTGAAGTCTGCTGCTCCCGACCTATTGAAAGGCCTGGCAAAGGTTGAAAGCGACCGGGCCAACGATAAGAAGTTACTGCGCAAGTCTTTGCTGGATTCAGGCAAGGCGATCGGCTCGTTGTTGGAAACGAGTCTTGAAGCGGGTGGGAAAGTCAAAGGCTTCAAACCTCACGCCGCAGCGTTCCTCGGGTATTTGATTTCCCACGAATCGCATCATCGCGGACAAATCGCCCTCAGGTTAAAGCAAGCCGGCAAACCGCTCGATAAGAAGACTGCCTACGGTATTTGGGAGTGGGGTGTAAGGTAGCTAGATGACGTTTTCCAAGAGCAAGAACGCCACGTAGATCGCCAGGACGATAATGACGCCAGTCATGAAATACCAGGGCGGTAGTTTTGTCTGACATGCGGGGCACCTGGTTCGTGACCAGCTTGCATTTCGTTCGCAGTTTCTGCACTTCACCTAAGAGTTCGCTCCAAACATTTCAAATTTCGTGTAGTAGGGCGGACCAGATAAGACGACGCTGCAGGTGAGATGAGTCTCGCAACATCCTGGGCACCGATGGTTTCCGAAGCTTACCTGATGTAGCCCAATATTCCAAAAGCCTACCGATGTAGATTAAATGCCGACAAGCTAAAGAGCGTCTTCCAAAAGTCAGAACCCAAACAGAACAATGTCACGGCCTCCACTCCGGAGGAGTGCAATGTTTATAGCCAGCAAGCCATCCTCCTAGCTCTGTTCGGAAGAGCGGTATGGCGAGCCCTCATAGATGCGAACGAATGCCGCTCTTCCGAACAGAGCAGAGTTGCTGAATGGCACCGAGCTATAAACATCGCACTCCTCCGGAGTGAAAAAAGAACGGCTGCAGAACACAAAGCTTTGAGTAAATCCTTCTCCGCGAATCGCTCGTGGACTTTTCTAAGAGGCTTTAAAACATATATCGGACACCGCGGCTATCGTTTCACGCTTTGCAGCTTTACGTTAGTCCAGAGCGGCCAGTGATCTGAGACTTTCACTTCACGATCAATTCCACAACTAATCGCCTCGAGTCCGCGCATCCAAATCCAGTCGAGCCTCAGATCTATTGGGACCAACAAAACTTTTTGCGAGAACGTCTTTTCACTGCCGAAGGGTGTCACAAAACCGGCATCGGAAAAGAGTTTTATAGTTTTGGGTGCAGCGTCTGGCTGCCAGGTGTTGAAGTCTCCCATGATAATGGCGGGTGTTTGCTGATTGTGGCTTTTCAGATCCTCCAATACGGCGCTTAGCTGATCGATTTTTTTATCCATCGATATCCGCGTCTCTGCGTGAGCTGAGTACACACGTATCTCGACGTCTCCAGCTTTTATAGAAGCACCCAACGCGACCCGACGCCGCTTACCTGGCCCTTCGTGCGGAAGTACGATGCGGCGCACATCGGCAAGGGGGTAGGCGCTTAGAATGGCCACCCCAGTTTCTTCTTCTTCACCCGTCTTGGCTGTTGGCGGAGCAGCCCAGGCATAGTAAAGACCGAGCTCTTCAGCCAATAGCTTCGCCGTGTTTGTGTTACCGCTTCGTTTCTTTTTTCGGTCGACTTCCTGCAGAGCCATGATTGCCGGATTACCGAGCTCTGCGTCGTTACGGAAGAGTTTGATCAGTTCATTGAGATCGTCGCCACTCCGCCAACGAATGTTGTAAGAGACGATTCGGATTTCTGCGTTGTTTGGGATGGCGCGAAGGTTCGAAGCCCTGCCTGACTCCAGCAGCGACGAGTCGTCTACATTCCCAGCAGACTTGGTGACAGCTTCTTCAATTGGTTGCTGGTGTTGAGACGAAGGAGTTTGTTGATGGTAGAAAATTGAAATTACAGGCGGTAACAATAGGAGAAGCAGAATTGAAAATCCCATTGCCTTGTTCCCTAAACCTTTATTTCTAAACCGTCCCTCGCTTCAATGATTTTACACGAGCAGTATGATTTAGCTTCATGAACGACGTCGATGCCATCCCACTCAGGATAGAGATGTGTGAGTACCAACGTTTCTGGATTAGAAGTTTGACCTAAGCTCGTAGCTTCAGCAAGCTCGAGATGTGTGTGCAAAGGTTTGTTTCTTGTGAAAGAACATTCCATCAGCAGCAGGTTGACGTTCCTGGCGAATTCAGCGAGTTCCTCCGCATATCCGGTGTCTCCTGTATAAACAAGCGTCTTGTTGTCCAAGTCCTTCAAATGAAGTGCCAGGCTTTCCTTCGTGTGTGGTGTCTTCATGGTGGTGGCCGCGAGACCGGGTAGGAGTTCGAACGGTGCCGCCGGTTTGATTTCAAATACTTCGATCTTGAAGGGCTGTGCGAACAAGCGATAGTTGTTGGCATCGTTGATCGAATCAAGAAGATTGCGAAGACCTCCGGGTCCCGCAATGCGAAGAGTCTTTGTTCTTGTCCGTGTTTGCGGCGCCCATTTCATGGAAGACAAGAATGGTGCGAGACCGCCGAAGTGATCCAAATGAAAATGACTTACCCAGATGGCGTCGAGGTTGGGCCAGTCAAGTCTTTCTTCGGCCATGCGGTGTGTTGTATCTGGTCCTATGTCAAGCAGTAGACTTCCCGCCAGCGTGTCCAGCCAGAATGCTGGTGCCGAACGACTTGCGTGCGGTACAGAGGTTCCGGATCCAAGGACAGTGAGTTTCATTGGTAAGTTCTATTTCATTCTCCCCAAGCTTTAGCTTGGGGTTAAGGTGCAGCTCAAAGTAGTTAACCGTTTCAAAGGTTTATAGAGAAACCCGGGACCTGGAGAAAACCGTTAAAACGGTCCAGGATTCTATGCGAGTATCGAATCTCCGGGCTAAAGCCAGGGGAGAATGAGAGCTCGGATTTTGCAATACGCTGAATGACATCGGGCCAGGCTTGACGACAAGCTGAAGCATATCGGACTGGTATTCACTTGACCACTGACATTCATTAAGCTAAATCTCAAACATGTCCGCTAACGAAAGTCTCCTTGATGTCCTTGCCGTTTTTTCGCATCCGGACGATGCAGAGTTGTCGGTGTCCGGAACGCTACTAAAACTTAAGTCCCTCGGATACAAAACCGGCGTGTGCGATATGACGCGCGGGGAAATGGGGACTCGTGGTACGCCTGAAGTGCGCGCGAAAGAAGCACTCGAAGCTGCGAAGATCCTCAAGCTCGACCAACGTATTAACCTTGATCAGCCTGATGGACATGTGTGGCCGACTGAAACTGCGCGCATGGCACTCGTTCGCACAATCAGGCGTTACAAACCTAAAGTCCTCCTAACAACGCACGAGGACGATCCACATCCCGATCATGCGAGCACCTCAGTCATCGTACGTCAGGCAGCCAGACTCGCCACAATGAGACGGTACGACGAAGAGTCAGGACTGGGTGCAGTTCCGATGCCGGCAATTATGCATTCACTCTTTTCTCGTCGGATCGTTCCTTCGTTCATTGTTGATGTTAGTGAGTTTGTCGAAGAAAAGATGAAATCGATTCGCGCTTATGAATCTCAGTTTTATGATGCCGGCTCGACTGAACCAACGACGCGCATCAGTGAACGAGGATTCCTGGATGAGATTCAGTCACGCATGAGATATTTTGGATCGTTAATCGGGGTACGCGCAGGAGAACCGTTCTACGTTCGTGAGGCACTGAATGTCGACGATCCACTGGCGCTACTAACGAGGCCGATGAATATCTATTCTTGAAGGATGGCCTTGGGGCTTCAATTTGCTTTTGACACGCCTTGTTCCTTCTTCTCCAATACTGAACTTGCAATTGCCAGAGTTGAGACTGCACGCGGAGTCTCTCCGGTAAAGCCTTTAGCGACTTGCACAGCGCGAAGCAGGTCCGCGCGCGAAAGCGGCCGAAACACTGCGATGAGATCGAAATCCACGGCAGTGGCAGACGTAGCCACGACCATCTGAGCTGTTTGAAGTCGGGTCGATATCTGGCTGTCTTCCCCCGTGAATTTTTCCGCGCCATTCGCTGCCTTCACGACCTCGTTGAGTGTTTCCCACGACCGAACTGGATCAATCTCCGCAAATCCGGCAGCCACAGCTGTGAGCGCTCGCGCCCGATCAGGATCACCGGCACCTATGCGACGGCTCTCATTGAGCGCCTCTTCCAATAAGTCGCTCGCGCGCGTCCGCTCGGCTACAGCTACGAGTTTGGCCACCGCTGTATACGCCCAAACTTTTTGGATACTTGTCAGCTCTCCTGTTTTCGCGAGCCGAGTAGCTTCGGTTGCATCCTTGTTTCTGATTGCGAGTTGGGTTAGTTGAAAATCTGTATATGCTTTTACGCTCTTTCGTAAAGCAGCATTTTCGATCTTGTCGACCAGGTCTTTGGCTCTTGAATCACCCCTTTCGGTAAGGGCGACGGCATAGTCTGCATAGATGGCATCTCTTTCCTCCGATCTGCCGGCGTGATCAAGACGCTCCTGCATTCGTTGATAGGAATCGCCTTCCACCGAATCAGGTTGAAGACCCACTGTCACAGCACGATTCGGACCTTGCTGAAACTCGTTCGGAACATATGAAGCCAGAGCCGTCATTTGAGTCCTAAGACTGGCAGCGAGTTCCGGTTCATATTGGTCGTAAACTGGAAGCAGTCGCTTGATAATCAGGTACTTGCCCAATCGACCAGATGTTGTCTGATCCTGTTCCGGTGCTGGAGCTGGTTGCATGAGTACCTGGGCCGCCACTCGCAGGAAAATACTTCGAAGCGCGGGACTAATTTCAGGTGCGGGAGTTGGCCCTCGACCACGATTCTGATTGGCGCCGCCGTCTGGAGTGAACGTCACGTACAAAAATGGAGTCAGGAGGTACGACGACAGCCCGGAGACAGTATTGGCATCAGTCGACGGATCGTTGGCGACTCGGGCCATGAGGTTGTTAAAGGCAGTATCGGCGAGTTGGGAATTTTTTTCCCGTAGCGCGGAAAGAAAAAAGATCGAGTCAATACTCACACGATCCAACGCAGGACCAGCGAACTCCATAGCTCGTTCGATTTCACCGTCCTGAACGAGCCGTCGTGCTAGCTGAAGCCGCTGAGATGCTCCCTGCTGCGTCTCGGCAGAATTGCGTCGTGTGGCTGATGCGGCTTCGGTACGTTCTTTCTCCGCTGCTTCATCGAGAATTTTAAGAAACTCGTCGCCAAGTTTTTTGTCTCGTTTGGCCGCGAGCCGCAGCACTTCACTGCGGATGTCTGGACCGCCGCGAATAATTCTCGGTCCGTCCGACGCATTCTTCATTTCCTCGGAGCGAGCCCTTGTTGTTTCCTCGTCTACAATCACGGCCGCATCCCAGGCCCGTCGAAAGAGTTCACGTGCACGATCGGGATCTGTGTCCCACAAGACGTCAGCAGCACGTGCCTGTACTCGTGCCCGACGAGTTTGATCTTTGAATGTTCGAGCCTCGTCGGCCAAAGTGGTAACGAGCGAGGTCGCCACAGCCCGACGTTGAGCGGCTTCATCGTCGACTTCCGCTTTTGGAGGCTTCGAAGTTTTGGATTTATTTACCTGACTTTGAACCAAAGTCGAGTTTATGGAGACAATGCAAACAGTGAGCAGAAACGCAGCGCAGGGATGACGACGAAACATAGGTGCTCCTGGGTTGACGGAAATTGCGGGATGGATCTTACCAGTCAGTTTTACACGTGGGTGGAGGAAGGAAGTTCCAAAGAGTTAGGGAAAGCCTCTACGTGGTCTTGTGTTTTTGGTCTTTGGTTTTGGTAATTCGATAATGTCTCTGCGGAATTTAGACTTAAAAAGCCGAGACCAAAAACCAAAGACCTACGGCCCTACACCGCTATCACTTCAAGCTCCGGATCGACTTCCTGTTTGAGCATTCCCTCAATCGCCATTAGCGTCCCAGTCAATGAACTCGGACAACTGCCGCATGCTCCTTGATAGCGAATGCTAAGGGTGTGGTCTGACAAACCGAGAACCTCAAGATAACCACCGTCTCCCATCAAAGCAGGACGTACCTTCTCATCCAAAATCTCGTTGATTCTTAATAACCTTGGATCATCACTCGTCACTGCTGCGATTGGTCCGCCTACTGCGGCGGCGATCGCGGAAGCGGAAGCTGTGACCGATTCCGTGGCCCGGATTGGCACAGCAAGAGAAGGCAGGAGCTCGTCCCAATCTCCCTCGTCGTCTTTCTCGACAGTAATCATCTGATCCATGTAGAACACTGATGTCACGTGGCCCACTTCAAATAGAGACTTTGCAAGTGCGTCGTTCTCAGCTTGCGATAGAGAGCTGAACGACCGCGCAACGCCGTTGCTCACTGGTTCTCGCAGAATGAACTTCACAGCATTTGGATTTGGGGTCTCTTGAATATCACTGATTTTCGGCATCTAAATACCTTTCTTCTCAATCCTAACCAATTTCTTTTCGTGGACATTATAGCCATTTTTCAACCGAATCGCAGGTAGCTAACGGCCGCCTGTTGACCATCTGTCTCATCTGCAAGTTGCTCGAAAAAAACATAAAAATGTGACTAGCAAGACCCTTTGCAAAATCGGGAGACGCGCTTATACTCCCGCCCTCACTTGGCCCCCCTTCACAAGGTGAGACAAGTTGAGATAGAGGCAGGCGATAGCGAGGGTCGCCTGCCTTTCGTTTTTTTGTCCGGTGGTCTTTGGTCTTTGATTGTTCGCGGTTATCCTGATGTCGATAATCAGGTTCATAAAAGAACAAGGCACTTTTGAGATTCAAGGGCCAAAGGCCCAAAATCAAAGACCAAACATATGAACATCGGCATCACCGTTTACCCGACCTATGGCGGCAGTGGAATCGTTGGTTCCGAGTTGGGAAAAGAACTCGCCGAGCGCGGTCATACTGTCCACTTCATAGCCTCCGCTTTACCGACGCGTCTTACTGAGTTGAATGAGCGCGTTCGATTTCACGAAGTGGAGATGATGTCGTATCCACTCTTTGAACATCAGCCATATACGCTCGCACTCGCGACGAAAATGGCAACGGTTGCTGAAGAAGAGAATCTTGATCTCCTACATGTTCATTACGCAATCCCACACTCCATTAGCGCAATCCTTGCTCGTGAATCACTAAAACCAAAACGGCGGCTTCCGGTCGTAACTACTCTTCACGGGACGGACATCACTCTCGTTGGAGCAGATCGATCTTATTTGCCGATCACTCGTTATGGGATTGAACAGTCTGATGGTGTCACTGCAATCTCGCATTATCTGAAAGAAGCGACCAGGGAAACTTTCCACTTCGATGACATTACTGTTATTCCAAACTTTGTTTGCCAATACGACTACCAGCGCCAGCCAGATTCCACGCTAAAACAGAGCCTATCTCCGCACGGCGAACCGCTGCTGACGCACGTCTCAAACTTTCGCCCGGTCAAGCGTCCCGTCGATTGCGTGGAAATACTTGCGCGCGTCTTGAAGAAGGGAATCACTGCAAGACTCGTGATGGTTGGTGACGGTAGTGAGAGAACTAATGCGGAGCATCGCGCACGTTGTCTGGGTATTTACGAGTCGTGTTCATTTGTGGGAAAGCAGCCTCGAATAGTCGATTACCTTTCGGTATCTGACGTACTGCTATTGCCTTCAGAACAGGAGTCGTTTGGCCTGGCTGCGTTAGAGGCAATGGCTTGCGAGGTTCCTGTAATTGCTTCGCGTGTCGGCGGTCTCCCTGAAGTAGTAACTGATGGAGAAACCGGCTTTCTTAGCGACGTCGGCGACGTGGATAAGATGGCCAATAATGCAGCTCGACTGTTGACTGACAAGGTGTTTCGCTCAGAGATGGGACGTCGCGCTCGCGAGTCAGCCATAACACGATATCGGACCGATGTTGTGATTCCACAGTACATCGACTTTTATGAAAAGGTCATTGGTAAGCAAGGTCCTGCGTCTTAGGTCCTGGGCCTTTGGTCTTGTTCGAGCCGGATTCCGATACTGATCACTCGTTGGCCAATACCGAGACCGAAGACCCAAGTCCCACACATCCATGTCCTCAATCATCATCGGAACCGCCGGCCACATCGATCACGGCAAGAGCGCACTTGTCCGCGCCTTGACCGGTACAGACCCAGATCGCCTTCCCGAGGAAAAGAAACGCGGCATCACGATAGACCTGGGCTTTGCCGACCTGGAGCTCGAAGGCATCCGTTTTGGTTTTGTCGACGTTCCCGGGCACGAACGATTTGTGAAAAACATGCTGGCCGGCGCGCATGGCATTGACCTACTCGCCCTGGTAATTGCAGCCGACGAAGGGGTCATGCCGCAAACTCGTGAACACTTTGACATCTGTAAATTGCTTGGCATCAAGAGCGGGATCGTCGTGATTACCAAAACCGATCTGGTCGATGCAGAAATGTTGTCTCTCGTTGAAGACGATGCGGCGGAACTGTCGTCACATTCATTTCTCGAGAGCGCACCTGTTGTTGCTGTGAGTTCACGGACTGGCGCGGGCCTCACCGAGCTAAAGGAAAAGCTCAAAGAAGTTGCCCGGCGAGTTCCGGCACGCTCGACTGAATTAGTCACGCGACTTCCGATCGACCGTGCCTTTTCGATGAAGGGTTTTGGCCCTGTTGTCACCGGCACACTAATCTCGGGAGAAATAGCTGAGGGAGCCGAACTGGAACTGTTGCCAAAGAAGCTAACGGTTCGTGTGAGAGGCACGCAGGTCCACGGTAAAGCTGTAGCGAGAGCTGTCGCAGGTCAACGAACAGCTGTAAATCTTGCTGGTGTAGATGTCGCCCAGCTCGAGCGTGGCATGGTATTGGCTGAACCTCGGACACTGCGCACAACACAAATTATCGACGTCAGAATTGATGTCTTGCCGAACGCGCCAAGAGGCGTGCGATCGCGTTCGCGGGTGCGTCTGCATTTGAACGCCGCAGAGGTTTTGGCCCGCGTCCGAGTTCTTGATCACCCTTCCGAGATTGGGTCTGGCAAGTCAGGGTTAGCACAGTTGCGTTTAGAGGTGCCCATCTCAACAGTACACGGCGATCGATTTATCCTTCGCAGTTATTCTCCCGCTGAGACTATCGCGGGTGGAGTCATAGTCGATCCCTTTGCGGTCAAACACCGTGGCAAAGAAATGGGGCAAACGCGTTCGCGCATGAATCGTTTAATAGAGGCGAATCGCGTCGAAAAGATTGTGGCCTTTGTTGAGATGAGCGAGTTAGGTGGGCGAACTGTTGAGGATCTCATAGCCACAACTGGCTTGAAGCGGGAGGTAATTAGTGATCTCACTTCGCAAGGGATAGAACAGGGCGATGTAGTTGAAGCCGGCGGACTACTCTTATCCACGTCCAGCCTTGCGCGTCTATCCCAGGGTGTTCTAAGCGAGTTGGAAAATCATCACAAACGCGAACCTCTTGCGCGTGGCATGCTGCGCGAGACACTCCGTGAAAAGGTGTTCACACACTCGCCACCAGAGTTGTTTGCGGCAGTGATTCAAAAGCTGGAAGCAAGCGGTCAACTGGTGGCAGAAAAAGACATCATTCGAGCGTCCAGTCATAGAGTTGATCTTTCGGAGAAAGACTCGCGCTTGCGAGAGAAACTTGAAGAGGTTTACAGGGAAGCGGGTGTCGAGTGTCCTTCGATTGATGACGCTCTAGTTCGCGCGGGAGTGACCGGGCCGCAACGCGTTCAGGCGCGAAAGGTCTTGCAACTACTAATTGAAGATCGTGTGATCCTTCGAGTACAGAATGAGATGTTCATGCATAGTAGCGTGTTGGACGAGTTGAAAGTGAAGTTACTTGATCATGCTTCACGACACGAACCGGAACGTTTGATTGACGTGGCGGGGTTCAAGGATCTCGCTGGAGTATCTCGCAAGTATGCGATTCCGCTGCTTGAGTATTTTGATCGTGAGAAGGTGACACGTCGAGCCGGAGACAAAAGGATTATCTTGTTGAGGAACTAGTTCGCCACCCCAGGCACCAGCACAGAAGACTTCTTAACATTTTGGTGTCGTTGATGTTGTTCGTAAGTGTTTTCTAGACAACATGGATCACATCAACCTGTCGTGCCTGATCAGGCACTTGATTTCGACTTGGCGCGGCGTTAACATGCGGAATCATAAGTAACCCGAAAATCGGCTTTTTCCATAACCTTCATCATTTAAGTTAGCTGGCCGGAGGTTTCAAAATGAAAAGCCTGAAAGACATCTTGGCAGTGATTGTTGGTCTCTTGGCTGCCATCGGAGCGATCTTTTACTTCTACAAGTTTGTTACCTTCACGGATCCTGCGGGTGGTCACAGTTTTGGATGGCTCGCGCTTGGATTAGCGGCCGTCGCTTTTGTCTGTGGCCTCATCTATTTCCTGGGTCATGTGAACAAGGAAGAGGAGATCCACATCACTCAATAGGTTCGCGCAAGTTAAGCCGATGGCTGAGTGCGAGACGGTCGCCTCCGCTTGAAGACTTGCGTTTGGCCCTGACACTATCTTGGACGCCGTTTGTGCACAAATCTGAATGCGGCTGACGTGCGCAGGCGGCGCTCGTTTTTTGCTCGACACCCACCACTAAAGGAGACACCCCATACTAATGTCTGCCCCTCTGTTGATCCTTCTGCAACAACTTCGAGCCACTCAACCGAGCTACTTCTTAATCGTCGTGCTTCTGTTGTTAATTGGAGGAGGCATAGGGTGGCTCGTAGCCGCTGTGCTTGGCTTTGCGCGTTCTCCCGCGTTTGGTCCGTCGGCACGTTGGTTTTCATACGCCGCAGTCTGCATGATCATTTATCACTTGCACTTCCTGGCATTTGGCGTCTTTGTGTTTCTGGGTATGAGCCAGAACTCGGTAGACCTGACCATGGCTTTAGGAGTGGGGGCCTTCTTTAATCTGTTTGTCGTTCTGGGTGCGTTTTGCGCGATCATGGGTTTTGTAAAAATGACGAGCCCGCGATAGTTAGTTCAGTGAACCTCTTTGTCGTCTGATGAATAAGAAACTGTTGGCGATCGCCGCGCTGGTCCTGATAGGGAGCGCGGCGATTCTATTTTTGCTCGCCTCTTCGAATCGATCCGATTCTCCCGGCAACAAGTTTGTGCGCCTGAGTAACGGACGATTTGTACTCGACGGCAAGCCATTTCGTTTTGTGGGCGCCAACGTCGCGGTGATGTATCGCGATGAAGATCGCCAGCGCATGTCGGAAACGCTGAAACAAGCTGCGACGTCGGGAATTAGGGTGGTTCGTGTCTGGGCTTTTGGCGAAGGTGGACCCAATGACGTAAAACCCATAGCTGACTTCGCAGATTGGCCGCGGAACCATTCATTTCGTTTCACACCTGATCAATGGAACGAAGAAGCTTTTGTTCACCTCGACAACGTAATCGCTGAAGCTGCAAGAAATAACATCCACGTCCAGCTGTGTTTGACCAACTGGTGGCGCGACACTGGAGGCGTCACTCAATACTTGCGCTGGGCGGGAATCAACGACGCCGCGGATGACAGTCGACCTTTCGGCATCAACAACGAAAAAGCAATTCTCTTCTATTCGAATCCTGAAACTCGCCGGCTCTATAGAGAACATTTGAATAAGCTGGCAACACGCAGAAACTCAGTGACTGGTGTCTTCTACCGCGACGATCCAACTATCTTTGGTTGGGAGTTGATGAATGAGGCACAAGTGATAACTGGTCGTTGGTCGGAACGTCGTGCGTGGATAAGTGAGATGAGCACATATCTGAAGTCGCTCGATCCAAATCACATGATTTCGCCCGGCGACTGGGGCTATCGTTCATCGGCGGAGCGACGAGAGTGGCTTGCCGATCACGCGTTGCCAACGATCGACTACTGCGACGTTCATCTTTATCCACGCGATGATCATGACAGTTTCGTCGAAGTTCCATCTGACCTTAGAGCGTTCGTTGACAATCGCGTGGCGGCAGCAGCGTCAATTCGAAAGCCGCTGGTGTTTGGTGAATTTGGTATGGGTCCGGAGGGCTACAACTCTTCGTCAGAGATCGATTGGTACAAAGGTTTCTTTGATGCAAATGTACGGGCCGGAAGCTCAGGCGCAATGTTCTGGATACTCACTCCGGATCCGAAACGTGGTTATGGCGTGAACTACACCACGGACCGAGATCGAGATCTAATAAGAGAAATCCGGCATGCGTCTGAAGTATTCACGTCGCTACAGTCGTCGGAACCCCCATCGAGATTGTTGGATGCCTCGAAACACTTAGTCCCGCACCAGTTTGAATGGAAGCGCCCGGTCGGTGCCGAAGAAATACTGCCACAGATAACTTTTCGCGAAGACAAGTCGGTGATTTACCAGTTCAAGCCCGGAATGGCTTCGGCTGAAGTCTTTGAAAAGGTCGGAGGCGGACCTGGTTATATCTGGGGCTCGGGCAGCGGCTCAATCGAATACATCGTTCCTGAAAGAACTGATCGAAGACGAGTGAGCGAGATAATTGTTCGTGCGCATATTCAGCCAGTTGCTCCGTTAGATGGTGCACGCGATTTCATCAAGACTCGAGTGACGCTGTTTGTGAATGAGTGGAACTGTGGATCTCGCCTGGTCGCATTTGAGCCGAACACTCTGCCGTTCGTTCAGGAGTGGAGGATGACGGGAAGGTTGCTGCGTTTGCGAGCGATGCGCGGGTTGCCATTGACGATTCGCTTTGCTGTGACGCCGGACAGTGACTGGCTGTATGGCGTGAACATCTCCAATTGGCCGGAAGGATACGACGCCAGGGGCGCGCGGCCGGTTGAGGTTGAGTTGCGAAGGTGAGCGGAAGTTGCAGACATCTTGCTGGGAGCGCAGGCGTCCACGCCTGCCGCAGACGCGGAGCGTCAGATGAATTTAGCCCAGCTTTTCAAAGCTGGGATCTGGGTTGGGCAAAATGGCGTCGCCTAGCGACGCGTGAATTCAATCGTCGCTACGCGACGAGATTAACAAGGGTACCTCCCGGCGTTGAAGCGCCGGTCTAAATTCATCTGACGCTCTGCGTCAACAGGAGGAACGCCTGCGCTCCCAGTACGCTATTTCATTAAATGCTTATCGAAGAAGTCTACCGACGCGTGGTATGCACGGAGCCAGTCAGAATGTGTCAGGAAATCGTGAATTTCATCGGGAAAGATCAACTGCTCAAACTCCACACCTTGACTCCGAAGCGCCTCCACTAAATGCACAGTCTCGCTGAAGGGTACGTTTCGATCATCGTCACCATGAATCAGAAGTACAGGCGAGCGCCATGTCTTTATCGATGCCAATGGTGACGACTCAAATGCCAACCGTGCTGCATCCGGCTTAGCGGCAGGATCATATGCAGGCACAAAGTTCCGAATGACAATGTTCCAGTCGTGTACACCGTGCATATCAACGCCGGCCGCAAACAAATCAGACGCTCGAGAAAGGCCCATCGCAGTTAAGTAACCGCCGTAGGAACCACCCCACAACCCGATCTTCGTAGTATCAACTTCCGGACGGCCCCGCATGTAAAGACCCGCACCAAGCACGTCCTGGAACTCGCTACCTCCGGTCGCTCCATAATTCAAAGCTTCGCGAAAGAGCATTCCGTAGCCAATGCCGCTTCGATAATTGACAGACATCACGATGTAACCGTGGTTGGCCAGGTACTGGTTCATCGCGTAAGAATTCCGATAGTAATAATTGTAATGCCAGCCTAGCAGCATTTGTCGTCGCGAACCGCCATGAAAAAAGAGCAACGCCGGATACTTCTTGGTTCGATCCATGTTGGGAGGCATGAACAACTGACCATGTATCTTCATTCCATCAGCTGAATTGAAGATTACTTGTTGCGGTTCGACGAGGTCGGTTTCAGGAAATTCAGTTGGTATCGAATCGGCCGCGAGGTCTTGCGGTTGATTTGCGCCTTGAATTATTGCCGCGCGTTCAGGTCGTTTCGCATCCGCACGCAGGAATGCGACTGTGTTTTGGTCACTCAAGACGATAGGTGCATATTCAATTCCATTGCCGGTGGTAATTGCACGCGGCGGTTGTCCACCCGCTGTTGCGACACGCCAGACATGTCTGTGATCAATGTCACCCTGGTTGGAGGAGTAAACAATTTCCTTGCCGCCTGCAGCGAGCGAGACGTGTTCGACTTCAAACTCCCCTGGCGTGAGCAATGTCGCACTCTGTTTTTCGCCTGTCGCCGAAACTGAATACAGATGTGTCCAGCCATCTTTCTCCCAGGGAAAGACAATGTGGTTGTCTGCTGACCAATACAGAAGATTGTCGGCAACGGTTTCCCGCAGCACGCTTCCCTGACCGGTGTCAGCTTTCCACACCTGATTGCCCACCCCAGTCTTTGCGTCAGCAATGCGAATCGACCATGGATCGGCGGCAAAACGTTTTGGTCCAAAGATGAACGCTTCGCGAGAGGCTGGTACTCGAATGAAGGCAACCTGCTTACTGTCAGTCGACCATGCAGGTTCGCTATCGCGATCTACACTTGGATCGAGGTATCTGAGTTGTTTTGCAGCAACATCGTAGACACCAACAAAGCCATGGTCTCCGCGCGTGTTCGTGAAAGCGAGCATCGAACCGTCAGGAGAAAGAACCATGAAACTGACACGACCCTTTGGCTGAATCAGTACGGAAGGCTTTTCGTTTGCATCGACCTTTGCTTGCCAAACCTCACGACCCTTAACGAAGAAGATTCGATCACCGTTTTTGCTGATGACCGCAGAATGACCCTCAGCTAACTGACGTGGCACCCCACCTGAAAGCGCGACGAGCCAAAGTCCTTGTTTAGGCTCTTCAGGACTACTGCGCGGGTTTGTATTTTCAGCAAAGCCATCCAGGTCTCCACCACGCGTGTAGATAACCGCAGAGCCGTCCGGCGTCCAGGTTAGTTCGCCAATTTCTATGCCGTCATCTTCAGTGTATGCGGTTAGCTGCCGGCCTTTGTACGAGGGCGGTTCAGCAACCCAAATATTTCGCACTCCCTTAGCGCTTTGTATCCACGCGACCTTTCCTCCGACAGAGGATGCAACCAGGTCAGTAGGAAACGGGGCACTCATTACTTGTTCGAGTGAGAACTTGTCGCCGTTTGCAGCAAACGAGTTGAAAGTGGCGAGAGATAGTATGACGCAAAGCAGCAAAAGCTTTTTCACGAGTACGACTCCTTTGGTGTTGGGAAGATTTAGCGGTTCGAAGAGGGGGAATTATAGGCGAGAACGGAGCTTGAGTGGGAGAAAAAGCCGTGCTGGGATCGCAGGCGTCTCCGCCCGCTGGTTAGCGGGGAGGGATCATGGTGGTCAAAGAAGGTAACCAGCAGGCGAGGACGCCTGCGCTCCCAGCACGAGTGCGCTCCCAGCATGAGTGCCCTCCCAGACAAGCTTAGCTTTTTGTGATCTTGTGGGCCTTTGCGGCGGCACGAATTTGTGCCGCTGTCTTAATGATCTCGAGAGACGAGTCGTTGAGGTGGTAGACGTTGACCGAGGGAACGGTGCCAAGGAACATTTGAAATTCTGGTGCTGAATTGGATGAAAGAGCGGTAACGAGTTCATCGTTGCTGAAATAGCGACGACCACGAGCGATGATCACAAAATCATTTTGTCCCAGTTGCTTCAAACCGTCAGGATCTGACAACGATACGCAAACTAGATCGTTGCGATTTGCTCTCTGCGCGTAGTAGGACGCCAGGAGCGGACTCTCACTCGCAACATGTGCGCCGGGTTGAGCGCGATGGGCAATCTCCACAATCGTGTCACGCATACTCGCATCGTAAAACTCATCGTGCGGAAAGTAAGTTCCAGCGTGAGCCATACCGCCGCCAAGACTGTTCGTGAATAGCCGAAAGTGTGGACCAGCATAAATCGAGTCTACGACCGCACAGCCGATCGCCAGGACCGCGAGACACGCCGGGACATAGTGTCGAACACCAGTTCCCCAGGCGATCTTTGCGATCCACCTTGCTAACGTGCGACCGGCAAATTGAATTCCGAGGGCAACAGTTATGAGTACCGCCGGCAAAACGGTTGTGTAGTAACGCGTAAACTTTCCACCTGGAAAACAGAAAGCGATGGCCCAAAGGAATAGCCAGAAGATCACAAAGTAACGACCGTCACCGAGTTTGCGACGGAACAAAAGCGGAAGGCCAATCAGAAACCCAATGACACTCAGTAACGGCAACTTCACCCACGTGAATACGACGTAGAAGTAGACTGGAATACCCTGAAGCCAATCATCAATACGTTGCGTGTAGAGCTTGCCCATGAACTCATAGCCGTCGTGCCCGATGCGTTTACTCCCTGCAAACAGTCCCATCTGATGCCACGTCTCGGGCAAAAGAATTGTCGGACTTAGGATCAGAAATACAATTCCCATGATGAGGAATAATTTCAGAATCCGTTTGGGCCCAAGACGCCAACGTGTCTCAGGAAGTTTCTGAAACATCCAGTAGTACGACATGCTGATCGCTATCAAGTGTGGCACGTACTTGGAGGCGATCATCGCACCATAGGCGGCGCCGGTCAGCCAATAGTAACGAGTCGGGCTGTGGTCAGTACTTTCAGCGACGCGTTGTCCTCTCAACCAAAACACATTTGCGAGTAGGAAGAAGAACAGTAAGAAGGTGTCTTCCTTGGCGACCCTGTTGAAGCCGATAGCACTGGGATCAAAAGCCCATAATGCAGCCGCGATAAGTGCGACTTCGGCACCAAAGAGCTCGGCGGTGATCAGGTAGATTAAGAGTGCGGTGAAAGCGCCGAGAATCGTGCCGGGTAAACGCAGGGCAGTTTCGGGAGCAATGCTCTCAGCTGGATGTGAAGCAACAAACGAGGTGCTATTCCATTTTTCTGCCGCGATGATGCTGCCTGCTTGCAGTGCTTTCATCAACATTGGGTGCTCGCCGTTTGCACCGGTTAATCCGTGAGCTCGGTAATCAGCGACAGCATTTAGTTTGTTGAGTTCGTCTTCACTCAAACCTTCGGCACTGAGGCCGGTCACGCGGAAACCAAATCCGCCTATGATTAGCACCGTAAGTGCCGCAAAGATTAAAGTTCGGCTGCCGGACAAAATTCCGCGTCCAGCAAAGAGTTCGGGCCTTAAACCCGCAGTGATAATGGCTTCCGCTTGTACTGACAAATCGTTCCTTAATTCGTGATGTAGAGCGTCAGTGCTGAGAGGGGTCTTCAGCAAAACGCGAAAGGGTAGCGGATAAGGGTGAGGGTGTCAAAACGCCAATGTCGATATGCTTTAGCTTGCTGCTGCATTGCCAAATTCCGATTGCCAATTGCCGATTTAAGGACCTTCGGCACCACCCTGAGCATCCAAATCGGCAATTGGCAATTGGCAATCGGAAATGGAGCGACAAACTGAAGCATATCGGACAGCGAGCTATCTCAGCCTGTACAACTTTGCGGCGTTGTCGTGCAGCACCATACGCGCAAGTTCCAATGCGCGATCTCGCGTAATCTCGCCATCGTTCATCATCCCTGTCAACGCCAGTGCCAGCGCCTGACGCCCAGTCGTGTTGGAAAGCCACGCGACCTCGGGCCAGTCGACTGCGGGACCAAACGAAAACGCATCAGTCCCAAACAGTATCCGGTCAGGATAAGACTCCAGCCAGTCTCGCAACACTTCGCTTAGGCCGCGTGGGTAAAGGAGAAAGGT
>Ga0163163_10001568_pt1 | contig 19282 bp, 56 predicted proteins | sample S65metaG_FD_119766 | JGI IMG/M metagenome (GOLD analysis project Ga0163163, IMG submission 119766) | Switchgrass rhizosphere microbial communities from Kellogg Biological Station, Michigan, USA - S6-5 metaG | ecosystem: Host-associated > Plants > Roots > Rhizosphere > Soil | place: USA... | reverse complement strand
CATGGCACGTCCAACGCATGAAACTCCGTTCTTGACCAAGGATGAAAGTTGATGTAGAGTAGCTAGAACAACCAGCTAGGAGTCAATATGCCAGGTAAGTTAATTATTTGCCAAGGCTTGCCTGGTAGTGGCAAGTCTACATGGGCCAGAAAATATGTTCAAGATGAAGTGGCTAGGGGTAATAGGAAAATTGTTAATATTGATAGAGACGGACTGAGAATAATTAATGGATTTCCTGTTACTCCCGGCATTTATGAGCCTACAGTCTCATTTATTAGAGATTCAATTATTGCCAACGCTCTGCGTAAAGATTATATTGTCATTGAAAGCAGTACTAATCTACGTACTGGATTGGCGAAAGACCTTGTTACACTTGCCAAAGATCATGGCGCCTCTTTAGAGGTTAAAGAATTCAATACTTCAGTTGAAGAGTGTATTGCCAGGGATTTGGCTAGAAGTAAAACAGGTGGCCATTTTGTTGGCGAAGAAGTAATTCGCAACATGTTCAACAAATATATTAAAAATGGCTGGCCAAAGATTGATATTGAACAGCCAAACGTTGTAGAATTATATATTGCCGATACATCTTTGCCCAGAGCTGTTATTGTGGATATTGACGGAACGGTGGCGGACGCTGTAAATCGCAGCCCTTATGATTATAGTAAGGTTTTTACCGATGCTCCAAAATGGTCGGTTATTGATGTGGTAAATGAAGCTTATAATGCAGGAAACAAGATTATTTTTATGTCGGGGAGACCTGAATCATGCAGAAATAACACTGAGCTTTGGTTACAACAATATATTGGCACTTATCATGAATTGTTCATGCGTACCACAGGAGACCACCGACCCGATTACGTAATCAAGCTTGAGCTTTTTAATAAGCATATTCGTAATGATTACTGGGTGCAACGCTGTATTGATGACAGAAAGCAAGTAATTGATATGTATCGGTCACTAGGTATTACTGTTTTTGATGTGGCTGGACACATCTTCTAGGAGAAAATAACTTGGATGAAAATTACCTAAATAACCTTCAAGACAATGCTAATTACATGGCACTGAGAACAGTTGTTGCTTATCTTGATGATGCTACTCTGAAGCTAGCCATGGTTAAGGGTATTTTGGAAAGTGAACAATATAAGCCGCTAACCATTGATGGCACGCTGGATCTTAATGCACTTATCACTGAATTTCTTAACAATCTAAATAACTTCCGAATTGAAGAAGCTATTAGGATTGCCAATTTATGATTACTGCTGAAACATTAGCAGCAATGCGGGTTGCTGGAGGATTAAAAGTAAAATATTTTGATTCCGAAGGCAACCTGCATCTTGCTGTAAATTATAAGGTAATTTCTGAACAATTTCCCTCCTTTTTTGACGAGATGCTTCAAGAAACCGTAGATCCCATTGATTATGAATTCTATAAAGCGGGGTACATGACGTATCTAATCACCCCAGAGGGTGATCTTTCTTGGAAATCCACCCCTAAATGGGATGCTATAATGGATCTATGAAAACATATGAGGTAGACGTCAGTCTTAAGATTTCCATTGACGCTTTTACTCTAGATGACGCACGAGATGCTGTAATTGAAGATCTTAATGATTTCCCTGGCGCTACTGTTATTGATATTCATCTTGTTGATATTAAACAGCAAGAGGACAAATAAAGGAGGCTCAATGGAGAAGACTCTCAGTAAAGAAAGAAAAACCTTTCCGCACTATGAGTTGTCAGGACTGGACAGATGTGATAGGTGTAGGGCACAAGCATTTATGGTGGCCCATAAAAAAATAGATGGTGTTGATAGAGTCCTGTTATTCTGTGGACATCACGGTAGACAATTTTTGCCGCAATTAGGTATTAGTGGATGGGCAATTCAAGATGAGTTTTCTAAGATCGATTATTAAGGGACAAACATGGACAATTTTAATTCAATTGTAAGCACCATTGAAAGTAACAAATCAATGGACGAATTTATGCTGGGGCTAGGATTGGCAACCCTTATTGATAGCATCAATAACCCCCAATTTTATACTGAACAAATGATCCGGGGGACCATGCACCACATTAATATGTGTTTGGATGCATGGAGAGATAAATACAACGAGGAGATTTTAGATCTCAATGAAAACGACATTACTTCTTAGTGGCAGTCGCGAAGGAATTGATTATAATACTGTTGCACGACACCTCTCTATTATGATTTCAGATCTTGTTGAAAAAGAATTTACTGAAATCTTGGTAAAACACGGTGCTGCTGAGGGTGTTGATAGCCACGGTAGTGAATTCATTAATAAAACTGAAGAAACCTTCAAAGTTCACGGAATAATTATTAAACAAAAGCCTTATCCAGTGCTTCGCAAAGACTGGTACACACATGACAATGACTGTCAACACAAAAAATATCCAAATAATTACTGTCCAGCAGCAGGCATAAGACGTAACAAACGCATGGTTGACGAAGGTATAGACTATCTGCTAGCCTTGGTACACAACAACTCAAGAGGCACAACCCAGTGTATTAGTTATGTGCGGCAAAAGGGCATTCCCGAAGACCACATTAAAATAATTAGGAGTTGACATGCTATACGCTCGGAAAGTTGAAAATGGTAGCATTACTACAGCTAATCTTTATAACGAAGGTGGCTCAGGGTTTTGGCTAATTTTTGATCATAATCCGGGCGGAAGTTCATTAGACTACCACAATGAACAATGTATTCAGGACGAAGAAGAAGCAATCCATGCCTTTGCTGTCTTGGTAAATGAAAATGGACTGGAGATTTGGTAATGGCCAAAATGATTTTTCAATGGACTGAACTACATGATCCTTTTGAAGACTATTATGTTTTTGAGATTTACCAGAATGAAGATCTTTTTTCAATTATTTTTTGGAGTAACTATGGGTCTTCAGAGATTGTATTTGAACATTCGTCTAATGATAAAGACGACTGTATTGAAATTGTAGCAAGTGCAATCACTTTTCTGATTTATCGTCCAACTGCAATGCCGCATGAAATTAATTCTTTTGCTAGGAGTATGGTTGCTGATGTCACCTCTATTACGTAGCGCCAAAGGCGCCATTTAAGGAAAAGTATCACTATAATACAGAAATTGCTGAGCGCTCTAATGAACTTACAAATAGTGAGCGTGCGTGGTTGAAGCGTACAGTAGCTATTGCTAAGACTTCACAAGAGCGCCATAAGCATGCTTGTATTATTGTTAAGGGTGGTGCTATCCAGGGATATGGAGTAAACACCCGCCGAAATATTCCAGGAATTATTGACAATATCGATGCTCTTGGTGATCATGCTGAAGCACGAGCCTTGAAAAATTCCACTAAGACTGAAGGGGCAGTTGCTTTTATCGCGAGGGTTAATAAAAACGACCAAGAGCGAATGTCTCGTCCTTGTCCCAAGTGTATTAAGGCTCTCAAAGAAGCAGGAATTAAAAAGATTGTTTATACCATTGATGGCTCTATGTACCTTTAGGATTTCCTATGTTAGATGATATACTAGATGGACTTTTTGATGGTTTATTCTCTTCAAGTAAAGGAAGAAAAATGCATGGCAATAATTTTGGGAAAATTTTTGCGACCATTGCTGCAATTGTTATTTTTGTCGGTGTTGCATTTGGAATGGTAGCCTATACCAATAGTGGTAAGGATATCACTTGTACAGTAACGAATCTTGATCGTGTTGCTCGTTCAGACAGTAGTGGTTCTGATGCTCGCGTTTATACCAAGGATTGCGGGGTGCTGGAAAATGTAGATGCTTTCCTATTTGGAAAACATAACTCTGCTGATGTTCAAGGACAGATTCAACCTGGCAAGACTTATAATTTCCATGTAGTGGGTTGGCGCATTCCGTTGTTCAGCTCTTTTCCTAATATTACTAAGGTTCAAGAAAAGTAAATAATGGAAAATCTCTTTATAGTTCGCGATGGAAAGGCTGTGCCTGAACTTACTCCAGGAATGGAATGGGTTCTAGCACAGCCTTCTGTTGTCCATAGATATCATTCTGGTACCCTGGTTAAATATTCTAAGAGGTTATGGTTTAAGCGTTGGTACATTCCAGTTCATGATGAATGGATGCCCATACATTTAAACAATTGGGCAAAGCTAGAAGAAGCATTGGAGCTTCCACCATTTGATTCTGGAATCAACGAATATTTGCCGGGGGTATATATCTTGACAAGTATTAATGACACTCCAAGACTTGTTTCTGACCAATATGCTGTTCAGCTAGGAAACTTTCAGAGTTTGGAGTTGCATCTTGTCAAATCTGTAGAACAAGCCTACAATGATATCAAGGACGTCTTCAGTTATGTTGAGGAAGACATTATCGTATTTAAGTCATTAGATTTTAAGCAGCGTGTACAACTACAACGGAGTAATTTTTGATATGCGTAGTTTTGATAACCCAGCAGGCGCTAAGGAAATTCCTTGTCCTCGCTGTAAAAAGGGAAAAATTATGACTGGCAGACATGCACAATTCAATGCCAGATCAGCAAAAACAAATCAACCAATCTGTAGTGATTGTAGGATTAAAGAAATTGTCTCAGGAGTATAGGGTAAATATTTTTACCGACCCCGAAAAACACTACCATTTTAGTAAATATCCAATGCTGCAAAATTACCTTGAAAGAGCAAGCGAACATTCTTTCACTATTGATCAAAAAATAAATAGACAATGGGTTTGTATTTATGAATACTCGCCAGAAGATTTTTGTCGATGCGGCCGGAAATATGGTGATGGTGACACAGCCTTTAGGCTAAGGATAAGAAATTATGTTTCGAGTGATGCCAAATTCAAAGAATGGCTGAATAGTCCTATTCTGTGTAAATTCTGCTGGTATTCACATGAATTACAGCAAGGCAATTGGGCTCCAAAGGTAGTTGTCGAATCATTTGGGCATCCTGTTAATGATCCTGGTGACGGACGGAGCCTATGTAATGGATGCAAACGTTATGTTTGGCCAGTAATTCATTCTTGCCCATGGCCAGTAGATAAGTTTTAGCATTATAAATATCCTGTGTTATAATGAAATACAGGAGGTATGTAAAATGGCAGCAGAAACAGCAGCAGAACGTTTTGCTCGCGACTGGAGCAACGTTTTGGACGACCGTAGAACTCGTGGTCTGGATAACCAATCTCTAGAGCGTGTACGACGTTTATACGTTGCAGCAGACGGTTCTACTCCAGCCGACGACAATAACGTCAACAACTAAGACTTAGCAAAAAAGAATAGGGGATTTTCATTGATCCCCTATTTCTTATACGCAAGAAAAGGAAAGTAAATTGCTCACTTTAGAACAAACGGAAACCATCGTATCTAAATTCTCAAATATGTTCTGGGATGGATGGAAGGTTATTATTGTCAATCCAACTATCGACGGGTTCACCAAGAAAAATGGTATTTTCTTCAATGGCAAGTGGTGTGTTAAACGTACAGTAGAGCCAAATATCCAGGGGCTCTATGTGATTCCAAAAAGGTATCTTGATGCAAGACGCGCTTCCTAATATCTTGGAACAAATGGGTATTGATCCAGAAGAGTTTAGTTGGAGACAACTTGCCGCTTGTGACGGATATCCATTTGAACTGTTTTTTGATGAATATGAAAAAGACCTTGTTATTGCTAAAAATGTAGATCAACTTTGTTTGGGATGCCCAGTAACAAGAGAATGTTATCAATTTGGAGTCAGAACTAAGAGCACAGGTGTATTTGGTGGTATTTATCTTATTGCTGGAGAGCCCAGCCGTGTTCGTAATGCACACAAAACCCAGGAAATAGCCATGAAATTAGCACAAAAGGTGACAAGTGACTAATTATTGTGCCATCGCACAAACAGTTATTCGGACTTCTAAGGCACCCTATCCTAACATTGAATTGGGAATAGTAGAACATCCTGAAATTCCAGGATGGGTTTTTCTAGTATTGTATGCTCGTAATTTGGCTGAATTTAGTGACGACCAAATACACAGTATTAGAGACTGGCTTCAATCATTGCTTGACAAATTGAATAATCATCCATTGGTTCAGGCCGCATATTCGTGGCAAATTTCTTATGAGGAGAAGTAATGCCTATCTATATTTACGAAGATGGTGTTATTGGTATTGCTTTAGCTTGGTTTATTAACGGAGTTAAAGCAATGTGGTTTATTGATGGCATTCGATACGAAAGCTTTCTTACATTCGATGAATTTGTAGAAATTGATAAAAACTTTAAAGGGGATATGGAATGAGCCAATTATTATGTCAAAGTTGTGATCAACCCAAGGCTAATTTGCAACGGGTGAAGTCTAGTCTAGTGAGTGGTTGTGAATTGAATATGTGTACGTCATGCATCAAACTTAAATTTGAACCACGCTTTCTTATTATTCTAGCAGTGAGACAGTTTGGCATTACTGATGAAGTTGCCAAGCTGATCAAAAATAAGAGATACGTTGGGCCAGATATTCCCGCTGCTGATATAGTGTAACTCAGAGTAATTTTCTTTGACTTCGAGTTAAACATATATTAAAATTAAATAGTGCGAAGACCAAAAAATATGCAACGATTTGTATCTCACCTCAATAATTATTTTGCGGAATTGATAGAAATTGTTGTGGCTGCTGTATTAATGATCTGGGGATTTATTACCTTGCTGCCAGTGGAATTGTTTCCAGGATCTATTTATGTTTATAATCTTGCCAAGATACCTTTTGGTATTGTTTTAAGTGCCCCTGGAGTTTACCTCATTGTTTTACGTCTTAGACATGAAATAAAAGAATACATAAAGTTAAGAGTTAAAAGGCGTCAAAGCCTGTTTTTTATTTCTGTGGGGTTAATCTATCTTTCGGTTTTGAGTGCTGCTGCTAATCCTTGGCCACCCCGATTTTTGCTGTTTTTGGCTCAAGCTCTTATTTCAACTTTTTGTTATTTGAGGTTGATAAGGCAATGAATAATATTCAAACCATTTTAACAGCAGCATTGAGCGCTATAACCGGGGGAAGCTTCCTAAAATTCTTAGAAGTATGGCTTTCACGAAGCAAGCAAAAAACTGAATCCGATAGAGCGTTTCGAGATGAATTGCGGGCAAACGCAGAAGGCTTTAAAAAACAGGCGGCGGACTTAAAGGGCGAGCTAAAAGATGTTGAGCTTGAATTGGACAAATGGAAATTAAAGTATTGGGACATCTACATGGCCTATTCTCAATTCAAGTTGCAGGTTCTCAACATTCTCATTCAGAATGGAATTAAACCAGAAGAAGTTTTCCCCAAAGAAATGAAGGAGGAAAACTTTGGAACACCAGCATAAATATACAGCAGGAGCCATTAGGGGCAAACAGACCTTCCGCTATTGTTCAGAATGCAGTCATATGTTATGGTGCTATGGGACCAATAAGCCTGAAGTCAGGATAGATGAAGATTATGAATATTATAAGGAGATGGCGATAAGACATGGTATCCGATGACGAAATTCTGTTGATTGCAGATGCTTTGAGTAAACAAAATCGGCAATGGAAGATTAAAGGTGAATATGTCACTCCTACCACCTACCAAATAAGACAACTTCTAGAAGATTGTATTCAGACAATCCGCAACAGTGAGGAATCTTTGTCAATAGAATTTGGCGGATTGCTCGTAAAACAGTCAGATGGTTGGATTGATATCTACACCCATTTAGCAGAGTTGGAATATAATGAAGATTAGGGCAATTTTGTGATAATTACTTGTAGTAGCTGTGATGCGTCTTGGACAGGGCTAGGGAGATGTCATCATGCTAAAGAAGGATGTCATGAAACATTTGGCGGTAGGGTAAGTTTCGATTTACATTTACGTGCAAATGGAACATGCTTACATCCTTCTGCTTTAGGACTTAAACAAAATGATAATGGTGTATGGGTGAATGAATTCAATCCGGAATAGCCCAGCATTATTACATTAATTAAAGGTAAGAGGTGTTTTAATGTGGAAATAAAAATGGAAATGGATGAGGGGTTCAGTATTGGCTGGGATCAAGAAGAACCAGATGATTTTGAAGATGACGATGTAGTATCTTTTAAACGAAGAGGAATCAGATTAGTTTACCATAAGGGTAAGCGTGTTCCAAGAAAATAAAATATATTATCTGTCTCCAGAATTTATAACACATAACTTTTGGCCAGCGGATTATAGTTCTACTCTTTGCCGCCCACATTTATGTAGCATGTATTCCATCGGATATCATGATTGTGATGGAACCATCCAAGAACATCAATGGAATAGAGTATTAAAATGGGCACGGCTTGATATGAATTATCCAAAGATACATCAAGCTATTAAAAATAAGGGGTTCTTAGTACCTTTGGCCACCAGGTTGAACAGAGACCTTTCTATTACTTTATACGATGGACACCATAGAACTGCTGTAGCTCAGGACTTGAATCTATCGCACATCCCCGTGTATATTGGTGAAACACAGATGAACCAAGAGGATCTTCACGCACACGACAGTAATCATTGGGATGGAAAAACAATTGATAGCCCTTTCTTAGGAACAATATGAGTACCAAAAAATATAGACCTCAAAGACAAAAACAAACAGCCGGAAAAGTGAGGCAAGTACAAGAACTAAGACGTTCCAATGCTTCTGGCCCCATAAATATAAAACGATTTCCTGAACCACAAATTTCTGACTGGATTAGTGAACCCGACGACGAATTTGAATTGTTTGATTTTCTTGGGAAAGATTCTGAAGACAACCTAGAGGAAACTCTTGACATAACTGATCAAGACAGCTAAAGTAGTAATCGCCAACAGGGTAATTCTACAGGAGGTTGCAATGCTTACTTATACTAATTCTGCGAAGTTTAGATTTGTGTGGCCAGAACTAAGTAATATTGTCGAAGTTTACCACCCCTCTGCTTCTTATAATGAAGCTCCACTAGAAGCGGTGATGGTGGCCGATCTTCCGCATTCTCGCGAGGGTCTCAAAACTCTAGCTTCTGCTATTGAATATAAGGCATTCTAAATGAAATCACGCGATTATTTGGTAAGTCTTGGCTTGGTTAAAAAGAATTCTCGTGGACGTATTTCTGCCCAAGCCAAGACTGCCCTAGCTAAAGCTCTTGCCGATGGTATGGAATTCAGCGACATTTCTGATACTGGACAAAAAACCACTAAAGTTGTAGCTACTCAAATTAAAGAGCGTACAAAAACTCGTAAACAAACTGTTATGTATGCTATTGATAAGGGGCAAAAGCCAGGGCAGGAAGATCTTGTTATTGGATTTTCTTTTTGCTATGGATGTAAGAGGGCAATTAGTTTTTGTACACATCAAACTCCAGTCTTGCCACCCTGGATTCAATCCAATGTTTATTGGGAAAAACCATAATGATTATATATTTTGTTGATGCTGTCAGTTGGATGAGGTATGGAAAGCTAGAAGACCCTCAATTTATTCCTGATAAAACAGATGTAGTTTGTTTTTCGGATATGGTTTTCAAGGTTCACTGGAGACAATTTAGATATAACGAAGATGGCCATACGACTGTAGAATTATTTGTCGATTTGATATAGTTTTAAATATGTGCGATGAAGATATAATGCGATTTGAATGGGAGAGTCCAGCGATGCCAGCTAATAATTTTAGTATTTTTACTGATGGCCTTCTGTTTGAATACTCAGATAACACTGTTTCTGTATACAACGCTGAAGGCACCCACAATTTAATTCACCAATATAATATGGACATCGACACCAGAATTAATTTTGAAAAAGAAATCGCCTTCTGGCTTCATGACTACAATATGTAAGCATTGCGCTACAAGCAGATCTGTGTGATACTCGTTACTAGGCAGGTGATCCACATCTCACAACATCTGCCTAGACTACAGCATAACGGACACAGGGAGCCTTGATAATTAAATAGAGGGAACTGGATAGCTACTTTCCGTGCTACTGGAACGAAAAAGAGTACTTCGTCTCTGGACAGCATCACTCGTCTGGCCTATCGTTGGACGCATACCAAGTCACCAAGGTTTGCTGACAAGGTCAAGTGCGGCTAGAGAAAGGTGAAGGACATGGCGACAGTAGATGTTATCTATAACAATAAAAATGACGAGACTGTGTTTGAGGTTGTCTTGGGTAATCGGAAGCAATCTCTTAATCTTGGTGAAGCTGCCAAGCTTGCTGCTGATCTGACAACCGCAATCGCCTTCGTGATCAATCCAGATTCGATTCAGCAGCAACATCCGGTGACCAAGGCCAAGCAGGTCCAACGGTCACGTAAGCCTGTTGCTGCTGCCGTTCCTGCTGAGAACACCAGTGAACCGCTTGAATGGCACCGTGTTGGAACTGGTGCCAGTCGATACCGTGCTAATTGGCTGGGTACTACGGTAGAGACATTTAAAAATGCAACGGGCTGGAACATCAAGGTCGGTGGCAAGATCGTTAATGATGCTCCAATCAGCAGCAAGCGTGCTGCTGTTGAGTTCGTTGAAACCATGCGAGTCACGGTGTAGCCTGGTTTCAGGCAGGGTGTAGACAGATCAAGGGTGCCAGTGCTAGGATCTAGCACTGGCACTTTTTGTATGTGAAAAAGGGGAAGGATATTTAAATGAATTCTGCTAGCATTGTGCACATCGTACCTGACACAGATGAATTAGAACATGAAGATGATACAAATTGCTGGTGCGGAGTCACTACAACACTGGGCCAAGATGGCAAGCACATTATTCTTATTGCGGTACATCGCAGTCAAGCTGATCGGGAATTTGATTCCGCTCATTGTGCTGCCAACATTTAGAATTAATTATTAAAGGGGCATGTACATTGGGCATGCCCCTTTGTGTATTGGAGTACTAAATGCGTAAATATTTTGAATGCCTGGGCAGGCTAGAACAATACCTTTTTGATTTCAAGGCTTCACCTGATACCTATCCCATTGTTAGGGCATTGGTTGTTGAGCTAGAGACGATTCGTAAAAGTTTATATGGCTCAACAACCCACAAGGCACAAGCCAAGGACCAGATAGACAGACTCATGCAGGAGATTTTTAATGAGTAGCAAGATGCGATATGTAACCAAATGACCAAAAATCAAAATAAAAAAGCAAAATACATTTGTGGCTACTGCGGCAAGCCTCTCGAATATAAGGAACAATATTTTTGCAACCGGCAGTGCCAGGCATATTGGTATCAAAAACAAAATGGAAATCCTATCAGAAGAAATGACGGACAACCGTAGAAATGGAATACTGGGTATATAGTACCAAATATTATAGAATTGAAGGTGATCTAGTGGAACATTGGTCCAATATTTCCGATAAATGGGTTCTCGCTGTTACTTCAGCTCTCGTTATAATACGAGATGGTAGAAAAATTACTAAACGAGAATTGCCACGGAAAATGCGATGAATGATTATGATTTAGCCGATAGTGGGCAACGTACCAATTTTGAATCCGGCGCAATGCGAGAAACCGAAGGTAAGCTAAGATATGATCTTATTCCCGCAGAATGTCTTAGACGTAGTGCTATTAATCTAACAAAGGGTGCTGAAAAATATGGCCCTGATAATTGGCGTAAGGGAATGTCAACAAGTGTTTTCATGGCAGCCTTACTCAGACATATTCAGGCGTATAGACTAGGTGACAGAAATGAAGATCACCTGGCAGCAGCTCTATTTAATATCTATGGACTCATGTTATTCGAAGACACTGAATGGGACGACTTAAATGGATGACGAAGTCGAATACGAATATCGTATGAAGACACGGTTTAGAGATTCAGACCCTAATGGAATTTTTCATGATGAGGACTGGTCACCATGGAGAATTATTTATGGTAATAGCAGATATACAAACCTTCCAACTGTGCGGGGGCTTGCCTCAAAAATGAAGAATAGGAATCTTCACAATGGCAAGAGACAATTCGAATGTCTTATTCAGCGAAGACCACTTGAAGAAGGCTGGGAAGATGCAAGTTGATATTGAATTCGTTGACGACCTGCCAGTTTCCAATGCCAAAAGAATTGTTGACTTGGCCGATGAAGTTATTCAAAAGCTAAAAGAATCTCCTGGGCAGTGGGCAAAGGTGTCAGAAGTTGAAATTGGCAGTCATAGTTTAATTGAAACTCTTATTGCTCAACCAGATGTTAGACATTACAGGCATAGTGCCGAACATTATAAAGTAACTTACTATTTTAAATTTGTCGAACAACAGCGACCAAGATCATTTAGACGAAGGTTCTTTGGAAGGTAAAGAGAATTTAAAATAATAAACAAAACCTACCGCCAAGAAAGGCATGCTGGCCAGTAAATTATAGACATAACTTAGTGTGCGCTGTATGATGACTGTATGCCCTTCTACTACAAGAGACGCGTCCTACGGCACGTTTGGTTTGTACACCGCGTGACGTGGCTAGATACTGCTCTGTGGGGCGTGTTCAAATTGTTTTCTATTATATTTATCGCTCTGTGGCAAGTGATCAAGTTCATAGGATTAGGCATATACAGCCTCTATGGTCTTGTGGTAGGATCTAGGCCGAAACCAAAACGTTATAATAAGTCACGACTTGATCACTTGGAGTGGTAAATGCAGGTAACGACACCTTGGACCGAAGAACAGGTTAAAAGCCTCAATGAATTTCAACATTGTGGCTACTGGCATCCCTACATTTGTGCCAATTGTTCTTCTATTCTAGTTGCCATTGAAAGTGGATGGATTTGTCCCACAACTAATTGCGATTATGTTCAAACATGGGCACATCTTTTTAGCACTAATTGGAGCTGGAAATAATGGGTACTCGCATCACAGATACACGCAAAAAGAAAAAAGCATGCTTTTTTACCAGGCCATTTTGGGTTAAAGTACTGAAATTTTTAGCGAAAGGCTAAACCTGTTAAAATAAATATATGGGTAGACATAATAAGCCTTCTAGAATTCAATCATGGTTGAGCTATATCGTTATATTTTCGTTTGCGTTGTTATTGAGTACCTTTGGAACTGTATTGAAAATACAGGGTGGGGGAATTCCTGGAATAATAGAACCACGTCCAGCTTCCCCCGCTTTTCCACAAGCAATGCCACCGGTAACAACTACCAGAATTCCCAGCAATACCGTTACGGCCAACAGACCAGAATTGAACAGTTTCGTAATACCATCAACCACCACCGCTACAACAATTCCACCAATTACTACAACTACAGTTCCCAGTACAAGACCACCTACTACTTCAAAACCAACCCCGTCAAAATCAGAGCTAGGTGCTTTTAGTGCATTGGCCGAATGTGAGTCAAGTGGGGATTGGGATATCAATACTGGAAATGGTTATTATGGTGGATTACAAATAAGTCTTAAAACATGGATAGCATACGGTGGGTTGAAATTCGCTGCGCGTCCTGATCTGGCTTCCAAAGATGAACAGTTAATTATCGCCGGGAATATTAAAGCGGGACAAGGATTTGAAGCTTGGCCTGCATGCAGTGCCAAAATAGGTTTGCTATAGTAGATAGATGATAATAAAGCATCCAAATTTACTTATAGCATGTGCTCATGAATCTGGTCATTATGTGGTTTACCGTGAATCAGACATAGAATGTAGCTATCCCCGAATATTTAATCCAACATCAGCATATCCTTCTGGCTATGTTGAAGTCCCACCGGGACCTTTGCCTATAATACCCGATCTTATTGGCACATTAGCCGGGGAAATGGCAGAAAGACGAATTATAGATAAATACAATCTCAGAACCTCTGTTTGGGGTTGTGCCAGCGACCGAAGACATGTTGACAAATACAAGAAACTCAGTGAAAAAAGTATAGGCTGGCTTAAAACACAAGCGAAAAAGAAAGTAATCCTATTCGCATTAGAAATAGATAGACTAACAATGAAATTAATGGAACGATATGAGCATTAATAAAGAACTCAACGAAGAAATTAAAAGTAATATAGATGCCATAACTTTGGGGATTATTAGCGAACAAGAAAGAACTGGAAAGACTATTACTCCCTTCGAAATAGCTAATTTAATGATGGTCTTTTCTTTGAATCAAACTGCGGGATGGTTGCATAATACTCTTGCAGACTCCCCAGATTTCCGGTACAGTCTAGCCTTACTACTGGAACAACAGGCAGCACTTCTCAGCAAATATAAAGGTGATTAATGAGTCAAAAACTTAAAACTCATACCTGTCCTGAGTGTGGGATGGTAGGCAGTTTAGAAATTGAAGTTATGCTCATTGCAAAACAATTAGGCACACATTCATTATCTGGCACACAAATGAAAGTATCAGCCAACACTAAGCCTGTAATTGTATGCACAAACAATTGTGCATTTTTACATGTTGGTGAATTTGACGGAGATTACCACGCAATTTTTACACCATTTGGAGAATAAAATGGGAATTCTTGAAGTTTTACTGATTATCTTTATTATTTTGAAGCTGACTCATGATATTGATTGGAGTTGGTGGGTTGTTCTTATTCCACTCTATATTGACATTGTTATTTATGCAGCATGTTGGGGCCTTATTATCTCTCTAGTGAAGAAGCTTTTAAAGTAAAAGCATGCTTTTATAATACTCAAATTAAGTTAGGTCTCAACTTGCAAACAACCATTGCGCAACCCAGTGTGCTTTGGTAGTATCTCTTGTACACAGTTAAACTTCCAACCATGGATGGTGATTAATTATGCGAGAAAATAAAGATAGGTACCAAGACTTTACCAATGGCAATAACGGGAGAAACACAGCAAGAGAGCAGTTAGAAGCTCAACGTGAAGCCCGCAAGGCTGCTGCAAAAAAGGTAGGAAAGGTTGCTGGTAAGCCAGTATCCAATCTTCGTAGAGCTAGTTCAAATGGAAAGTCTTGCATGTGTACATGTATGTGCACAAAAACAATTAACCCAGCAAAGCAAACACATTGTGGTAGGTGTGCTCGCGGTAATTGCCGTCGTCGCTGAATTAGGAGACTTTTGTGGGAAAAGTAGTGCGAACCAAATGGGTAATTGAGCTTGTCTATACAGAAAAACGTAAGAGCCCCGTAAAAAGGCGTGCTCTTGTAGAAGGTTCTTGGGAGGATGCGGTAGAAATGCGACAGGAACTTCTTGAAGAATTCCTTTTTGAACGAGGCAAGGCAAAAGCATCTATTAGGGCGTACTGATGTCTTCCAATGAACCTTTTGAGATTTTCATTAATGGCGAATCAGTAAAATCATTTAAGTCTAGAGTTGTAGCTATTGGATATGCCATTCGTAAAAAGGACAACCATCATAGCGTGGCTGTTGTCCTTTACACAAAAGGAAAGGGCTATAAAACTATAGCTCGCTGGGAATTTGGAAAAAAGGTTCAATGATGCTTGAAGTATATGCAAGCGGAGATCGTAAAAAGCGATTTTCTTATGAAGAATCCACCAAAGCAACGAGTCTGGCTAATGGGTTGTCTAAAACTCATGGAGAAGTACTTATCTGGGATACCAGACGTAACAGGGCTATTGCTCACTGGCAACATGGGAGCCGCATGAAATGACTTATTGGGGTAATGGAAAGAGGGGATAATGAGAAGAAATAATGCTAGACATCAAGAAACTTGGGAAATAAAAATTACCTTTACTGACAATACGAAAACCACGGACTATTGTCATAGTGGGAAACAGGCCAAGATTTCTAAAGGACGTTATGAAAAACGTCCAAATGTCAAAAAGGTAACTGTACGAAAAATAACATAGGCTATACATTGGGGGGATGCCAATTGGCATCCCCCCGTGTATTTTTAAAATTAAAGAAAGCATGCTTTTTTATGTCAGGGACAAAGCGAAAAGTTTATTTAATTACAATTTATTATTGGGACGGAACCACAGAAGAAAAATGGGTTCGTAAAGGCGCTGGCGCGGCTGAAAAGGTGAAGAAAAGTTATGAAAGGTCACCCAAGGTAAAGCGAGTAAAGAAAGAAGTAAGATGAAATGGGTAACCATACAGCTAAGTTTGAAGTAGTCGTAGTATTTCTTAACAAAGAAAAATCACCCATGGTTGTTTCGTTTCTTACAGAAAAAGAAGCCAACTCTTATTCTAGGGAAAAGAATAAATTGCCTCAAGTGAAATCAGCTAAGGTAAGGCCAGCAAATTAAGGCAAGATAAGAATATATTCTGACCATAAAGCCCAGAAACAGAATATTGTGCTTGCTGGCAGGATTTGTACTAAAGCCCTTTAATAGAAAGAAATTAAAAATAATCAAGAACAGAACTTTATTAAATCCAGAGTAATTGAGGTGAAAAATTAATGCCATCTACTAATGCCCGCCAGTTTAAACCTGGAAAGGCCATTAAAAACAAACGAACTGGTGAAACAGCCACAATTGTCACCGTTACTGAAAACTATATTATCGCGCAGCAACGCACTAAAAACAGTACACAATTCACTATTGACAAAGAACAATTCAACCAATGGCAAACATATAACAGGTAACTTTTTAATGGAAGAACAATGAAAAAGATTGCTGAATTTTTCGGGGGGCCTGGTGATGGCCTGCAACTAGGATTTATTGCCATACCTATAGAATATCGTCTACCTATAGAGCCCAGTCGTTGGATTTCGCCTGAAGATCTGGGCAAACCACACCATCTCTATAGGCTAGATAACACCAATGCTGGAAACCGATATATTTTTGTTTTTGTCAAGACAATTAGGTGAACCGTTTGGGTGATATGTTTTCATTGTACCGGCTAAATATTTTTAGGGCAAACGACCGTCAGGTTTTTAAAAATAACGAACAAAAATAATTAGGACGTATAATTTAATGTGGAATTTTTAAAAACCATTCTTTTCGTAATCTTTTTAAAATCCACCCCGATCGTAATGGTGGATCGTAATACCTTTGGCCGCTGCTTGGCCCGCCGCCGCCCAAGCAGCCGGTGATCAACTAACAAACGATCATGCATGGTTGGTTAACCACCAACAAGGCGGCCAAAAGTTGCTGGCACGAAGATCGTTAAGAGCTAACAGATGATCTTGCTATGTGGTGAAATATTTTTGATTAACTGTAACTTTTCGTGACATTCCAGGGTGTGCCTGTTCAACCCAGGATCGCCGTATTGGCCCCTCATTTGCTTTCTAAGCGACTTTACCCCCATCCCTGGTGTACTCACCCTAGGTCAAGATCAACAGAGTTTGTGCTGGTCAAGAGGCTGCGAAGCGCCTAGACGCATCGTTATCTATTTGTGCTTGACAGGATTTTTTTACTGCTGTAATTGCGTGCAGGTCCGCAGGCACGAAACACTGTTTCTACACTCGGGAAGTCGTGATCTTGGGTGCTGGCAGGCTCACCCACAGAGCTGCATTTGTGCAGGTCACAGCGTTAAGGCTACTCCGTTAGGGTGATATGGACATTTTTTGTTTGACGGACCCCTAGACAGGGACTAACGTTTGACGTGTTCCACCAAGCACCACCCGCTAGCCCGGTCCCACCCCGGCTACCGGCGAACCGGAGACAACAGGCAGGCTTTACGGTCTGCAAAGGCACTCACTTGCCAAGACCCGTTTTTGTGGGATGTGAAATAATTAGAGAACGCGGCGGGTAGCCGCAAGGGGGCCGAAAGGCCGAATGAAACCACTACCTAGGGTGCGCGCATCCTTTCCTGTAAACACTAGACGGGACTACTAACGGGTAGTTAAGTGCCCTAAGCCGCATGATATGCGTCAAATACACGGTCGCTAATTGGCCGATACAAATTAGCAAGGTACGCGATGATATGAGCGTACAACTAGAGATGATGTCCCGTTTAGGGATAGGCACTAGTGCGAGAATGTAGGGTATTGGCACGTTGGGAAACGTTGCACCGGTTCAATTCCGGTCATTCTCACGACGGTGGGGCAACCCGCCACTTTTTGGAGGAAAAATGGAAATGGTCAACCTTTTCATTGACAACGTGTTGGATGTCCGAAAGTCGGTGGCTGTTCAGGTCCCGCGCGGGACTTTCCATGTGACACTCGATTACTTCGGTGAGGGAATGCCGGAGACCGAATGGAAATTCTTTTCCGATTGCCACTGTCGGGAGATCTGTCGGCCTACGGTTGTCAATGAAAATGGTCCCTGGCAGTTGTGTGAGTACGGACCTTGGGAGTTTCGCATTTTGCGGGATGGCAAGGTGATTTGCGAGCTGATCGCCAGCGAAAATCGCTGGCTTATTGAGGGAGATAGCGCACACCAATTCTACTCCCCCGACCGCGCTTTTGACTTTGTTACTGGAACCAATTTCTGAATAAGTCAAGCGGATACATCAGTTGGAGAAAAAATGGAATACAAGGTTTACAGCAACCGTCCCGAAGTGTCGAAGTTTGACAGCTTGGAAGATGCTTACAACTTCGCTACTGAGAAGGTTGTCGGTTGGTTTACCATCAAAGACAAAAACGGAATTCCGGTTATCACCCGTTCGGAAAACGGACTTGTTGAAATCCTCTGAAAAGGACTGACATCATGCACGGAACCATCTTTTTGGACAACGTCAAGAATGTCCACGTTAGCTATGACCCCGGCGATGACATGCCCGAATGGACATTGTCGGTTGGCGACGGTGAGACACGTGTACACGTACAGCTCACCAATGAGGCTATGCAGGAATTGGTGAATAAGGTTAGGTCAATGCCGATTCCCAGTGACAGAATGGTCAACCATCTCGGTTGGTACGATCCGCAGAAAACCCGTTGAACTGATCTGAATAAGTAAGGCGGGCTAACGGGGATTCTTCCCCGTTAGCTCTATTACCTGTTCAGAAAGGTAAATCACATGACGAAATGGAAGCTTGATTACAAGTCAGAAACCCCTATTCGTTTCCTGTCGGTTGGCGACTTCTTGTACAGCGCTGCCACTGGAATGATGCGTGAAATCGTCAAGTGCTATGCGGAAACATTCGAGAATGGCGAATTCACCGGCTTGTTCATTATCGAATTCACCAATGGTGACCGTGGATTCTACAACCGCAACAGTGGTATATCGGAGATCTGAGGATCTAGCACAATAGCCCACAACTAGAAAAGGATATACATGATCACTGTTACGACTTTTCGGGACCCCGAAAAGCCTGAGACTGAAATACTTGTCAGTGACAATGATCTTACTACTGCTCGATTCGAGCTGGGGGAGATCTTGTTTCACACTGCCAGCGAAGAATACGGGCGTACTATTCTCAATTGGTTTGAGAATAGTAGTCGCAATCGACCATTCGAGATGATGAATGGTCGATACAAGGAAATTTGGAAATGGTTTGTTCCCTGATCTGAATAAGTCAGGAGGGTGCATATTTTGGGGGATGTGCATCCTAT
>Ga0163163_10001565_pt1 | contig 19306 bp, 19 predicted proteins | sample S65metaG_FD_119766 | JGI IMG/M metagenome (GOLD analysis project Ga0163163, IMG submission 119766) | Switchgrass rhizosphere microbial communities from Kellogg Biological Station, Michigan, USA - S6-5 metaG | ecosystem: Host-associated > Plants > Roots > Rhizosphere > Soil | place: USA... | reverse complement strand
GCCGGCTCGATCCGGCCGCGCTACACGCGTTCGCAGCCAGCGGGAAGGCCGCGTTCAAGTTCGTCGTCACCGGGCCAGACGACCTCGACGAGGTCGCCGCCGTGGTCGACCAGTTCGCGCTCAACCCGGTTTGGGTCATGCCAGAAGCCACGAGCAGCGCCCGGCTCGTCGCCGCGCTACATGCGCTCGCCGATCCGGCGCTGGTCCGTGGCTGGAATCTGTCCACCCGGCTGCATGTGCTGCTGTGGGAGGACACCCGTGGACGTTGACGTTCTTACCTGGACCGAGGTCGCCACGATCACGACGACGCTGGCTGACGCTGTGGCGGCCGACGGGATCCCTGACGTGATCGTCGGCATCGTGCGCGGCGGGATGGTGCCCGCCGTGCTGCTCGCTCATCACCTGGGCATCCGGGACGTGCGGGCGCTGGAGATCACACACACGGAGTCAGACGCGGTGAACGCCGCGAAGAGCGACCGGCCGGTGCTCAGGAACTCCGCTTCCCTTGGCCGCCTGGCTGGCGGCAACGCGCTCGTTGTCGACGACATCGCCGGTAGCGGTGACACACTCGCCGCCGCGCGGAGGCAGGTCGTCCTCGGCGGCGCCGCGTCGGTCCGCACGGCCGTATGCCTGCTGAATCTGGCCAACTGGCTGTCCTGCCGGGAGGCCGCCGGCGGCGACGCCGGCGAGCGGGAACCGACGTACGTCGGTCGACGGACCTCGCGGTGGGTGGTCTTTCCCTGGGAGCGGTCATGACGGTCGTGGCGTTCTGTCTGCTGACCTACCGACCAGATCACCCGTCGGGCATCGAGCGGAGCATCGCGGCGCTGGCCGCCGGGCTGCGCGGCCTTGGCCACACGGTCGCGATCATCGCCGCGGGACCGGCAGAACCCGCCGATGCTGCCGAGCCGGGCCTCGTCCGGCTGGCGTCGGTGCGGCTTCCCCGGCCCGCACGGAACAACGACGTCCTCGCCGCGCTCGCTGACCCACGACCGGTCGTGTCCGAGGTATCTGACGTGCTCCGGCGGCTGCGCGCCGATGTCGTGTGCTGGGGAGCACCGGTCTGGGGCTTGGGCTACCTGAACCCGGCGCCTCCTGGCGTGCGGACGGCGTTGATGGTGCACAACAGGATCCGGCCGAGTTCCACCGGGACCTGGTCGGCGGCGCTGGCCGCCGCCGACGCGGTGCTGCCAGCCAGCCCGTACCTCGTCACGGCGGCAGCGCAGGACGGCTGGGATACCAGCGCCTGGACGGTGGTCCCGAACGCGGTTCTCGTCCAGCCTCAGCCTCCGGACTATGACCAGCGGGAACAGCTCCGACGGTCAGGTCCGCTGCGGCTGGTGTCACGGGCCGCGCCGGTCAAGGGCCAGGCGCAGCTCCTGGCGACGATGCCGACGGCTTGGCGCCGCCAGGTTCAGGTCGTTCTCGCCGAGGCCGATTTCGAATTCGAGCAGGGCGAGCAGGCAGCCGCACTCGCCGCGTGCCGTGAGCAGGCCGCGCGGCGCCCCGGGCTGATCCAGATCCGGCCGGCGCTGTCCTGGAGGGACGTCCCGCCGTTCTTCGCGGGCGCGGCCGCCACGGTCATCTCGTCGCTCGAACCGGAGACCTTCAGCCACACGGCCGCCGAAGCGCTGTCCGCCGGAACCCCGGTGATCACCTTCGATCACGGCTACGTACCGGCTCTCGCCGGCCCGGCAGGCCGTGCCGTGCCGCTGGAGGCGGGCTTCCCGGCGATCTGGCAGAGGTTGGACGACCTGCTCGCCAGTCACGACGACTACCACGCCGCCAGCCAGGCAGGCCCCGCCCGGATCGACCCGCACACGCCTGAGAAGGCGGCCGAGGTCTTCCTCGCCGCGACGGCCTTCCGCTGATCTGTTCGACGCGCCCCGCCGCCCGGCTCCGGCGCCGCCTACGGACCCGTCCGTACGGCCCCGTCGATTCCCTTCCACGGACAAGAGGAGGGTCCCATGTTTGGGCTCCATTCCGGTGAACGCGCGCTCGTCGTGGGCACGCATCCTGACGACGAGACCGTCGGCATGGCCGGCACGATCGCTGCCATGACGGCCTGCGGCATTCACGTCGACGTGCTCGCCGTGACGTGCGTGACCGCGCCGATGTACGGCGGCCATTCCGAGGTGCGCACCCGCCTGGACGAGTTCCACGAAGCCTGCGACGTCCTCGGAGTAGGACAACGGCGGGTCGCCTGGCTGGACGACGAACGCGCGGCAAGTCCAGAGGCCTTCCTCCCCGATCTGGTGGCACTCATCGAGGCAGGTGAGCAGGTGTCTCTCGGCGCGTCCCGGCCGGCCGCGCTGTTCCTGCCCGCCGGCGGCCATCACCAGGACCATCGCGCCGTGCACCTGGCCGGCCTTGCCGCGGTCCGCCCGGGTTTCCGAGACGGTCGGCCGCTGCCCCGCGTGGTTCTCGGCTACGACGGCCCGGAGGACCGGGCGTGGTTGGCCGGGCCAATGCCACGGCCTGCGATCGTCGACATCACCCCCATGGTCGAGACCAAGGCCAAGGCGCTCGGCTGCTACGGCAGCCAGCTGCGAGCGAACCCGCATCCGCGCAGCCTCGAGAAGATCCAGGCGCAGGACTGTGCCGCCGGCGCCGAGCTGGGCACCCAGGCCGCTGAACGGTTCGCCGTCTACCGGATGGCGTTCTGATGAGTGACGCGAGCCGCGTCGGCGGTCACGTCCTTGTCGCGCACCAGCCCGCCTACCTGCCGTGGCCGGGCTACTTCTCCCGCCTCCTGGACGTCGACCGATTCCTCTTCCTCGACCATGTCCAGTTCAGCTCCGGAAACTGGCAGCAGCGCAACTACATCGCCGGCCACGACGGCCGCCCCCGCCTGCTCACCGTCCCCGTTCGACGTCCGCATCACCAACCCATCACCGACGTCCGCATCAACGGCGACGAATGGCGCCAGCGCCATTGGCGAATCCTGCGCGAGGCATACCGCAGAACCCCGTTCTGGCCGAGCTGGGAACCACGCCTGGCAGCCATCTACGACCATCCCTGGCAGCGGCTCGCCGCGCTGAACGAGGCTCTCCTACGGCTTCTGCTGGACGGGTTCGGCCTGCGCGTCGAGATCCTGCGGTCCCGCGATCTGCTCCCGGCCGGGCGCCGGACTGACATGCTGATCGACCTGTGCCAACTCACCGGCGCCCATGCGCTACGGGTCGGCACCGGGGCGACCGATTACCTCGACGCCAACCGGCTCGCAGACGCGGGCGTGAACGTCGAGATAGCCGGCTACAGCCACCCGGCCTACGACCAGGGACGCCTCGGCTTCACGGGCGGCCTGTCCGCCCTGGACCTCCTGCTGCACCTCGGACCCGCGGCCAGAGACGTCCTGGCCGTCGGCGCCACGACCGACCCCTGGGAACCCGCCGCGATGACAGAAGGTGCCCGATGACAGCCGCGTTGCCCTGGATAACGCTCGAAGGGATCAACGGCGTGGGCAAGAGCTACCTGGCCCGCCGCGCCGCCAAGGAGCTCGGCGACCGGTGCGTGCCGCTCGTCGAGCTCCCCGACAGCCCTCGCTGTCTGCTTCCTGGCCGGATCATCGACGCGCTGCTCGCCGGAGGCGACCCGTTCCTGCGTACCGGCTGCCCACGAACCGAGACGCTGCTGCTGGCAGCCCTCCAGGTCCACCGGCACGAGACCACTGCTGTCCGTGCGGGCCAGGTCGTCCTGGAGGACCGCGGCCCGCACAGCGTCGCCGTGTACCAGGCTGCCATCCTCGCCGGCGACGCCGCGAGCGACGACGAGACATTCACCGAGGCCCAGGCGCTTCTCGACCTGATGGCACGGTGGCGACCGCTACCTGGCCAGACGATCCTGCTCCTCGACGATCCGGCCACCTGCCGGCGGCGTTTCGAGGAACTGCTGGGCCGGCCAGCCCATCCCAGCGAGATCGGTCTCATGGAGCGCGTTATCCGGCTCTACGACCGATTCGTCGCCGCGTCGCCTCACCAGTTCGACGTGCTCGACCGCCGCCGTCTCGACGCCGATGCCTGCGCCGCCTCGATCGTCTCGGTCTGTCGACAGGCAGCCGGCATGTCCGGGTGGCCACGGTGACGCTGCGCGGCCCGGCGGCGGTGACGCTGCTCTGGGCACTGCGCAGCCCGTGTCCGCTGTCGTGCCGGTACTGCTACTTCGGCACCGTCGAGGAGCACAGGCAGACGCCCGTCACCGGTCCGGGCACGCTCTCGCACTTGTCCCGTACCGACCTCACCGCCGACGAGGTCCTCGCGTTCACCCGCACAGTGGCCGGGTCCGCGGTGCGACGGGTCTTCCTCGCCGGCGGCGAACCACTCGTCTGGCCGCCCGTCTTCCAAGTGATCGAAACCCTCAAACGCGCCGACGTGCAGGTCGTCGTGTGCACCAACGGCATACCGCTGAACCGACCGGACATCGTCTCCACGCTGCTCGATCTCGACGTGGATGCCGTGTCGATCTCCGTGGACTCCGCGGATCCCGCCCATCACGACGCCTGGCGTCCGTCGCGCAACGGCAAGGACGGCTGGCGGCAGGTGGTCGCCGGCATCAGGTCCCTCGTCGTCGCACGCGCCACCGGCGCCTCGCCCCGCGTCGGCGTGTACATGGTCGTCACCCGGCAGAACGTCGCTGCCCTGGCCGAGACCGCGCGGCTGGCCACGGACCTCGGCTGCGACTACTTCGTCCCGCAGCCCATAGCGCTCGACCGCAGCCACCAACTCCATCACCAGCTGTCCCTCACCGTCGCGGACCTCCCCGATCTCCGGACACAGTTCGCGGCGCTCGCCGACGCCGGGCTGCCGCTGCGGATACCTGCCGCTGCCTATCCCGACCAGGTCGCCTCGGCGGTCCGCGAGCCGGTCGGCGTCGCCAATGGCTGCTTTGGCGGGTCGTCCCTCTACTTCATCGAGCCCGACGGATCGGTCTGGGACTGCCCGTCGTCCCTGCGCATCGCGGCCACCCCCACCATTCGGCGGCGCACCATCCGAGGCGCCAACGCCGCCGAGGTCTTCGCGGGCACCGACGGCTGCAACGACTGCCCGCTGTTCTCGGTCGATTGCGTGAACATGTGGCCGCTCATGGACTTCGAGCGGTTCCTGACGCCAATCGGGAGCCAGCCGTGAGCGCGGCCAGCGAGACACTGTCGCCCATGGCCTTGCTGGCGAAGGTCGTCGCCGCCATGCCGAACCCGACCAGCCGCGAGCAAGCGGCGCTACTCGAAGCCGAGCTGGCCGCCGCCCACGGCGTCGCACATGCGGTCACGGTCTCGTCCGGAACGGCGGCGCTGCACACCGCGCTGGTAGCCTGCGGCATCGGCGCCGACGACGAGGTCCTCCTCCCGGCAGCCACTGTGATCATGACCGTGGCCGCGGTCGTCCAGGCAGGCGCGCGGCCGGTGTTCGTAGATGCCGGCCCGGACGGCGAACTACTCGACCTGGCCGACGCCAGGACGAAGATCACGGGCAGGACGCGAGCTATCGTTCCCGTCCATCTCGGCGGCCGCTGCGGCGACCTCGGCGCGCTCATGGAGCTGGCCACTCACGCTGGCCTGGACGTCATCGAAGACGCCTGCCAGGCACACGGCAGCCGTCACCGCGGACGCCTGCTCGGCACTGTGGGCACGATCGGCTGCTTCTCCCTCAGGGACGGCAAGCTCGTGTCCTGTGGTGAAGGCGGCTACCTGGTCACCGAAAACCCGGACCTCGCTGCCCGCGCCGCGGCCTTCCGCACCCACTGGCAGACGCCCGCTCCGGGCCAGCCCGCGCTGTCCCGCCTCGGCACCAACTACCGGCTCGCGGAGCCCCTCGCTGCCCTCGCCCGCTGCAGCCTCGCCCGCCTGGACGACACGCTCCGCCGTCGCCAGCGGGCGGTCACGCGCCTGGCGGAGCTGGTCGGCGACCTGCCCGGCCTGGCCCACATCCTGGCCACGGCCGACGAACAGCCGAACGGCTACTGTGCCCAGTGGTGGATCTTGCTGCCCGACCCGCGCGGCCTGTGCCGCCGCCTCGCCGACGTCGGCGTCGTCAACAGCGTCGGTACGTTCGGGCTTCGCCCCGCCCACTTGCACCCCGCCTGCCAGCAACTTCGCCCCGCGCCCTGCCCGCATGCTGAGCGCGCCGTCGACACGCTGCTGGCCGTCCCGACACCCGAGGACGAGGAGCAGGTCGACGAGATCGCGACACTGATCAGGAAAGAGGTCCGGGCATGGTGACTCTGGATGATCAGGCTTTCCGAGAACACACCTTTGTGGTCATCGACTTCGAGGCGCTCACCCCGAAAGGCCGCCCCGCCGAACCGATCGAGGTCGCGGCGGTCGCAGGCGCGTTCCGCGCCGGACGGTGGGTCGAGTCCGGACGGTTCACCTCCCTGATCCGGCCACCCGACGACGTCCCGGTCTCACCGTTCGACACGGCCCAGACGGGACTGACCGCCGCAGAACTGCGCATCCAGCAGCCGGCGGCGCAGGTCATGGCGTCGCTCGACGCTCGTCTGACGGCACCGCCGTATCGGCTCGACGCCCACCATGCACCCACCGAGGCCGGTCTCATCGCGGGCCAACGCCAGCACTGCCCGACGCTCGCGGCCACCTCACTGCTGTGCACCGTCCGCCTGGCTCGCGTCGCCTACCCCGATCTTCCTTCCCACAGCCTGAACGCGGTGCTCCACCACCTCGGCATCCCGCTGCCCGTAGGAAGGCACCGCGCCCTGCCCGACGTCGAGGTCACCGTGGAGGTGTTCGCACGTGTTCTCGCTGACGGCGCGGCGGCCGGCTGCTGGTCCGCCCTGCGCGACCTCGACCAGATCGCTGGCATACCGCCCAAATCCACGAAACAAGGATCAGCGGATGCCTCTGCCCAGCCGACCCTGTTCTAGACCGAACCGTCGGCCGCGGCCCGCGCCATCTCGTCGATCCCGACGAACAGCTCCTTGGCCTGCAGCCGCGAGTCCTCGGCCACCTCCGCCCCCTCAGCCAACTCCTCCGCGCTGAACCAGCGAACCCGCGTCTCCGGCGGCGCAACGTCGCCGTCGAACAGCGCCAGGAACACATGGTCGACATGAACGTGCCGCTCCGCCGTGTGGTTGTCCGGGCTCGCCGCCATCTCCACGATCCACCACGGCGCGACGACAGGATCATGCGGAAACCCCTCAGGCAGCGGCGTCGCCGGACCACCGACCAGCCGCACCCGACAGCCCACCTCCTCAGCGACCTCGCGCACGGCAGCCTCCGCCGCGCTCTCGTCCGGCTCCACATGCCCCCCCGGCGGAAGCCAGCCGGCAACGCGGGGATGCCAGACCATCGCGACCCGCCAGACCTCGTCCTCCAACCGCCGGAAGACGAAAACCGTCGCCGTCGCCTCCTTGATCACTGATTGTCTCCCACCCGTTCCGAACGTCGCCGACAGCCCGTGCTCGAACACCACGAGCCTCCCATGTCGAACGTGACATTCCCGGCGCGACACCACCCACGGACCACCAGGCATGGCCGTTGACACGCCCCGCCGGCCAGGCCGTGACACCGGAGAGGTACGCATGGAGCCCGTCTGGAACGGGATGCTGACCTGCGACTACGAACGCACCCGCCCACACGCCACCCCATTCGAATGGGATCTTTACACCCGATCCCTGATCCGATGGCCACTCGTCCTCATGAACGACCCGGAGCCCTATGGCCGGCTGCGCCGAGCCGGAATCGTCGACATCCCCGAACCGGTCCACCACGCCCTCACCGGCCGCTGGCACGCACACCTCCGCAACCCGGATTACGTCGCCGACCTGATCACCAGGACAGCGGTCGACCGGCAGGCCGTAGCCCTCGCCCTCGACGCCTGCGACACCGCCGATCAGGACAACGACCTGCCCGGACTCACCGCAGCGTTGGCGGAGGCGACCACGGCATTCCTGCGCGTCAACGCGACACACATCGTCAACTGGCTGCTCCCAGAAGATCGATGGGAACAACTCCTTGCCGACCTGCTCGGCTCCCGCGACAGCGCGCTTACCTGCCTGTCCGCGCTGCAGCTGCCCACCGAACTGGGCCACATTCTCGCCACGGCGACGGCGGAAGCGGACATCCTCGCCCGTCGGGCGCCCGCCGCCGCCCGCCGGGAGGCTTGGACGACCGCGGCCCTCGTCGCCGCGGCCGGCAACGACCATGCCCTCATCGAGGTCCGTGCCTTGGCGATGGTGCTCGGCTGGGCGGCCGACAGCGAAGAACGTCGCAAAGAACTCCGTGAACGCCTCCTGGCCACCGCTCGAGCCTGGTGCGAAGCCACCAGCACCGACCCCCACCGGATCACCACCAAGGACCTGCTGGGAGAAGACCGCCATGGCCCGCACCACGACAATCAGCCTTCAGGACGTTACTGACCGTGCCCGGCACGGGGGGAAGGCTGCAGCGCTCGCCGCCCTGATCCGCCACGGACTACCTGCACCGGACGGGCTCGTCCTGCCGGCCGACCTCACCGACGCCCAGGTCGCCGCAGCGATCGACGACGTTCTCACCTGGGCAGCGTCGACAAACACCGTCCACGGCCTCGTGGCACGATCCAGCGCACCCGCGGAAGACGGCGCAAAGGCATCGTTCGCCGGTCTCTACGCCTCGCGCTTCGCCCCGGCCAGATCTGACGCGCTCCTCAACGCCGTCCGGGACGTCCGCGCGGCAGCAACCGCGCCAGCCATCCGCGCGTACGCCGCTCTCCGGAACATCACGACACCGCCAGGCATCGCAGTACTCATCCAGCGCACCATCCGGCCCTACGCCAGCGGCGTCCTCGCCGCCGAGATCGACCACGGGATCATCCGCCGATGGACTCTCGAAGCCGTCCACGGCCTCGCGATCCCCGTCGTCAGCGGCACCCAGCGCGGCGAACGTCACCACAGCGACAGCGAGACCCCGTCCCCCGCCGCGCAATCAGAGATCATCCTGCCCGGCACCCCGACCGAACTGCACCAGCCACCCGGCGAATGGATCATCCTGCCAGGCATCGACAACCGTCCCGGGCAGCGCGCCAAGATCCGGACCTCTGGTGCCGGGCTGCTCCATCTCTACCCACCCGACACCGACCGGCACCGCCCGGTTCTCACTGCGGCGCTACGCGATCAGCTTGTCGAGACGGCGGCGATCGTCGCGGCTGTCCTCCAACACACGAGCATCGACATCGAATGGGCGGTAACCCCAGACGGCGCCATCCACATCCTCCAGGCCCGGCCCCTCACCAGCCCGATCCCCGAACAGCCCACGCTGACGCACAGCGCCGGCACGGTCTGGACAGGTCTCCCCGCAGCACCGGGACGCGGCACAGGACCTGCCCATCGCCTGGCCGCCGGAGCCTCACCGGCGATCGGCCCGGCACCCGACCAGGCTGTCATCCTCAGCGACAACCTCGGCGCCGACGCCCTGGACGCCTTGCTTCACAACCCAGCCGGGATTGCGGCAACCCGCGGTGGACCGCTGTCTCACGCGGCAATCGTCGCCCGCGAGATCGGCGTCCCCTGCGCCACCGCCCTACCCGACGACCTGCTCACCATCCCTGCAGGAACCCCCATTACGGTCGATGGCATAGCCGGCACGGCGGAGATCGCCGCGCCCCGCGATAAATCTCCACGCCAGCAAAAACTGCGCGTGGCCGGAGCCGCCGTCATCACTCGGCCGCTCTCCAAAGATGCCAGCTGCGACGGACGCGTCGGCACCCTTCTCCTTCACCTCCCCGGCGACAGGCTGACACGCACGCTGGAGGAGACCACGACGGCACCCATCGGCGTGCTGCAACCAAGTGAGCAACCCGATCTCTCGCCGCTCCCACCCGGCTACCGCGAACATCACCTGCCTGGTATTGGCAGGATCGCCTGGCCTGCCCAGGAAGTCGCGATCCCCCGCCGCCTCGTCGTCCTCCACGGAGACGAGCCCATCTTCGAACGACGCATTGCCCCTTTTGATCCCGCAATCAACACCTGAGCTCGAGAGGCCTCGACGAATGTGGCAGTAGCGCTCAGCCGTCCAGCCGGCGTCGGAGGTAATCCCTCTCGGCCGGCCGCCACTCCAGCAGCGCGACCTCGCGCAGTTCCTGGCCGACGATCGGTTCGAGGTGTTCATGGCTGCCAGGCCAGCGCAGCGTGAACTCGGAGGGCTCCCACCCGGTCATGGTCGCCGCAGTGTCGATCCTGTCCCAGCCCACACAGACTCGTGGCGGTTCACCTGGCCCGCGCCGGACGGCACGGCCCACCCGACGCTACTCGACAAGATCCCGCTGTAACCTCACGCACGCCGAGATCCACACCCTCCCGAAACCCTGTGGGGACCCAGTAGGCCGGGGCGAGAGCGATTCGCTACCAGGGTATGTGGCATGCCTCCAGATCATGGACGCTGCCGTCCTTGTCGCTGACCCGGTGCCAATCGGCCTGTGATGCCGGGCGCAGGATCGTCCACCGGCTCGTCTCGGATCGCCTTCGCCAGCTCGACCGTGACATGCTCACCGCGATCAACCTCGCATTGGCCCAGCGCGAGCAGCCCGTCGTGCAGCCGCTGTCGGGTGCGCTCGCGTTCGATGCGCACCCGCATCCAGGCGCGCCAACCAACGGCGCCCGTGGCCGCAGTCGCGATCCCCGCGACCAGCGTGACGTCCATGCACGCCCTCGCCCTCGTGCCGCTGTAAGAGATGCGGTCTCATCTACCCAAGGCATCCGCTGCCTTCTGGCGCCCCCTGCGGCGCATCTCCTTCGCGGGGGTCGCACCTACGTCGACACGACCCACGCCGTCACCCAACGAGCACCACGCTTGACGGAACGCATGTTGAGCCCCGCCGCCGACATCGACGCGGCGGCACCCGAACGGAAACGAGCGCACACCGATGGGTCCGAACAGCCCAGACTCCTGCCTAGACCAGTAGGCACACGCCTGCCACGCCGGCCCAGCCGCACCTCGACAACCGCACCCATCATGAGTCAGAGTCTTACCTAGATGAAAGTCGCTCGTCAACTACGAGTTGCTAGTTGCGTCAGTCTCGTCAAGAGGTCTCGTCACGTGCAACACTCGTCGCATGCCGATCCCAGCTGGACCCTCGGTCGACCCCGCGCTGACGGGCGGCGCCTGGCTACGCGCGGCGCGAAGCGCCCAAGGCCTGACTGCGCGCCAGCTCGCAGGGATGATCGGCGTCCACCAGACCCAGGTCTCGAACTACGAGAACGAGAAGAACGCGGTCCCCGAGGAGCGGGTCGAGTCCATCGCGCACGCCCTCGGCGCCACGGTGCCCCATGTCCGTCAGCGTCTAGGACTGTGGGTTCCCGATCCCAAGGCCCAGACCGCGACTAGCAGCATTCGCGACGACGCCCGTCGGGTCGCACTCGACCTCGCCGCCGGCCGCACCGTCGATGTTCCGATCAGCCTAGTGACGGACAACGACGCCGCGGAAGTATTCAGCCGAGAACTCGCGAGCGCGGTCGCAGACCGGACGTCCCCGTGGATTGCCGACTCCGACCTGCCCGCAGGCAAAAGATCGAACCCGGATGGCGTCTACCCAGCTCCCGCGACCATCCAAGCCCGAGTGAACTTCCCAGGCGTGCACGCCCACGACTCCGCAGCGGTGACGGATAGCGCGGGCGCCACCGTCACCGCCGCGACCCGCCCCGACCCCAGCACGCCGTCCGGACCGCGCGTGACCGCGGTCTACCACCCACTCCCACCCGCAGGCGAAGTTCTGCCCGGCACCCGCCTCGTCATGGCCCTCGTCAACGCGGCGGGCAAGGTAGGAGCCGACCTCGTCGCCCTCCTGGACAGCATGACCATCCAGAACCGGCTGGTAGAGCTAGACCCGAATGCCCCCGCAGTCGAGCTGAATAACCAGGTACGAGGCATCGTCGAAGAGACCGTCAAGGACCTTCCCTACCTCCTGAAACGCACCGAGACATAACGCCGGCCCGCCTATCGATGCCGCACCTGCGGCAGTGCCATTCACCGAGCAGGGCCGGGGCATGGCGCCGACCAGAATACGGGTGATGACGAGGCGGTTGGTGTGGCTACGTGTAGCGGCCGAACTGGTCCTGACGTTCGGCAATCATGAGCCGCCACGCGGTGGCCTGGACGTCCTCGGCCCACCGGCGCGCCAGGGCGACCTCGTCGACCTCGAAGTTGAACCGCAGCCAGGTCCAGATCATGCGGCCGAGCACGGCGAGCACCTCGTCGGGAAGGCCGTCGACCGCGTGGTAGGCGACGCCTGGGAACTCGCGGGCGTCGATGTCGTCCGCCGCAGAATCGTTCCTGCTGTGCACAGCCCCGATGTACCAGGACGCCAACCGCCACAGCGCGACCTGAACGTCGCTCCCTTCGGGTTCGGGCCTGACCTCGCCGCGTTCGAGACCGGCGGCCCACTCCGCGAGCGGGCTGTCCCACTGTCGCTCGTCCTCGGTACTCGCGAACCGCAGCCCGCACGTGTTCGAGTCCGGTTCACCGGCCCACGCTACGAGCGACACGAGCCGCAGAAGCCGCTGGCGATCATCCATGCCACCTGGCTATCACCGCATCCGACTCTTTGTATCCGCTTCGCACGAGATCTGCGTTCTCCGTAGCCATCCGAGGTGGGCAGCCCGGTGGGCGGTCCCGCATATCCCGTCGAACGCGGTCGCCACCAGGTGGCGGCGGCCTCGGAACGGCGGAGGGGCGCTCCACGACCGTGCCAGCACTCTCGGCAGGCTGCTTCACGTTGCGGCGGCCGGTGAAGGGTGCGGGTGATCCCGGCGGTTGGACGCCTCATGGCCGTCGCGAAATCTGGTTGCGCCCAGCCGTACAGTTGGATCATGTCGATGCCGCCGTTCCCGCAGCTCACCTCCGGCCTCGTGGCTGCGTGGGAGGCGGAGGTCGGACCGGACCCCGGGAAGGCGATCGAGGACCAGCACGTGGTGTCGGCAGTGGTCCTCCGCCAGTTCCACGACCCCCATCGGGGCAAGCTCGAACGCCTCAACGTGCAGCGCCCGGATGCGACGGAGAAGCTCGTCAGCGCGAAGCGCACGGGCTTCGCACGGGGCTTCCTGACTTACGCCACGGTCTCAGCCGAGGCGCGGTGGAAGGAGATCGAGGACCACCTGCGCGCGGCGCTCGCCGCCGTCGACAGCGGCAACTGGCCTCTCCCCGACGAGCACCGGCTCACGATCATCGGCATCGTGGCACTACACATGGCGCGCAACGCGCGGTACAGCGCCCTCCATGCCAAAACGTGGCGGGAACTCGTCGACCGCGAGCGAGTGCGGTCCTTGATCGACCCGCAGCGAATCCAGTTGCTCCGGCGCGAGTTCCGCGAACGCTACGGCCTGGACGCCGCCGGACCCGAGGCCCTCGGTGCGGCCTACGACGCAGCGATCCAGGACGTCCAGGACGACCGACTGCCTGACCGCGTGGCTCGCTTCCAAGTGGAGATCAAATTTTTCCAGTTGCTGTTCTGGCTGCAGCACGCGACTTTCCAACTGCTGCGGCCAGAGAGCGGCGAGTTCTTCATCGGCGACTCGCCGACAGTCCTCCTCGACGAGAACAGGCAGCGGTTCAGCGGCATGTGGGACCTCGGTCTCGACAACACGACGCACATCCACATGCCGCTGCGGCCAGGCCTGACCGTGCAAGTCGCCCTCGACGGTGGCGGACAGTTCCAGCTCGGCACGATCAACGATGCAGGCGTGCAGAGGGCCAATGAGCTACAAGTACGGACCGCGCTACACCATGTGTTCTACCGGCCCGGACCAAAGCACCGACAGTTCATACGCAACGTGCTGCGAACGGCGAACGACCAGGCGGCTTAGCCGATCGCTGCTCTTGCGCTGCTCGCTACCGCTGCTCCTTCCTGTACTCCCGCGCGCCCGCTCGGATCGAGTCGGCCACTCGGCGGTGCCACGACCTGCGGCGCCGGCGCACCGGCTGGGTTAGGGCCTGCCGCACGGTGGCCGCGTCCCGCGCTGAGGTGTCGTCGGGGGCCATCAGTGCCAGCAGCCCGAACGCGCGCAGTGTAAGGGCAGCCTTGATCGGCGTCACCTCATGGATGAAGCCGTGCGCGACGAGGTTGCGGTAGTTCTCGCCACGCGACAGCAGGAAGGTGCCCAGGAAGCGGGCCCAGTCAGCGTCGAAGGCGTTGTCCTCCAACGTCCCCAGCAGGAACTCCAGCGGCGGGAACTTACCCGGGGTCTTCCCTTGCTCGACGTTGTAAAGCGGTTCGTCGAGCAGAAGCAACAGTGAGCGGGAAGCCGCTTCGATCTTCGGTATCGCCAGGTGAACGCAGGCGTCGAGCTCGCCCGTCCAGAACAGCCGCAACGCCGTGGCGAGCGCTCTCCCCAACCGCGGATCGCAGCCGTACTGGCCGGAGAGGAAGCTCTCAAGATCGGTCTGGTGTGGGACGTCGTAGGTGGTAGCGATCCGTTCCAACGCAGTCGCGAGCATCCCGCCCTCGACGATCGCGCGGAGCATCTCGTGCTGGACGATCTCGCGGCCCAGTTGGGAGTCGTCATCGGCGGCTATCGTTCTTTGCGGCAGACCGTGAGCCCCGAAGACAACCGTGGGCATCAGCCTCCGGAAAACCGAACGGTCCAGGATCTCGCGCGCCGCACGCTCGTTGTCGGACCGACGGCCGGTCGGCGGGTCGGTTTCCAGCCATACGCCGATCGCGGAGCGCCAGTCCGGTGCCTCGTCGAACATCCGAAGCCACTGCTCGACGTACTCCGGCGGGAGATCGACGGAGAATGGCTGCCGGATCCATTCGACCTCGTCGGGTCCGATGGCCTGCATCGCGACCACCGCGTGATCGCCTAGATCTCTGACGCCTCGTCTACGCGCCACCTCAGCCGCTTTGTCCAGAAGGCCCAGCCGGACCAGCCCACCGGTCGCTTGCTCGGCCGCATCCAGGTACGCACGCACCTCCGCCCTGTTAGCAGCTTCCCTACGCTGATCACCAGCGGCATACAGACGCATCAGGTCTGCGACCTGCGACGCGAGATACGTCCGCGAGCGGTACCGCTCTAGGGCAAGGTCCAGCAGGCGGTCAACGTCCGGGTCGCGGAGCGACGAATTCGGCGGCGGCTGGGCGAGCGCGGTCAGCATCGGGAGCACCACGCCCGGCGCTTCGCCGCTGGCAGTGGCAAGTTCGTCCGCGACCAGGCGCTTCATCGCGTCGGTGACGTCGGCTTCGAGCGCGGTGAGCCCGACCTTCTTGGTGAGGGTCCACGCCCGGACGAGGCCGGCCGACTGATCCAGCCGACGCAGGGTGGCGCCGGCCAGCGCCAGATGCGCCTGCACGACCTGTATGGCGTTGTCCCGGCCGTTGCCGAGACGCCCCGCAGAGAACCGAAGATCGAACAGCTGCGCGCGGGCCAAGGGATGCCCGACTTCCGTCGACAGCGAGACCCAGAGTTGGCGCACGTCGTCCCCGACCGCGCGGATCGGCGGAGGCCAAGAGAACTGGTCGCGTAGGTTCAACGGCCCCAGCTCGGCGTCGGGCGACCCGGCCTTGCCACGTACAAGTTCGATCCGGTAGCCGAAGACTTCGATCAGGATCCGGATCGCCGCGTCGCTCACGGCCGGCGCCGTGGTCGGCGCCAGCTCCGCGATCCGCTGGGGAACGTCGAGACGGCCCTCCGAAGCGGTACACGCCGCGTCAGCCAGGCCAGCCAACTCGGTCACGATCGCCGGGTCGTACCGGAACGGCTCCTGACCCACCGTCTCCGGTATCCCGCCGTCAGCGGCGTCGCGAATGATCTCGGACCCGTCGCTCGTCGGCGCCACTGCCATCTGATCATCCACTGCCCGACGGTAGACATCCCAGGCCCAAGCACCAACCAGCCTTGGGCAGCGCCGCCGCGGGGACGGCCAGAGTCACCACCATTGGGCTAGTCGGCCCAGCAGGTGATAGATCACCACGGTATGGCCTTACTACGATCCCGCCGGCTCGAAACCCTCCTCGGCAGCCCGCTGGAGACCTTGACCTACGGCGATGTCGCTGGCCTCGCACAAACGGCATGTCCCGAGGCCAGCGATCTGGACTATAAGAGAACCCTCTACGACGGCAGCGACAAGGGCCGCCATGACCTGGCCAGTGACGTCGCTGCCTTGGCGAACGCTCACGGCGGGCTGATCGTCGTCGGGATGGACGAAGACGATGGCCACGCCTCGGTCGCCGTCGGGGTCCCACTGTCCGATGCGGAGACCAACAGGATTCACACGATCGTCGCTGCGCAGGTCGCCCCGGTTCCACGTATCGAGATCCACCTACTGCCCAACCCGGACCGGCCCGGCAGCGGACTGCTCCTGATCGAGGTGGAGAGCAACGCCGCCGGCCCGCACGCAGTCGTCGTCAACAGGACATCGCTGCGCTACCCGAGACGAGTCGGCAGAATCACGGTCTTCCTGCCGGAGCACGAGGTCGCCGCCGCCTACCGAGACCGATTTACGGGCCTACAGACGCGAGCCGACGAACTGACCGCGGTCGCCACCAACCTGGCCGGAAGGCTCGACACGGGCGCCGCCTACCTCACGGTCGCGCTCGTGCCGGACCGGCCCGGCTACATGCCCATCGACGCGGCCAGCTTCCGCACCTTCCAGCGAGCGCTCACAGGACAAGATCCGCATGTTCTGCCCCGAGGTATCAGCTGGCAGGCGTTCCAGGTAGTGCCCGGGGCGTTCCTCGCTTCCGTAACCACCACCGATGAAAGGGTGGCGGTCACCGGCGTCGCCAGCCTGCTCCACAGCACCGGCGCGGGCGCCTTCGCGACGGCCGTCGGCGGGGACAGCTCAACGCCGTCGGCCACCGATGCCGTCTTGATCGACGACGAGGCGCTGATCAACGGGATGTTCAGCGGCCTGACGTTTCTCGCGGCCCACGCTCGCTACCGGACTGCCACCGGCGGCACCTGCACAGTGCGCGCGGCCCTGCACCCCGCCGATGTTCCAATGCGACTCACCAACGGCCGGCATCGAGGCCTTCAGCCCCACGCTGGCCACCGGGCGATGTCCGCACAGGCAGCGACTGCGACCGGCGTCGGTGACATCGACGAGCTCGCCGACAGCGGCCCGCTCATGGTCGCCACGGCCCATCAGCTGGCGAGCACGCTGCTCCAAGCCTTCGGCGTCCCGGAATGCTTCCAGACGACACCAGACGGGCAGCTGCGGATGCCCTATTGGAACGACAGGACCAATGCACTTCGCACCTGGGCTGACAAAGTCAGTGTCGACTGCCTCGAGAAGACCGTGACCTGACGACGGCCAGGCCTGGCATTACGTGGATGCTGTACGAGCGTACGCGGCGCGGACCTACGCGACGATGTCTTCGCGATCCTTGATCAGGTCGACGCTACTTTCGGCGCCGAGGCGGTGACGCGGACAATGTTGTTGCGGGTGACTGGGCGCGTATCCGCGATGTCCATCCGGCGGCGTGTGGTGATCACGATGTCATTCGTGACGGCCGTCGCGATGTCTATGGTCCGGACCGTGCGTTCGTATGAGTGCAATCCGGCCCAGCGCGGGCGGCGGTTGCCGCCAGCCGAAGAAGCCCACCCAGACGGCCCGCACCGATCAACGGATTCTGCTGACCCTCGACCAGGTCCTCGTCGAACTCGGCGGACCCGATGGACCGCTGCCACGCTCGACATGGCATGACTGGCAGACCAAGGGCACGGGTCCGAAGGTCATCAAGCTCCCCAACGGCCAGATCAGAGTCGCCCGCGACGACCTGAACGTCTGGCTCGACGGCCGCACGCGCGACCCGTCCACCGCATGACCAGCGACTCGGCCGCAGCACACGCTTCTCCGAGCAGCGAAGAGCGGAAGACGACGTTCGACGTCCGAGTCTGGGCCGTCCACGAGCTGAAGGGGAAGAACCGGTCCACCTGGCAGGTCCGCTGGAAGGTAGCCGGACGACCGAAACCGAACACCCACAGCTTCCCCTCCAGGAAGGCGGCCGAGTCACGCCGCGCCGAGATCCTCACAGCGGTCAAGAAGGGCGAGGCGTTCGACGTCGAGACCGGCCTTTCCGTCCATGAAGCGCTCGCACTGCGCGCCGCCGCGGCGCCACCTCCAGCAGCCCGCACCTGGCTCGACGTTGCTCGAAGCTTCGCGGACGCCAAATGGGACGAGGGTCAGGCTCCGGGCTCGCGGCGATCGGTGGCCCAGGCGCTTAGCGCCGTCACACCCGCGCTGTTCGACCAGCAGCCGCCAGCGCGGCTCGCCCCGCTCGTGCGCGAGGCACTCGTCTGCTGGACCTTCAACACCGGCGCCCGCACCGCCCTCGGCACGGACGGACGCCGGGCCGAGAACCCACCACCGCCCACCTGGGCGGAGGTCCTCGACTGGATGGAACGGCACAGCCGACCTGTCGGCGACCTCGCCAATCCCGACATCAGCCACGCCGCCCTGGCCGCGCTGAGCCGGCGCATCGACGGCCGGCCGGCCGCCGCGAACACGGTCATCCGTCGTCGCCAGGTCTTCAGCATGGTCTGCCAGTACGCGGTCGCCCGCGGCGATCTCGCCACCGACCCGCTCGCGACGACCACTTGGAAGACACCGAAGAACGTCACCGTCGTCGACCGCCGAGCCGTCGTGAACCACCGCCAGGCGACCGCGCTCCTCGCCGCCGTCGACGAGATCGCCCCGGACCTCACCGCGTTCTTCGCCGGCTTCTACTACCAGGCATTCCGCCCCGGCGAGAACCAGGAACTGCGCGCCAGCCAGCTCACGCTGCCCGACTCCGGGTGGGGAGAGGCGCTGCTCGCCGGGAACAACCCGGAGATCTCACCCCGCTGGTCCGACAACCCCGACGGCGGGCGTCAGGCTCGCCCGCTGAAGCATCGAGCCGACGGCGAGACCAGGCCGGTGCCACTCAACCCGCGATACGTCGCCCTGGTGCGCCGCCACATCGACCAGTTCGGAGTCGCGGCCGACGGCCGCGTCTTCCGCACCTCCCAGGACGGCCCGATCAAGGCAGCCCGGTACCGCGCCGTCTGGGCCAAGGCACGCCAGAAGGCGTTCACCCCGGCCGAGTTCGCCTCACCACTCGCGCGCCGCCCCTACGACCTGCGCCACGCCGCCGTGTCGACCTGGCTCAACTCCGGAGTGCCACCCACCCTCGTCGCCGAATGGGCCGGCCACTCGGTCCGCGTCCTGCTGACGGTCTACGCCAAGTGCATCGTCGGCCAGGACGAGATAGCCAAGCGGCGGATCGACACGGCCCTCGCTGCCGACGACGATGGGGCACCCTCCCCCGGCGACCCGGCCGAGCCCGATACCACCCACGGCTCATCCACTCCTCATCCACAGCCGCCCGGAGACGACCGGACCAAGCCG
>Ga0163163_10001561_pt1 | contig 19328 bp, 13 predicted proteins | sample S65metaG_FD_119766 | JGI IMG/M metagenome (GOLD analysis project Ga0163163, IMG submission 119766) | Switchgrass rhizosphere microbial communities from Kellogg Biological Station, Michigan, USA - S6-5 metaG | ecosystem: Host-associated > Plants > Roots > Rhizosphere > Soil | place: USA... | reverse complement strand
CGACGCTGGTGAAAAAGGGGTATTTTGCATTTCGGGATAATTGTCTACCATCTACAATCCACAATCAACAATCTTTAATTCATGTTTCGGTTGCTCAAATATTTAGGCTGTTTCCTTCTCTTTCCTGCTCTGTTGAAAGCCCAGAATGAAACCGTTACAACCAGCTATGGAATTGTTGAAGGCGTTCGTAACCCTTCAGGTATCCGTGTTTTCAAAGGTATTCCGTTTGCTGCACCGCCCGTGGGCAATCTGCGCTGGAAAGCGCCTCAGCCACCGGCAAAATGGGACGGCGTTCGTAAGGCCGATCAGTTTGGACCAAGCGCCGTGCAGCCCAAACCCGCACCATTCATGTACTGGTCTTCAGAATTTTTAATTCCTGAATCTCCTATCAGTGAAGATTGTCTTTATCTCAACGTTTGGACGGGTTCGAAATCCGGTAAAGACAAGCGACCCGTGATCGTGTGGATTCATGGAGGAGGCTTCCGGGGCGGAGGTGGGGCCTGTCCTATATATGATGGCGAAGCACTCGCAAAAAAAGGCGTCGTATTCGTGAGCATCAACTACCGGGTAGGCGTATTCGGATTTCTCGCACACCCAGAGTTGACGAAAGAATCTCAAAATCATGCTTCAGGCAACTATGCATTGCTTGATATGATTGCTGCGCTTCGCTGGGTACAACAAAATATCGCTGCATTTGGAGGCAATCCGAATAATGTAACTATAGAAGGTCAGTCAGCCGGCGCATTTGCAGTGAATTACCTGATGGCTTCGCCACTTGCAAAAGGGCTTTTCCAGCAGGCAATTGCACAAAGTGGTGGTGCGGTATTGGTTAATCCTGCATTTCCTCCGTTAAGTCTTAAAGCAGCTGAGGACGCGGGGATAAAGTATGCCGAAACACTCAAGGCGCAGTCCCTGGAAGAATTAAGATCCAAATCAGCTGATGAAATTTTGAACACCCAGGGAACCAGTGGTCCGATCATTGACGGCTATGTGGTGCCTGAAGATCTCTACAGCATTTTTAGTAAGGGATTGCAAAACGATGTGCCACTTCTTGCAGGATGGAACGAGGACGATCTCGTGGGTGCGCAACCCTTGAAAGCCGCTGCATACAAAGAAATGGCGACTAAAAGATTTGGCGAGATGGCAACTGCTTATCTCGACGCTTATCCTGCCAATACCGACGAAGAGGCAAAAGAATCTATCAATCATAGTTCACGCGATGAAATATTCGGCAGCCAGGTATTGACCTGGGCCCAGCTTCAAAACAAGACGGGCAAATCAAGAGTGTGGCTTTATCATTTCAACAGAAAATTACCTGCCTACAATGAAAGGTCGCAATTTGGCGCATTTCATTCTGGCGAAATTGTATACGCATTCGACAATCTAAAAACACTCCACAGGCCATGGGAGCCCATTGATCAGAAGATTGCTGATCTCATGTCGAACTACTGGGTGAATTTTGCAACTTATGGAAATCCCAACGCCCGCCAGGTACCGCCATGGACGAATTTCAGCGACAAAGTACAGGCGGTGATGATATTTGACGATTATTCGCACCAGGACCGACTCAATGGCATCGTACAATTGAGTTTCTGGCAAAAATATGCGCAGCCCGGCGGCGCTAAGTAAGTTTCAAAAACGCCAAATCGCAACTCACATATCATGAAAAAAAACTGTCTGCTTTTGGTGCTGACTGTGCTCTGCTCAGTCTGCCTATTCGCACAAGATGCTAAAATGAACAGCTTCATTAGTGGCTTGATGGCTAAAATGACGCTTGAAGAAAAAATCGGCCAATTGAACCTGGTCACCCCCGGAGGTGGCGTTGCAACAGGATCTGTGGTGAGCAAGGGTGTAGAAGACAATATTAAAAAGGGTTATGTTGGAGGCCTATTCGGCATCTATGGTCCCGATAAAGTAAGGCAGGCGCAGGACCTCGCGGTCAAAAATTCAAGGCTTCATATTCCGCTCCTCTTTGGTTTGGATGTCATCCACGGCCATAAGACCGTATTTCCAATTCCATTGGGCTTGTCATGTAGCTGGGATATGCCGCTGATTGAAAAAAGTGCACGCATTGCGGCAACAGAAGCGACATCTGACGGACTTTGCTGGGTATTTTCGCCAATGGTTGACATTGCACGCGACCCAAGATGGGGCAGAATTTCAGAAGGTTCCGGGGAGGATCCCTATCTCGGTTCCGAAATTGCCAAAGCCATGGTACACGGCTACCAGGGCAACGATCTTTCAAAAGACAATACAGTCATGGCCTGCGTGAAACACTTTGCATTGTATGGCGCTGCCGAAGCCGGACGCGAATACAACACAGTTGACATGAGCAGGATCAGGATGTATGAATATTATTTGCCTCCATACAAAGCGGCGATTGATGCGGGTACCGGATCGGTGATGAGTTCCTTCAATGAGATCGATGGCGTACCCGCCACAGGAAATAAATGGTTGTTGACGGATTTGTTGCGCAAGCAGTGGGGTTTTAAAGGATTGGTCGTTTCTGACTATACTTCGGTGAGTGAAATGATTGCGCATGGCGTAGGTGACCTGCAAACCGTTGCAGCACTTGCACTCAATGCAGGTCTTGATATGGACATGGTGGCTGAAGCATACCTGGGTACTTTGAAAAAGTCACTCAGCGAAGGCAGGGTAAAACTTGAAGCCATCAATCAGGCCTGTCGGCGCGTGCTGGAGGCAAAATACAAATTGGGCTTGTTCGATGACCCTTATCGTTACATCAACGAATCAAGACCCACCAAAGAAATTCTTACACCTGAAACCAGGCAAGCAGCTCGCGAGATTGCTGCACATTCTTTCGTATTACTGAAAAACGAACGTGATGCTTTACCATTGAAAAAATCCGGTACAATTGCACTGGTTGGTCCGTTGGCAAGAAGCCAGCGAAACATGTTGGGCACCTGGAGCGTAGCCGGAGATTACAAACAATCCATCACTGTAGAAGACGGATTGAAAAATGTGGCTGGGTCTGGTGTTAATATTATTTATGCCAAGGGGGCAAATCTTTCTGATGATACCACATTTGCAAAACGTGTAAATGTATTCGGCACTGAAATAGAAATTGATCAGCGAAGCGCTGCTGACATGATCACTGAAGCAGTGGCAGCGGCAAATAAGTCAGACGTTGTTGTTGCCGTAGTTGGCGAAGCTGCAGACATGACGGGAGAATCATCAAGCATGTCTGACATCAATATTCCACCAAGCCAGAAAGAATTATTGAAGGCGCTCGCAACAACCGGTAAACCACTCGTGTTGGTGGTATTCAGCGGCAGGCCACTTACGCTGGAGTGGGAATCCGAAAACGCGACTGCGATTTTAGAAACATGGTTTGGTGGCACAGAAGCCGGTAATGCCATTGCCGATGTACTTTTCGGCAAATACAATCCTTCTGGCAAATTGACGGCGAGCTTTCCAAGAAATGCAGGCCAGATCCCGATCTATTACAATCATAAAAATACAGGCAGGCCTTATGACGGTACCGGCTGGCCGAAATTCAAATCGAATTACCTGGATGTTTCGAATGATCCACTCTATCCGTTCGGCTTTGGTTTGAGCTATTCCCATTTTACCTACAGCGATGTCAGGCTAAGTAAGCCGTCTGCCAAGGGAAATGAAACTATAACGGCTACGGTCACCCTAACCAATAGCAGCCCGATGGCGGGTGAAGAAGTGGTACAACTGTATATTACAGATCCTGTTGCGAGTGTAACCAGGAGCGTCAAGGACCTGAAGGGTTTCAAAAAAATCATGCTCGGAGCCAACGAGTCAAAAGAAGTGAGTTTTACAGTGACACCCGAACAACTAAAATTTTACAACAGCAACCTGAAGTACGATTGGGAACCCGGCGAATTTATCATTCAGATTGGCGGTAATTCAAGGGATACCAAATCGGCCAAAATAAATTGGAGTAAATGATAAAAAAAATCTGGTCTGCAGTTCTCATGCTGGCCCTTGGTCTCTCTCCACTTTTGGTCTCTGCACAGGATGTTACCAAGGCTGGTATTATTCCCGATTTCAAGACCAGCGAAGGCAAGCTGATCAGGAATTGCAAGGTATCGTATGTCACACTGGGTAAATTAAATGCGAACAAGTCAAATGCCATTCTGTTTCCATCATGGTTTGGCGGAAAGAGCAATGACCTGAAAGGATTTGCAGAAGAGATCATCGATACAACCAAATATTTTGTGATCCTTGTTGATGCATTGGGCAACGGTTTATCTTCTTCTCCATCCAACACACCCAATTTTCCTGATATCACGATTCACGATATGGTGTTCGCCGAGCATGAATTGCTCACACGAATTTTGAAAATAAACCACGTCTACGCGGTGATGGGAATTTCTATGGGCGGCATGCAAACATTCGAATGGTTGGCCAGTTATCCCGACTTTATGGACAAAGCCCTTCCAATTGTAGGTACACCAAAACAATCTGCACAGGATGCCTTGTTGTGGGAAACTGAGTGGAAGATCATCGACCAGGCCGGAACGAATGCTGAAGCCAGGAAAAAATCTCTGCCCGCCGTTTGGTCGCTTCATCAATTAAATTTGTATTCACCAACCTGGTGGGCGAGAGAAGAAAAGGCCGAAAATATTGCAGGAAAGATCAAGAAGGATGGAGAAGGTATGGCAAAGACAACCAATCCCGAAAACTGGATCAGTCAGATCAAAGCCATGTTGAAACAAGATATTTATGCTTCAAGTGGCAAAACACCGCTGGATTTCAGGAAACTGTTGCGTGCAAAGGTTTTGGTGGTGGTAGCCACACAGGATCACATGGTGAATCCTGTGAGTGCAACGGAATTTGCAAAGAATTGTCAAACCGGTTACCTTGAACTTACCGGAGATTGTGGACACATGGCTACGGTTTGCGAAATGGACAAGCTTGCATCAACGGCAAAAGCTTTTTTGTTTTCAGGTAATTGATACTGCAGATTTTTACAGCTAACTGTTAAATGGCTTGCCCGCCATTGCCCTTCATCAATGAAGCACAGCACAAAGGGGATTGAGAAAATGACGAGCTTATTTTATCAGCGATTACTTTTATTGGTTTCAATTTTTGGTGCCATTGCGGTTAAAGCGCAGAAAAAAAATGCGGCCTTTGAATACCATATTCACAAGGCGACCTCATCCATTATGATTGACGGAAAAATGGACGAGCAGGCCTGGAAAGACGCAGAGGTAGCGCGCCAGTTCTTCATGGTACTACCCATGGATACAAGCTATGCAAAAGTGCTGACCGATGTGAGAATGGCTTACGACAATGACAATCTTTATATCCTGGTAGAAAATCACCTTGCCAGGGCTGGCCGTTACGTGGTTGAATCCTTACGCCGCGATTTTGTGTTTGGCAAGAATGATAATTTCCTGCTTTTTATGGATCCGTTCGATGACCAGACGAACGGGTTTTCATTTGGTGCAAATGCGGCCGGTGCACAATGGGATGGGCAGATGTACAACGGCGGTTCAGTGGATTTGAACTGGGACAACAAATGGGAATCACGGGTGATGAATTATCCGGATCGATGGATTTTTGAAGCTTCCATTCCATTTAAGACTATCCGCTACAAAAAAGGGATCAAACAATGGGGAATTAATTTCAGCAGGCTGGATGTGAAGATGGCAGAGAAATCGAGCTGGGCGCCCGTGCCAAGACAATTTGCAACGGCTTCACTTGCCTATAGTGGAACACTTGTATGGGATGAACCACCTCCGCAGGTCGGTTCCAATATTTCTATTATACCATATGCGCTGGGCGGTATAGGTAAAGACTACGAACACAAAACACCGGTTGATTACAGAACCGATGTGGGTTTAGATGCGAAGATCGCTGTGACTTCTTCGCTCAACCTCGACCTTACTGTGCATCCCGATTTTTCCCAGGTGGAAGTGGATCAGCAGGTAACCAACCTGGATCGTTTTGAATTGTTCTTCCCGGAAAAAAGACAATTCTTCCTGGAGAACGGCGATATGTTTGCGAATTATGGATACGCTTCCATCCGGCCCTTCTTCTCCCGTCGAATCGGCCTGGATGCACCCATTAGCTTCGGCGCAAGGCTTAGCGGCAAACTCAACAAAGACTGGCGCGTGGGTGCGATGGATATGCAAACGCAGAAAGTTTCAGAAACGGGTTTGCCATCGAATAACTACGCCGTAATCGCATTGCAACGGCGTGTCTTTTCAAGGTCGAACATTGGTATGATCTTCGTGAACAAGAATGCCATCGGTTATACGCCGGGGTTAGACAGCACGAAGCCCGTTTACAATCAATTCAACAGAAATCTCGGATTGGAATACAACCTGGCCTCGTCAAACAACAAGTGGACCGGCAAGGCCATGGTATTGAAATCTTTTACGCCGGGCGTCAGCACGCAGGACTTGTCGCAGGCAGCAAACCTGCAATTCAGCAGTAGACGATGGCTGATCGCCTACCAACACGAATATGTTGGCGCGAACTATAATGCAGAAGTTGGCTATGTGCCCAGGAAAAATTACATCGGCTTCTTTCCGTTTGCACAGAGATTGTTCTTTCCAAAAGCAGGACCTGTATTGAGCCATGGACCCAGGTTGAGTACCACTTATTATTTCAACACCGATTGGCACGAAACAGATCACCAGACGCAGCTTACTTATTACGTAAATTTCAGGGATCAAAGTGTCCTTGATTTCTGGTCCTCTTATAATTTCGTTGAACTGCAACAGCCCTTCGATCCAACCAATTCGGGAAAAGACAGCCTGGCTGCTGGAACCCAACACCAGGCTTATACCGTAGGATTTGATTACGCATCCAAACCTCAGCAGCTGTTTACTTATGCGTTAACCGGTCGATATGGTGGATGGTATGCAGACGGGCGCCGCACGTTTGTGACGGCAAATCTCGGCTACCGTTTTCAGCCTTATGTGAACATCACCATGAATGCGAGCTACAATCATCTCGATTTACCGCAGCCCTGGGGCATCACAGATTTCTGGCTGATAGGTCCCCGTATTGATGTGACATTTACAAACAAATTGTTCTTCACTACTTTTCTTCAGTACAACGATCAACAAAAGAACATTAACCTGAATACAAGGTTTCAATGGCGTTACAGACCGGCTTCAGATCTGTTCATCGTCTATACGGACAATTATTTTTCTTCTCCCCTTGGCGTGAGAAATCGTGCCGTGGTGCTGAAGTTGACGTATTGGTGGAATATATAGGTTGGTGGACCTGGGATTAGTGACCAGTTGAGGTTGATTGGGTTGATTGGGTTAACCGAATTAACCTAATTAACTAAATTAGTACATTCGACAACTCCAAAATACTGTTATGAAAAGACGACAATTCGTAAGTTCCGCAGCCCTGGCTACGGCCGCGCTCGGACTGCAATCTGCCTTTGCCGGCACATCTAAAAACCCTCCTGCTTCAAGAGAGATTTATGAATTGAGGGAATACAACTTTCGGTGGAATACAGCTGAAATGGATAAGTGGCTTTCGCAGGCATTTATTCCAGCACTTAACCGCGCCGGCGTTACAAAAGTTGGCGCATGGAAAGAAGCTGGTCATTCAGATCCTCCCAAACTCTATTTACTGATTATCCATGCGTCCCTCCAGGCATACATGGATACGCCAGGTAAGTTGAAGGCAGACACTGTCTTTCAAAACGCAAGCCAGGCTTACAATGCCATTCCTGCAACCACTCCCCCGTTTGATCGCTTTTCAACTTCATTAATGATTGCGTTCGAAGGTTTCCCCCAGTTGAAACCACCGACAAAAACGCAACGTTTTTTTGAGATGAGGACATACGAAAGTTTCAGTGATGATGCCGCAACCAGGAAAATAGCCATGTTCAACAAAGAAGAATTTCCAGTCTTCGATAAAACCGGTTTGCATTCAGTTTTTTTCGGCCAGGTGATTGCAGGCGAACATATGCCTTGCCTCACCTATATGTTAGGATTCGAGAATGAGCAGGAAAGGGACGCTAACTGGAAAAAATTTATTGACGACCCCGATTGGAAAAGAGTTTCTGCACTTCCCGAATATGCCAACACTGTTTCGAGAATCATTAAAACATATCTCGAACCAACGCCCTATTCACAGATTTGATTTTGCGCCAACATGAATCCACCAAGCTATTTGATTTTGCCAGGATTGGGAAATTCTGAACCCACACACTGGCAGTCGATTTGGGAACCGCAATTGGGAGCCAAACGTGTAATGCAGAACGAATGGGAAAAGCCGGTCAAGGATGATTGGATAGCCAGAATTGATGAATATGTGATGCGCGAAAATCCACCGAATGTTATTCTGATTGCGCATAGTCTTGCCTGTTGCACCGTGGCGTTTTGGGCCGCGAAATACCAACGTCAAATCAAAGGCGCATTCCTTGTTGGACCCAGTGATGTGGAAGCGCCCTCCTATCCGTCAGGTACAACGGGCTTCAATCCCATGCCCACTTCCACCATTCAATTTCCAACACTGGTTGTGGCCAGCAGCAATGATTTTTATGTGAAGATTGAACGCGCCAGGATATTTGCAAAGAATTGGGGCAGCGACATCGTTGAGGTTGGCGATGCCGGCCACATCAACGTGGCATCTGGCCACGGCCCCTGGCCCGATGGAATAAAAATATTATCTGCTTTTGAACAAAAACTTCGCTCTTAAATCAACTGTTATGACTATCCGAAGACTGCTGCTTGCGATTAATGTAGTGATTCTTTTGGCGTTGCCCGCGATGGCACAATCGCCAAAACCAGTAAAGATAGCAGCCATTCCACGCGAAATGGACTGGGACAACAAACCCGTCAATTACAAAGTGACTGGAAACGCAATTTCTATCACGGCGGGAAAAGAAACAGACATTTATGGCGACCTGGACGGAACCTACTATGTAAATAACGTGCCCAGGTTACTGTTCACGCCGGACAGTAATTTTATTTTTTCCGCAAAAGTCAGCCTCGCCTTTAATACAGTCTACGATGGCGGAGCCATCATTTTGTATAGCGATTCGTCTACCTGGGCAAAACTGCTCTTTGAGCTGAACGATGGAAACATCATCGGCGTGGGATCTTCGTTGATCAAAGACAAACTCGGCGACGACAGTTATCACGTTGCCTTAAAGGTTAAGCAAGTATACCTGAAAGCTGTTCGTTCAGGTAAAACGTACTGCTTCTATTATGCGCTTGACGGAAAAAAATGGAATCTGCTCAGAACCTTCACCTATCCAAAACCCGAAAGCTTAAAAATCGGATTCTATGCCCAGTCGCCGAAGGGTACCTCCTGCACAGTGAATTTTTCTGAAATCAAATATCGACCCGAGAAATTCAAAAACTTTTTGACGGGCGAATAGGCAGCCAGGGGCATTGAGCGGAAACAAACCATTAGCCTATCTTTGTTTCATGTTAACGATTAGCAAACGGGGTGAGCAAATGCCACCCTCGCCCATCCGCAAGCTGGTTCCATTTGCAGAAGCAGCTAAGAAAAAAGGTATTACGGTGTATCACCTGAACATCGGCCAGCCTGATATCGAGACGCCAAAGCCCATGCTGGATGCGGTGCGCCATGCAGATTTCAAAGTGTTGGAATACAGTCATAGCGCCGGAAACGAAAGCTATCGTCGCAAGCTGGTCAATTACTACAAGAAGGTTGGAATCGATATTAATTATCAGCAGATCATTGTAACGACTGGTGGTTCAGAAGCAATTTTATTTGGCTTCATGAGTTGCCTCGATGCAGGTGATGAGGTAATCATACCTGAACCATTTTATGCGAATTACAATGGCTTCGCTGTTGCTGCAGGTGTACGCGTTGTTACAGTACCTTCTTCTATTGAATCAGGATTTGCGCTTCCACCTATTGAAGATTTTGAAAAAAAGATCACTGCGAAAACGAGGGCCATCGTTATTTGTAATCCTAACAATCCTACAGGATATCTGTATAGCGAAGCTGAATTGGAAACATTGAAACAAATTGTGCTCAAGCACAATCTTTATCTTTTTGCCGACGAAGCCTATCGCGAATTTTGTTATACCGGAAAACATTTCAGTGCTATGCACCTGAAAGGCGTGGATGAAAACGTGGTTTTAATGGATACCATCAGCAAACGTTATAGCGCATGTGGTGCAAGAATCGGTGCACTCGTTACTAAAAACAAACAGGTATACGATGCCGCCATGAAGTTCGCGCAGGCGAGGTTGAGCCCTCCCAGTTTTGCCCAGATAGCCGCCGAGGCCGCCATCGACCTCCCCGATAATTATTTTGATGGCCCAAAAGCAGAATACATGTCCAGGAGGGACACACTGGTAAAAAGATTGAATGCTATGGCGGGTGTTTTTTGTCCGAATCCAGGTGGTGCATTTTATGCCATGGCCCGGCTTCCTATTGACGACTCTGATAAATTCTGTCAATGGCTATTGGAGTCTTATTCCTACAATAATCAGACAGTCATGCTAGCTCCTGCGACCGGCTTTTACGGAACCCCGGGATTGGGAAAGAATGAAGTAAGGATCGCCTATGTACTGAATGTCCCGTCCTTGAATAAGGCGATGGACTGTCTCGAAAATGCCCTTATAGCATATCAAAAGCAGTTAAAGACGACTGAAAGCCTTGTGACCAGCAATATGTAATTGAATATTCTTGTGTTGATACCCTCGCCTCTACGGAGCTTTTTGCTTGATTTCAGGTCCATTTTAGCGATTTTTAAACAAATCCCTGGCGATTGCCCTGTTTTTTACCATTTTTCCACTATTCACATTGCAATTAAAAATATATGTTGACCGTTCGATGGTTTTTTATTTAATTGCAGTCGTTCCGATTGATTCCTTCATATAAATTTATTTGAAATATGTCGATGACCCGCCGGTTGGCCCTTGTACCCTTTTTGTTACTAATGGGCGTTGTGATATTGAGTTTTATCCATCCCAGCATACCAAAGGCCGTCTATAGTGGTCCAGAACTCAGTGGTGCAGACACGGCCTGGATGTTAGCTTCAACGGCGCTGGTGATGATTATGACACCTGGTTTGGCCTTTTTTTATGGCGGAATGGTGAATAAGAAGAACGTGATCTCTACCATGCTTCAAAGCTTTATCTGCATGAGCGTGATTACGATTCTCTGGATAGTGGTGGGGTTCAGTTTTGCTTTTGGAGATTCAATTTGTGGTTTGGTAGGTGACCCCAGGACTTTTTTCATGATGGATAATGCGCTTGAAAAAGCGCCGTGGAAACTGGCACCAACAATTCCCCTGGTCTTGTTTGCCATTTACCAGCTGAAATTCGCAATCATAACGCCGGCTTTGATCACCGGTGCATTTGCAGAGCGGATCAAATTCACTTCTTATGTGCTTTTCATCTGCCTGTTTTCGCTCTTTATTTATTGTCCTTTGGCACACGCTACATGGCACCCGGATGGAATTTTATACAAGCTGGGTGTGCTGGATTTTGCAGGTGGAACAGTCGTTCATATGAGCGCAGGATGGGCAGCGTTGGCTTGTGCTATCTACCTGAAGAAGCGTCGCGAGCCAAATCATTTGCCAGCCAGGATTACCTACGTGATGCTGGGCACTGGCCTGCTTTGGTTTGGTTGGTTTGGCTTCAATGCAGGATCTGCATTTGGTGCGAATCCGCTTGCAGTAACCGCACTTGCAACTACCACCTGTGCTTCGGCTTCTGCGGCATTTGCATGGATCATTTTTGACGCCATCCGCGGAAGAAAACCGTCAGCCATGGGAACGTGCATTGGTGCAGTAGTAGGCCTTGTGGCCATCACACCAGCAGCGGGTTTTGTGAGCATTCCACATTCACTCACCATTGGCATCGTTAGCAGCCTGGTGAGTAACCTGATGGTTGAGTGGCGCACACGCACCAATATTGATGATACACTGGATGTATTTCCATGCCACGGAATTGGAGGCATCTCCGGGATTATCTTAACCGGCGTATTCGCCAGCCAGGCTGTGAATCCCGGAAACACCACTGGCAACGGATTATTTTTTGGTGAAACGAAATTGTTTTTTGCACATATGATCGCACTGGTTGGAGTTTCAATTTTCGCTTTCGGCGGAACATTTTTATTGCTCAAACTGACTGATCTGATCACACCGCTGAGGGTATCGGCAGAAGAGGAATTAGAGGGATTAGATATTAGTCAACACGGAGAAAAATTATAAACGCAGTTTTTATATAGGGCAATCAATCGTTAATGCCTTCCGTTTCTACGGAAGGCTTTTTCTATTTTCATTGGCGGTGGTTGGTTGGCAGTTGGCAGTTATAGGTCAAGATTCATTTTCAAAATTGGCCCGCTTTGCCTATTTTTGCAGCCCCTTGGCGGGGTAGCTCAGGCGGTTAGAGCGCAGGATTCATAACCCTGAGGTCTCGGGTTCAACTCCCGATCCCGCTACAATAGTCCCTCCCTCAGCGGAGGGATTTTTATTTCCCGCCTGCTTCGTCAATTGACTTTTCCAGCTGCTGAAACCCTCCCAAAAACATCTTGTATTTATTCTCAGTATGCGCCCAGCCAAAACATTTTTTTCGAACGGGTCTTCAAAATTGCAAACACTTTATTGCAATCGTCTCCATCATAAAAATAGGATTTCCACCTTCATGGCTGATCCGCTAACTTTATGCGATGCAACCAAACCATCATTTATGAAAAGTCTCTTGCTCCTCTCTTTTGCCATCCTGGTTTTGACTTCGCTAAAAGCTCAGCATTTCGCCCTAACCGCATACGGTGGTTACAACTTCCGCGACAAAGTTGAGTTCCATAATGCTTTCGGTTATATCAATGCAGGAGGCCTTTGGGCAATTGGTGCCGAAGGTGTGGCAAGCAATGGCGCAGGCGCAGAAGTCATTTTCCAAAACCAGGTCACTCACGTACCACTCTACTTATACCTTGCACCAAATGTGAAGATCAATCCCGGAAACGACAAAGTTGGTTTGTCGTACCTGCTCTTCAACTTCCTGGGTTATATCAATTTGGGTAATCCTAATGTGCAGCCATACGGTGCGATTGGCGTTGGTATAGGATTCATTTCACCGCATAATGATTACGGAAGCAACTCTTCGAAATTTGCATGGGACTCAAAACTTGGAGTCAAGATCAAGGCACAAAATGGAATTGGTTTCAAGTTGCAGGCCCAGGTTATGTCGATTACGCAAGCCGCAGGTGGAACCTTCTATTTTGGTACAGGCGGCGCCGGCACTGGCGTTAGTTCTTACAGCTCCATCTTTCAATTGGGTTTAGTAGGCGGGCTTACCTATGATTTTCCCGGCGGAAAACATTAGTCAACACATTCTACATGGATCAGGAAAGACGAAATTTTTTGAAACAGACAGGGCTGGGCGGCCTGGCCCTCTTTGCCGGCAACACCCCGTCACTTTTCGCAAGCGATTATTCATCATCTATTCCGCAAATGTCTATGCAAGTTCCCGAAGCCGTCGGCCCCAACATGATTGGTGCTTATGGATCCTGGGCAGCCGGTCTTCACGACAATACGCTGCCATCCCTCTCCTTCAGAAATTCGAAATTTAAAAAAATCGGCGACTGGCATACGCAGGCACACCAACAGGTAATTGAACGGTTAGGCATACCCGAAATTGGAGGCATGCCTAAAGTGACCGTAAAGCGGCAATATGAATACGATGGGCTGCACATTGAGGAGTTAAGCTGGTCGTTGCCGTATGGCGCACCCACAGACGCCATTCTTTTGAAGCCTGCAACGGCCAAAACATCATTGCCCGCCATACTCGCTTTTCACGACCACGGGGGCAATAAATACTTCGGCACCAGGAAAATCACCCGCACTTCCGATGAGCAACATCCATTGATGGTTCAACACCAGAAGGATTATTATGAAGGACGTGCCTGGGCAAACGAAATCGCGAAGAAAGGATACGTGGTGCTGGTGCCAGATGCTTTTCCCTTTGCTTCGAGAAGAGTTCTGCTTAAGGATGTACCCAAATCAATCAACAAGGACCTGACTGACGACAATCCTGAAGATCCCAAAAACATCGAAGCCTACAATCATTGGGCCGGTGAGCATGAGCATATCATGGCGAAGTCGCTTTTCTGCTCAGGCACAACCTGGCCTGCCGTATTTTTTGCAGAAGACAGAAAGGCCCTGGATATTCTCTGCGCAAGAGCAGATGTAGACAAAACCAGGGTCGGATGCGCTGGCCTGTCTGGCGGTGGTATGCGTACAGTGTTTATGGGCGGACTAGACCCAAGAATCACCTGCGCGGTTTGCGTTGGATTCATGACTACCTGGAAGGATTTTCTGCTGAACAAGTCTTACACCCATACCTGGATGACCTATGTACCGAGGCTACCGGCCGAATTGGATTTCCCGGAAATTCTTGGCTTGAGAATCCCTAAGGCAACGCTGGTGCTGAATGACACCGAGGACGAGCTTTACACGATGCCGGAAATGAAGCGGGCAGATGCAATACTCGCGGACCTCTACAAAAAAGCAGGTAGCCCTGAGCGTTATCATTGCTCCTACTATCCTGGCATTCATAAATTTGACGCAGCCATGCAAAACGAGGCCTTCGCCTGGTTTGATAAATGGCTTAAGAAATAACAACCAAATTAATCTGACAATGGAGAACAGAAGGCACTTTTTAAAAATTTCCGGACTCGCCGGCATCGGTCTTACAGGAGGTTCATTCATTGACTATGCGGCCGAAGCAAAGGACCCTGAAATCGAAAGCCCGCTTGCTCACTTGCCCGCCACATTCAACATGTGCGGCTACGCCGCGCCAAAAATCGATACGGTAAGGATCGGATTTGTGGGTCTTGGCAATCGTGGGCCCGCAGCAGTAGAGCGAATCAAATTAATTGATGGTGTAGCCATCAACGGCCTTTGCGACGTGAGACCAGAAAAAGCAGATGCTGCCAAAAAAATCCTGGACGGCACTGCACATAAACCACAGCTATATACAGCTGGTCCCGAGGACTGGAAGAAAATGGTTGAGCGCCCCGATATTGACCTAATTTATATCGCAACACCCTGGAGCATGCATACGCCAATGGCAGTTTATGCGATGACCCACGGCAAACATGTATGCGTGGAGGTTCCCGCCGCTAAAACCATCGATGAATGTTGGCAGTTGGTTGAAACGTCAGAAAAAACGCGGAAGCATTGCATGATTCTTGAGAATTGTTGTTATGATTTTTTTGAAATGCTGACGCTCAATATGGCACGACAGGGCTTCTTTGGCGACATCGTGCATACCGAAGGCGCTTATATACATGATTTGTTGGAAGGAAATTTCTCGAAGGAAAAGTATTGGGACATGTGGCGTTTGAAAGAGAACCTGCGCAACGGAAATTTATATCCCACGCATGGCCTCGGTCCAATTGCCCAGGTTATGAATATCAACCGCGGCGACAAAATGGACTACCTGGTTTCGCTTTCCAGCAATGACTTTCAAATGGGCAGAACGGCAAATGAACTTGCGTCAAAGGACGCATTTTACAAGCCCTATGCTGGCAAACATTTTCGTGGCAACATGAATACCACGATGATTAAAACCAATAGTGGCAGAACCATGATGTTGCAACACGATGTCACTTCTCCGAATGTGTACAGCAGGATTCACAAAGTCAGCGGCACCAAAGCATCTGCGCTAAAATATCCGCTCGCAGCAAAAATTGCCGTGGGCCACGAGGAATGGCTTTCAGATAAGGAATTCCAGGAACTGGAAGCTAAATACCAACCGCCGATTGTAAAAAAATTAGGAGAGGTTGCGAAACAGGTAGGGGGTCACGGCGGTATGGATTTTTTGATGGATTGGCGTACGATTGATTGCCTGCGCAACGGATTACCCCTGGACATCGACGTATATGACGCGGCGCTTTGGAGTTCAATTTCACCGCTGACAGAAGTTTCCGTTGCAAATCGATCAAAAGCGATGGACATACCTGATTTTACGCGCGGTGCATGGAAGACCAACAAGCCGGTAGACATTCTGCTTGAAAAAGGCGCAAATACAAAAGTACTCGCATAAAAAAAGAGTCTCCTTGTTGGAGACTCTTTGAAATTTTAGATCAAATTATTTAGAAACTGAAAGCAAGCCTTGCAAACAGCCTGGTTCCATTTCCACCCATCTGAACCGCGTCCCATGGACCGCCAGTTTCATTGTTGAAAGCCCAGCCAAGCGCACCTGGAACATAGCCCAGATCTGGATGTACATTGAAAATATTATCTGCACCTACATACAATGTGGCATATTTTTTCAATCTGAACCCGAAGTAAAGATCTGTCACGGTTTTACCGTTGTAATTGTATACGTCAGGCAGAAAAACACTTGGATCAGCATCTGAAGGGACCATTGGGTCAACACCTGTACCACTTTCGCCGTAGCCAAGTATTCTCAACTTGCCAAACCTGGTAACGCGAACTCCCACCGTTAACCAATCCTTCCTGTATTCTGCATTGATTGCGTATTTGGTTTTTGGCGCAGAGGCCAGGATGAATGCCTGCTCTCTGTCGCTAAGGAAAGTCTTTCTGAGATCTTCTGTACCAGCCAGCTTTGCAGGGACATTGATCTGATCGATCGTCATGTTCTGGAAGTTCCCAGTGAAAAGTAATCTGATGGATTGTTTGTTAGCAAGTGCTTTATTGTAATCAAGCACTACATCGATTCCTGTATTTGTTGTATTTACCGCATTTGCAAAAAACTGGGCAAGTCCAACGTGCAAGGCATTCATTTCTGCAATGAGTGCGGGGTCGAGGGTGGGATCATCCGCGCTGAATTGGCCCGAAAGCACAACCCTGTCTTTCACCTGTACCCAATAACCGTCGATGGTCACCGTCAGGTCGCGTACCGGTTTCCAACTAAATCCAAGACTTGCATTGACAGATTTTTCCTGTGTAAGCGGATCAATACCGGCTGCCTTGGCGAGCGTGCTGTAGTTCGGAGCAATCTTTACTTCAGATGTGAGTCCGCCACCCTGTACGGTAGTGAAAGTATTGCTGAAATTAATTTGTTGCAGTGAAGGCGCTCTGAATCCGGTGCTCACTGAACCTCTCACATTGAGCTCTTTGGTGACTTTATAACGCGCCGCTAATTTATAGTTGCTGGTCCAGCCAAAATCACTATAGTTCTCGATTCTGATCGCACCATCCAGCAGGAACTGTTTGGTGACATCTATTTCTGCATCTCCATAAAATCCAAACACATTCCTGTTAGCGTTCACAACGTCAGCAGGTTGATAACCCGGATAGCCCTGCGATCCAGAGGCCTTGAGCGTATCGTAGTTAGCGTACGACGCTTCTTCGCCTCTATAAATTTTGTAATGTTCGTTTCGATATTCGGCTCCGAAAGAAAGTGTGAATCCTGAAGCGATTGTGGGAATGTCTTTTACGAAATTGAGGTTAACCGTGTTTTGAGCAAAATTGAAACCGCCATCGTCAAAGTGTGTCCTTGCTGAGCCCAGTCCCGCGTTAAATGTTTTATCGCCATAAAAGTGAAAATCATTTCTTCCGTATGCGTTGCTGAAATCCCAGGTCCAGCCGGTTCCAAAAGCTCCTTTGATACCAATTGCCAGCGAAGCGTCTGTTATACGCGTTTGGATATGCGGGCTGTACACAGTATCTCCGTCAGAAGAACGATACATGATGCTGGGAACGAAATCGAGTGAGCCGTCTGCGTGAGTTGGGAACCGTTCCGGCTTACCTGCCCAGCTACGCGTAAATGCAAACGCATCCGACTTCTTGTAATTATATCCGCCAAAAGCATATATATGTGTTGTGGCAGTTGCGGGTGCATCAAAATTCAGGAACACACCTCCGCTGGTGAGCGATCCCTCTCCATTGGCTCTTCTAACGTAGTTAATGGGAAGAATGCCGTCCTGCTCTTGTCTGAAGGTCTTTCCGGTGCTCAAAAAATTGCCGCTGATATCCAGGTAACCACCCTTCGTGCCAACGGGCAGTCCGTAATTGGCGCCAACGCTGAGTGAAGTGCCATCATATTTAGACTGGTAAGGATAATCTCCGGTGGCTCTTGATTTATAAGTATTGTATTTGTCGTCCAGGTAGGTGCCCACCCCTACTTCCGCAGAAAATTTCTTTACGTCTTTTTTCAACACCAGGTTAATCACACCCGCAATTGCGTCTGAGCCGTATTGTGCAGAAGCACCATCGCGCAGGATTTCAACCCTGTCGATAGCATCAACAGGAATGGCATTTAAATCTGTTCCTGAATTTCCCCGTCCGCGGGTTCCGAATACGGAAACGAATGCAGTTTGATGGCGACGTTTGCCATTCACCAGCACCAGGGTCTGATCGGGACCCAATCCCCGCAGCGTGGCGAGATCAACGTGATCCGCACCATCACTGCCACTTTGCTTATTATAATTAAATGAAGGTGCCGCAAAATTCAAAACCGAAGTTAGGTCCATCTTGGCCGTGGGCAGCGTGTTCTGCGCCACGTTAACAACATCTACAGGAACGGGCGTTTCAGTCTTGATCCTGCCAGCTCTGCGGGTACCAATCATTACGATTTGTTGCAGTTCGCTTGGGATTTGATCCATTACGATATTGAGTGCTTCCTGGTTGGTGATCTTCATTGACACCTGTTCATAACCGACATGCGTAATCGTAAGCACGTCGTTTACTTTTGCCTGTATGGAAAAATTTCCCTCCTCATTTGATACTGTGGAGTTTGCACCGGCACGAACCGTGGAGCCGCCAAGGGGCGTCCTGGTCACAGCGTCGAGTATTTTACCGGTTAGTGTAAATGTTTGCGCATTAAGTTTCTGGGTTATTCCAAAGAGGAATATGAGGCCAAGCGTAAGCCAGCATTTTCTCATACAATAGAGTTTTATGCAATTTAAATAAAATAGTTGGCTGGCAGATGGCAGGCTCTACCGTTAACCGTCAACTGCCAATTAATTATAAATAATGCCTCATCAAATCATCAAGTTCTTCTCTCCGCCTGATCAATATATCCTCGTCGTTTTCGCGAATTAACACTTCAGCGGGCCTCAACCTGTTATTATAGTTTGAACTCATCACCCACGCATAGGCGCCGGCATCTTTTACGCCGATATAGTCACCCTCTGTTACAGGTGGCAGCAATCGATCCTTGGCTATGATATCTCCGCTTTCGCAAATATTGCCCACTACAGTGGCCTTTTCAGGATTGCCCTGTTCATTCGAAGGAGTAGAATATACTTCAAGATCGTGGTGCGAATCATAAAGGACGGGCCTGATAAATACATTAAAGCCAAGATCAGTTCCGATGTATTTCTTATCATGATTCAGTTTGATCGCGTTAACTCTTCCAAGTAACAATCCGCATTCTGCCACAATATATCTGCCGGGT
>Ga0163163_10001560_pt1 | contig 19335 bp, 15 predicted proteins | sample S65metaG_FD_119766 | JGI IMG/M metagenome (GOLD analysis project Ga0163163, IMG submission 119766) | Switchgrass rhizosphere microbial communities from Kellogg Biological Station, Michigan, USA - S6-5 metaG | ecosystem: Host-associated > Plants > Roots > Rhizosphere > Soil | place: USA... | reverse complement strand
GGTCATAGACCGCCCCTACAACGACCGGAGCAAATGATGAATCGGGTATGTTGATGTCTCCTGCAGGGCGACGTGTTCGTCTATTGCTTCCCGCTCCGGAAGCGCACTATCATTCCGCGTTTCCGAATCGCTAACAGACCGTTGAGGTGACTGATGAGACTGCTGCCACGTGGATTCCATTGGATCGCTGGAACTTTGATTCTTCTTTTGTGGATTGCAGCCGGGATCGCAGCTCAAGGCGGCGCGCCTCCGCTGCCGGCAGCTCCAGCTGCACCAGCGCAAGGTGGCGGTCGAGGAGGGAACCGAGGTGGCGCCGCTCCGGCCACGCCCGGCGTCGGCAATCCAACGGCGACGTTCCCGGCGCAGCAACGCCCACCGGGCGATCCCGAAGTGATCGCACGCGGCAATGGACTCTACGGAGCCAACTGCAGGTTGTGCCACGGCGCGGACCTCCGCGGCGGCGATCAGGGCGGGCCCAATCTGCTTCGGTCGGCGGTGGTGCTGGCGGATCAGTCGGGCGAACTGATTGGTCCGGTCATCCTGAATGGACGAAGTAATCCGGGCGTTCCCCCGATGCCGAAATTCACACTGGCCGCCGATGATGTCCGGGCCCTAGCCGAATATCTTCACAGCGTCGCCGCAACCATGCAGGGACAGGGCGGACCTCCCCGTGGGACTCCGCCGGTTTTGAATGTGCTCGTGGGTGACGCCGCTGCCGGTGAGGCTTACTTCGCGAAAAACTGCAGCGGGTGCCACTCCGCCACTGGCGATCTGGCAGGTATCGGTGCGCGAAATACAAATCCCATGCTGCTGCAGAATTCATGGCTCGGTGGCCAGTCCGGCGGTGGAGGACGAGGCGGTGGCGGAGTCGGTGGCGGCGCCGCCACGAATCCGGTGATGGTTACTGTGACGCCGCCGTCCGGTCCAAAAGTGGAAGGCAGACTCGGACGTATCGATGACTTTCTGGTTATCGTCAATCTGGAAGACGGTTCGTCACGTTCGTTCCGGCGTAACGGCGATGTTCCCAAAGTCGAACTTCGCGATCCGCGGGAAGCGCACCGAAAACTGCTTCCGACATACACCGACAAAGATATTCACGACGTAACCGCGTATCTGGTGACCTTGAAATGACAATTCGAAAATTCATCCTGATTTGTGTGATGGTGATCGCACCGGCATTGCTCGGGGCTCAGGTGCAAGGCGGGCTCGATCCCGCGACGCTTCTAAAGCCTCTCGGCAATACGTGGCCAACCTACTCGGGCGATTACACCGGCCGTCGTTTCAGCTCCCTGAAACAGGCGGACAGGAACACTGTAAAGAACCTCACGCTGGCATGGATCGGCAAAGTGACTGCCGGAACTCCAGGTGGACGAGGAGCGAACTTTATTGAGGGTGGCGTTGGAAACGGACAATTCGGTGCCGGCGGCGGAGTGACGATCAAAGGCAGCATTCTCATGGTCGACGATCATTTGTATGTCACGTCGCCCGACAATGTATGGATGCTCGATGCCCGCGATGGACATGAGATATGGCATTACTACTGGAAGACGCGAGGCTCCACGCACATCGCCAATCGCGGTGTCGGAATATGGCACAACTATCTTTATTTCGAAACGCCCGACGATTACCTCGTATCGCTGGATGCGAGAACCGGCATGGAACGCTGGCACGTGGAGATCGCGGACTTCAATCAGCAGTACTTCTCCACGATGGCGCCGATCGTTGTCGACAATCATTTGCTGGTCGGTACTGGAAATGACATTGATTCCCCGGGCTTCCTTCAGTCGTTCGATCCGGAAACGGGAAAGCTGCAATGGAAGTTCTACACCGTCCCGATGAATCTCGACGATCCCGGCATCGGTACCTGGCCTAATCTTGAAGCCGCTCGTCATGGCGGTGGGCAGGTCTGGGTACCCGGCGCCTACGATCCGGAAACAAAGCTCTACATCTTCGGTACGGGCAATCCCACACCGGGCTATACCGGGCAGGGCCGTCCCGGTGACAACCTGTTCACGTGTTCGCTGATCGCCGTGAACGTGGACACCGGAAAGATGGCATGGTACTTCCAGACTTCTGTTCACGACACGCACGACTGGGACTCCGCTCAGACTCCGGTTCTCATCGACGCCACAATCAACGGACGCCCTCGGAAGCTAGTGTCAACTGCGGCTCGCAATGGATACTTCTTTACGCTCGACCGCATCACCGGAGCACACATCGTCACATCGAAATACGGCTCAACGTCGAACTGGGCCATGGGACTGCGTCCAAACGGAGTTGTGGAACCGGATCCCGGGAAAGAAGCCACCGTCCCGGGATCGCTGGTATCCCCCATAGAAGGCGGCGTCACGAACTGGCCGCCGCCGGCGTATTCACCGGACACGGGCCTGTTCTACGTACAGGAACACAATGGTTTCAACATGGTTTATCTCACGGATCCGGATCCGCGCGGTTCCATGGGGCTGGGCGGAAAGCAGGTGTCGCAACTTGGTTCGCTGGGGAATTACCTGACCGCGATCGATCCGAAGACCGGCAAGGTCGCCTGGCGGCACGAGTACACCGGAGGAGGCGGCGGGGGATTGCTCGCTACAGCAGGCGGACTGGTTTTCTCCGGGGATGGCAGCGGGAATTTCGTGGCCCACGATGCTTCCAATGGGAAACCGCTATGGCACACGCGGATCGGGAATCTATCCAACGCTCCACAGACCTACATGCTTGACGGGCAGCAGCATGTTCTCGCCGCTGTCGGCGACACGATCTACGATTTCGTGATGTACTAGCCGCGACGACGGCCTGTAGGGGCGGTCTATGACCGCCCACAATCCTACACGTCCGAAAGACCGTGGGCGGTCATAGACCGCCCCTACAGGCAAAATCATTTCTTGACAGCTTCCGGGAGTGTTGTTATTTTTCTACACACTCTGTTATAAAACTAACGAATATGCCCCAAAATCCGAATTCCGTATTCAGCAGGCGCGAGCGCCAGATCATGGACATCATCTATCGTCTGGGCCGTGCAACCGCAAACGAAGTGATCGCAGAATTGACCGGCGATCCTCATTCCTCCACCGTGCGCACCCAGCTTCGTGTTCTTGAAGAGAAGGGACACCTGCGTCACGAGGAGCATGGAATGCTGTACGTCTATTTCCCCGTTGCACCGCGCCATATCGTGCGGCAGACCGCGCTTCGTCACATGATCGAAACGTTCTTTGAAGGCTCCGCGGAGAAGATGATGGCCGCTCTTCTTGGCGGCGGTCCGAAAATGTCGGAGGAAGAACTCGGCCGCTTGTCCAGGCTTATCGACAAGGCGAAAAAAGGAGGACCCAAATGATCTCCATCATGATCAAGTCGGCGATCGTCCTTGCCATGGCCGCCTGTATCGCCAGCGCACTGCGGCGACAGTCCGCGGCGCTGCGGCATGCCATCTGGACCGCAGGCTTGATCGGAGCTCTGGTCGTTCCTCTTTGCAGTATCACGCTTCCGGCATGGCAAAACGGATTCGTTGGCTGGGCTGAAAGCATGTTCCAGGCGGGAACTGTGGAAACGTCAACGCCTGCATCCAATGCAGTTGTTCGGACTGAAGCCGCAGCGATCTCCTCCGCCGAGACATCCTCGATTGCACCTCCTCGCACCGCCACAGAGCCCGCACGCTCATGGGCCATATCGCAGATTGCAGTTGCGGCTTGGATTGGCGGAGCCGCAATCGGACTTCTGTTCATGTTGTTTGGTGCATTGCGTCTGGCGTGGGTGGCCATCCGTTCCGAACCCGTGACGGATCGCCGATGGATTGAAATGGCCGAACGTGTTCGGCAGTCTCTGGGATTTCGGCGGCCCGTGCGATTGCTTCAAAACCAATCCGGCCATTTTCTGGGTACATGGGGAATTCTCGTGCCTCGCGTCCTGCTGCCATCCAGCGCGAATCAGTGGTCGGATAATCGCGCCTGGATGGTGCTGGGTCATGAGCTCGCACACATCAAACGACACGACTGGGTCGTGCAGGTCCTGGCGGAATCGGCTCGCGCCATCTACTGGTTCAATCCGGTATTCTGGCTCGCGAATGGACGACTGCGCCGAGAGAGCGAACATGCTTGTGATGATGCAGTGATTCGCATGGGAGCCGCAGGTACGCAGTACGCGGAGGAACTTCTCGAACTGGCGCGCACGCTTCGTAGCGAAAATCCAATGCGATCGCCGATCCTGGCAATGGCGCAGCCATCGCATCTGGAGCGGAGACTCGTAGCACTGCTTGATCCCGCATTGAACCGGGTCGCCGCGACGCCCTGGTCCATCGTCGTGGTTGCGCTGGTGGCGATCGGTCTCACGCTTCCATTGGCGGCAGTTCGCGCGCCAGACCGCGCACGCCTGACAGTCTCTATTCCACCGTCGGCCGCGCCGGTTTCACTTCCCCCAGCCTCGCCCAATTCGGATAAGGCGCCAGCAAAACCGGAAGGCGCTGGTAGGCGAAACACCGCAACGGCAACTCCACGATCGCAGGAGTTGGCAAAACAGGAAGTGCCGGATGTCCTTCAGGCTCCGATACAGGTTCAACTGGAATATCCGATAACCTCAAACTCGAAAGTCGCGTCGATTCCGATATCGAAGTTAATTGTGCCATCGGTTGCAGAGCCACGAGCGGAATCACCGCCGCCCATCGAGTGCAAGGTTTCTCCGGCCATTCAGGAAACCAAAATGAAGGAGACGAAATCGGCGCTCGGTTCGGGTCCGTGGCATATCAACGACGACCGCACGATCTGGGCCTGGGACCAGCCATATATCGCCGGCGCCGCCGTGAATACCATGTGGATGAAACCGGCGAACGTGGATCTGGTCATCACCGGCCGGCGGCTCGACGGCGAATCCGCTCCTCTGAAAATCCAGCTGGCTAAAGACTCCACTGCTGGATATATCGCCACCGCCATGACATTTCCGAAGGCCGGCTGCTGGGAAGTCACTGCGACGGCCGGCTCCAGCACTTTGACGTACATCACAAGGGTAGACCCGCAATGAAGTCCATGTTCCGCTGTAGGGGCGGTCTATGACCGCCCGCACTTCTCTGATAAATCGTGCGCGGTCACAGACCGCGCCTACAGTGCTTCGTGATTTTATGATTCGTCAAATATGTGTTTGCCTTTTAAAGGAGGTCGTATGCGAGATCGGTTCAAGTTCAAGCGTCTGGCTCTGGTTGCCCTAATTATTGCGGCCCCCATGCTTGTGGCCGCCGTTCGAACGACGGACGACATCCACAGTCCGCAGGGACTTACCGTTCACGAATGGGGAACCTTCACATCCGTAGCGGGAATCGACGGAATGGCCGTGGACTGGCGGCCGGCCGGAGGTCCCTCGGATCTGCCGTGCTTTGTGGCGTTGTCGGATCCGTCGAATATAAAAGTGATTGGGTATGGTCCCGCGAACGTTCTGGGAGGACGGGAAGGCGAGGGCAAGATTCGAATGGAAACGCCGGTTCTTTATTTTTATTCGCCGAAGGAAACCAATGTGAATGTCCGTGTAAGTTTTCCTCACGGGCTCATTACCGAGTATTACCCAACCGTTGCAAAGGTCGGTCCGAGTAACCCGGGATCCGCGATTAAGGACCTGCGCTCCGCGACGGGTACCATTGAGTGGAACAACGTGAAAGTCACGCCGGGCGCGACGGAGTCCTACCCTCTGGAAGCCGGAAAAAGCCACTACTACGCGGCGCGCCGGACCGAATCGGATCCATTGCAGGTGGGGAATCAGAAGGAGAAGTTTCTCTTCTATCGCGGTATTGCGAGTTTCCAGCCGACGATTGCCGCCAGGGTGAATGGCAACGGCACCATCGAGGTAGCCAATCTTGGCGACGAACAAGTTCCAGGTGTCATCTTATTTGAGAATCGAAACGGGAAGATTGGATACACCATCGTTCGCGATCTCGGCAAGCAAGCGACAATCGAACCGCCGATACGGACTTCCGATTTTGCATCCCTGCAGCAGTCCCTTGAAGAGCTATTAGTCGCGCAGGGTATGTACGCCGCAGAAGCCAGCGCCATGGTCGAGACATGGAAGGACACATGGTTCGAGAAGGGCGCGCGCGTCTTCTACATTGTGCCGCCGAAGACGGTTGACGCGATACTTCCGTTATCGATTGAACCGAAGCCTGCTCATGTTGCCCGCGCGTTTGTGGGTCGCATCGAAATCATTACAGCGGACATGCAGACTGAAGTTCTCACCGCGATCCGGACCAATGACAGGCCGGTGCTGGAAAGCTACGGTCGATTCCTCTCACCGATTGTGAATCGCGTTTACGCAAGACTGTCGGAGGCGGACTGGAAGATGGCAACAGAAGACATCGCATCCATTCGCGCGGGATACGTTGCCAACGTGACTGCCTGTACCCGAAACCAGCGCTCCTGGTAGATATGTGCGAACCCTTGTAGGCGCGGTCTGCGACCGCGCGCGATTTATAAGGGAAAGCGGGCGGTCATAGACCGCCCCTACAACGGAAGCTGCATCGGTATTCGCAACCCTTTCCCCAGTTTCCGTTCGACAAGCGTGACGGTTTTCAAGGAAACTATCGCGCATGACGCGAACGCAGGGCCATTGGGAACAGCGATGGCATCCGTTGCGCTCGGAATGGGTGATCATCGCCGCGCACCGTCAGAATCGTCCGTGGCATGGCGCCACCGTCACTCCTCAAGTCAGTCCTCCGGAATACCTGGACGACTGCTACTTCTGTCCCGGCAATCTCCGAATCAGCGGCGCCCGCAACGAAAGCTATCGTGGGATATATGCCTTCGACAACGATCATCCCTGTGTAGGTCCAAACGCACCGCAGGAACTAGTTCCTCCCTTTGGCATTTATCAGAACCGCCCCGCCAGTGGACTTGCTCGTGTCGTCTGCTACAGCCCGAAGCACAATCTCACATTAGCGGAACTGGATGTACCGGAGATCGAAGCCCTTCTCAAGGTATGGCAGGCGCAATACTCCGAACTGGGCGCACGTCCCGAAGTTCGACACGTTTTGGTTTTTGAGAACAAGGGCGAAGTCGTCGGCGTCTCAAATCCGCATCCCCATTGCCAGATCTACGCGACGAACTTTGTTTTCAAGACAATCGAAAACGAAGCCATCCTTTCGCGGCAGCATTTCGATGAAATGGGCCGTATTCTGTTTCAGGATATTCTCCGGGCCGAACATGACGACGGGCGCCGGATCATCTTCGAGAATTCATCCGCTATTGCATTTATTCCGTACTTCGCGCGGTATGCCTATGAAAGTTACGTAGCGCCAAAGGCGACTCATTCGGGACTGGACGGTCTCGATTCGAATGAATTGCATGACTTTGCCGAGGCGTTGAAAGTCATGGCCGTGCGGTACGACAACCTGTGGCAAATGCCATTCCCGTACGTTATGACGCTGCATCATGCTCCAACCGACGGGGCCGACTACAGGGGATTTCATTTTCATATCGAATTTCATCCGCCGCTGCGAAAGCCGAATCTCCTGAAATATCTGGCCGGTCCTGAAATCGGGGGCGGCAATTTTCTCAGCGACACGCTGCCCGAAGACAAGGCACAGGAGCTTCGAGAGCTTTCCGACATTCACTACAAAATCGCGAGGGCCGGCCGATGACTAATTTGGGGAATCAGGGGAACGAGGGGTCTGACCCCTCGTTCCCCGATTTGATACGGTCCATCCGGCTGTTGCACAACCGTGTTCGTGACGCAGTTGTCACTGCGACGGAACGGCAGCGGCTCGACGAACTCGCCGACATTCACAGAGACGAAGAGGGCGACACGATTTACGCAATCGATGTTGTCAGCGAGGACATGCTGCTGGAATTCTTTGAGGGATTGTCCCGCGATCATTCCTTTGTATTGATTGCCGAAGGGCTTCACGGCCCGATGGTGTTTCCACGCGGGGGCAGCGAATCCTCCGCGGCCTGGCGAATCATTGTGGATCCCATAGATGGGACGCGTGGGTTGATGTATCAAAAGCGCAGTGCGTGGATACTGACCGGCGTAGCGCCAAATCGAGGTGAACAGACTTCGTTGCAGGATATCGTCGCCGCCGTGCAGACAGAGATTCCGTTGCTCAAGCAGCATCTGTCGGATCAGATGTGGGCCATCAAAGGGCAGGGGACATCGGCCGAGCGGCACAATCGTCTGACAGGGGACAGCACACGGCTTCAGCTGCGTCCGTCGAAATCCGGTACCATTGCACATGGATTCTCCACAATCTCGCGATTCTTTCCTGGTGCGAGGGAAGTACTGGCTGCTATTGACGACGAGATTGTAATGGGTGCACTCGGCCCCGTAACTCCGGGCAAGGCTCATTGTTTTGAAGACCAGTACATTTCCAGCGGCGGTCAGCTTCATGAACTGATGGCCGGCAAAGACCGATTTATAGCGGACCTCCGTCCGTTCATGAACCAGCTCGGCATCTGCTGCCATCCGTATGATGTCTGCACCGCGTTAATTGCGACCGAGCTTGGAGTCCTTGTGACGGATCCTTTCGGGCGACCGTTGAATCCGCCGCTGAATGTGCAGGCAAACGTGGCATGGGCCGGATACGCCAACGAACAGATTCGCATGCAGGTGGAACCGCTGTTGCAGGCTGCATTGCGAAATCGAGGTCTGACTTGAATGATGATCTGACCGCGTTTGTCGATGCCCTCAAATTTACGGGATTCTTCGATAGCCGCGCGCCCGTGTTTCTGTCGCGTGCGCCGGGACGTCTGGACGTGATGGGCGGAATCGCAGACTATTCCGGATCTCTAGTCCTGCAGCGCACAACAGCGGAAGCCACCTTCGCCGCCGTGCAACGAACCGATCAGGCCGTGCTGAATATCGTGAGTCTGAGCCTGGACTCGAATGGCGTTCCGCGCGTGTTTGCGCTTCCACTTGAAGCTCTCATGAAGAATGGTTGGCCGATCGGCTACACCGAAGCGCGCCGGTTCTTCAGCAACGAAACCGACAGCTGGGCGGCATACGTCGTCGGAGTATTCGTCGCCCTGATGCGAGAGCGCGGCGTGGTTTTCACGGATGGTGCGAAAATTCTGATTTCATCGCGTGTACCGGAAGGCAAAGGCGTCGCTTCTTCCGCTGCGTTGGAAGTGGCCACAATGCAGTCTGTGGCCTCCGCGTTCGGCATTCTGATATCCGCGAAGGATATGGCAATCCTTTGTCAGATCGCGGAGAACATGGTCGCTGGCGCGCCGTGCGGCGTGATGGACCAGATGACTTCCGCGTGCGGTGAGAGCGATTCTTTGTTGTCGCTGCTCTGTCAGCCTGCGGAATTGCAGGCGCCGGTGCTGATTCCGGGAGAGATTGCATTCTGGGGCCTGGATTCCGGCGAGCGCCATGCGGTCAGCGGATCGGATTACACCTCCGTTCGCAGTGCTGCATTTATGGGCCACCGGATTCTGGAATTATCGAACGAAGACTCCTCTGGCGGCTATCTTGCCAATGTGACACCGGTGGAATTTGGCAGAGAAGCCATTTCACTTTTGCCGGATCAAATGACTGGTGCGGAATTTCTTGCGCGCTACTCCGGAACGAGCGACCCCGTCACCACGATCGATCCCTCACGCACATACAGCATCCGCCGGGCCACGGCACATCCTGTCTTTGAGAACGATCGCGTCCATGAGTTCCGAAGGTTGTTGATGTCTTCGCCCGGTGAAGCGCAGAGAGTCCGGCTGGGCGAGCTGATGCTCCAATCGCATGAAAGCTATTCCGCATGCGGACTGGGTGCGCACGGTACGGATTTGATCGTGAAACTCGTCCGCGCAGCCGGAACCGAAGCTGGCCTGTACGGCGCAAGAATTACTGGAGGCGGATGCGGTGGAACAGTTGCCATACTGGGCCGCGCGGATGCGGGAAGCAGTATCGCGGAGATTGTGGTGAAGTATCGTAGCGTTACCGGATATTCCCCGCACGTTTTTTCCGGCTCATCACCTGGCGCGGCCCAATTTGGTCCACGGACCGTCACGATATAGATACTGTAAAGATGTGATGAGCGGAAAAGTCCCCTCCTGAGTCAGGAGGGGTGGCGCGAAGGGCCGGGGTGGTTCCAAAGCCGCGACCTTGAGAGGTGTCTCTCAGGAACCACCCCCCGCAGGATGCGCTTCGCGATCCCGCTGCCCTCCTGACTCAGGAGGGCAGGTCTCGCGAGTTGTCGCTTATCGTCCGCCGCGCTCCGCCGATTTTCTGTTAGTGAGTCATCGCGTAGATGGCGTAGTTGACGCCCAACTGCACGGCGCGGCCGGATTCGTGTATCGAACACTGCCCAATGTCGAGAGCCTGCCAATATTCGCTGATGTCGTTGTTGAAATCGATCATCACCTGAATGCGGCCTTTTTCATCGGATATCGCGAGGAACTCGACGGGGCCGGAATCCCCATTGACGTAAGGGGCGACCATATCTTTCGGATCGAGATCAAAAAACGTATGGAAGATGGGGTGATTTGCCGAAACGACCTCGATTGTCCGGTCGGGGAAAACTTTGGCCATCTGCTCTTGCATATTCAAGTACTGGGATGGATTGCGTTCGTTTGCACGAAAGTCGTCCATTAGCAGAAACCCGCCACGATCGAAATACTCTCGAAGGTTTTTGACGTCACCCGGAAGAAGGTCCAGGAATCCCGGTTCGGACATGTAAACGAAAGGGTACTGGAACAATTCTTTGCTATCGATATCGACAATCTGGTACGAGTTCGGATCTGTCGTCACCATCGTCAGCTTGCCCAGGTTGTCTGGGAACATCGTGTCGCCATCGGGATAATCATGGTGCCACGGAACTTCGTTGGTGGCTCCTCTCCATTGGTGAGAGTGATACCGAACTCTGGCATAAACAAAGCCGGCGCGGTTGATATTGCGTTGAATGGAGGTGTCTCCTTCGCCGCTACCGAATTGAGCGCCCCCAACAATGCAATTCCTTCCGCCACCGCCAAATCCGCCGTTCTGCCTTCCCCCTCCGAACTGTCCGCCAAACTGCGCATACGCAGTGACGACCATCGCCGTGGTGACAGCAATAATGGCAGCAGCAACCAGCTTCCTGTTCATGTTGTTGGAGAGTTTACACCGAGAATCCGGGGGAGGCGCATCGGAATGTTGTTAAATGATGTTCCGATGCGCTTCCAGGTTAATGGTGCTGTTTTACGAATGCGAGCACCTGGTCGGAGACGACCTTGTCGATGCTGCCGAAGGAGAATACTTCCGACATATGACTCTCGCCTTTGAACCACATCATCGTGGGGCAATGACCCACGCCGTCCTTTGCTTTCGGACCTTCCAGTTTGCACAGTTCGTCGTGGATGGCGACCGATTGCATCGGCATCCCGGCTCCAGCTGTGGCATCGATATCCAGTTCACCCCACGCCAGCGCGATCGCTGCGCGGGTGGATTTGAATCCATCCAATACCGTAAAAGCTGGCGCTGCGGGAGCCGCTCCGGCTGCTCCCGCCGCTTGAGGCGCTCCACCTCGACCTCCAGCGCCCGCTCCTCCGGCTCCTCCCGCTCCGCCACGTCCGCCGCCGCCAGCGCCCGCTGCCGGGGTCGGCGCCGTGGCTCCGGTGGAAATCCACTGCTTACCATCCCAGCGCCACGGGGAAGAACCTGCCAATGCCATGCGGGCTGCTGACGCTCCGGCTCCCTGGTCGGCCAGTGAACTGCTCGGTCCTCGAATCGGACCCGCTTGAACGGTGGCATTGGCCAGACACGTCGCGGTACTCGGCGCCGCTGCCCCGCCGCCTCGACCGCCTCCGGCTCCCGCTCCACCTCCCGCACCGCCACGAGGACCGCCGCCACCGATGCCAAGCATGGGATGAGCACCCATGAAGATTGCGCCCTTGACGCCCAAACCATAAAGATCAGGGCGGCCAATGTATTGTGTCAGCGGTCCGGTTCCCGCAGAGTGAGCCATCAGGAACATGTCCGCGGCATTGCCTTTGTATTTGGCGACGTTGGCCTGCAGCCATTCGATCACGAGCTCCACGTTCTGGCCTGCGGCGGTTCCCCCGCGCTGCATAGTCACACCGATCATGCCGTTGTTCGCGGCCCACGTCCCGATATTGTCGTAGAACATGTTGGATTCCACGGCCTGCTGCTCGATCTTGTTCCCGGCGCCCCCGGGAATGAAGATGAACACCGTTCGACTTGCTCCACTTTTGTCGGGCACAAAGATGTCGATCAAATCCTTGGGTTGCGGGCCATAGGAAACGTCGCGGGTCACCGTCACGCCCGGATACAACTTCACCTTGGTGTTCGGCATTGCCGCATCGACCGGCCAATAGGTGTTGTAGTCGTTCTTGTCGAACAACGTCCGATAAAGTTTCCCGGTGCAGCCTGGATCCACGACTCGTCCCATCTTAACGAGTTCGGCTTCCACCAGCGGCGGCACCTGAGCTTGAACCACTGCAGGAGCCGCTGTTTCAATCAGCGCGATTAGAACAAGAACACCGAGCCCCCAGCGCAGACCATTGCGTTTCAGTCCTGGTTTCATAAATATTCCCCCTCGATTCTTTTGGCTCTCGCATTGTTATCCAGAACTTCGCGATTGCGCATCGGAAATTAGAAATTGTCGACATCCAACTCTGAAGCGGCCGGCAGGAGTCGTCTCGACGCAAATCCGGCGATTTCATCATGCGAATCGGATCTTCTGTCGAACATGACTGGCTGAGTCGCACTCGGATTCGAAATCGTCCTGCTGTAGGCGCGGTCTGTGACCGCGCACAATCTTTCGATTGGAATCGGTGTAGATGATAGAGCGTGCGCGGTCACAGACCGCGCTTACAAGTCAGGGCCCGCATTGGTCCGGACAGTTTCAAATTGTGAATCATCGGATGGGTTCGTTCCTGCTCTCCTTTCCTCAGAGGATTTCCAGCATGGTAATTCGGATCGAAGGAAGTATTATTTGTGGAGCAGCAGATTTCAACACCATCCATCGAGAGCCACGAGGAGAGAACAATGATCAATCCTATTCGGAAATCCAGTTTGGCAATTTTGTTCGCAACTGTGCTGACGTGCAGCGCAATCGGCGCCCAGCAGCCGCCGGCCGCGCCGGCGCCCGGTGCCGCCCAAAGAGCCACGGCAGCGCCGGCCGCGCCCGCCGCACCCGTAAAAATCGAATATGTAAAGATTCCGGCGGGCGAATTCCTGATGGGCTGTTCCAAGGGCGATACGATGTGCGACATGCATGACCAGGCATCGCCCCTGAAGGATTTCTTCAAGGACCTTTCGGAAACTCCCGCACACATGGTGAAGATTACGAAGCCGTTTGAAATGGCAAAATATGTGGTGACTCAGGGCGAATGGAAGATGGTCATGGGGACGGATGTGAGTACCTTCAAGGGTGAGAATCTTCCGATGGAAAATGTGAGCTGGACCCAGGTCCAGGATTTTCTGACCAAAATCAACGCATTGAACGATGGATTCAAGTATCGTCTGCCCACCGAAGCGGAATGGGAATACGCCGCACGCGCAGGTACGACGGGGCCGATTATCGGCGACTCATTGGAGGCCATCGCCTGGTACGACCAGAAGGGCGGACCCAAAACCAGGCCCGTGGGAACCAAAGCTGCCAATGCCTGGGGCCTTTACGACATGCAGGGAAACGTCTGGCAGTGGGTTCAGGATGCCTACAGCGACTACAAGAAAAATGCCGTCAGTGATCCGGTGAACAACAAGGGAGACAAGCGCATTCTTCGCGGCGGCTCCTGGGACATGACCGCCATCGAAATGCGAGTTTCAAATCGTTTCGCCATCCCTCCAAATCTTAAGAATAACAACGCCGGGTTCCGGCTGGTTCGGGAAGCGAAGTAAGAAAATGGGGAAATGTTCATTGTTCGACAATGAACATTTCCCCGTTCCTCTGTCGTACGGAATTACTTCCTCTGTTATTCCGGTGGCCCGAATAGAAAGCTGCAGCCTTTCGGCATGGACAAGATGTGCCTTTGAACCTGTAGGGGCGGTCTATGACCGCCCACAATTTCGCATTCGAAAGAATCGTGGGCGGTCATAGACCGCCCCTACAACTATTGACCTGTAGGTTTCGTAACAACGAAGAGGACGGATCCGCCCTGCTGTGACATCAACTGGGACGTCTGGATAGCGAACGTTCGCGGAGTCGCGGGATCCGTCTGAGGAATCGTAATTGCGACAGAATTTGCCCAACCATTGGTCTTTCCGTTCTGGGTCGTCCAGCTCAGATTCGTCAGCCACCTCCCCATGGAACACGGAGCGGCATGGCATGTCGCCGTCAGTGTATTTCCATCTGAACTGAGCTTGAATTCGACACCAGGCACCGATGTCGATATCGCTTTCGCGACGCCGTTTTCGGAAACGACGAACGAACAATCGGCGCATCCGTAACTGAACGTTTCGCCTTTACTGGTACTGAATGAGATTGTCCTTCCTTGAATTCCAGTAATTCCAAAGGAAAAGCTGTTGGGAAGTGCACTCCAATTCTGGAAATTTCCGGGGAATCCTGCCCGTCCGGAGTCCGTCTGAACCTGAAGTTGTCGCTCCCACAACGCAAAGAAAAATGTTTTGTTCTTTTGAATAGGACCGCCGGCTTGCTCCTGTTCCACTGGAGCGAGAATCAACTTGATCTCACCAATCAGGTCTGGATTCGAAGGCGTGGTTCCTGCCGGGACTGGTACGGGTGTCGTCACGGGAGCAGTCGCCTGCTGCAGCATCGCCACATGCGCCACCGCATCCTGGCTCCATCCGATCTCCGACTGAAGCGGAACGGCCTTCATTTCCGTGTTCGTGGCAACCTGTTGTCCAGGCAACAGTGTTTGGGATACGTCCCCGTGTTGCACATGGACCTCGCCCTCAATTACAGCAACGCGAGATCCGGTCGCTTCCGCATTCACCGAAAAGACGGTTCCCACCACCGATACCACGCAGTCCCTGGTCTTCACATACAGGTGACCGTTGTGTTGTTTGGCCGCCGTCACAATGATGTTGCCTTTACTTAGATCCACTTGAATTCCATCAGTCGCACGATTGATGGAAAGTTCCACGCTTTCACTCATCTCGACCAGCGAGCCATCCCGCAACGCCAGAACCTCGCTGCCGGAAATATCGGTTCGAATGACCTTTCCTTCCGATATGAAGTTCGTGTCTCCCACCGAAATGAATTTTCCGTTCAATCTTTTCGCAATGGGCTCGGCGCTGCTCGGAAGGGATAGCGTGCTGACCATAACTGCCGCCGCGACCAATGCTGCCGCGACCGCTGCCACAGGCGCCCATCGTTGCCTCAGCTGCGGTTTCGGCAGCGCGGCCGGCAAAGCAGCAATTCCAGCGGCGGGATCCACGAAAGTGTCGAAGCTGCCAAGATTTTCAAGGACCCGGCTGGTCGCCCTTCGCATACGAACAGTCGAAGTCAGAGGCTCACCCAGCTCTTTAAGAAAACCATTCAGTATCCGGCCCGTTTCGTTGCTGCGTGTGGTCATGACTTATCTCCCTGGTAGTTTCGTATGGATTTCCGGAGGCGGGCCCGCGATCGAAACAAACTGATCGCAATGGTTCCGCGCGATGTTCCCAGCAGCTCCCCGATCTCGACGTCCGAATAACCGTGCACATATCGGAGGATGAAAATTTCCGCTGCCTTTGGTCTCAGGTCCGCCAGAGCCATTCTCAGGTTTTCGTGCATGTCTGCGTCCCTGTCCGATTGCCGCCACGGCGAATCGGATTCGAAAAAGTCAGGCTGGTCCGTCAGTACCTGATGCTGTCGCGAACGAACAACGTTTAATGCCGTGTTGACGGCAGCGCGGTACAGGTAAGCTCTCGGTTTCAGTCGGATATCGGAAGGGGGCAGACTCCGGAACAGTTTTAAAAACACGGTCTGCATCACGTCTTCCGCGTCCTCCGCGCTTCCGGTTACTCGATACGCCGTGCGGTAAACAAACTCCGAATGTTCGCGGAAAATCGATTCGAATTCTTCGGGAAGCTGCCGCACCGCCAGAATGGTGTTCGTCGCTATCATGCTGCTCACTTCTTAAGACACATCGATGCGGCCCGTTGTTATCACGTCCGTAAAATTGTCGCCAGCTGGGCGATGGGAATACTTGCGATCGGGGTGCAATTCCTTTTGACCAATATCCAGAGAATTGGCAATATGCGGGCCTTCGATCGAAACAGATCATGGAGGTTGCGTGAAGCCTGTCGCTTTGGTCCTGACTTTTCTCTCGTGTCTCATGGTTCCGATTCGCGCCGGTTTTGCCCAATCCGGAATAATTACGACTTATGTCGGTCCGGCTCTGCCGTCCGACGGAGCCGCGGCAAACACCCAGGTCGTGGATTCCCCCATGGCTGTCATTGGAGACGGCTCTGGTGGCTTCTATTTCACAAGTGATGGTCAAAACCGAGTCTACAAAGTCACTGCTTCAGGTGTGATCAGCGCAGTTGCAGGCGGCGGGGCCCGCGGTTTTGGTGGAGATGGAGGCTCGGCTCTCACTGCACAGCTCAATTCTCCTCATGGGATTGCCCTCGATGCGACCGGCAATTTGTACATCGCGGATTATTCAAACAATCGTGTTCGCAGGATCACGGCGGGAGGCATCATCACAACGATTGCCGGAAATGGTACCGTCGGCGGAGGCGGGGACGGAGGCCCTGCGATTTCTGCGCAACTGAATCTTCCGCGTGGAATCGCTGTCGATTCCACAGGTAACGTTTTCATCGCCGATTCCGGAAACAACCGCGTGCGCAAGGTTACGCCTGCAGGAATCATCTCCACAATTGCTGGAAACGGAATCTCCAGTTTCAGCGGGGACGGCGGGCCTGCCACTGCTGCTGCAATATGGGTTCCTACGGATATTGCGGTGGATACCAGCGGCAACCTGTTCATAGCGGACGGTGGAAACCACCGCGTGCGCAAGGTTTCATCAGGAGTGATCAGCACGGTTGCCGGAAGTGCCACTCCCGGCTTTGGAGGGGACGGCGGTCCGGCCACCGCGGCGCAGCTGAATAGCCCGTATAACATTGACGTCGACGCCGCAGGCAATCTGTTTATTGCGGATCGCGGCAACGCCCGCATCCGAAGAGTCGCTGGAGGTGTGATCAATACGATTGCGGGCCTGGGAAACCCGGGCTTCAGTTTCAGTGGAGACGGTGGTCCCGCGACCTCCGCGCTCTTCGACCAGCCGGAAGGTATCGCCGTGGATACCATCGGTAATATCTTTGTCGCGGATACGGGAAACAACCGCGTGCGTCTGTTCACGCTTGGAGGATTCATCAATACTGTAGCGGGCCGTTCTACTTCGGGCTTTAGTGGAGACGTTGGCGCGGCGAATGCCGCGATGCTGAACGGCCCACAGGGAGTCGCCGTGGATGCGGCTGGGAACGTCTTCATTACCGACAGGTTCAACAACCGCATTCGCAAAGTTACACAAGGCGGCGTGATCAGCACCGTCGCCGGCAATGGATCCGTAGCTTTCACCGGGGACAATGGCCCCGCCTTAAACGCAGGGATGACGGCGCCGTCCGGAATCGCGGTGGATGCGGCTGGGAATATCTTCATTGCCGACGAGGTAGATAATCGGATCCGCAAAGTCACAACCGGAGGTGTGATCAGCACTGTGGCTGGAAATGGGAATGCCGGGTTCGGCGGCGACGGTGGTCTTGCCACATCTGCCGCACTTTTGCAGCCGACCGGAGTGGCGCTGGACACGGCCGGAAATATTTTTATCGCCGATCGCAGCAACAACCGCGTTCGAAAAGTCACTCCGAACGGGATCATCAGTACAGTCGCGGGTACCGGGGCGGCGGGATTCGGAGGGGATGACCTTCCAGCCGCTTCCACCTTGCTATCCCTTCCGACCGGCGTCGCTGTCGATGCGGCAGGCAATCTTTTCATCGCCGATTACGGCAACCGTCGAGTGCGCAAGGTCAACACGAACGGAATTATCAGCACTATTGCAGGAGACGGGAGCTTTAATATCGGTGTCGACGGTGGCCCGGCGGTTTCTGTCGGCCTGACTTCACCGACGGGCGTGTCCGTCGATGCCCTTGGCAATGTCTACTTTGCCGATGTTGGATTGGTGCGCAAAATCACGCCGGCTGGATTGATCAGTACCATTGTTGGCGACCGCAACCCTGGTTTTCGCGGCGACGGCGGACCTTCCATTGCCGCCCAGATCAACCATGCGCAAGGTGTTGCTGTCGATACTTCCGGTAATCTCTACATCGCGGACTACGGCAACCATCGCATTCGAAAAGTGGCCCGTCGCACGCAACGTGACTTCAATAACGATGGAAACGCGGACGTCCTGTGGCGGAACAATGCGGGTGATGTTTCAGCGTGGCTTTTGAATGGTTATACCGTTACGAACAATAGTTTCATTTCGAATATCCAGGGAGGTTGGAGCATCGCGGGTACCGGTGATTTCGATGGCGATGGAAAGGCGGACATCCTGTGGCGCAATACATCGGGGGACGCGGCGATCTGGCGAATGGATGGAGCGACAGTATCCAGCTTTGCGACGGTTGGAAATTTGCCGACATCGTGGACAATCGCTGGCATCGCTGACTTCAATGCGGACGGCAAGGCCGACATTCTCTGGCGCAATACGACGGGTGATGTGGCGGCATGGTTGATGAATGGGTACATCGTCACAAACAACAACACATTTATCGCGAACAAACCGGCGAGCTGGGCCATTGCTGGTACCGCAGATTTCGATGGTGACGGAAAAGGAGACGTCCTCTGGCGTGATGTTTCCGGCGATGTTGCGATTTGGATCATGAATGGAACCACCGTCAGCAGCAACACAACGCTCGCGAATATCTGGCCGGGCTGGAGCATTGCAGGTGTCGCCGATTTCGATGCGAATGGACGGGCGGATATCCTTTGGAGAGACGTATCGGGTAATGTCGCAATTTGGTTAATGAATGGCACCACCGTCGCCAGCTGGAGTCTCATTGCCGATATCTGGAAGGGATGGAGCATCGTCGGAACAGGAGATTTCAACGGCAACGGGGAAGCGGACATCCTCTGGCGCGATGAATCCGGCGGTGTTGCGATTTGGATGATGGATGGCGCCACGGTTTCCAGCTTCGGAACCATGGGGAATGTGTCGGATCGAATGCCGCAATAGTCGTGGAATTCTCCTGAAAACCCGATTGATCGATTGTGCGCTTTCATCGCCGCGCCTACAATTTCGGTTGATGCCATATTTGATCAACGATCACATCAAACTCCAGCGCGTCACGTCGATTGCCGCATCGCCCGACGGGGCATGGCTTGCCGCTGAAGTCCAGCGGCTGGATCGCGACGGCGCAAAGTATGTTGGCGATATCTGGAAAGTTCCGGTCGATGGTTCATCGCCGGTTCAGCTGACGCGCGGCGACTCG
>Ga0163163_10001557_pt1 | contig 19343 bp, 14 predicted proteins | sample S65metaG_FD_119766 | JGI IMG/M metagenome (GOLD analysis project Ga0163163, IMG submission 119766) | Switchgrass rhizosphere microbial communities from Kellogg Biological Station, Michigan, USA - S6-5 metaG | ecosystem: Host-associated > Plants > Roots > Rhizosphere > Soil | place: USA... | reverse complement strand
GTGCGGCGTGACGACGACATTGTCGAGCTGCAGCAGTTCCTCATCGGGTGAGACGGGTTCGGTTGCAAACACGTCCAGGCCGGCCGCGCTGAGATGGCCACTCTTGAGTGATTCCAAAAGCGCAGTCTGCTCTACCAGGCCGCCACGCGCCGTGTTGATCAGAATGGCGCCCGGCCGCATCATCGCCAGCCGTTGCCGGTCGATGAGATTACCGGTAGTGGAAGTTAACGGCACATGCAGAGAGATAATATTGGCCTCACGCAACAACTGCGGCAACTCTCGAAAAGCGTGCGGGAGTTCGGGATCGGGCTTTAGATCGGTATAGATCACGCGGGCGTCCATCGACTTGAGAATGGGCGCAAGCATCTTCGCAACCGCACCGAATCCCACCAGGCCCACGGTCTTCCCGGCCAACTCGCCGTAAGAATCCTGCAGGCTGGAATCGAGCTTCCAGCCGCGGCCCTCGCGAGTTGCACGATCGAGGAAAGGCAGACGCCGGAGACACGCCAGCATCAGCAGCAAAGCCATTTCGGCTACGGCGCGAGAATTCGTTCCGGGCATGTTGCAGACCCGGATATCACGCGCCTTCGCGGCGTCCAGGTCGATGGTGTTCACGCCGACGCCAATCTTTTGAATCAGGCGGAGACTGGTCGCGCTGGCTATGTCGTCGGCGCTGAGAGGTCTTAGCAGGTGCCACAGAACCTGAGCATCGGGAAGCAGGTTGTAGAAGCGAGGGTCGTCGGTCTCATCACACCAATCGAGTTGCAAGCCGTGATGATCGAGCGAGGCGAGCTCCCGCTGCCAAGCCGGACCGGGCGCGTAATGGAGGAGAACTTTCATCGTCCCCATGGGAACACACTGCACGGTGGCAAAGTCCCCTGACCGCCTAAGGCTTCTGCGATGCGCAAGCCCTCATTCCATTTCGCCATTCGTTCCGAGCGAGCGAAGGAGCCGACTTTTAACATGTGCGCTCCCCAGCCGACGGCGAGGTGAACGATGGTGACATCCTCGGTCTCGCCCGAGCGAGCGGACACAATCACATTCCAATTCGCCGTAACCGCAGCGTCGAATGCGGCCTTGGTCTCCGTCAATGTTCCAATCTGATTGGGCTTGATGAGCGCCGCGTTGCAGGCGCCCGAAGCCGCGGCATTTTGAATACGAGCGGCATTGGTGGCGAGAAAATCATCGCCAATCACTGCCACGTTTTTTGCCAGCGCCGTGAAGCGAGCGAAGCCCGCAGCGTCATCCTCGGCGAACGGATCTTCAATCGCCACGATGGGATACTTGTGAATCCAGTCCAGCAGAAGTTCACTCCAGGCCGCCGAATCGAGCTCGCGTTGTTCCAGCGACAACCGGTAGCGACCATCTTTGCCGAACTGGGATGCGGCAATATCCAGCGAAATGGCGACTTGTTCGCCGGGACGAAAACCGGCGCGCTCGATGGCTCGCAGCAGCATATCCAGCGTATCGCTGTTGCTGCGAAACAGAGGCCAGTAGCCGCCTTCGTCGGCGACGCCGGCAAGCAGTCCGGCTTCAGACATCAGCTCTCCTGCGGTGTGATAAACCTCGGCCGTCCAGTCGAGCGCTTCGGTGTAACTGCTGGCGCCGACCGCGATCACCATGAAATCCTGAACGTCCACGCGACGCCCGGCGTGAGCTCCTCCGCCGAAGATCTGGATCTCGGGAAGCGGCAGGTGCACGGGACGCCCGCCCGCAAGATAACGCCACAGCGGCACGCCGGCGTTGTGGGCCGCGGCATGAGCGACGCTCATCGAAGTCGCCACAATTGCGTTCCCGCCGAGACGGGATTTATTAGGCGTGCCGTCGAGCGCGATGAGCGCGGCATCGACCGCCGCCTGGTCTTCCGCGTCCATTCCGCGCAGCCGAGGCCCGATCTCAGCCTTGACCGATTGAACCGCTCGTGAAACGTCGCGGCCGTGAAAACGCTCTCCGCCATCGCGAAGATCGACCGCCTCCCAGCTTCCAGTCGACGCCCCGGCGGGCGCCAACGCCCGGCCGACTGCTCCGGAAGTGAGATGCGTCTCCACCTCGACAGTGGGCCAGCCTCGCGAATCCCACAAGCGCCGGGCGATGAGGCGCTCGATTGTGCCGCTAGGCATTCGCTAATTCCTTCGCCCACGTTCGCCGGATGGTCTCCAGGCGTTCTGGACCCGCTTGTATCAAGGCCCTGGCGATCCGGCGCACACGATCCTGATCCTCAACGGTGAGATACTCGACGGGCGATTTTCCGTCGACGCGCGCGAGGAAAAAAGCAGGCAGGAGCGCGGCGGCGCGCGCTTCCAAAGCGTCAGTGGGCTCCCACGCAACACCTTCCAGGTAAGCTTCACGCAGCGCATCGAAGCAACGCAGAAAATCGGCGGAGGCAGCGGGAGTCCACAGGCACTTCAGCAACAAATGATTCAGGCAAAACGCGAGATCGAAGGCCGGATCGCCATACCAGGCGCATTCCGCGTCCAAGAACACGGGACCTTGCGGACCCACCAGGATGTTCTTGGGGCTGACGTCCCCGTGTACCAGTGCGTGTTTCGAGGCCGCTGTGGTTGCGACCAAGCGGTCGAGAGTCGGAGCGAGATCGGGATGGCGAAGGGCAGTAGCCTCCAGATAAGGCTCGAGGCGGATGCTATGGAAAATCGCATCCGTGGGAAACTCAGCCGCGATCGCGGGGTTGTGCGCCGTGGTTCGATGAATCAGCGCGAGGATCCGGCCCAGTTGAGCGGCGAATGCCGGATCGGCCCGGCCGCGGCGTAGTTCCGCCTTCCACAACGGGTGCGACTCCTGCGACAGAAATTCCATCACGAACAGATTCTGGGCGGCGTCCTGCGCAATCAGCCGGGGAACGGATTGCGGCGCGATGGCCGACACCACGCGCAACCAGGCGAACTCATATTGGTTACGCTCGATAGGCGCAAGCCACTCTCGTTCCACGCGCAATTTGGGGAGCGCGCGCTTGACGCATACCGGCCCGCTGCGGAGATCGACGCGCCAGATCTGCGATGAAACGCCACCGGTGAGCGCCTGGTAACGCGGCTCTTCGTCCTTCGCGGCGAGACCCAAGCTCCGCAGAGATTCGGTGAGCCCAGCAGTTTCGGCGGTTGCGTTCATGCAGCGGCGGCTAGGGCCGAATGCCGGGCACCTTCAGCTTGATGCGGTAGAGTCCGGTACGCGCCGTGATGTAGAGCGTCTTGCCATCGGCGTCGCCCCACGCGCAATTCGCTGCTATTTCCGGCACTCGAATGGTTCCCAGATGTTTCCCCTGAGGCGAGATCACCAGCAAGCCTCCAGGTCCAGTGGCGTAAAGGTTCCCTTGGCGATCGATCTTCATGCCATCCGGCACACCATCGGCGGGATCCGTGGTGAGGTCGAGAAGTTTTTTACCGTTGGCGAGTGTGCCATCAGCCTGGACGTCGTACACCATCCAGAATTTGTCAGGCCGCGAATTCGCGACATATAACTTTTTTTCATCCGGCGAGAACGCGATGCCGTTCGGATACGGAATGTCCTTGGTCAGCAACTCGAGTTTGCCTGCGACAGTAATGCGATAGACGCCGTTGAATCCCTGTTCTGTCTTGAAGTAGTTGTTCGGATCCGGGGGATTGTTGCGGGCCACGGAATTCGGGTCAGTGAAATAGATATCGCCGTTGCGCCGGTGCACCACGTCATTCGGACTGTTGAGCCGCTTGCCGTCGTAACGATCGGCCAGAGTGGTGATAGTCCCGTCTTTCTCCATGCGCGATATCCGCCGGTTCCCATGCTCGCAGGCGATGAGGCGGCCTTGACTATCGAGCGTCAGGCCGTTGGTGCCGATCTGTATTCCACTCGGGAACTCGTGCTCAAAAATAGTCTTGCGAAACACCGACAGGCCGGTTGCCGGAGTCCACTTCATGACGGAGTTGGCCGGGATGTCGCTGAATAACAGGTAACCGCCCCTGCGCACCCACACCGGCCCTTCGGCGAATTGGAGATTGCCAAGGACTTTTTCAACAGCAGCTCCGGCGGGAACCAGCTTGTCGAGAGCGGGATCAAGCCGTTGAATTTGTCCAGCCAATGGCAGGGCGACGCACGCGAGCAACGCAATAAGATGGTTGCGTCTCATTTCGACGCGTCCGGCAATGCGAAGCTATACAGCACATTGCCCGCGGAGACGGACACGTATTGTTTTCCGTCCACCGAATAACTCATCGGCGAAGCCGCAATCCGGCCGCCGGTCTGGAAGCGCCACAGCAGCTTGCCGGTGCGCGAATCGAGAGCGATCAGGTTTCCGTCGGCCGCGCTGGCGAACACCACGCCGCCGCCCGTCGCCATTACGCCGCCGCCTAGCGATGCTTGCGTAATCTTGTAGCGCCACTTCGCCTCGCCGGTTTCGACATCCAGGGCCATAACGCCGGATGAGTCGGTTTCTCCGGGAACTCGCGATCCACGGCCACCCCAATACTGCTTGCCGATTTCATACTCTTCCGCTTGGCGAACGTATTTCTGGCCCGCGTCCGTGTAGATCAGATACATCCAGCCGCTGGCGGGATCGTACGACGGAGACCTCCAATTGTTGGCGCCGCCGCCCGATGGATAAACCACGGTGCCTTCTGGAGTCGCATCCGTGTTCGGGATCACCTTGGGCCGACCGTTCTCGTCGAAGCCGGCGTTCCAGGTTTGACGGGCGAAGGCTGTGCCCGAAAGGAACTTGCCGTCGTTGCGATCCAGCACATAGAACATACCGTTGCGGTCAGCTTGCAGCAATAACTTCCGATTTTGTCCGCGATACATGCGGTCGACCAATACCACGTCTTCGGTCGCGTCCCAATCGTGGCTGTCGTTGGGCGTGAACTGATAATGCCATTTGCGCTGGCCGGTCGCGGGATCGAGCGCCACCACCGAACACGAGAACAAATTATCGCCCTTGCGAACCGTGTGATCACTGTCGGGACCGGGGTTGCCGATGGGCCAATACAACACGTCGAGATCCGGATCGTAGGTGCCGGTAAGCCATCCTGGGGCTCCGCCGCGCTTCCAGCTATCCCCCGACCAGCTATCGTGGCCGAATTCACCCGGCTGCGGAACCGTATTAAAACGCCATATGCGCTTCCCGGTGGCGGGATCGTAGGCATCCACATAGCCAGGGAGGCCAAACTCGCCTCCGGTGATGCCCATAATAATCTTGTCCTTCACCGCCAGGGGCGCAGAAGTGAAGCTGAAGCCCTTCATGGTGTCGTCCACCTGGACTTCCCAGAGGGGCAGTCCGGTGCGCGCATCGAGCGCGACCAGCGCGGCGTCGAGGGTACCGAAGAAAACACGATTGCCGAGCACCGCCACTCCGCGATTGAAGGGATTGATTTCGTATGGGTTGACCTGCTTTTGTTGACGCTGATATCTCCAGATCTGCAGCCCGGTCCGGGCATCCAGCGCGACTACCGTCCCCGGCGAACCGCTGGTGTACATGATCCCGTCGACCACCAAAGGAGTCGCTTCGAGGATCGATTGCCCTGGCAATTGAGCGCTCCACTGCGCCTGCAAGCGTCCGACATTGGAGCTATCGATCTGCTTGAGAGATGAATAATGGCGTCCCTGATAGTCGCCCCAATATGTCAGCCAGTTTTGCGGCTCTGCTGCGGAATTGCGCAGGCGATCGAAAGTCAAGCCGCCGGGAACGTCGACCCGCACGGTCTTCGCGAGGTCACGCCCGTTGAGGGTTTTCAGATAAGCCACGATGTTCTGGATCTCAGGCGCCGAAAGACGCTTCGCAAAATCATCCGGCATCAGCGATTTGAACTCGTAGCGTTCCTCCGTGATGTGGGCTTTGTCTAGCAAATGAAGTTTGCCGGAGACATCCATCATCTGCAGAGAAAAAGTGTCTTCAATGCGCAGAACGCCGCGAAGCTCGCTGCCGTCGGCGGTCTTCACCACAACCGCGCTGGGCGCCCGGCGGCCGCGCTCATTCGGATTCATATCGGTATCCGGATTCACGATTTTCGCGCGTAGCCGCGCCGCAGTGGTTCTTCCTGCCGCCGAAAGATCCGGGCCAACTAATCCGCCTCTTGCGTTCACAGAGTGGCAGGAACCGCACGCTGCTTTGCCGTAGAAAAGCTGCTCGCCGGCCGCAGGGTCACCCGAGACCGTCTCGCTCGCCCCTCCACCGCTCAGGCTGCGAATGTAAGTGACCAACTGCCAGGTCTGATCGTTGGTCAACTTCGAAAACGACGGCATCGCCGATCCGCTAATACCGTTGCGGATATTGCGGAACAGGTCCGCATCGTCGTTGCCGTGTGCGAAATTATTGGTAGCCAGCGCCGGGCCTCGATCGCCGCGCGCCTGGCCGCCATGGCAAGCCTGGCAGGTCTGCCGGTATAGCCTCTCGCCGGCAGCAACCGCCGCGGGGCTACCGGCCAATGGATTGGTCCCATTGGTAGCGGTGTGCTCCTGGGCCACCGCCACGGATCCAGCAAGAACCAAGGCCATGAAAGTTCTGTTGATTTCGATTGTCATTTTTCTGCCACCCACCCGTAGCTCAACGCGCCCTTACATTCTAATGCGATGCCGGGCGGCCTGGGGGATGTTGGATCGTCTAACCGGCTGTCTCGGCGGTATAACGCGCGATGAGACCGGTGCGCACCGCGTGGCGGAAGACGCGCCCAAAGAGCCAACTGACTAGCAGCAGATAAATGATCGCCAGACATGCGCCCACGAATAGGGGTGGCGCGGAAAGTTCGCGGCGCGCGATCACCGCCCGCATCCCTTCAAATACGTAGGAGGCCGGCAATAAGCGCGCGACGAATCTCATCCAAGGCGGCAGCGTAGAGAGCGGATAAAAAACTCCGGCGAAGGGCGAAAGCAGCGCAGGGATTGGCCAGATGAACCACTCCGCCGCCGGGCCAAGGCGGAGCACAATCGCGCTCCCCAGGATGCCGAGCGCAATGCCAAGCAGGAACAGCACCGCGAGAAATGGCACCAGCATCGCGCCATAGGTAAAAAACGACAGGCCGAATACAAAGGTCGCCAGAAGGATCATCACCACCAGGCCCACCGAACTTGTGGCGATGCTCGAAATGACCAGGCCGCTGACATACTCAGGTATTGAGAGCGGGGTGGCGAAGATGTTCAGGAAGTTGCGGGTCCACACATCTTCGAAGAATGCCAGGGTCACGCCATGCATGATACGAACCATGAAGTCCCACAGCAGAACCGCGCCCAGCAGCATCGGCACAAAATTGATCCCTGCGGACGCCACTGAATTCAGGTATTTGCTGATGAAGCCCCACAGGACCATGTCGATGGCTACCCATGCAAACAGCGGCAGGATCCGCGCGGGGCTGCCGCGCAGCAGAAAGAATTGGCGCAATACGATCGCCCAAATGCGGTGCGATGCCATGCTATGTCCGTTCGAGCGCCAGCGGCTCGCGCGCTACCGCGATGAACAGCTCTTCCAGGCTGGCCATTCCGTGCTCACGCGGCAGATTCTTGGGATCGCCCTCCAGCAAAATCCGCCCACGGGAAAGAAACAGAACGCGGTGGCACACTTCCTGGACTTCGTACATATTGTGCGAAGTCCACAATACCCCGCCAGTGCTGTGCGCAGCGAAGTCCACAATCAGCCGGCGAATGTCCACCGATTTCGCAGGATCGAGCGAAGCCGTTGGCTCGTCTAGCAACAGAAGCTGGGGCCGGTTGAGCATGGCCTTGGCGAGGCACACGCGAGTCTGCTCTCCCGACGATAAAACCCCGCACTTCGCGTTGCGGAAACTCTCAAGGTTGTATTCCCGCAGCAGATCCTCGATGCGCGTCGACAGGTCTTTGACGCCATAGAGCAGTCCGAAGATCCGCAGGTTTTGCTGAACCGTCAAGTTGCCAGGCAAGGGAGCATAGACGGCCGCGAAGTTCGTGTACCCGAGCGCGCGCGAGCGCTCCTTCGCCAGATCGACACCTTCGATGCGGATACTCCCGGCAGTGGGTTCGAGCACTCCCAGGATCATATTTATCGTGGTGGTCTTGCCGGCCCCGTTGGGTCCCAGTAACCCAACGATTTCGTTGCTGGCGACTGCAAACGAGACCCCATCCACGGCTACGGTGGTCCCGTAGCTCTTGCGCAAATCCGTGACTGAGAGAACCTGCGACATGAAGGGTGTAAAACCTGGTTTTTCCAGCTTAGCGCGGAGCCGCACGCCTGGTTCCGATTCGGCCATACCGCCGCGGCTTTAGGCCATTAGTTCCAAAGTACTTGGTACTTAAGGTTTCCAGAAAATGTGACCTAAGTGCCTGTCTTAAACCGCGCCCAGCGCGCAAAATGTTTTTAAGTTCAGAACGCTCGAACCAAACATAGCGATCGCCCAGCCGGTCCGGCGCGAGCAAGAAGGAAGTGACATGCACTTACGGGTTGAGCCCAGATTCACGACGGAAACCAACGTCGTTCTTCAGCGATTGCGACGCGACACGCACCAGATCTCGGCGCGCATCCTGGATGTCTCGGGAGTGGGTTTCCGCCTGTTGGTTCAGGAAGCTCTCACCGTGGGTGAGCCTTTGCGTATCCTCACCGGGGATTACAAATTGCTTGCGATGGTGCGCTATTCCGTGCCGGTTCAAAATGGGCACGCGGTGGGTGTGGAACGAATCGACGCCTGGCAGCAGGAAGATAAAGCCGTCCCATCGGAGAAGCAGGCTGCCGCTCCCCAATTAGGGCGGCCGCAGCTACGGGGGCATCTCGGTTTGCTCCGGACCGCGGCTCTCAATGACCTGTTCGCGAAGCAGAGCTTGGGGAAAGGCCGCAAACGACTGGTTCTCGGCGGACTCGCAACCAGCCTCGGCCTTTTAGGACTGGCCATTCTTCTACGGAGCCCCTGGTAGGCTCTAGCGCGCCGCACATCTGGGCACGCGCCCGCCTGCCGTTTTTTGCATCATTGCGCGGCATAGAGAATCGTGGCATCATAACCGGAAACCGGGAGGTGCCATGAATCGACCCCGCTCCGTGCGAGATTCAGACTTGCACAGGCTCGTCGCAGTTGCTTTGTCTCTGAGCGCCGCGGCGACGCTGGGCGCGCAGGCGCCGGGATTGCAGATGAACGTCATGTACGCGTGTCCCGCTCTGCAAGCCGCATTGAAAGTGTATTCTTGCGCTGGTCCCGCGGCCGGTGACCTGTGCGACGTCGAGACCTTCGCCCCCGGGCGGCCAGCCTCGCGCGGGAAATCACCGCGCCAGCAGGTGACCACAGTGCTTGCGGTCTGCCACGTGCAAACCGCCGCGGAAGCTAAGGGGGCGGCAGCCGCTCCCACCGGTCCTCAGGTGGGCGTCGGCGGTTTCAAGGTCGGCGATAACGTCCAGGTGCTCACCGCGGGTGGTTTCATGGACGCCAAGATCCTACAGGTGAGAGGCAACTCCTACTATGTCCACGCGGCTAATGGCGGCGAAGTCTGGAAGTCCTATCCGACGGAACTGCGCCGCATTGGGAAGCTCACCATGGAGGACCACGCCAACGGGCAATACGACCTCAACGACAAAGTTCAGGTAATGATGAACGGGAGTTGGGTTGAGAGTGAGATCCATGGGTCCGACGGGAATGGCCAGTTTGAGGTCGATGTGCCCGGAGGCCGCCGGGCATGGGTCCCACTGCAGAGCATTCGGCCATCGACCGCCCCACCACCGGCGCCGCCCAAGGCGGGAGTTCCCCCCAAGGCCGGATTGACCAGCTGCGCCGGCAAATATGAGGGCCGTTATGCGACCACGGGGGGCGTCGGGTCCTTCCAGATCACCTTCCGTGCGGGCAAGGCAACTATAAACGGGGGACTCGGGGACGACGAAACGTTCGAATGCTGGATGGGCGGCGGGAAAATAACTCTGCATACGCCCGGGGGCGATCCCAAAACCGACGTCCCGATCGATATCAACGACGACGGCACCCTGCAGACGCCGTTCGGCGAAATCAAGCGCAAGGGCAACTAGGGACGGCGCGTAGCGGGCACTGACGCCCAGCCGCGGGGCTGAATCCACCTCGGCGTTGAATCCACGTGCCCGCAGGCGAACTCTGTGGGCGATTACTTGCCCGATTCGGCGCCGATTTCAACCCTAATGCGCTGAAAATTAAAACATAATATTGCCTGAACGTTCTAGCTATGGTACTTTCGGAGGGGACCCTCTGGACCTCCCAGTACTTTCCCCTCGTTTCATATGAATCTGCGGTCTTTATTTAGTCTGTTCTCTTCAGATCTTGCCATCGATTTGGGCACGGCCAACACGCTGGTCTACGCCAAAGGCAAAGGCATTGTGGTGAACGAGCCCTCTATCGTCGCCATCAACAAGACCAATGGCGAGGTGGAAGCCGTAGGCAGGGAAGCCAAGGAGATGCTGGGCCGCACTCCGGGCAATATCGTTGCCATCCGCCCCATGAAGGACGGCGTGATCGCAGACTTCAAAGTCACTGAGCGCATGCTGAATTACTTCATTCAGAAGGCGCATGGACGCAAGATGCTGGTGCATCCGCGCATCATTATTGGAGTCCCCAGCGAGATCACGCAGGTGGAAAAGCGCGCGGTGATCGATTCCGCCTATCACGCAAAGGCGAGCGAAGTCTATCTGGTGGAACAGGCCATGGTGGCGGCCATCGGCGCGGGATTGCCCATCACGGAGCCCTCCGGCAACATGGTGGTCGATATCGGCGGCGGCACCACCGATGTAGCCGTCATCTCACTCTCGGGCATCGTATATTCGCGGTCGGTGCGCGTCGCCGGCAACGAGATGGACGACGCCATCATGCAGTACATGAAGCGCAAGTACAATCTGCTGATCGGCGAAACTACCGCGGAGCGCGTGAAGATCACGGTGGGTTCGGCCTACGAGCTGGACAAGCCGCTCACCATGGAGATCAAAGGGCGCAATTTGATCGAAGGCGTCCCCAAAACCATTACCGTTGACGATACCGAGATCCGGGAAGCGCTTTCCGAGTGCGTCGCTACCATCATGAATGCGATCCGCGTGGCGCTGGAGCGCACGCCGCCGGAGCTTTCTGCCGATATTAGCGATCGTGGCATTGTACTAACGGGGGGCGGAGCGTTGCTTAAGAATCTGGACAAGCGCATTCGGCAGGAGACTGGCTTGCCGGTATCTATAGCCGAGGACCCGCTAGCTTCCGTAGTGCTGGGCACTGGCAAAATGTTGACGGAGTTCAGGCTGCTGCGTCGTATCGCAATTGAGTAGCATGGGGGTAGTCCCCTTATTGGACATGTTGGGCGGCTGGGGCAGCCGCATGTAGTATGGAATTTTTCCTCAATCGATACCGCAACCTCACGGTGTTGCTGGTGGCCATTGTGGCGCAACTGGTGCTGCTGGCTTACCAGGTCAAAAGCAACGGCGAAGTGCGGTTGATTCGCGTGTGGGCCGTCAGTGCCGTTACGCCGCTGGCGCGCGTAATTGAAGCCGGCCGCAGCGGCACAGTGCACTTCATGCGCGATTACTTTGTGCTGTTGAATGTGCGCCAGGAGAATCAGCGCCTCAAGGCGGATCTCGACCGCGCTAAGTTGGACAATCAGTATCTTCAGTCCGAACTTTCGACGGCCGACCGCGCTAAGTCCCTCGCCATCTTCCAGCAACAGTCGCCTTCGAAGACCATCGCCGCGCACGTGATCGGCAACACCACGGGGGTGGGCGCCAAAGTCGTGATTGTCGACCGCGGCACCGGCAGCGGCGTGCAGAAAGGCATGGCCGTGATCACGCCGGATGGCATCGTGGGCAAAGTAACCTCCGCCTACCCCACCGCCTCTTTCGTGCTGCTGATCACCGATCCTTCCTTCGCCGCCGGCGTCATTTCGCAGAAGAATCATGTGCATGGAACCTTGAAAGGCCAGGGGTACAGCACCGTGATTGTGGATTACGTCCAGAACGAGCAGAAGGTGGAGCCGGGCGAACAGTTCTTCACCTCCGGGGACGACCGTATTTTCCCCAAGGGGCTGCCGGTGGGCGAAGCCACCGTGGTTCGCGAAGGCAAATCATACAAGGAAATCTTCTTGACCCCCAGCGGCTTGCAGAACGGTCTGGAGGAAGTGCTGATTGTGACCGAAGGAGTGCATATGGCGATCCCGGAGGCGCAGGCACAGCCGACTCCGCAACCGGTCCATCTGCAGGAGCCGCCACCGGCCGAGTCTTTGGATTCTTCAACGACGGATGCCGCGCCCGATCAAGCACCTGCGCAGACGGCGCCCGCTCAGCCTCCCATCCACAACGGTCCGTTGACCACCGACGCGGATCGGTTGGTAGATCAATACCGTAAGATCGGACAGGCCGAAAAGCACGTGTACGGGCAAAGCGCAGGCGGAGCTCCGAACTTCAACATCAATTTGAACCAGCGTCCGGCTGACGCAGCTCCCGCGCCGTTAGGGGTCCAGCCTTCGCCTGCGGCTCAGAGTCCAGCTTCGCCTTCGGTCAAGATCCCGGCACTTCCGCCGCCCACGCAGAGTCCGGCGCCACGTGCGGCGCAAAGTTCGGCGCCGCAGGCGCAGGCCGTCCAAAGTCGAGGAACGCCGGCGACCCAGCGTCTAGTTTCGCCTGCCCTCCAGAGCCCGGCTCCGCCTGTGGCCCAGCGTTCGGCTCCACCCGCCGTCCAGAGTCCGCCGTCGCCGTCGGTGCAGAGTCCGGCTTCGCCGGCGGCCCAGCGTTCGGCATTCCCGCCCGCCACGCCCGCAGCCAAAAATCCCGTGTCGAAGAGCCCATGAGCGACCTCGGAGCCAATTTTCGGACTGAGTTCAGCGAATCCCCGCTGCTGAAGAAAGGCGATTCGAAATATCACATAGCGGCCATCATCGGCATCCCTTTGGCTGCGATTCTGTTTCAGGTTTACGTCCCGCGCTTCTTCGAACGGCTCTCCTACCTGGAACTGCCGCTGCTGGTGACGGTGTATTTCTCTCTGATGCGCCGGTCGCCGGTGGTGGGAGTCCTGTTCGGCGCAGGCATCGGCCTGGCGCAGGATTCCCTGTCGCACAACCCGCTGGGAATGTTCGGGATCGTCAAGACCTTAGTCGGCTATTTCGCGGCGTCCATGAGCCAGCGCTTTGACGTCCAGAATGCCGGCGTACGGCTGGTCCTGGGTTTCTTCTTTTGCTTCTTCCACCAGTTTTTTTATTGGGTGCTGGGCCGGGCGCTGCTGGGCGAAGCGCTGGATCTGGATCTCCAAACAACGCTGCTGGTAGCGGTGCTCAACGCGCTGGTTGCCGTGCCCCTCTTTCACATCTTGGATAGACTGAAGGTTACGGATTAAGATGCCACTGGAGCGCGAGCCCGACTTTAAGCCCGACGCCGCCAAGCGCATCTCGCATGACGATACTCGCTTCGCGCTGGGGCGCATCGCCGGTTTCCAGTATTTCATCGTCGCCATCTTTTTATTCCTGATCTCCGGCTTTTGGGTGCTGCAGATTCGCGACGGCCAAAGCAATAGCGAGCTGGCCGAGCACAACCGTGTCAAGACGGTCCCGGTGATCGCGCCGCGCGGCAAGCTGCTCGACCGCGACGGGCGCGTGATCGTGGATAATCAGGCCGCCTTCACACTGCTGCTCACCCGCGAGAACCTGAACCCGGACCACATCGACGGAATCGCGGCCGGCCTGCATCTGGACCCCGCCGATGTCCGCGCGCGCGTCAAGCGCTTTGCCTCGCGGCCGAAGTACGTGCCGGTCATGATAAAGCAGGAACTGACGCCAGCGGAAATTTCGTTCGTCGAGTCGCATCGCGACGCCGATACTTATCCGGAGATGGAACTGGTCACGAACCAACGGCGCCTGTATCCGCGCGATGGCTTCGCCGCCCACGCGGTCGGCTACGTCGGTGAAGTCTCCGAGCAGGAACTGGACACTCCCGAGTTTGCGAAATATTCGCAGGGCGAAATCGTCGGCAAAGCCGGGCTGGAGCGCCAGTATAACGATATGCTCATGGGCGTCGACGGTCAGCGCCGAGTGGTGGTGGACAGTTCCGGCCGTGAGCGCGAGGTGCTCGAGAGCACGGAGGCCACGCCCGGACACAGCCTGCAGTTGACTCTCGATCTGGATCTGCAAGCGGTAGCGGAACTGGGGCTGGAGGGCCAGCGCGGTGCGGTCGTTGCGCTGGATCCGCGCAGCGGGGAAGTGCTAGCGATGGTCAGCCGTCCCGCCTACGACCCGAACGCCTTCGCGGCCCACATCACGACCGAGTACTGGAAGCAATTAACGTCGGGCAACGAGAACCCCATGCTGAATCGGGCAATTCAAGCCCAGTTCGCGCCCGGATCGACCTTCAAGCCGATCATGGCTCTGGCTGGTCTGGAAACTGGCACCATCGACGACCATGACACGTTCCGTTGTCCCGGCGGAGCCACCTTTTTCGGGCGCTTTTTCAAGTGCTGGCAGAAAAGAGGGCACGGCACCGTCAACGTGCACCTGGGAATCGTGCAATCCTGCGACGTTTTCTTTTACAACCTGGGCAATAAGCTGGGCATCGACCAGATTGCCGCCTACGCGGAGATGGCGGGCATCGGCAAGCGGACCGGCATCGATCTGCCGGGCGAGGCCGAGGGCCTGATGCCTTCGAGCAAATGGAAACTGCGGACGCAGCGCCAGAAGTGGTACGCGGGCGAGACTATTTCCGTCGCCATCGGCCAAGGCGCGGTAACGGTGACTCCGCTGCAACTGGCGGCGGCCATTGGCGGCATCGCGGGCGGCGGAAATTGGTTCAAGCCGCATATGGTGAAAGAGGCGGCTGCGCTCCAACCACGGCACGCCGATCTGCGCCCGGAGAGCGTCGCCAGCGTGGTCTCAGGCATGTACGGCGTGGTCAACGAGGGGGGCACGGGAGCAGCGTCGCGCATCCAAGGCGTGGAATTTTCGGGCAAGACCGGGAGCGCCCAACGAATCTCGAACGATCTGCGAAAATCCGGCGCGCTGGATGCGGACGAACAGAAGGACAACGGCTGGTTCGTGGGATTCGCGCCGCGCGAGAACCCCGAGATCGTGGTTGCGGTGCTGCTCGAAGGCGGCGAGCATGGCGCGCTGGCCGGGCCCATCGCCCGCGATGTGGTCAAATCCTACTTCGACAAAAAGATTCGCATCTCGCAAACTTCGCCGCAAGCGAAGCCATTGGCGCTGCTACGATCACCTCGGCCTTAGTGCGGGAACTCAATAAGTGACCACTGAACGTCGTTTCCATGCACAATTTTCTGCATTCGAGGTAAGTTTGGCCTAAGGTCTGCCTGCGGGTTCTTCGTATCTCCTTGAATCGACTCGGACTGCGCCCCATTGGTGACACACCTGCACATGAAGGGGTATGTTACGCATCACAAAACTCGCAGTTATGGTCTTTACGGGCACGTGCCTGGCTTGGGCTCAAGAGCCAAATCCAGTGCAAAAGCCCGGGTCGGCCGTTGTGCCGGAACCCGGCATGCCCACTGCTATCTTCCGCATCCAAGTGGTTTCGCGCTCAACGGCAGCGGTGAACTACCTGCATCGCGGAGGCTCCACGAAAATTGACTTCGACGGCACGCCGCTGATGGCTGACGGGAAGGGCGGGGCTACGGTTGAGAGTGAGCGCGGCGTAATTCGCGTGTCCGCAAACTTCGAGAATTTCGTGCAGCCGAGCACGTTCGGTCCGGAATACCTGACCTACGTCTTATGGGCGATCTCGCCGGACGGACGGCCGGTAAATCTGGGCGAACTCACTCTGGACCGCTATGGCAAGGGTTCTAGCAGCGCCATCAAGACGACCAGTGAGATCCAGACCTTCGGCATGATTGTGACCGCGGAACCGTATTACGCGGTAACGCAGCCGAGTGATGTGGTGGTGATGGAGAACGTGGTCCGCAAGGATACTCGCGGGGTGATCGAAACTATCGATGCGAAATATGAGCTTTTGCCGCGCGGGTTATATACCAGCGAAGGAAAAGCCAAAGGATTCCTGCCCATACGCGTAGACAAAAAGAATCCGTTCGAGCTCTATGAAGCGGAGAACGCGGTCATGTTGGCGAAGGTCGCCGGAGCAGATAAGTACGCCGCTGATAGCTATCAGAAGGCGCTCGACGCGCTAGACTGGGCGCATCGGAACCAGCTTCAGAAGCCGGGCCAAAAGCCGGTGATCACCATGGCTCGCGAGGCTGCGCTTCGCGCCGAGGATTCGCGCGTGATCGCGATCCGCGCGCAGAGGGAAGAAGCTTTAGCGCAGGAGCGGGCAGCGTCATTGGCTCGCGAAACCGCCTCCAACGTCAAGGCCGACGACGAAGCGCGGGAGCGTGCCGAGGCCGATCGCCGGCGTGCTGCCGCGGATGCACAGCGAATACAGGCGGAAGCTCAACGCGCCGCTGCTGAAACCGATCGTGCAGCCGCTGAGAGGGCCCGAGCCGAAGCAATGGCTGCGACAGCCCAAGCCAATGCCGACCGGCAGCGGGCGGAAACTGCCAAACTGGAAGCCGACCGCGCACGCCAGGAAGCCCTAAATCAGCAACAGAAGCTTGAAGCAGAAGCAGGTCAGGCGCGGGACGCGGCCGCGAAGGCTCAGCAGGAGCAGGCGGAGCTACGGCAAAAGTTGATGATTCAGTTCAATCAAGTCCTGCAGACGCGCGAGACGGCGCGGGGCCTGATCGTGAACATGAGCGATGTGCTGTTCGACACCGCGAAGTATACGCTAAAGCCGGGCGCCCGCGAGAAGCTGGCGAAGATTTCCGGCATCATTCTGGCTCACCCCGGCCTGACCATTACCGTCGAAGGCCACACCGATAGCGTGGGCGGTGACGACTACAACATGAAGCTGTCGGAAGATCGCGCCAATTCCGTGAGGGCTTACCTGGTCTCGCAAGGACTGGATCCAGGGATCGTGACGGCGCAAGGCTTCGGTAAGGCGAAGCCGGTAGCCGACAACAGCACTGCCGCAGGGCGTCAGCAGAATCGACGCGTGGAAATGGTAGTGGCGGGCGATGTACTCGGGACCAGCGCCAGCGTTGTCGCTCCCCAGTAGTTTGCTCCAGTAGTTTTGGAATGTACGCGGCGGACCGCATTGGTTCGCCGCGTATTTGCGTCTTAGGCCAAGTCGAACTTCTCGTGGTGCAGTTGCGGGTCGCTCTTGACCAGGACCGGGCGCCGCAGCACCTCTTCCAGTTCCTCCAGGAATTTGTTCTGGTGGGACTTGAGAACCTTGGCGACATCCGGATGAACCCGCAGCATGACCTCTTTGCCTTCAATGCTGCGGGACAGCTTGCGGGCTTCCGTCAGAATCTCGCTTACGACGGTCTGCGGGCTCTTTACGTAGCCCGCGCCTTCGCAATGCGGGCAGGGCGCGCACAGAGTCCGTTCGAGCGACTGCTTCACGCGCTTCCGTGTGATCGCGACAAGTCCGAAATCGTTGAACTGGAGAATTTTGTAGGGCGCGCGGTCGACGCGCATGGCTTCTTCGAGCGTCTGCATCACCTTCTGGCGGTTCTTGCGCTCGTCCATATCGATGAAGTCGATTACGATGATGCCGCCCAGATCGCGCAGGCGAATCTGACGCACGATCTCTTTAATCGCTTCGGTGTTGGTCTTGACGATGGTGTCTTCGAGACGATTGGTCTTTCCGACATACTTGCCGGTGTTGACGTCAATGGCCACCAGCGCCTCGGTCTGATTGATGACGATGAAGCCGCCGGACTTTAACCATACCTTTGGCCGCAGAGCTTTTTCGAGCTCATTGGTCACGCTGAACGCATCGAAGATCGGAGCATCGCGCGTGTACAGCTTTACCTTCGGCACCAGCACCGGCTGAAAGCGCTCGACGAAGCGCAGCACGCTTTCGTAGGTCTCTTCGTTGTCGATCCAGATGGCCTTAAAGCTATCGGCCAACTGGTCGCGCAGAATACGCTGCACGATGTCCAGATCGTGATGCAGCATCGCTGGCGCGGGCTTCTTTTCGGCCTTGGCGCGAATATCCGTCCACAAGTTGTAGAGGAACAGCATGTCGCCTGCGATCTCGTCTTCGGTGCGTCCCTCGGCGGCGGTGCGGGTAATGAATCCGCCCACCGGGCCCGGCCGCTTGCCTTGCAGAACGCGCTTCAAACGCAGGCGCTCTTCGTCGCTCGCGATCTTGCGCGAAACGCCCATATGCTCGAGCGTGGGCATGTAAACTACGTAGCGCCCTGGCAGCGCGATGTGCGATGTAATGCGCGCGCCTTTGGGGCCGAGGGGCTCCTTGGCGATCTGGACGATGATTTCCTGGCCTTCCTTCAGCAGGTCGCTGATGGAGGGCTGGCCTTGATTGGGGCGCGAGACGGTGCGTTCCTGGCGTTCCTGCCGCGGTTGCTCTTCGCGAACTGCCGGGGCCCCATTGGATTCACCACGCGCCATTTCTGGGCGAGGCTGCTCCGGGGTTCCAGACTCGGGCCGTGTGCGGTCGCTTTGGTCGGGTGAGCTTTGTGGTCCTTGCGAGCCTTGTCCGCGCCCGCGCCGGCGGCGGCGCGAAACCCGATGAGGGAAACGGCCCCCGCGCTCGCGAACCGAAGCGCTACCGGACTCGGCGGTCGCATCGCCCGGTGCCGCTGCGTCTCCGGACGGTGCGATCTCAATGCCTTCGACATCGCCCAGGATCATCGCCTGTATGTCGCTGTCTTCGTCATCGTCGAGCAATGGCGCGACCGCGGGCTGATCTTCGGAATCGCCCGCGAGATGCTCTGAAACTTCGGCCGACTCCAGCGTCTCAGGCAGGAATTCGGCCACCTCGGCTTCGTCCACTTCCGTCTCTGCCACCAGCAGGACGGGTTCTGCGGGCACTTCCCCAAATTCCGACTCGACCGTGCGCTTATGGAGCGGCGCATCCGGCACTGCATTCTCCGGTGGATAGTGGATGGGCTCGTCGAATTCGTTTTCTACCACCTCGACTTCTTCCAGGGCGCTGGCTTCTAGTGCGGGGGGAGCCCCGACGGATTCTGCGGCGGGCGGCGCTGGTTCCAACGCGTGTTCCGATGGCGCAACATGGCGATACTTCGCCAGCGATTCACCGGGTAAAACAATCGGGGCGACCGGCACCGGCGCCCAAGCGGGTGATACCGGAGTCTCGACCGCGGCCTCAGCCTCTCCTTCGGTCTGTTGCGCGGCGGTTTGCGATTCCGCCATTGGGGCCTCAGTCGGCCCCGCCGGACGCGCGCTGTCGCTGGCGTACTTCGAATCCGGGAAACCGTGCCCACCACGGCGGCGTCGGCGGGACCTGCGGCCTCTGCGCTCCCGCTCCTCACGCTCGCCTGCCGGCCCCGGTGCGCTTCCGTTCGCGGCGGGTGCTGCAGGTGGTGCTGTTACGACAGCGCCATCGGTGGAAGTCGCGGGGCCCTCTTCGGGAACCACGGCCTGTTCGGTTGGAGTCTGCGCCGACGGCC
>Ga0163163_10001556_pt1 | contig 19351 bp, 18 predicted proteins | sample S65metaG_FD_119766 | JGI IMG/M metagenome (GOLD analysis project Ga0163163, IMG submission 119766) | Switchgrass rhizosphere microbial communities from Kellogg Biological Station, Michigan, USA - S6-5 metaG | ecosystem: Host-associated > Plants > Roots > Rhizosphere > Soil | place: USA... | reverse complement strand
TTTGAAGCATCACCGAAACCATCTCCGTCTGTATCCCGATAGAAAGTGATTTTTACATCTTCATCAGTAGCACCATTACAATTATTATCCTTTCCATCGCAAATTTCGGGTGCACCCGGGTATGCAGACGTATCATCATCATTACAATCAGTGTTGTTGCTCACATAATTCGACGGCGCGAAACAAGCCTGGGTAGAATTTGACGCGTCACCGAAACCATCTCCGTCTGCATCCCGATAGAAAGTGATTTTTACATCTTCATCCACAGCCCCATTGCAATCATTATCTTTTCCATCACAAATTTCAGGTGCACCCGCGTATGCAGCCGGATCATCATCATTACAATCAGTGTTGTTGCTCACATAATTCGACGGCGCGAAACAAGCCTGGGTAGAATTTGACGCGTCACCGAATCCGTCACCATCAGTATCCCGATACCATGTCAATATTGGCCTTATCGAAACTACTGAATACTGTGAGATAGCTGTGCCGCAGCCGCCTGTCACTATGCAATAATAATAGAATGTTCCAGCAGTATTTGTTGGCGGATTGAATGAATTGCTGTTAGATGCAAGAGGATTGCCATTAAAACCAGTATTATCATCGTCAACATACCATTGGTAGGATAAATCGTCACCGTCTGCTTTAACCGTCAGATCTCTCGATGTTTCGTTTTGACAAATATCCTGCGACGCTAACGGCTGATCGGCGAAGCGCGGTGATGTGCACGCTATTTCAGCTATGGCAAAATCACTGAATCCATTCAGGCCTGTCGCCTTTATATGGGTTGCATCCACATTAATTGTGGTGGGATATGTCCAAGTGCCGCTATTGTACTTGCCGACCTTAAGTTTATTTGTATTAGCGTCCGGGTCCATATCGCCCGCCACAAATTCAAACATCGCTTCGTAATTGCCGGCATCAATTCCGCTATTGACTATGGTCCAGTAACGGTTAACTGATCTACTTGCGTTCAAAATGGAAGTTCCAATATTTGAATTATCCCCGTTATCAGTTCTTATTGTAAGAGAGCCACCAGTAGTAATTGTTGAAAAATCAATAATTACCGGTGAATAGTTTAACGTGCCGACTTCAAAGAGTTTAGTGATACTTGTGCCGGAAGGAATATCCTTCTTGAGATTGCCAACAATATGACCAATTGTACTTCTTGCAACAGTTCCTTTTACATAAACTGTTTTTGAATTTGCATTGGCATCAATATTCCGACTTAACAAAGTAAGTATATTGTTGACCGTAATATCATTCCCAAGAGTTTTATCTGCAGTGCCGGCGATGCTAAGGTGATTAAATACAGTGGAAGCGCTTCCCCCTATGGTTTGCGAACTACCGGTAAATGTGATTGTTTCATTTCCTGCAGTGTAAGAACCATTATTTAACCAATTGCCGGCAATACTAAAATTTTTACCACTCGGATTGGAAAGGACACCGGTAATGGTGATATTATTAAAATTAAATGTTCCAGGGCCTGATCCTAAGGCGGCAGTTGCGCCTGAAAAAATTGTTGTAGCATTGGCTCCATTGAACATGCCGGATCCGCCTGAGATATTAAATGTACCAAGGACTGAAAAATCGTGCGTGCCTGCATTTAATGAGATTGCCCCAGAAACGGTTACGTTGCCAAAAGTTGACTTACCTGTTCCTGACAATGTTTGCGAGATAGTTTGAAATGTGATCGTGCGGCTATTGGTTTGAATGAATGTTCCATTGTTTTTATATGAGTTGTTGACGTTGATGTTCGTTCCTGCAGTTTGTGTAAGAACTGCTCCGCTACTTATTTCCAGATTATAAAAATCCTTGGTGCTACCTCCCTGAAGGCTTGCTGAGCTCCCGGTGAAGATTATCGTTGAGGTTCCTCCACTCATTGAGCCTGCGCTGACGCTCAGATTATTTCCAATTGTAGTTGTACTGGTTCCAAATGAGAGGGTTGAGTTGGAATTGGGTTTAGAAATATTAAAAAAGCTTGTATTCCCTATAACAGTTTGAGTGATGGCAGTATTTGCTGCAAACGATACGGTGCTGTTGTTTGCAACAAATGTTCCATTATTTGTCCAATCACCGAAAACCGATAGAGTGTTATTTCCATTTATTGTTAATGTTCCGCCTATAGAAATAGTAATAGCGCGACAAACAGCACCCCCCGCATTTATGATAGGTTGAATGGGCGTTCCTGTTGGAATGATCACATCGGTCGTTGAAGTGGGAACTGCTCCACTGCACCAATTCGATGGCGTGAGCCAATCACTGGTGATTCCAAGCCAGATGTTACCCGGGCTGCAAGGTTGAGCCGTTGCACAATACATGCAGGCCATCACAGAAATTACAACAAATAAATTTTTTTTCATAGTCATTTTTGGGAGACATGGAAGTTCTAATGATTGAGTAACCGATCATTCAAATAATTAAAGTGAAATGCCGAGAGAGAGTTTTCGAAGAGTGTAAATTCCGACAGTAAAAAAGTATAGCCAGGGATCAGAAAAGCTGAACGATTTTAATAAGTGAGCAATTGCAGTATAAAATTCTTCCTATTTCAATTTTATGCAATAGCTATCTCCAGCTAATTTTCGGGTATTTTTCTTCTTTGTGAATGATTATTAGACGCCGCGTAACTCGATTGCACCACTAGGTATAACGTTGCTCAGATTGGTTTCTTTAGTAGGGAAGACTGCTAGGAAATTTCATTGAACTCATTGTTGATCAACAAAAGTGCTGAAGAAAAAAGGGCAGTAAAATGGCAGTCGAATAATTTTTTCATTGCAAAGCAAGTCGCTTGTGGTGAATTCACCTCAGACAAATAAAAAATCCTCTCAACGTTGAGAGGATTTCAAACAAAGATTTATCTTAATAAATATTAATAATCCCTGTTGTATCCACCGCCGCCACCACGGTTATAGCCGCCGCCACCACCTTTGTTGTAGCCGCCGCCACCCCCTTTGTTGTAGCCGCCACCGCCACCACCGAAATTGCGTTTTTTGTAGCCGCCACCACCGCCGCCACCTTCTTGTTTAGGACGGCTTTCATTGACAACTAAACTGCGACCTTCAACTTCAGTGCCGTTAAGCTGTGCAATTGCTGCCTGGGCTTCTTCATCGTTAGCCATTTCAACGAATCCGAATCCTTTGCTGCGTTGAGTGAATTTGTCAGTAACAATTTTGGCAGATGATACTTCACCAAATGGTGCAAACAAGTTAGCCAGGTCTTGATCCTTAAGACCCCAACTAAGGTTTCCTACGTAAATGTTCATTTTGTGAGATAATTTTAAAAAAAAAATAAGTGCCAACAGTGAAACAATGAACTGAACATTCACGGAAAAAGGAAACGTTCAAGTACTTTGTACGACTGAAAAGAACACCAAGACAATACGAAAATAAGGATAATTAAGTAACATAATAAAAAAACACCGGCTTTTTGTGGCCGGTTTCGGGCTTAACGGCCTATTACTTCGCAAAAATCGGCCATTTGACGGCTTTTCCCCTTTAAATGCGGCCTTCGAGCTAACAAAAAACCGTCTCAGGGTCTTGAAACGGTTTTCAAAGCTTTTGTTTATCCTCATTCAGCGATCACTTCAAATTCAACATCCGTGGCCTTTCCATTTCCAAAATCAATATGCGCCTTATAATTTCCCAATTCCTTGACCTCTTCAGACAGAGTAATTTTTTTGCGGTCTATTTCATAGCCCTTTTGGTCGCGGATCGCACGGCTTATCTGCAGGTTAGTTACACTCCCAAAGATCTTTCCGCTGGTTCCTGTCTTAGCGCCTATTTTTATCGGTGATTCATTGAGTTTTGCGACCACATTATTGATTTCAGCGAGCATAGCATCCTCTTTCTTCTTCTGCTGTTTCATTTTTTCTTCCAATTGTTTCAGATTACCGGCGCTTGCTTCAATGGCCAGCTTACGTGGAAGAAGAAAATTGCGGGCATACCCATTGCGAACTTTTACAACTTCATTGGTACCACCTAAATTATCCACATCTTGAATTAATATTACTTCCATGATTTTTGTTTTACCACCCCAGTCTATACAACTGTCCCCTGCTCTATGCAGGGTTAGGGTGAGGTTACTTTAAAAGATCAGTTACATATGGCAACAGTGCCATTTGACGGGCTTTTTTCACCGCATCAGACACCTTCCGCTGGTATTTAAGACTGTTCCCGGTAAGACGGCGCGGTAACAATTTGCCTTGCTCGTTCAAGAATTTTTTCAGGAACTCTACATCTTTGTAGTCAATGTAGCGAATATGGTATTTTTTAAAACGACAGTATTTTTTAACCCGCTTGTCGCTCTTGATGGCCGTGAGGTATTTTATTTCATTTGCTTTTGCCATAGTTACGCCTCCACTACTTTTTCAGTTCCTGTAGGTACACCACTTCTTTTTTTCTGGTTATACTCGACGGCGTATTTATCGAGTCTGGTTCCAAGATGACGAAGAACATTCTCGTCACGCAAAAGCTGGGTTTTCAACTTTTCATTAAATTCTGATGGCGCAGTATATTCAAGAACCCAATATAAACCGGTAGTTTTTTTCCGGATGGGATACGCCAGTGATTTTAGTCCCCAGGCATTTTCTGCTACTACTGAACCTCCGCCATTTTTGACAAGGGTAGCATATTTTTTTTGTTCTGCTTTGAACTCCTCCTCGCTCAGAACAGGGGTAAAAATCACCATTAATTCATAATTGTTCATTAAATGGTTTTTAATTTAATAAATCGGGTTTTAACCAATGGATCCCGGCGGTAAAGCCGGGAAATCTGCCGAAACAGATTTGGGGTCGCAAAGATAGGGGATTGAAGCCAGATGTCAGAGGTTCAAAGGATAATTTTCAATTTAGGGCCGAAAGGTAAGTGGGCGATTTTTTACGGGAAGGAAGACACTATTGATGAGCTAGTTTTTTTAACTAATTAAAAGAGCTACCTTAGGCCGGTTTGAATCGAGCCACTAAAATAAAGCAATGAGACATCTTCCCGATCTAATTACTGATCCCATTTACGAAAAGCCACTGCATTGGACGATATATCAGAAATTCTGGCTAAAACGCATTCATGACAAACGTGATCTGCCATTTGTCCGGCTTTTGACCATTGTGCATTTGTCGATCTTGCCTGTCGCTATCCTCTTGTTTACGCCGATTTTTGGGAACTGGTGGTGGCCTGTCGCGATTGTTTATTTTTATTTTTCACAATTCTATTTTAAAGGCTCCTTTGGCCTGATGCTACATTGTCTTTGCCACAGAAAATTCTTTAAGAAAGATAAGGTGATGACCAGGTATTTATTTTGGTGCATTTGCCCCCTTTTCGGTCATTTAGGAGATTCTTATCACGTTCATCACATGGGAATGCATCATGTTGAAAATAATATGCCTCAAGACGCAAGTTGTACAATGGGCTATAACCGAGATAGTTTTTCCGATTTTATATCTTATTGGTTGAGGTTTATGTTTCTTGGCTTTCATGACACTTTTCTCTACTTCTTCAGGCGTAAAAGAAAAAAAATGTACCGAAAGGTCACAGTTAGTGAAGTCGGATTTATGGTGATCGTGACAGGTCTTTGTTTCCTGAATTTGAAAGCAACATTGATGGTATTAGTCATTCCATTCATCTTCGCCCGTTTTGTTATGATGCTGGGGAACTGGACCCAACATGCATTTGTTGACCCTAATGAACCTGACAACGATTTTGCAAGCAACATTGTTTGCTTAAACACTTCCTACAATCATAAATGCTGGAATGATGGGTATCATGCTATCCATCATATAAGGCCCGGCGCACATTACACAGAACTGCCGGTAATATTCAAACAGATGCTACCTAGTTTTAAAGAGCACAGAACTTTTATATTTGAGAAGATCCACTATCTGCACATTTTCACCTATCTTATGTTTAAGCAATATGATAAATTGGCCAACTACATGGTCAATGTGGAGAGTTTTTCGGATAAGAACGACGCCATCGCTCTATTAAAAAGCAGAACAAAAAAGTTTGACCTGAAAGCATTTGCTGAAAAAAAATAGTTTCGACAGAAACTAATCTCTTACCGCAATTAAGCCTTCCAAATGCATCATTTGCTCTTGATAAACGATGGCATAACCCGTATCTAATAGCAATTGTTGGTATTGCGGACTCGCATAGAGAAAATAAATGCTTCGGGGAAATTCGTGGCAGGACTGATCTAGTTTTTCTAAGAATCGTTTCAAGACGATTTCCGTGAAAGGATTGAACATAAAAAAGACACAATCCTGGCTCCCGATATCGTAATCTTCAACATTTTCATTTATCACCCTCCATTTAATCCCCGGAAAATATTTTTCTTTTCCTTTCATATTCGCAATGGCCTGCTCGCACAGCTCTTTTGCAAAATCAATTCCTGTGACATCGGTAAATCCAAAGTGGGGCGCTACCATCAGCACTCTTCCTTTACCGGAACCGAGATCAATGACAGACGTAAGCCCCGAAATTTTTTGAAAAGCGCCTAATAATTTTTCCAGCATGTAAAAACTTACAGCTTCATAGCGGGAAGCTTTTTTTCTATCGCCATTCGTAATGGTCAGGTCTTTTAATTCTACCGGAATAAAAGTATTGGAGCCATATTTCAATGAGCCCCGGATATTGTCATAAATCATAAAGAAAGCCATCCATATACTCCAGTTTGTGGCAACATACCAAAAATGCGATATGTATTTCCAGACCAGTTTCATGCTGAGTCGGAAGATTCGCTCGGTCGAAGATCGATCATCCTTAATTGGAGTGTTTTTTGACCGTTCCAGTCGTTTTCATCGATCTTGAAAGCAATGTCCACTGGCTTTTTCATTTGTAACAAGGGGAGTTTTTCAGCCATTCCAAATCCGATGCCGGTAAAAGTTAAATTATCCTGGTGTAGAACAAGGCGAAGATGATGTTCTTTCAAGATCCTGGAATGGCCGGTATCTAAAACGTTCCTTACAAGGAAATGTGGTCTGAGATTTTCAGGGCCGAAGGGCTCCATTTGCGAAATAATATTATAAAACGACCAGGTGATGTCTTTGAATTTAATTTCAGAGTCAACGACGATTTCCGGCAGCAGTAATTCAGGTGGTATGGTTGTAGAAACAACTTCCTCAAATTTGTTCCTGAATGCGTCTATCTTGTTCAATTCAATAGTCATTCCCGCTGCCGCAAAATGTCCTCCATAGCCGATCAAATGTTCCTTACACGCATGGATAGCCTCATATAAATTAAATCCCGGAACGCTTCTGGCGCTGCCGGCCGCGTACTCACCGGATTGAGTCAAAACAACTGTAGGTCTATAAAAATGTTCGATCAACCTCGAAGCTACAATGCCCACAACGCCCTTGTGCCAGTGAGGGCGAAATACGACGGTCGATTTACTATTTACCAGCAGCTCGTCGCCTTTTATTAGGGCTAAAGCTTCATCAGTAATACTGCTGTCTGCCTCCTTACGATTAGTATTATCGCTGTGAAGCATTTCAGCATATTGCAGAGCTTCTTCATAATTTTCCGAAACAAACATCAATACGGCCTTTCTCGCATCATCCATTCTTCCAGCGGCATTTACCCTCGGCGCAATCATAAATACAAGATTATTGATATGAAGCTTTTTTGTCACCCCGCTTAAATGTGAAAGGGCTTTTATTCCATTATTTGGATTCTCATTCGCCTTTTTCAATCCATAGTAGGCAAGCACACGGTTTTCACCTGTCATGGAAACTATATCGGCTGCGATGGCCGTAGCGACAAGATCAATGTACTCAAAAGGCGTGTCCTTCGGCAAACTCAGCTTTTCGGAAATAGCTGTAATTAATTTAAATCCGACCCCACATCCGCATAATTCCTTGTAGGGGTAATTGCAATCTTTTTGTTTGGCATTTAGAATAGCTACCGCGGGCGGAAGTTCTGAGTCAGGCAAATGGTGGTCACAAACAACAAAGTCAATACCGAGGTCTTTTGCATAGGTGATCAACTCGACCGATTTAATACCACAATCCAGGGAGATAATGAGAGTAAAGCCATGGTCCTTTGCAAAATCGACCCCTGCCTTGCTCACCCCATAACCTTCCCGATAACGATGCGGAATGTAAAAATCAAGATCGGGGTGAAGGTTGCGAAGAAATTGGTACATACAAGCGACCGATGTAGTGCCATCCACATCGTAATCACCATAAATAAGAATTTTTTCGTGTTTTTCGATAGCGGAAACAATTCGGCTGACGGCTTTATCCATGTCTTTCATCAGCCAGGGGTCATGCAGATCGGTTAATTGCGGGCGATAAAAAGTTTTTGCCTCGTCAAAGGTTTCGATGTTCCGCTGTACGAGTATTTTGCAAATTGCGGGATGAATTTTGAGTGACTGCTGTAACGAATTCACTTTTTCCTGATCCGCCTTTAATATAGTCCATCTTTTTTGCATGAATGCTTATCATTGCATTTGAGTCAATTTAATATTTTCTTTCTGTAACAAAATTCACGAGATCTTCGAGTCCTCTCCTGTACGGATTGTCGGGGAATTGATGCAGGACATCAATAGACCTTTGTTTGAATTCGTTCATTTTTTTCATTGCATAGTTTATCCCGCCACATTCAATTACTTTTTCAATTACATATTTTATTTTGTCCTTGTCGCTATTTTCATTTTTGATAGTGAATATTATTTTTCTTTTTGTCGTTTTGTCAGTGTTGTTTAACGTATAAATAAGAGGAAGCGTCAGTTTTTTTTCTTTGATGTCATTGCCAGTAGGTTTACCGACGTTGTTGCTCGCGTAGTCAAAGAGATCGTCTTTAATTTGGAAAGCCATGCCTGCATTTTCACCAAACGTTCTCATTTTTTCAGTGAAGTCATCATTATTAGTTGTTGACCAGGCACCCGCGGCACAAGCTGAGGCTACTAATGAGGCTGTTTTGTTTCGGATAATATCATAATAGATGTCCTCATCGAGATTTAAGTTTCGGGCTTTTTCGAGTTGCAGCAACTCACCTTCACTCATTTTTCGCACAGCATCGGATAGAATATGAAGTACGCGGTAATCGAAGTGATCAAGCGAAAGCAATAAGCCTTTGGCAAACAAATAATCACCGATGAGGACAGTTGCTTTTGCTTTCCATAAAGCATATACGGAAAAGAAACCCCGCCTTTCCATTGAGTCATCGACGACATCGTCGTGCATAAGAGTGGCTGTATGAAGAACTTCTACTAACGAGGCAGCCCTATATGTGGATTCATTGACTTCTCCACAGAGTTTTGCAGATAAGAAGACAAACATGGGCCTCAATTGCTTGCCCTTACGCTTTACGATGTAACGCATAATCCGATCAAGCATAGGTGCCTGGCTGCTTACAGCGTTTTTGAATTTTACCTCAAAGGTTTTTAATTCATTTTCTATCAGGTCAACAGGCAGTATCATTAAAAGTAAAAACAGCAATTTACATCTCAATAGATTAACCCATCAAAGTATTTTACACAGCTATGGACAGGTAAAAAACTGAGCTTCGTCTAAATGCCCCGAAAATTTTAAAATTTGGTATTTACTTATCAGTTTATATTTTTGCCGAAGATTAGGACATTGTTGTTTTCAATAAATTTTAATTCTTAGTTATGGCAAGCAAAAAGTACACGCTATTAGCAGGCCTGATGTGCCTGTTAGTATCTTCAGCATTTTCACAGGCACAGATTAGGTCATATGAAGATTCATCTGTGATTCCCACCAAACGAATGCCTCAGCATACCGAGTTTATGAACGGCACTTACAATTACCCCGCAAAACCCAGGAATCAATGGGAAATTGGAATTAAAGGTGGTCTTTCAACAATCTCTGGTGATGTAAGGTCAAGACTCCCGACGGGTGGTTTTGGTATTCACGTGAGGAAAGCTCTGGGGTATGTTTTCTCGATCAGAATGGAATATGATTACCTGAGTGCAAGGGGATTGAACTTTTCTCCTTCCGACGGTTTTAGACGCAACCCGGTATTGGGACTTACTTACCAGTTAGCTCCTCCCGGGACTGGTTATTGGGGTAACGGCACAATATATTACAACTATAAAACCAACATCCAGGATCTCGGACTGCATGGAGTGGTTACTTTGAACAATATCCGCTTTCATAAAGCCAAAACTGGTGTCAATTTTTATGCATTTGGCGGTGTCGCTGGTGTGACGTATGCAGCTAAGTATAATGCTTTAAATTCAAACGGTCTGCCTTATGATTTTAGCAGTATTCCCCCAGCGACCTATTCAAACAAAAAGGACGCTCTTAAGGCATTGAAGGACTTATTGGATGACAGTTATGAAACGCAGGCAGAGAGAGATCCTTTGCAGCCGAAGTTGGGCGACAAACCATTTAAAGTTGCCTTTGAATTAGGTGGTGGCGTTCAGTTTAAGCTAAATAACCGATTCAATATAGCCATTGAAGACAAAGTAACGTTGCCTAAGACGGACCTTCTCGACGGTCAGCAATGGCAGGAAAATTACGGAAATGGAAACGTGGGCGGAATAGCACAGAGCCGTGATTTTGATACTTATAATTTTTTGAGTGTTGGGTTAAACTACAATCTGGGGGCAAAATCAGTGGAACCACTTTGGTGGCTGAATCCTCTGGATTATGCATACAGCGAAATTCGCAAGCCCAAGCTGATGATCATGCCAAAGCCAATTTTACCGGATGCTGATGGTGATGGTGTTACCGATCAATTTGACCAGGAACAAACTCCGCAGGGTTGTCCTGTTGACACTCATGGTGTTAGCCGCGATACAGATGGTGATGGCGTTCCAGATTGCAAGGATAAAGAACTTGTCACGCCAACAATTTGCCAGCCGGTAGATGCAGATGGTGTTGGCAAGTGCCCATGCCCAGATACAAGTTGCTATGCCGGCTTGATTAAGGCAACGGAAACAGGTTGTGATACGAAGCTGGGAGCATTACCGAGTGTAACCTTCACGGGCAAGTCAGTTAGCCTGACCAAAGACAATCAAAGCTTATTGGCAAGTGTCGGAGCACGCATGCGCAATAACCCTGAATGTAAAGTGGTAGTTGTTGGTTATTGCAATTCTACAAAGCAAGAACAGCAGCGGAGCTGGGATAGAGTAAATGCTGTCATCAATTATCTCGTTGAAAAAGAGGGTATCAGCGCCGACAGATTTATTTTCCAATACGGCCAGGAAGGCGGCGATTGCAACACAGTTGACCTGCGTGGTGCAGCAAGCGGTGAAGAAGGACCAAATACGGTACCTGCTCCTCACCCGAATTTGAGAAAAACTAAGTAGTGTACATTTTGCTGATAGATAAAACCCTCCCATTTGGGAGGGTTTTTTAATGGGTTCAATTGAATTGGGGTAACGTCTTTAGAAAACCTTAACTCCAAAGGTTTGGAGGGCTATCTTTTTTATAACAGATTTGCATGAATCTGTTAACTTTGCGCACCTTTTATGAGACTTGTCCTCTTTTTATCCCTCGTAAGTGTTTTAGCGAGCTGTCACGGCGTAAATAAGATACTCAAGAGCAAAGACCCTGAGTACAAGCTACGCATGGCTGAAAAATACTATGTCAAAAAGAAGTATAACTATGCCTACCAACTTTTTGAGGATGTAGTTCCTTACTATAAAACCAGCAAAGAGTTTGAAGATATTTATTACAAGATGGCTTATAGTACCTTTTACCAAAAGGATTACACGAACTCTGAAAATTTTTTTAAGACTTATCTGGAGTTATTCCCCAACAGCTCCCGTGCGGAAGAAATGGACTTTATGAGGGCCTATTGCTTTTACAAGCAATCGCCAAAACCCGAACTTGATCAAACCAACACTATAAAGACGATTGGCATGATGCAGAGCTTTATTAATACGCATCCCGGATCGTCCCGTATTAAGGATGCCAACGAGATCATCGATGTGTGTCACAATAAGCTGGAAATAAAGGACTATAAGGCTGCTCAGCTCTATTATGATCTTGGGCAGTTTCGCGCCGCGGCGGTGGCTTTTGCGGAAGTATTAAACAACTACCCAGAATCAAACAAGGCAGACGAGTACAAGTTCATGACCATAAAATCATACTATCGCTACGCTGAGTTGAGCATAGAAGACAAGAAGGCAGAACGATATGAAAAGGTAGTTGAAGAGTGCAATGATTTTGCGGATCGGTTTCCTGAGAGTAAACTTTCAAAAGATGTAGAACATTATTTAAATTTGTCACAAACTAATATTAAAAACTTATCAAATGAGCAAACTAAGACGTCAACTTAGTTCTGGTACAGTCAATATCGTGGAAACACGGAACCTGAATGATATCAAAGACAAAACCGGAAATTTATACGAGTCGATTTCCATTGTGGGAAAAAGAGCGAACCAGATCAACATCTCTTTAAAGGAGGAGCTGCACAATAAGCTGGAAGAATTTGCCAGTCATACTGATAGTCTCGAAGAGATTCACGAAAATAAAGAACAGATTGAGATCTCGAGAGCATATGAACGAATGCCAAACCCGGCCTTGTTAGCTACCCAGGAATTTCTGGATGACAAGGTTTACTTCCGCAAAGGCGAAGACGATCTTTTTAGTTAAACTATGAAAAGAAATTACATAATATTACAACGTCCCGGTTTATCGGGACGTTTTTGCATTATGCGAAGATCAAAAAACGTAGAAAAGCAAAATCTCTTTATTTTGTAAATACAGCATGCTAAAAGGGAAAAAGATATTGGTTGGGATCACCGGCAGCATAGCAGCCTACAAAACCATTTACCTGGTGCGTTTATTGGTAAAATCCGGGGCCGAGGTAAAAGTGGTGATGACGCCTTCAGCAAAAGATTTTGTATCTACTCTTACTTTGGCGACACTTTCCAAAAATCCAGTGTTGGTTGAGCTGTTTGACGAGCAATCCTGGGCCAATCACGTAATGCTTGGGCGCTGGGCTGACGTAGTGATCGTTGCACCTTTAAGCTGCAATACTCTCGCTAAAATGGCTCACGGATTATGCGATAACTTATTGCTTGCAGTTTATTTGTCTGCTACTTGTCCCATCGTGGTAGCACCTGCCATGGATGAAGATATGTGGCATCATGCAGCCACAATACAAAACCTGGCGAAAATTGAATCCTTTGGTAATAAAATCATCCCTGTCGGAAGGGGCGAACTGGCCAGCGGATTATCTGGCGATGGTCGTATGGCTGAACCTGAAGCTATTGTTCAATTTTTGCAAGATAATATCTTCTCAAAAAAGAGCCTTAGAGGCAAAAAGGCATTTGTCTCGGCAGGCCCGACATACGAACCTATTGACCCAGTCCGTTTCATTGGGAATCATTCGAGCGGAAAAATGGGAATAGCCATTGCAAACGAGCTTCATAACAGGGGAGCAGAAGTGATATTGGTTGGAGGACCTACCGTTGACTTGGTAAGCGGGGTACAATTGGTGAAAGTGAATACTGCTGCAGAAATGTATGAAGCCTGTGTAAGCGCATTTAAAAATTCTGACATTGGAATAATGGCTGCTGCTGTTGCTGATTATACGCCAGTAAAAAAGGAAATGGAAAAGATAAAGAAGAATGGAGAAAGAATTTTGCTTGAGCTGAAACAAACAGAAGATATTTTAAAGGCGCTCGGCGAAAAGAAAAAAAGCAGGCAAATACTCGTGGGTTTTGCTCTGGAAACAACCAATGAAAGAAAAAATGCATTGGTAAAATTGAAAAAGAAAAATGCTGATCTTATTGTTTTAAATTCTTTAAATGAAGGAAATGCTGTCTTTGGCAGCGATATGAATAAGGTGACTATCTTTGAAAGAGGAGGAAAAGAATTTCAATTTGAAACAAAGATCAAACAAGATGTAGCGAAAGATATTGTCGATACCATAATTCAATTATTCTATGAATAAAAGTCTTTTTGTAACCGGTTTTTTTATTTTATCGGTTTTCTTTGTTCGATCGCAGGAACTCCAGGCACGCATAACAGTATTGTCAGACAAGATCAGCTCCCAAGTTGATAAAAAGGTGTTTCAAACCCTACAATCATCACTGAACAATTTTATTAATAATCGTAAGTGGACGAGTGACAATTTTCAAACCGGCGAAAAGATCAATTGTAGTTTCTTGATCAACCTTGACAAAGATCTCGGAGATAATTCATATGACGCTACCTTGACCGTGCAGGCAGCCCGACCCGTTTACAATACCACGTACGACTCTCCATTGATAAATTTCCAGGACCCCAATTTTACTTTTAGATACCTTGAATATACCCCTATTGACTTCAACGAAAACAGGATCCAGGGCTCCGATCCGCTGGTCGCGAACCTTACCGCCACGCTGGTTTATTATGTGTATATTATTTTGGGGATGGATTATGATTCATACTCACTTCGGGGCGGGGATGCTTATTTCCAAAAAGCGTGGTACATTGTAAATAACGCTCCCGAAGGAGGAGGTATAAAAGGATGGAAACAATTTGATGGATTGCGAAATCGCTATTTCCTTGCAGAAAATCTTAACAATTCCCGCTTTGCACTTATGCACGATGCCGTTTATACCTACTATCGAGTCGGGTTGGACAGGTTTTTTGATAAAGAAGACGAAGCGAGGCTGGGGATCATAAATAGTCTTAATTATCTTAACACCATCAACACTGAGATCCCTAATTCAATGCCTATACAGTTTTTTTTCCAGGGCAAAAATACGGAACTGATTAAAATGTTCAGCAGGGCAAACCCTGATGTAAAAAAAAGGGCGAGGGATCTCTTAATGAAGCTTGATGTAACAAATGCCAGTGCATACAAGGACATGAAATGAAACTTTTAGCCGGCATATTGTTATCCATTATCTCTTTTTTTTCCTGTTCTGAACAAGAGCAAAAAAAAGATATTTTACCGGAAAAGGAAATGCGGGAAGTAATGTGGGATATGATGCGTGCTGATCAGTATGTTGCAGCTTTTTTATTAAAAGATTCGACACACAGTAAAAAGGCTGAATCCACACGGTTATACGACGAGATATTTCAGATTCACAAAATAACAAGGGAGCAATTTAAAACCAGCTTTAATTATTATAGTTCCCAGCCCGACTTGTTTCGCCCCATTATTGATTCTCTTGCCAAGCGAAAAATTGAACCAGTTCATATTCGCCCCGTGCATCCTGTCCGTAAAGACTCGTTGGTTAAACCACTTTTTCGAAAGCTCCAAAAGTAATAACCCAAGTTTCTTAATTTTATTGCTAATTCAATTTATGAGTAAAGTGGTATTAGATGCTGACGAAGCCATCAGCAATATCAAAGATGGCGATGTATTAATGCTCGGTGGTTTTGGCCTTTGCGGGATTCCTGAAAACTGCATTGCCGCTATGGTAAAAAAAGGAATTAGAGATCTCACCTGTATATCCAACAATGCAGGCGTTGACGATTTCGGAATTGGGTTGATGCTAAAAAAAAGGCAAGTAAGAAAAATGATCTCATCTTACGTAGGAGAGAATGCAGAATTCGAAAGGCAACTCTTAAGCGGAGAATTAGAAGTGGAATTGATACCGCAAGGTACTCTCGCTACTCGTTGTCTTGCTTCTGGCTACGGAATACCCGCCATTTACACGCCGGCCGGAGCAGGAACGGAGGTCGCTGATCAAAAAGAAATAAGAAATTTTAATGGAAAAGAATATTTATTGGAATATGCATTCCAGGCTGATTACGCCTTAGTAAAGGCATGGAAAGGAGACACAGCCGGTAATTTGGTTTATAGGGAGACTGCTCGAAATTTTAATCCGCTGATGGCAATGGCCGGCAGAATAACCATTGCTGAAGTGGAGCAATTAGTGCCTGCAGGAGAGTTGGATCCTGATTTCATTCATACTCCGGGGATCTTTGTACACAAAATTTTTCAGGGAAGGGGATATGAAAAAAGGATAGAACAAAGAACGGTTAGAAGGAGCAGTTAAATCCAGCGTTCAAATTCCCCATATTTAAATCATTTCAAATGCCACTTACGAAAGAGCAGATAGCACAACGAATAGCAAGGGAATTAAAGGATGGGTATTATGTAAACCTGGGGATTGGTATACCGACACTGGTAGCAAATTACATCCCTTCGGGAATAAAGGTTGTTTTACAAAGTGAAAATGGATTGTTAGGCATAGGCCCGTTTCCGGACGAGGGCTCAGAGGATCCAGACCTGATCAACGCCGGCAAACAAACTGTCACAACCGTTCCTGGCTCAGCTTTCTTTGATTCGGCCATGAGCTTTGGAATGATCAGGGCAGGGAAAGTGGATCTAACAGTTCTGGGCGCGATGGAAGTAAGCGAAAGAGGAGACATTGCAAATTGGAAGATACCGGGCAAAATGGTGAAGGGAATGGGTGGAGCAATGGATCTTGTGGCCAGCGCAAAGAATATCATTGTGGCAATGATGCATACCAACCCAAAAGGAGAATCAAAATTGTTATCTCATTGTACATTGCCGTTAACCGGGATTCGCTGTGTAAAAAAGATTGTTACCGATCTTGCAGTAATCGACATTACAGAGAATGGATTCAAATTACTGGAAAGGGCGCCCGGAATTTCTGCCGACGAGATCAGGACAAAAACTGAAGGTAAGCTAGCAGTAGAAGGAGAGATACCTGAAATGGAATTTTAATTTTATAATTCGATTATCACTCGATGAGATTATTTTTTACCGCGAAGAAAACAAGTCCAGCGGTATTTTTACTCCCGAAACGCTCCATTAACCGGTCTTTTATAGCTTCTACGGTACGGGGGCTAATCTCCATTTTTTGTGCGATCTCCTGTGCGGTGAACTCCATACAAATATAGCGAAGCACGTCTCGTTCTTTATCACTCAAAGTAATCTCATTATTTAGGGACGGAACAACTTTTTGTCTCGCATGCGAGCGCTTCAACAAGATGCGATTGACAAAATTATTGAGGTAATAACCCTTTTCGTATACTTCCATGACAGCCCTGCGAATTTCCATAGGTTCTGCATTTTTCAAAAGGTACCCATTGGCTCCATTTTCCATCAGGTGATAAACAAACCGTTCATCTTCATACATGCTCAACACGACCACGTAAATATTGGGATACAATTTGCTTACAGCTTTTGTTGCCTCGATGCCGTCCTTGCCAGGCATGCGGAGATCCATCAAGATAACATCCGGTTGTGTATCAGGAATGCCAGCTAGTAGATCATCGCCATTATCTGCTTCTAAAACGAATTTGATATTGGTATAAGGGCGAAGCGAGAGAATTACCCCTTTTCTAAAAATTTTGTGGTCATCTGCGATAGCAACTTTAATGATTCCCATAGATATTAGGTATTCGTCAAAGTTAGTCAATAAAAATTCTTAGGATTCATAAGGGTCATCTTTTGGCAGTTCAAGAGTGATCTTATAATAGGTTTGGGAAATATCCTTTTCAAAATTTATACTTCCGTGTATCACTCGCATGCGGCTGCTTATATTTTTCAATCCTAAGCCTATATTGCTCTTAGTCAGTTTTTCAAAATCAGATTGCACAATTCCTCTTCCGTCATGATGAATGCGGAGATAGAATTTATCTCCGTGGACATTTTCTGTCAGATGGATAAAGCTGGAATTGCTGTGTTTTAAAATATTGTTGACCAGTTCCTGTATAATGCGGAAAACAACAAGCTCCTTTTCCGGCTTTAGTCGTTCGCTATAGTCATGAAAACGGCTACTCGCGTTAATAGTTCCCGAGCCACTGATCTTTTGAAACAGGTCATTAACAGCCGACTCCAGACCGAAATTCTTTAATGTTGGCGGCATGAGGCTATGACTGATATTACGGATAAGCTGAATCGTATCATCTATGATCTGCCTTGCCTGGTAAATAGCCTGTAACTGAGTGTTCTTGTCCTGATTGACCAGATTCTCATTTAGGTAAAGCCTTGCTGTAGCTAGCAACGGCCCCGCGTCATCGTGAAGATCTGCCGCCAATCGCTGTCTTTCTTCTTCCTGGAGCTTAATAGAAGCTGTTAGCATCATTTTTTGCTGCTCTATTTCAAGGTCTTGCAGTCTCTGCTGATAACGAATCACGCGCCGTTGGTGGAAAATTATAAAAAGAATGAGCCCTATCACAAGCACCAACATCCCTAGCGTGCCTAAGAAAAGCACGATTGAAACATTAGAGTGGGTGGTGACTTGTAAAAAAAACATATTATAGTTCTTTAATGTCTAAGTAGGGAATGATGAATTTTTTTGGTTTAAAATGAGATTTGCGCGAATAGAGAATTAATGCTATTGTAAATAGGAAATTCTTAATGATTTCGACAACATAAGTAAAGAACCAGAATTGAGTTTTTTGTTGAGGTGTCATTTGGTCAGCAAACACGAAAATAAAAAGTGATCCACACAGGTAAATCAAAATACCTATTGTTAACCAAAAGCAATAGTGATTATAGATATACAATGAAGATGCATCTTTAAACTGCTCGTAGAAGAAATAGATTGAAAACACTAATAATATTAGCGTTTCTGTTGCAATTGGTATGGAGTCAAAACTTTTGAATTTGACAACAAAATCGATTAGATAAAGGAAAACTGTAAATAGAATACTTACCGATATACCGATGAATCTTGCTTTCCCACTTTTAATATTTAGGTAAAGTAGACTCGCAAAAGTCGCGTATTCAGTTAGCGTGTAAATAAAATAGTAAAGACTTCTATGGAGAATTCTCACTAACTCGTCGAAATATTGATTCAGAAGAAAGAATGTAACTCCATAGATGCCAACTATCAATAAAACATTTTTTGGCTTAGGTTTATTGAAATATACTAGAGAAACTACTACGGGTAACAGAAAAGAGTACGTTAATATTTGTAAAAAAAGCTTTTCTATGATTTGGGTTTTCCCCAAATATAGAAAAGCTTTCCATAATCTAATAATTTCAGGTGGCCAACCTTTTCAGTTAGTCTTGTTCCCAGATGCTCACTTCGCTGGAAATTATAATTTGCCGTTTCATACTCTAAGTTTTTGAGGGTTTAGCATCAATTCTTGCATAAAAGAAGATTTAAATGCCACCCTTCTCAATAGGTACAATCTCAGGTGGTTTCAATATTTCTTCGTCAAATGCAGTACTGTGGAAGGTTTCATCGAAAAATCCGCAGTAAACTTTCGTTTTAAATGGGGTAATTATACCCACATATAATAGTAAAATTACTACAATTGAGGCAATAAAATACCCATGAAAATTTACCTTTTCATGGGTTATTAACAGCTGTTGATAAGAAATTCCAATATGTTGGTAAGCCGGTTGTTTTAAAGAAAGTTGACTGGCAGCAGACCTTTACATGGTTTTTCAAGGATAATTAGAATTCAATTATGGACGGTTTAAGGACATTGGATCAAAGCGGGGCCGTCTGGTCAATC
>Ga0163163_10001555_pt1 | contig 19358 bp, 19 predicted proteins | sample S65metaG_FD_119766 | JGI IMG/M metagenome (GOLD analysis project Ga0163163, IMG submission 119766) | Switchgrass rhizosphere microbial communities from Kellogg Biological Station, Michigan, USA - S6-5 metaG | ecosystem: Host-associated > Plants > Roots > Rhizosphere > Soil | place: USA... | reverse complement strand
TACAAGCCGCCGGTTCTTTCCGGAAAGTGCGGCAACAAATGCACTCTCGATCTCGTAGATGGGTAACCGGCTCGTCGTCTCCTGCATACGCATGGATACCACATTGGGAATGACATTGGAGGCGGGATTGACGGCGGTATTTACTCCACTGGATCCCTGCACTCGCTAAGATGCCGAGGCATGGGGATCTGAAGATCAAACCGAAAGTCTGCCTCATCCTCCCCGATTTTGGGATCTCTCTGATCGATTATGTTCAATGTGGGTGCTACCCTCAGTGTGCGTTCTTTCACTATGCTGGGGGTATGACTGAGCGAATGAAAGTTGTCTGTCTTCAGCTGGCCGCCGAAGTTCGCGCTACCGGAAAGGACCTGCGAGGTCAGATCGACGGTGAGACTATCGGAAAGCGGTCAATTTGGTGGTCATTCCGAAGCAGGTCCTCGAAGTTGTCTCTCGCTAAGCAATGAGAAATCGATGGCGACTTCCACTTGTCATTGCACTATTGACCCTCTTTTTCGTTGTCAATCTGGGGAATGCGCTCCATAAAGGCGGTGACTTCGAAACCTTTCGCGAGAGTTCCCGGCGATTACTCAACGGCGAGGCTCTCTATGCGGGCAGCAGCCCGGGAGCGGGTGTTACCTGGCCACCATTTCAAAGTGTGTTCTTCGTTCCATTTGTTTTCATGGAAGGGATTCATCCGGATGTTGCCCGGGTGTTGTGGTACCTCATCAATTTCTTTGGCCTCTTCATTGGCGTGATCTCATGGACTCACGCCATTTTCCCCGGACGTTTCTCGACATTTCGAGAACTGTTGTTGTCCAATGACGTTCTCCTCCCACTAACAGCCATCGCACTGGCGGCGGAGACGAACTTCGAGCATCAGAATATGAATCCGCTGCTGCTTGCGATTACCGGTATTGGCGCACTCGCATTGGTGCGAGGCAGACATGTGCCTGGCGCACTGGCCTTTAGCATCGCTTCAGCCTTAAAAGCGTTTCCGCTTCTCCTGTTCTGCGCTTTCCCATGGCGACACGCCTGGAGACCACTGATTATCGGTATCCTGATAGTCGCTGCTCTGTCCTGCACTGTCGGATTCCGCTACGGAGTCTCTGGAACGACGGATGCGTTTCGGAACTGGGCAGGGATCAGCCTGACGGGAGGCTGGCCAATCCGGCCGCAAAACCAGTCGATGTATGCCATGTTCTCGCGACTTTTGCCGGAACACGCGAGAACGGGCCAGACCATAGCCACGTTCGGTTTGATGGCGGTCGTGTTCTTTGTCGGATGGAAACGGCGCGGCTTGCCTCTTTCTCAATCCGGCAGGGAATGCGCTTTTGTTTTGGCCATGGCCGTCCTTGTCTCTCCGATCGCCTGGGAGCACTACTGGGTTCTGCTCTTTCCACTTTTTCAGTCAGTCCGAGTAGATAACGGCCCGGGTGTCATGCGATGCCGAGTGGTTTTTTGGCTCGCCGCAATTCTCGTTAGCGGACCTTCCCCTTTGTTGGTCGGTGAGGCGGGGTACAACCTCGCACGATCTCTTAACAACAGCACGATTGCCGCGTTGTTGCTTGTTTCCGTAGCCATCCCAGAGTTGCTACGAGCAACTCCGAACGATCGAGTTTAAGATCCATACGTTTTGTTATTCCGCAGCGTTACTGTACGTGCCGGGCGTGTTCGAGGTGGACAATGAACTGACGGTTGGGAAGGTATAATGTCCCCCTCACGCGGCCCGCTGACGCGGGTCCCACTCTCCCGTTGGAAGAGGGATTTTATTTCAGTTGGGAGCCGCGGCGGAGGGATTCGTTCCCGAATTTGGTGCGGATCGCATCGACGGTTCGATCCAGACTGTCATTCGCTGCGGGTGTTTCGAACAGGCCGAGTTGCGACGGAATCTCGGACGAACGCGTAAGATCGCTCGATCCGACACCGAGCAGGCGCACCTTTCGATCCAGCGGGAACTGCTCGAACAAGGACACCGCGGAATGGACAATCTCGTCATCGCTTTGAGTCGGACGATCCAGAGTCATTTGTCTGGTGTGTGTTTCGAATCCTTCATATCGAAACTTCAGCGTGATCCGTCGGGCCCTTTGATCCTCGTTGCGGAGCCGCCGTCCCACCGATTCTGATAGCCTTCGAATCGTTCGCAGCATTAGCTCGCGATCCGCAGTGTCCTCTTCGAACGTCGTTTCGTTGCTGATCGAGCGGGCCTCCCAGTCCGGGACTACCGGCCGATTGTCTCGACCGTACGCGAGTTCATGCAGATGCGCCCCCTGGGGATTAGCACGCAGATCGCCAATGGTTCGGATTCCCAGTTGGTGCAGCCGCTCTTCTGATTTCGGTCCCACTCCCCACAATTTCGAGATCGGCAGATCCCGCAGGAAATCCTCCACCGCGTCCTGTTTCACAATCACCAGACCATCCGGCTTCTTCAAATCCGAAGCGATCTTTGCGACAAACTTGTTGGGGGCAACACCCACCGATGCGCACAGTCCTGTCGCTTCGCGAATCTGTTTCTTGATGGCGCGCGCGATCTGTTCGGGCGCGCCAAACAGAGCGGTGGAACCAGAGACATCGAGAAACGCCTCATCAATGCTCAGCGGTTCGACCAGGTTGGTGAAACGATGCAGGACTTCCATCACCTGTTTAGAAACTTCAACGTAGCGCTCCATCCTGACGGGAACAAACGCTCCCTGCGGGCACAGCCTCCAGGCCTGGCTGATTGGAAGTGCCGATCGAACCCCAAATTTGCGAGCCTCATACGAGCAGGCGGCCACCACACCCCGCCCGCGGCCCTCCTTCGGATCGGCGCCGACAATGACGGGCCGGCCTTTCAATTTTGGGTCGTCGCGCTGCTCGACCGACGCATAAAATGCGTCCATGTCGACGTGGAGGATAATCCGGTCGGTTTTGACGTCCCTCATTCTGTTTGGGACACTACAGCAAATGGACCCAATCTGTCACGGGTCCCAAGGATGCTGTACGCGTCCGCCAGGACACTCTTTTCAAATCTGATAACTTTGCGCTTTCTTTGAGGAAGACACATTTGTGTTGAAACTTCGACGTATCGAGATGGTTGGGTTTAAATCGTTCTCGGAAAAGGGACAGATCGCGGTCAACGATACCGGCGTGACGGCGATTGTCGGCCCGAACGGGTGCGGCAAGAGCAATGTGTCCGATGCCATCGCCTGGGTTCTCGGCGAACAAAGCGCGAAATCCCTTCGCGGTGAAAAGATGGAAGACGTCATCTTTAATGGCAGTCGAAACCGCGCTCCAATGGGCATGGCCGAAGTCACCATCACATTGACCGATACGAATCCCGCCTATGTTGCGGCCAATGGAAACGGAAACGGCGCGAATGGCAACGGAACCAATGGGAATGGTGCCAACGGGAATGGGAGTGCCCATGTCGTTCACGAGCAAGGTCCAGTTCCCGTTCCTGGACCGCGCGACATCGTTGTTCAGCGCCGCCTGTACCGTAACGGAGAAAGTCTGTACCTGATCGACGGGAAACCCTGCCGGCTGCGCGACGTCCACGACATGTTTCTCGGTACCGGTCTTGGACCCAACAGCTACGCCATCATCGAACAGGGACGTGTCGGCCAGTTGCTCAGTTCCAAACCCATGGATCGCCGCGCGCTCATTGAAGAAGCGGCGGGCGTCACGAAGTTCAAAGCGAAACGGAAGCTTGCCGAATCCCGTCTGGAAGCGGCGCGTCTCAACCTTTCCCGCGTGAACGATATTCTGGCGGAAGTGGATCGCCAGCGCAATTCGCTGAAGCGCCAGGCCGGGAAGGCTCGACGCTATATCGAGCTCCGCGATCGCATACGCGAGATCCTTTCTGCGGTCTTCTCCACTCGCGCCGACATGCTGATTCATCAACAGGAGGCCTGCGAAGCATCGTTGGCTTCCATCGGCGATGAAGGCCGGCGGCTGGAGGCCGACATCGAGCGCTTGAATGCACTCGTCCGTCAGCATCGCGCCGATGTGGAGACTCACGAGAATTCGCTGACGGCGACGCGCACGCGTCACGCGGAAGCGGAACTCGAATACGGAAAAGTCGTCGGACGTATCGAACGTCTCGAAGATCAAATTCGGTTGCTTGAAGAACGAAAGACCGCGCTTTCCGAAGAGGGCGCTCGCATCGGTGAGGAACGGACTCGCAATATGGCGGATCAGAACGTGCGGGTCGCGAGTCTGGAGGAACTGGATCAGACACGAATCGGCATCGTGGAATCCCTCGAACTGGTGAAGACCGAAATCGCGCGTCGAACCGCCGCGCGCCAGGCCGAGGAACTGTCCATTGAACAGCTGCGGCGGCAGCAGATCGAAATAGTGGCCACGGAGGCGCGCTTCCGAAATGAAATTACCAGCCGCGGAGAACTGATCCAGCGCCTGGTGATGCAGATTGAACGTCTGGAACGCGAGGCGTCCGAAGTTCACGAGTTGATCGAACGCATTGGCCAGCAATTGACCGCCGCACGGGATGAACACCTGGAGCACCAGTCTGGAATGAGTCAGCTTCGGGCTCGGCTGGCCGAAACGGAACAGGAATGCGTCCGGCTGAAGAATCTTCATGTGGAGTCCGTGCTGACCACGGCCGCGGCGAAGAGCAATCAGGATGCAATCCGGAACCGACTTCAAACCATTGGAGACCTGGCGATCAGCCGCGCATACAGCACCGAGTCGGTACAGCAGTTCTTCAATCACGTGCGTGGATCGGGTTGGCAGCCGCTGGGAATGCTGGCCGATTTCATGGAAGTCGAGACGAACTACGAGTCCGTCGTCGAAGCGTTCCTTCGTTACGAACTGCAGTATGTCGTGGTGCAGAATCGATCCGATGCGGAACGTGTCCTCGGTATCGTTCGAAATATCACGAAGGGACGACTCGAGTGTCTGGTTCTCAACGGAGACAATTCCTCCGATTCCTCGGACTCACCGGAAGAGATTCCAGGCGCCACGCCAATGGCCAGCGTCATCCGTTTCAATGACCGCGTGCGGCATTTTGCGAGCCGGCTTCGCGATGCCTACATTGTGGAATCTCTTGCCGATGCGTGGGAACTCTCCGGCCGTTATCCGCATTGCCGATTTGTGGCAAAGAGTGGCGAAGTGGTTCAGGGCTACGTGGTCGGATGGGGACAGCAGGATGAACTTGGGCCTCTGGCTCTGAAACGTGAGATCCGCGAGCTGGACAAGAAAGCCGATGCGGCGCTACGCGAGACGGCAAATGCGGAAGAAGAAATGGCCCGGCTGCTGGATCTGCTCGAAGAATCGGACGCGCTCAAGGCCCGGCTGACTTCTGAACTCCAGGAAATCGAGAAGACCATCCTGACGATGGACCACCGAGTTCGCACCCTGACCACCGACCTTACCCATGCCGAAAGCCGTTGGACGGTCGCACGGGCCGAGATCGAACGTTTTACCGCCGAGCGCGTTGATCTGGAAACGGCGCTGCGGGAAGCTGAAGTCCACCTGGCGGGACTCTCGGAGTCGAAGAGTTCAGTGGACGCGGAAATTTCGGAACACACCACACGAAACGAGTCGCTGCGCGTTGAAATTGAAAGGGAGCAGCGGTCCCTGTCTGAAATTCAATCGCAGCTTGCCGTATTGGAAGAACGCCGATCGACTGCGGTTCGTGAATTGAATACGCTTCAGGCTCAGTCATCGGAACTGGAAGAGCGTGCTCGCCGAGCCGTCCAGCAGATCGCCGAAGCCGACCATCAACAGTCGGAAACGCGTCTTTCCATCGACGGCCTTGGTGAAACGCGCAATCAGCTGGTTCTTGAGCGCGACCAGCTGAGTGTTGCCATCGTCGAAATGGCGGCACGACTTGAAGAACTTCGCCATGGCTTGAAGGAAGCGGAATTCGATTGGGACCAGACACGGGAGTATCTCGATACGTGGAAGGATCGTCATACGGCTCTCGAAATCGAGAAGACTCAGGTCGATTCCGATTTGAAGCATCTGGCCAGTTCCTGCTGGAGCGAACTCAACGAGACTATCGAATCCGTCTGTCTCCGGTTCTTTGAACCGCTGAGCTCCGAGGATCTGGAATTGCGCGAACAGGAGTACAAGGAAGTCCGCGAGAAGATGGACTCCATGGGCGCGGTCAACATGATGGCCGTCGACGAGTATGCGGAAGCGGAGCAGCGCTTTGAGTTTCTCGGCGGTCAGCGTCAGGACCTTCTCGATTCCATCCAGGATACGGCTCAGGCTATCGAAGAAATCGATTCCGTTTGCAGGAAACAATTCAAAGAGGCTTTTGAAGCGGTCAATGCCGGATTTACTGAAGCCTTCGTCCATCTTTTCGGAGGCGGTCACGGCGAATTGCGACTGCTGGAAGGAACGGAAGAGTCCGATGCCGGAGTCGAAATCGTGGCGCAGCCGCCGGGAAAGAAACTTCAGAACGTGCTGTTGCTTTCGGGGGGAGAGAAAGCACTGACGGCCCTCGCGCTTTTGATTGCCCTGTTCCGGTACAGGCCCAGCCCGTTCTGTGTGCTGGACGAAGTCGATGCTCCACTGGATGAAGCCAATGTGGATCGTTTTGCCGCCATGGTGAAAGACATGAGCCGGACAACACAGTTCATCGTCATCACCCACAGCAAGCGGACCATGGAAGTGGCTTCCATGCTCTACGGCGTCACGATGGAAGAGCCCGGCATTTCCAAGATCGTTTCCGTTCGATTGAACGAATCGCCTGTCAAAGCCGCCGCGAGCTAAGTGGGAAAACGATACAATTGGTTTGGAGAAACGCCCCTCCTGAGTCAGGAGGGGCGGCTGAGCCGAAGGCGAAGCGGGGTGGTTCCAAAACAGTAGCCTGCAAGAGAGCGTTTTGGGAATCACCCCTCGCGGGATCCGCTTCGCGATCCCGCTGCCCTCCTGACTCAGGAGCGCAATTGGGGGACACGAATTCCATTCGACGTACTATCAAATTACCGCTGGAGAAATAGTTCATATGACCGTCGTTCAGACCAATATTCCCGGTATCAAGCTGCACGGACGTGGCAAGGTTCGAGACATCTATGACCTCGGCGAGCACTATCTGATTGTGGTGACCGACCGTCTTTCCGCATTCGATGTGGTGCTGCCTACGCCGATTCCCAATAAGGGGAAAGTCCTGAATCAGATGTCCGCATTCTGGTTCGAGCATTTTAAAGATGCCGTTCCCAACCATGTCGTATCGACTCGCGTGGAAGACTATCCGTCGCCGCTGCATCCTTTCCGCGATCAGCTGGAAGGACGATCGATGCTCGTGCGGAAGGCGAAAGTTTTCCCCGTGGAGTGCGTTGCACGGGGATTTCTGACAGGTTCGGGATTGAAGGACTACAACCGCACCGGCAAGGTCTGTGGAATTGCTCTGCCGGCCGGTTTGCGCGATTCGGATCGATTGCCTCAGCCCATCTTCACGCCATCGACAAAGGCCGAAGCCGGTCACGATGAAAATATTTCCGAGGAAGAAGCGGGGCGAATCATTGGCGCCGAGAACATTCAACGATTGAAGGAACTCACACTATCGCTCTACAGCCAGGGTGTCGAATTTGCAGCAAAGCGCGGGATTATCATCTGCGATACAAAGTTTGAATTCGGTACCATTGACGGAAAGATTTCCATCATCGATGAGATGTTGACTCCGGATTCCTCCCGGTTCTGGCCGTCGGATCAATACGTACCCGGCAAGCCTCAGCCCTCATTCGACAAGCAGTTCGTTCGCGATTACCTGGAAAAAATTGGCTGGAACAAGGTCGCGCCAGGACCCGAACTGCCGGCGGATATCGTTACAGCAACGAGTGCAAAGTACGTTGAAGCGTTCCGAATTCTGACCGGGAAGAACCTGGACAATGGCGTGAAGTAATGTCTGCGTTCACGTTCGTCGACTGGCTGACTCTTATCATCGTTCTTGCTTCCGTTGTTTTCGCCGCGCTGAAGGGTTTTACTCGTGAACTGATCGGCATGGGCTCCATGGTGCTTGCTTTTATACTCGCATCGTGGTTCTACACCGCCGCCGCCGAACCTTTTAAAGATGTTGTAAAGACCGAAAACCTTGCTCTATTCTTGGGGTTCTCAATAGTTTTCCTGGGAACGTTGATCGCGGGGATTCTGGTTGCCTGGCTTGTTTCGACTTTCATAAAACTCGCCAAGCTCCAGTGGTTCGATCGATGCCTCGGAGCCTTGTTCGGTCTGGTTCGTGGATGGATGCTGGGCGGTATCGTTCTGGTCGGTTTGACCGCCTTCAACATTCAGTCCGTGAACGTCAGGAATTCCGTACTGGCTCCATACTTCCTTCCGGCCTCACGAATGATTGCATTGGTGACGCCTTCCGAATTTAAGGATCGATTTCAATCGGGTTACGCGGCGATTGAACGGTGGTGGAAAGAACAGCGCTAGAAGGTGGATTCGTGCGAGAGAAGCTGGACCAATTGGTTAGCGAGATGATCGAAAGAAACATTTATCTCGAAGAAGCAGTCGGAGAGTTCGAAAAGAAATTCATACAGTTGGCTCTGAAGAAGACCGAAGGTAATCAGAGTACCGCCGCGAAAATTCTCGGCCTGCATCGAAATACGCTCAGCCGCAAAATCACCCTGCACAAACTCAACGGTCGGCATTGAAGGGCAGTTGAATGTCCGCTGTAGGCGCGGTCTGTGACCGCGCACCATCCTTCAGGGAGATTTGGTTTGAACGATAGTCCATGCGCGGTCTGTGACCGCGCCTACAACTATTCGGATGTGCTTCGCACAACAACATGCCTACTCTTCCGTCTCTTTCTCTTCAAGTGCAGGTTTTCTACTGCCGCGGCAGTCTCTTCCACCCCGGTGTAGGGAATCAGCGGCACCGCAAGCAGCGACTTCACCATAAACGTACAAACCAGACAGAAGTCGTCGTAAAGCGTGTTGCTCTCGGCGGATGGCATCTCCGGATCAAAGCATCGCGCCAGTTCCTCAGCAAGGGTGCTTCGAAGCGTCGCAGTCTCAAAATCTCGAAACGCGACAATGGCGCCACCACGCACGATTGCAACCTTAAGATGTGACGACGTCACTGACGGCAGTGCGATTACATAGTTGAAAGTACGTATAGCTGGGAATACGTCTTTCGTTTCATGCCTGGCGCGATGCAATCGATCCAGTCTCTTCCGAATTGCCTCTGCTTCCTCAAACTTTGTTTCCGCTGCGAGGTTCGTCATTTCAGCGATCCATGGCTCCTCAATGGCTGCATCGTGTCCCTGAACAAACGCCATCGCCGCACCGACGTCCGAGAGATAGCCGCTGCGATCGATATCGTTGTTACACGGTCTGGAGCAGGTGTTCATCTGAAAATATAAACAGTCCGGATGCGGATCATTTCCACGGATGTTGAACTGGCATGGTCGAAGCTTGAATGTTCGTTCGAGTGTCGTCTTCATTCGAACGAATTGGCCCCGGGTCACAAATGGGCCGAAGTAATCCACACCGGACCTGATCTGCCGGCTGGCATACACGCGGGGGAAACGTTGCTTTAGATTGATCTTCATCAAGGTGAAGTATCGGAACGTCTTCATTCTTCTGTAAGTCTTCGGAAAGTTCCGTCGACGTTCCAGGTAGAGCACGAATGTAGTCTCAAAGGGCGAGAACGTGCGGACGTACTCAATCCGGCTTGTGATCTGCCGGAGGTCGAGATCCCGGACACGTTCGGAATGCGGTCCAAAGAATCGTTCCATCCGCTGCGCCAGGTTGCTGGTCTTGTTCAGAACGATAAGTTGTCCGTGGATGTCAAAAATCTTATAGACAGCGGTTCCTTTCGGGAACGCAGGAAGGGCGTCTTCCAGAAACGTCGAACCGACGTATGAAACGGTCTGGAATTCGAGTTCCATATCCGGGCTGCGGCCAGACAGGCCTTCAATTACCGCTAAAAGATTTCCAATGGAACAGCAGCGACTGATCGATGTGTTGCTTCGCAAAATCCCAGCCATGAACGCCGGGGTAAAGGTGGGCTTCGTGCGGATACGAGGCCTTCGTCAGAATATTGTCCAGAACCTTGTGGCCGTCATAAAAGCCGTAACTGTCTTCAGTGCCACAGTCGAAGTAAATTTTCATGCCTTGAAGTTTGGCGGTGTCCCTGGCCAGGGTTAAAGGATTGTTGGCCTCCCAGTAAGTCAGATCCTGAGGCCCGGCAAAATTGATTCCGTAGATTCGATCAAAGATCGCTTTAAATGCTTCCAGTCGCTGGCCGCTGACGGTTGTGCTGTCGAAGCTTGGGACGAGAGCGGCGCTGTGAGCACTGACAGCGCTGAACATTTCCGGGTGTTTCATGGCGATCTTCAGCGAGCCATAGCCCCCCATGGAAATTCCACTAATGGCCCGCGTGGCACGGGTCGCGTTGACGCGATAGGTGGACTCCACCATCGGAATGAATTCCTTCACGACGACATCTTCCCAGGGAGCTCCACCGCCGCGAGCATTGGTGTAGAAACTCTGGGAGTCGACGGCGGGAATCGCAACGATGAACTCGCCGATTTTTCCATCCGCGACCATTTTGTCGAGCACCGCATCGGCTCCTCCGCGAGTGCTCCAGCGCATCTCGTTTTCGTTCAGGCCATGGAGGAAGTACAGAACCGGATATTTCTTTGTTGAAGGCTCATACGACGGCGGCAGATAAATGGCGTAGTTGAGGTCGCGATTGACCAGAGCGCTATGAAACGATTTGTACTGAACTCTTGAACCCGCGGGTATGGGGTCTCGCTGAAGCGGGCCTCCTCCTCGCTGAGCGATCAGGGCGATTGCACACGACATCAGGACTGCAAGCGTCGCAAGGATTCGATATGAGTGCTTCATCAGTGACTCCAAATGTTTCCCACCACTTTAGGTGGACCGCTCGGTTTATTTTTCGGGAGAAACTTCGCGCGGCTCTTCAGGGACGCCAGTTGCATCGAAGTGACGTATGCGCATGTGTTCGGCCGCGATGTCCGTTAAGTCGACGATGGCGGCGGCCCCAACACCCATCGTGATGGCTATGGTTTCGCTCAGCTCTTCCTTGGTTGCGCCAACTTTAAGAGCTTTCTTGATATGGCCTTCCAGGCATCCATTGCAGTGCGTCGCCAGCGATGCTGCGATGGCGATCAGCTCCTTGGTTTTTCGATCGAGAACAGAAGCGCGATAAGTTTCCTGATAAAACTGAAAATAAATTTTCCGCATGCGCGGATCGACCATTGTGTATGAGGGCCACTTCTCCGGAGATGCTGAACTATCCGCCATGATTACTACCTAAATCCTTTCATCGTTCCTTCATGCCGTGGGAATGTTACGTTTTAGGTTGCTACGCCGTCAAGAACGTCCCATTTCGAGTGTTATCGGAACGGCAGGCGGATTTCGGCTTTTAGGTTGTGAAGTTCCGGACGATATCCTTGAACTGTCCCTGGGTAATGCCAAGAGCAGATTCGATATCAAATGGTATGAAAACCTGCGGCTGATCCAGTGGCGCAGTCTCCATTTGCTCCGCTGCTTCTGAACACAACGAAGCGGCGTGGACGATTGCGACAATTCGCGAGTGCTGAAGGGAAATGAACTCCGTCGAATGGTGGAAGCCAATCGATTGGACGAACTCGGAAGGGAGTTGCCATCGCTCCGCCATCCAGGCACCGACTTCGGCGTGATCGGTGTCGAATATCCGCCGTTCCGCTTCAATCAGAGAATTCTTTTCATTCTTCACCAGCGCCTCGACCTGCCTGTGTTCGGCAGGTAGATTCGTGTCCAGCACGAGTTTGCCAATATCATGCAGCGCGATGTCCATAGTAGGCGGTATTGGCCAGTGTGAGCACCTTGTCCGACAGAGACTGGTCGCTCGAAATGATGCTTCCCGGCTTTTCTGCCAGGACTTCGTCATCGTTCCGTAACGTCAGGATTTTCTGTGCGATGATCGGAAGAGTCGGAAGATCATGAGTGGCGCAAATCTTTCGTTTGAAATCCTCCGACACCAGCATTTGTTTAGAATATTTTGGGGACATCGAAGTCGAGCAAAATGGATAAGGACTCCCGGGAATTACCCGACCGCCGAAAAGCATTCAAGAAGATGGGCAAGTGGCTGCTCGCGGGTGGAGGAGCGCTCACAGTTAGTTACTTTGCGCTTGGAAGGGAAGGCCCGATCGATGAATGGGTCGCGGTGGAAAACGTTCGGGAACTTCCGGTTGGGAAATTCGAGGCCCGCCTGGTCACGGTAACGGCCCACGGGAGCTGGTTTAATAAGAAGGTCGAGAGGACGATTTGGCTCTGCCGTAACGCCGATGACACGGTCACCGTTCTCAGCGGAATCTGTCCGCATCTGAACTACACCATCAATAACTGGCAACAGGATCTGGGAATCTTCAAATGTCCGGGTCACAAGAGCGCTTTTGATTCCAAAGGCAAAGTCCTGGACGGGCCTTCTCCCAGACCGATGGACCCGCTTGAACACCAGATCACGGACGGTGTTCTCGTGGTGCGCTATCAGAAGTTCAAGAAGAACATTCCAGTCCGGGAAGTTTATACGTGAAGCAGGAGGAGAGCGATGTGTGCATAGTTCCGCTGTAGGGGCGGTCTATGACCGCCCGCGCTCTTTAGGCCGTGACATTGTGGGCGGCCATAGACCGCCCCCACAGCCCGCGTGCTAATATTGAAGTTCCCTATGTTGCAAACGGTACTACCTGAACGCTTCAGTCAGCTGTCGGACACGGAAACGGACCAACGTATCCGCGCCGTTCGTGCGCGTCTTGGGAACCGTCTGGTCATTCTGGGTCATCACTATCAGCGAGACGAAGTCATTCGCTTTGCCGACCTTCGTGGCGATTCGTTCAAGCTCGCCGCCTGGGCCGGAAAGCAGAAGAACGCGGAATTCATCGTTTTCTGTGGCGTTCATTTCATGGCCGAAAGTGCGGATATCCTCAGCGGGGATCATCAGAAAGTCATACTGCCGGATCTTAGTGCCGGCTGTTCGATGGCGGATATGGCGGAACTGGATCAGGTCGAAACGTGCTGGAACGATCTCAATCGTGTCACCGGCGAACGCATTGTTCCCATCACCTACATGAACTCCACCGCTGCCATCAAAGCGTTCTGCGGCAGGCATGGCGGCGCGGTGTGCACATCTTCAAACGCGCCGGCGGTGATGCGATGGGCGCTGGAACGCGGCGACAAAATCCTGTTCCTCCCCGACCAGCATCTGGGCCGCAACACAGGATATGGTCTCGGGTTTCGGCTCGACGAAATGACGGTGTGGGATCCCTACGAGGAACTCGGTGGCAATACGGAACAGAAGCTGCGCGACAGCCGCATTATTCTCTGGAAAGGGCATTGCTCGGTGCATCAGCGGTTCCTTCCTTCTCATGTCGCCCAGGTGCGCGCGAAACATCCGGGAATTACCGTGCTTGCCCATCCGGAGTGCCGATGGGAAGTCACGCAGCTGGCCGACTCTGTTGGATCGACGGAACACATCATCCAACAAGTCACCGAATCACCTGCCGGCAGCACCTTTGCCATTGGCACCGAGATTCATCTGGTGAATCGCCTGAAGACGGAGAATCCAGACAAATTTGTTATTCCATTGGACGACTGTGGATGCCTCTGCTCCACGATGTTCCGGATTGATGCCGCCCATCTGTTATGGGTCCTCGAAAACCTGGAAGAAGGACGCGTCGTCAATCAGATCATCGTTCCTCCCGAAATTGCCGCCGATGCGCGGATTGCGCTCAATCGCATGCTGGAAATTACGAACTAGTTTTCCTTTCCTGAACAAACCCGATCAACGACGAGGTGAATGAATGGACGATTTGAAGAAGCTGATTCGCGAAGTGCCCGATTTTCCAAAACCCGGCATCCTGTTTTATGACATCACGACGCTGCTCAAGGATAAGGAAGGACTTCGCATGGTTATCGACCGCATGACCGAGCAGATTGCTCCGCTGAAGCCCGACTACGTCATGGGGATCGAGGCTCGCGGATTTATTTTTGCGCCGACCGTTGCATACAAACTTGGCGCCGGATTTATTCCGGTGCGCAAACCGAAGAAACTGCCGGGGGCAACCGAACGCATCACCTACGATCTGGAATACGGGACCGATACTCTTGAAGTGCATAAAGGAGCCTTTCCGGACGGCGCGCGTATCGTCATCGCGGACGACCTGCTTGCAACCGGGGGCACCAGCCAGGCTGCAGCGCAGCTGGTTGAGAAGATCGGCGGTAAAGTTGCTGGCCTGTCGTTTGTGGTGGAGCTGGACTTTCTCAATGGTCGCGGCCGGCTGAAAAACTACAACGTGGCGTCGCTCATCCGATACGCCAGCTAAGCCGTGACGGCCTGAGGGACCGGACTCATATCGACGGTCATGCTGGAGTCCGGAGCCGCGAGGCTTTGCGGAAGGGGAAGCAAATCAAATCCAAAACGTTCGCGTCTCAGCTTCTGATAGTCCTGAACGCGATCATTTAAAATCCGGCCAATTCCGCCAGACATCGGATGGGACTGCTTGAAGGCCGCCATACGTGCGACGCCCTCGGTAATAAACGCTTCGGCTATTCCTCCGATAAGCCCGGAGAACTCGCCCGGTTTCCGATTTCGGATTGTGCGCTTGATACGCTTTGTCAGATGCGAAAGGCTGTAGAAGCTTTCGTAGCACCGGTAAAGCAGTCGCGTGCGCTGTTCCGGACTCAGATGTTCGTGAGTCCATGTCGGCTGGGTGCCATCAAAGCGATCCAGGTTTTTTTCGTAGATCCTGCCATCGGCCATGAAGTCGTCGTACTGCTCTGTTCCGGGAATCGGCGTGAGGATGTAGAACGAAGCGATATCCGGTCCCAGCTCAATCAGGGTTTCCAGATGTTGACGGACGCCGGCTTCGGTGTCTTCCGGAAAGCCAATGATGTTTGAGAAATGCGTGTCGATACGGTATTGCCGGCAGAGGCGTACGATTTCACCGTAAAGCTTCGGATGGTTCTGTGCCTTGCTGGCCGCAAGCAGGATCTTGCGGTTGAATGATTCCACTCCGACAAAAATCTGAAAACATCCCGCCTTCGACAGCAATTCGATCAATGGTTCCTGCCGTACAATTTGCGTGTCGCACTGAACGAAGAAGGGAATGTTGATCTTTTCTTCGATCATTCCGGTTAACAGATTGGCAGCATCCGGGTACTTGTTGAAATTGTCGGACGTAAACATGATCAGCTTCACGCCAGCTGCTTTTGCCGCTCGCAGGCTTGCCAAAGACACTTCAATGTCCTGAGACCGGATCTCCCGGCCTGCAATTTTGATTACCGAACAGAAGTTGCAGGTGAATGGGCAGCCGCGCGCCGGATAGAGCCCCATCATGGGCAGGACGTAGCGTTTCATGTACTGGCTGGACGGCGGGATGAGAACGGGAGCATCGATTTTCTTCTCCCATCGCTGACCCTGGCCGTACACCGGTTGAAGTTCTCCGTCGATGGCATCGCGGAGAATTCTCATCCAGCTGCCCTCGGCTTCGGACAATGCAAAGCTAACGCCGCGTCCATGCAGCATGGACGTGTCGCACGTCATGACATGCGGTCCACCAATCACACAGTGCTCTACGCCGTGTTTGAGTGCGTAGGACGCGAGGTCGATGCCTCTCTGAAATTGATGGGATTGAACTCCGGCAAGAGCCAGCAGAGTCGGAGTCGAACTCTGCCGCAGATTCTGGAGATATTCCAGGTCCGTGTGCACGTATTCGTCAATGACCTGTGTTTCGATTTCGCAGGAACCGATCTTGTCGGGTGTCATGCTTCTCAGATAGGGGATGGTTCCGTTGGGCATGAAGCCCTTCCGAAATCTTTCAACATAGCCGTCGGGGCTATATTTGCTTGGCTTGACGATTACTACTCGGAGTCGATTTTGCATAGATTGTTGGGAAAATATCCGTGCGGGACCGAATTTCGCACCATCATTAATACCATACTATTGGCTTCCCGCGTTTGTATGATCGCAGCGTCGCAGCTGGATAAAGCACAGAACGAGGTGGAGCGTCGACGTGACGGAGGCTGTCACATCAGGATTCAATCCATGAAAAAGTTCTGTGTGATGCTGCTACCGGTACTTTCAGTCCAAGCAAAAGCGCAAACCGTGGCTGTTGCCATAAAGGTCAGTTCCTCAGCGGTGTCCAACAGGTATGTGTACAGATCCGCAACTTGTACGACTTACCAACGACAACGACATTGACACCTTGACGAAGCGTCTGGAACCGGCGCTGACGGGCAGTAACCGCACGGTGCTTGTCGATACGGAAGGACCGTTTGCCGTTCAGCGAAACAATTGCCAGAGTGAACGTCCTGAAACAACGGAATGCGTTGGCGGGTTTTGTCGAAATGCAGGAACGCTTTGAATGCCGCGTTAACTTGATCAGCGAAAATTCTCAAAGTCGCGAACGGACCAAAAAATCGGCGGGTTGGATCGACGGCTACATTGGGATCGCGGAATTCAAATAATCTATTAATATAAATGGACGGCCCCGTAGCTCAGCTGGATAGAGCAGCGGTTTCCTAAACCGGAGGTCGGCAGTTCGACTCTGCCCGGGGCTATTGCCAGGTTTCGCCGCGGTTCAGATGCCGGTGGATCCTCGCATTGCTCCGCAGTCTGGGCCGGATTTTGCCGGACTCGATACCATGATGAACTGAAGAATTGCCTGGCAATCACAATCGCACCTTATTTGGGGAAACGCTTTTTTCAACATCGCAAACTCCACGGCAGCCAGTTCCAGACTTTCAGTTGCAGCCAGTCCATGGCCTGGTGAGTGCAGATTCATGCGAGAAGCCTGGTATCGACCCACAGAATCACGCGGTATGAATCCAGCGGGGACCCCAAGCCCGACACGCTTGTAAATAACCGACGTTCCGGCATAGACTTAGTGGTTTGTAAAACTCAGGTTGGAGGATCACCAGGTGCCCGGTGCCAGACTTTCGCGACATGAACTCAAGACTCAGGACGAAATCACGTCCTCCCTGCAAAGCTTTACGGAGCTCCTTGAAACGAAGAAGAAGGAGGTCCTGATTGGCGTTGCCGTCCTGATTGTCGTTGCGGCTGTCTTTATGGGATGGAGGGCCTATGCGGGAAGACGCGATGCCGCCGCATCCGCCCAGCTTGCATCCGCTATTGCGGCATTTGAAGAATCCAACACCAAACAGGACAAGGCCGGCTTCGAGAAGGCCGTTGCCGAGGCGCGGAAGACTATTGAGACGTACGGCTCTGCGCCTGCGGCGAACATCGCAAGGTATTATCTTGCGATGAGTCAGGATCGAATGGGAGATGCCGCAAGCGCCGAGAAGAACCTTCAGGAAGTCGTCGACCATGGAGCCCCTTCCATAAAAGGTGTTGCGCAGTTCGCACTGGCACATCTTCAGGCACGGCACGGCGGAACCGCCAAGGCAATTGAAACCCTCACCCAGCTTTACAACAGTGGCAACTATCCAAAGAGTGCAGTCGCGTTCGATCTGGCTTCGCTCTATGAAGCCGGCGGGCAGCAGGAACAGGCAAAGCAGTATTACGGCAAGGTGATAACCGATTCACCGGATTCGCGGTTTCGGCAGGAATCCGAATCCGCGATGAAACGCATGGGCGCTCCGATTCCGGCACCGCCCGCACCCGTAACGGCTAAGCCGTAGTCAGGCAAAATAAAAATGTCTGAGTATTCGGTCGATCTTAAGGATCTGACGCAAGACAGAATTTCCCTCGAAGGAACCTTCGAACCGGGCGCCATCGATTTTACCGGCAACGATTTTCGCCAGTCCGGGCCACTCGTGTGGTCGGCTCATGTGGAACGCGCTGGAGAAGAAATCCGGATTACCGGATCATTGACGGGTGCCGTGGAGTGGAGTTGCTCGCGTTGCCTCGAACCTGCGCAGTGTGGAATATCGCGTTCATTTGATCTTTTCTTCATGCAGCGCGATGAAGAGTTTTTTGATGAAGATGACGATGTCGAACTCACGGATGAGGACATGCGTACCTCGTTTTTTACGGGAACCCAGCTGGAAATCGGCGACATTATTCGCGAACAGGTTTTGCTGGCTCTTCCCATGAAGGTCCTTTGCAGGGTAGATTGCAAGGGGCTGTGTCCCGTATGTGGGACGAATCTGAATATCAACAGCTGTAATTGTCATGAAGAGCGGTTCAGCCCTCACATGGACACATTGCTCGACTTTAAGCGGAAGCTCGAAGAGCGGAGTTCATAAAATGCCAAATCCAAAACGACGACATTCCAAGGCCCGCCGAGACCGGCGGCGCGCTCACGATCACCTGGCCACACGGTCCTTATCCGAATGCACGAATTGTCATGAGCAACGGCTTCCACATCGCGCCTGTCCTCACTGCGGTTTCTATAAGGAACGAGAAGTTCTGGAAATAGCCACGGAGTAGATTCGCGAAATTCTCCATGATTAAGATCGCCGTAGATGCCATGGGCAGCGACCATTCGCCAAAAGTAGAGGTGGATGGTGCACTTGATGCGGCTGCAGAGTATGGCGTCCCAATCGTTCTTGTCGGTCACAAAGACAAACTGCGGCCGCTTCTCGCAGATCGGGATATGACGGGTTTGTCCGTGGAAGTGGAGCACGCCAGCGAGGCCGTGACGATGGAGGACTCGCCGACGACGGCTTTTCGTCGAAAGAAGGATTCGTCCATCAATGTCGCCGCACAACTGATGCGCGACGGAAAGGTTTCCGGCGTCGTGAGTGCCGGCAATACCGGCGCCGTGATGGCAACTGCGAAGTTCGTGGTCGGTGCGCTTCCGGTTGTGGATCGTCCGGCGCTGTCGACCGTACTTCCGACTCAAAAGGGAAAACCGGCGATTCTGCTCGACGTTGGCGCCAATGTCGATTGCAAACCCCACCACCTGGAGCAGTTTGCAATCATGGGCGACATCTATTCACGCACGATCTTTGGAATCCGAAGGCCGCGAGTCGGTTTGCTTTCCATCGGAGAGGAAGACACCAAGGGAAATGAACTGACAAAGGAGGTATTCAAGGCCCTGAAACGCGCGCCCATCAATTTCATTGGAAACGTGGAAGGCCGGGATATCTTCAAAGGGGAAGTGGACGTCATCGTTTGTGACGGATTCACGGGTAACGTCGTTTTGAAACTCAGCGAAGGCTTGTACGAAACATTTATTGAAATGCTCCGGCACGAATTAAAACAGACCCTCACTGCCAAGCTGGGCTCGATGTTTGCCCACAATGCATTTCAGCAATTCAAACGGCGGCTGGACTATTCCGAATATGGCGGTGCCCCGCTGCTGGGCATCAAGGGGATCACAATCGTCTGTCATGGACGTTCCAATTCCAACGCGATCAAGAATGCCGTGCGTGTCGCCAATGAGTTCTGTAAACATAACGTGAATCATGCCATTGAACTGGAGTTCAATAAGCTGGGTC
>Ga0163163_10001553_pt1 | contig 19363 bp, 10 predicted proteins | sample S65metaG_FD_119766 | JGI IMG/M metagenome (GOLD analysis project Ga0163163, IMG submission 119766) | Switchgrass rhizosphere microbial communities from Kellogg Biological Station, Michigan, USA - S6-5 metaG | ecosystem: Host-associated > Plants > Roots > Rhizosphere > Soil | place: USA... | reverse complement strand
CATGGCAACCGAGCCCGATCCACGAGAGCTTGCGAGAGAGTCTAAAGCTCTCGTGGCCTTGGCATTTCGCAACGGCCCGATCGAAGACATGCACGGAGGCGAAACCTGCCCGGCTTGCGATGGTAAACCTGGTTACTCGCGGATCTCCGACGCCGAAATGAAACTCATCATGAGAGCCGCGGTGAACCGTATTCACACGCTATTCCAGCTCAAGGCTAACGACCCGGACGGCTACGAACGGCAGATTGCCTACGGCGAGCGGTGCGCCCACGCATGGGACGACCCGGAATAGACGGCCAAGCCTTTAAGGACCGAAACCCTACCTCGTATCCGTTAACGAAGATTATCGTCCAAGAGGCTAATCAGGACTGCGCCAGCCCTAAGCCGCTAGCCATCCTTTGCTTCGGCCAAATGAACGATGAAGAACTCGGCGCCGATATCGATATCTTCTTGCGTCGGTTTAGGAAAGCGCGGCGATTCAGGTTGCGTTGGACAGGCCGTTCGATAGCGTTTCTCCCAGCAAACCGCCGGGTCCAGGCGATTAGAACCTCAGCTTCAGACCGAACTGAATCTCTCGCGCGTCATTAATCGTGGCCGTAATCGTCCCGGCCGGTCCGGTTCCGATTGCGGTGCTCGGCAAGTCAAACTCAGCGCTATTGAAGATGTTGAAAATCTCCGCTCGGAATTGGAGACTCATTTGCTCCCGGATCCGGAAGTCTTTCAGGATGGAAAAATCGAAATTCGTCTGCCCCGGTCCGCTGCCGAAGGTGCGTCCCGAATTGCCGAACTGGAATGACGGCGGGGCGACGAAGCAACTGGTATTGAAGAACCGCTGAACTTTCTGTTCAGAAGTGGGTAGGTTGGGATCGCAGACCACATTGGGGCGGTTGCCCATGGTGTTATTAAGCAGGGACGGTGTGATGGTCGCTCCCAGCGGAAAGCCCGTGCGGACGCGCGTGATGCCCGTCACATTCCAGCCACCCAGGATTTGATTCGCCGCCGATCCCGAGCCACTCAGAAATTTCCTGCCTCTGCCGAATGGCAGCTCGTAGAGGTAGCTGAGCGTGAAAGATTGCCTGAGGTCGATCGCGGCCAGGCCCTTGTCGGTAGTCGACCCCTGAGGTGCAAACGGGAAGAAATTCTGGCCCGTCGCATTCGGCTGAAACGTGAGGCTCTCAGCCGGTTCGTTGCCGATCGTCTTACTCCAGGTGTAGCCCATGAGGAAATAAAGATGATTGGAAAACCGCTTCTCGACCTTGGTCTGCAGACCGTTATAGGTCGAACTCCCTCGCGGCAGGATCGCCGTTACGCTCGCCAAGTTTGGGTAAGGCCGTCTGGGATTGATTGCGCCGGCGCCGGGAGCGGGCGGGTTGATATCATCCTTAGAAAGCAATCGGCCGCCATGCGTACCTACGTAGGCCACGGTGATCACCGTGTTCCACGGCAGTTCTTGCTGCACGTTGAAATTCCACTGCTGCACGAACCCCATCGGAAAATTGTATTGCTGGGAAACGATGCTGCCGGACGGATTCTTGGGGTCGGTTTGGCGCGGAGGCGGGAATCCATCCCGCAGCAGGCGCTGGGGAGTAATGCTGTCGCTGGCGAAGGTCGGCGAGTCGGTAAAGGGATAGTTGCCGGCCAATCCCCGTCCGCCACCGTTGACGAAATCGTTGAAAATGCCATAGCCGCCGCGGATCACAAACTTGCCGCGATCGCGCGGTGTGTAGGCAAATCCGACTCGTGGTTGTAGGTTGTTAGTGTCGGTGCTCACGTTGCCCGTGGCAGAAGCGCCCTGCCCTGCGACGACCATCAGCCCAGTGGCCGGGTCCAGGTTGGCAATGCGGCTGTGCTGTTCCGTGTAAGGCGTAATTACCTGATAGGCCAGCCCGAGGTTTAAGGTGAGGCCTGAAGAAACCTTCCAATCGTCCTGGAGATAACCCCGATAATCCTTCCACCGGTTTCCCGTTGGTTCGCCGCCGATTGTGTTGGAACGCATGATCTGCGACGGAAGACCCAGCAGCAGGCTGGCGACTGCCGACCCCGTGCCTGACTGGAATCCGGTGCCGGAGCGCTGCGAGCTAAACAACTGGTCGAAACTGAGGTTGCCGCGCGGGGCGTTGATGCCCTCGAAGTTCATTTGATCGACTTTCAGACTGAAGCCGATGTTCAAGACGTGACCGCCCCTGATGTGCGTGACATTGTCGGAAAACTGATAAACATTAGTGCCGAGAAGCAGTGGGGTGGTGAGCCGGTCGCCGAGGCCGTTGAAGCCGGCCAGGTTGATTCGCGTCAGCCCTGACGTGAACTGGTCTCCCAGGTTGGCCCCGGGAATACCAAGCTGCTGCGCGATGTTCTGCCCGAAACTCGGTCCTACCACGGTAATAAAAACGCGGTTGTAGCCGAGCGCCAATTGGTTCGCCGTGGTGGGCGAGAAGACGTGGTTTTCCACGATGGCCACGCTGCGGGCTCTGGGTTCATTGATGGTGGCACTGGTAAAAGAACTGGTCCCGCCGCCGAAGCCGGGCAGGGGCCCGGGGAAGAACTGGTGAGCGTTATCGTAGCTGAAGCGCACGAAATAGAAATCCGACTGGCTGATGATGTGGTCGGCGCGTATGTCGAACTGATCGTCGGTCACTTCGCGCTTGGAATTGAAACGATAGTTGTTCGCCAGGCCCGGAAGATTGGGCAGCGGATAAAAAGTCAGCAGCTTGACCGCGATGGGATCGAGCCGGTTTGCAGGAATGACGTTAGGGACGCCGCCCGATACGAATTGGGTTCGCGTGCCGGTATTGAAAGATTTGCAGGTCTGCGAGGCAACGTCGTAGCTGCTGCAGGGATCGAAAATCTGCGCCTGGCCCGGCTCGGAAAAATCGCCCTGACGTGCTCTGCCAGTCGGCACGGTCGATAAGAACGTCAGCTCCTTGCGAATGCGCGTCCCCTGGTAATCACCGAAGAAGAAGAACTTGTCCTTCTTGATCGGACCACCCAGCGAGCCGCCGAACTGGTTCTGCCGGTAAGTCGGCTTGGTCTTGCCGTCGAAAAAATTGCGGGCGTCGAAGATCTGGTTGCGAACGAATTCGAACGCACTGCCGTGCATGGAATTGCTGCCGGACTTGCTGGTAATCAGCACGGTGCCTCCGCCGTTGCGGCCGTACTGGGCAGAGTAGTTGTTGGTCAGTACCCGGAACTCCTGGATCGCGTCGATGGAAGGAAGAATGGAGATCGAGCCGGCGGAGAGCTCGTTGTTGTCGACACCGTCGAAGATCCAGTCGTTATCATTTTCGCGCATGCCGTTCACGGTCAGAGAAGTGGTCCCACGGGCCGATGTGCTAGCGGAGGGATTGTTGAATTGCGTGCCCTCTGATTTCGTCGCCCCCGGCGCGAGCGTGCCCAGCTGGACGAAGTCGCGGCCGTTGAGCGGCAACCCGACGATGTTTTCCTGGTGAATCACTTGTCCCAGCGTCGAGACGCTGCGCTCGAGCAAGGGAGCCTCGGCGGTGACCTCGACCTGCTGGGTCCCCCCGGCTACCTGGAGAACCAGGTTCACCTCGCGACGGTCCTGCACCTCGAGCACCAGATCCTTGATTTCTGCTTGCGCGAAGCCCGACATCGCGGCCCGAACAGTGTACCGGCCGATAGGCAGTGGCGTAGCCACGTAGTTGCCCACGGAGTCGGTTATGAAGTTCTTCTGCGCATTCGTCGCCTGGCTAACGACGGAGACGGACGCGCTCGCGACTCTAGCGCCGGTGGGGTCGGTGACCGTCCCATAAATCGTTCCCGACACCACCTGCGCCTTGAGTGAGTCGGTGAAGACGGAGCAGATTAGCGCAAGGGTTGCGCCAAGAAAGAAGGCATTAAGACATTTTCCCAAAGTCATGTTCCCATCCTTGGCTTTTCCAAGCCGGCCGCAGATCCAACGCATAAGTTGGGATGTATAAACCTTTCGGCCGCGGGATCATTTTGATCCCACGCTTCCTAAGGCGTCGTTGTTCCTCCCCGGACGCCCCGGAGTACAAAAACTACATTGGCGCGCCGTTTAGATCGGAATCAGCCGAGATTTCCATTTTGGGTTCCTGGACGGCTAGCTAGTGTACACCATACGGCGATACGTCGAAAGCGGGATGCCGGCTTTTCGCCGCGGCTGCCTCTAGCCGAGCCGAAGCAAACAGTTCTGGCCTCTGGAATATCCGAAATGCCCGCAAGGACCGTCACTCCGATTGGGGCTACCTCAGCCGCACCCAGCTGGATCCCACGGACGCACCTGGTAGAACCGACTCCGACATGGGGCATAGGGCCCATTTTGCAGCAGCAAACATTTTTTCCTGAAGCAACCATTACGGAGCAGCATCGGTGGTCATCCCAGCTGTCCCTCCAGCCGGCACGGCTGTGTTTTGCAAGCAGTGCCTCGTCGGGTTATAGGAATAATCTGGCGATTTCATTATGGCGCCTCGTCATAGGCGTTCATGGTCACAAATTTATGAAACCGGCCCTGCAGGGTGGCGACGCGTATTCGCGTGGTCCGAACATTTCCGGCAGGCGCCGCACGCATCGCCAGCGGGGCAGCCAGGGACATAATAAAGTGTCGGCGGTTCATTGGCACTCCTGGGATTCTACTCATTAAGCCTACTCCTATCCCCGCCCGATTGGAGATTCTTCGCGCGACCATACGTACTGAGCGAAACGTCCCGTTAAGTCACATTAACGGTACTATTCTGGGGCGCCTCGCCCCGATTTTCACTAGTGCTTCCCTTTGAGATAACGATCAAACCAATCTATTGTCCGGCGGATCGCGTCTACCTGATTCTCCCGCTTGGCGAAGCCGTGTCCTTCGTTCGGATAGTAGTGTGCGGAGACGACGGTTCCGGCTTTTTCAAGAATGTCGACAATCTGGGCGGCTTCTTCCTTTGGCACTCGAATATCGTTGTCGCCCTGCAGCACCAGCAGCGGCGTCTTCGCCTGGCGAATGAACGTGATCGGCGAATCGTCTTCATAGATCTTGCGGTCCTGGACTGGGTCACCAATGAGCGATCTCTGGTACGCCTGCAAACTGGGGTCCTCATGCTGAAGCATCGTGAACCAATTGATGATGCCGTATTCTTCAACAGCGGCAGTCCACAAATCCGGCGTCTTGCCAATCGCCATTAGAGTCATATAACCGCCGTATGATCCACCCGTGATGCCGATCCGCTTTGCGTTGACATACCCCGTTTCGGTCAGAAACCTGGCGGCGTAGACTTCGTCCTTAAGGTCACCTCCGCCGAGGTCCTTGTGATTGGCCTGTTGAAACGCGAGGCCGTAACCGGTCGAACCTCTTACATTGGGTGCGATGCAGACGTAGCCCCGCGAAACGAGAGCGGCGACAGTCGGATTGAACGTATCGACGGTCTGGGCCGTTGGGCCGCCGTGAGGCAGCACTATCCCTGGATTCGTGCCGTCGCGTTTCATGTTGTCCGGGAGCCAAACGAACGCACTAATGATCTTGCCATCGAAGCTACGATAGTGGACCAGCTGAGATGGTGGTATCTGTTGAGGATCGAGACCGGCCAGCGCGGAAAAGGTGAGTTGGCGCGCTACACCTTTTCCTGCGTCGTAGATCCAGAGATCGGCTGGCCTTTGAGAATTCTGGTGCGAAACAATCAGCCTGTCTCCCGTTGGCGAAAATGAGGGTCTTCCCGAAAATGAGGAAACGCCCGCTGGAAAATCAATTCTGGAAGAGCGCATCGAAACGCGATCGACGCGGTAAAGGTCAGTTCTTCCGTCTTCATTAACGCGATAGGTGAATTGATCGCCTTTCGGAGAAAACTCCCCCGGTTGCGCCTCCCATTGCAGTTCAGTAACCCATGTCAACTTGTGCGAACGAATATCGAGGAGCGCAACGTTGTCGAATCCACCTTTCTCGTTGGAACTGACAAGCGCAGTGTTGCCATCCGGGGATATGGAACTGACTAAGTATCGAATCTGCCCGGAGTGTGGCGTCAACTCTTCGTTTTTTCCGCTGGCGGCCTCGATTTGATACACGCTTGAATCAGTGCCGCCACTGCTTATCCTGATTGCGAGAATATGACGGCTATCGCGACTCCAGACGACCGGTTGCCATCGTCGATCCTCCTGTACTTCGTGCGTTATCTGTGTAATCGTGCGAGTAGACCAGTTCATCACCGCCACATTCGACGATGCGGAGGATTTTGACTTGCTCGCAAAAGCGATGTTCCTGCCATCTGGAGACCACAGTGGGTCCGTCTCGGAGATGTCTTTCGTGCCGGTCAGATTCACCGCGTCGCCACCCTTCGACGGAAGAGCAAATAAATCGTAATATTCGCCGCCGCCGGAATCCTGCTGGTACGCGATCCATTTACCATCTGGTGACCACGTGGCCTGCAGTTCGCGATCCTCGGATTGCGACAGTTGGACGGGCCAGCCGCCGTCCGCTGATACCTTCCATAGATTCAGCCGGCCCGTGAGATTGGTGGTAAAAACGATTTCGCGTCCATCGGGCGACCACGAGGGACCTCTGACGGCTCGTGTATAGAACAGTTCATCGATTGCGATAGGACCGGAATCACGGTTCGCGCGGGAATTTAGAGAGGTGGGCTTAGTAATAACACGATCATCCGGCGACTTCACAGCGGCAAACAGCGCAATCCCCAAAAACAGGGAAATCGATCGCAAGGTGCTCATAATCAGAGCAGTATACTCGCATTTGCGAAGGGTGGAAATGCGGCACCCTGCAGAAATAGTCCCCGTTAATTCCGATTATCGGAAGGCTTTCGATGGGTTTCCGGGTGGAAACGCACTTCAGGCAGCTTACCTACTTCTTCAGCCCGGCCTGCCAGTTGGTAACGACTGTCAGCGGGACCTTGGCCGAGCCCTGCTCCACTGGGACCTGGATCAGAAATCGGCCGTCCTTGCTTACATCGAACTGCCCCTGCTCGGCAACCTCGAATAGTGGCTTAGGGAGGCTGGCTGCAAAACTCTTACCATCCCCTTTCACCTCGACAGCCATCAGCTTGCGATCCGCCCCGATGAAGTACAGCTCGCGCCCATCGCGGCTCCAAACCGGGTAGGTACCACCGTTGGTTGAGATTTGCCACTTGCCTCCACGCTCCGGGAACGTCCCCACGTAGATCTCGCGACGCTTGAACTCATCCGAGGAATATGCCAGCCACTGGCCGTTGGGCGAAAGTCTTCCAACGTTTTCGCTGTATCCGGTGTTCACGTAAGGAAAAGTTTTTTTGTCACCGAAGAGTGGAATCACCCAGATATCGCCATTGGTATCTGTCTCGAATACGGTTTCGATCAAATATCGTCCGTCGCGCGACCAATCAGTAACCGTACCGCTGCGCCGCTCTTGAACCAAGACCTCCTCCACGCCGACACCGTTGGCTGCCTTCATATATGGTCTTCCGAGTCCGTATTTCTGCGACATGAATGCAATGCGCATGCCGTCCGGGGACCACACAGGGTTCTGATTCCCCACGGGGCCGAAAGTGAAGCGCGAGTCCGTACCCCGCGACAGGTCGTGCAGCCAGATGTCGAACAAGCCGAGGGTATCCATCCGGTCGCCGGCTACAGTCGAGCCGTCTGGCGAAAGCCTGACTATCCGGGTCGCTGCCGGTATTCCCACAATGCCTGTAGATTTACCGCCACGATCGAACCACGTGAGTTGTTTCTTCCCGGCCCCGAACGCGCCCCATGTGTAGACCAGGGTGCCGTTGCGGGACGAAGAGAAAAAGCCCTGACTGACATTTGGCACATAATCCACTGGTTCGGCAAGAGGCACCGCGTCGCCAGTTGTCTTAGCTTGCGCCGGATCAAAGCGCTGTGCCATTAGCGTATGCTCGCGAACGAATAACAGGTAGCCTTCTTCGGAGAAACCCAGTCCGGACCTGATAGAGGGCACATAGACTGCATTGCTATCGGCAGCTATAACTTCGCGCCGTGTTTGCGAGCTTGGCTTAGCATCAATGCTATCCACGTATACGCGCGTTCTTGTGGAGTCCAAGCTGCGGGCAGTGTACAGGAAATGTTTCCCATCGGGCAGGAACCAGGGCGCTCGGTGATTGTTTTCGCGCCCCGCAGGATCGAGCGCCGTCAGAGCGACAGGAGCCCCACCCGAGGCAGGCACGCGAAATAAGCCCCCTTGCCCAGTGCCGTAGACGATGACATCGTCCTGGCTCCAGGTGCCTCCACGGATTAGCGGTGCCTCGCAGAGCGCCCGGGCCGGACCGCCCGTCACGTCGATCCTCTTGAGCTGGCCCTCGGCTGCGAAACCCACCGAGCGGCTATCGGGCGACCAGAACGGGGAAAACGCGCCTGCAGTTCCCGGCAGCATCCGGGCATTCAATCCATCCAGATCGCGTAGCCAGAGAGCCCATTGCCCGCCGCTGGACGCCGCAAAAGCCACGCTGTGGCCATCGGGCGAAACCACGGGTAGGGTGCCCGACACATTGAAACTCACGTTCTCCGGGGTGAGTAACGAAAACCGCTCCATGCGGGGTGGTTCCTCCACGTAGTGCCGGTAGGCAAAGTAGCCCAGGGCCATTACGGGCAGCGTGAGCACCGCTACGATCGCGGGCCAAAGCCATCCCGACCGCGCGCGTGGACCCTCTGGGAGTTCCGTTTTATCGTGGATCGCGATCCGCGCCTCGCCGATCCACTGCAGGCGATTCTTTACATCCCGATCGAGGCAGCGCCTTAACAACTGCCGAATTGCTGGTGGCGTTTGTGATGGAAGCTGGTTGAAATCGATCCCACTGTTCAATACATTGGCAAGTGTGTGCGAGACCGTTTCGCCGCCGAATAGCCGACGGCCGGTCAGCATCTCCCACAGCACCGCGCCATAGGACCAGATGTCAGCACGACGGTCCACTGGCTTCCCCGAAGCCTGTTCGGGACTCATGTATGCTGCGGTGCCCATGATCATTCCGGCCTGCGTCGCCATGGTCAGAGTCGGCGAATTGTCCGGATCAACTGCGCTTGCCGCGGAGTTTTGTGTGATCGCGGCCAGCCCAAAGTCGAGCACCTTGACCACGCCTGCGGGCGTGATCATGATGTTCGCGGGCTTCAGATCGCGATGGATGATTCCCTTTTCGTGCGCCGCTTCGAGCGCATCGGCGATCTGCCTGGCGTAGTCGAGCGCGGTCGCTATCGGCAACGGTCCTTGGAGCGTCTTGCCCGGGACCAGTTCCATTACCAGCGCGCGGATTCCGCTGGATTCCTCGATGCCGTAAATTTGCGCGATGTTGTGGTGGTTCAAAGAAGCCAGAACCTTGGCTTCGCGTCCGAATCGCGCTAACCGCTCGGGATCTGTGGCGAGGGCCCACGGAAGAACTTTGATCGCAACTTCGCGATCGAGCTTAGTGTCCTTCGCCCGATACACTTCGCCCATGCCGCCCGCGCCCAGTGGCCCTTCCACGCGATACGGCCCCAACAGAGTGCCCGCAGTGATTCTGGTAACACTTGGATCCAGCAAACTCTGCGCGCCTTCGAACGCGGGCCGGTCGAGCGCGCCGTTCTGCGAGTTCTGCTCCAACAGCGACTCCACTTCCCCGCGCAGATCGGCATCGCCATCACAAGCCCGCGCCAGAAACGCCGCACGCTCTCCCGCTTCATGCTCGAGCGCCGCGTGGTACAGTTCCTCGATCTGTTTCCAGCGTGAGGGAGTCATGACCGTTGGGCCTTAGAGTTTGGACCATATTACTACGGGGCGACAGCAACCAGCGTGCCAGGGATACCGATTGTGCCCGAATGACGGCGCACGGAAGTTATCCTGCGAGTCCCGATAATCATCATTAATCGGTAGCCTATGTTCTTGACGGGCGTTGCCCTGTCACGGCAGGCTGTGATCGATCACGGCGGCGAAATGTGGCCGGAGTCGTCCCGCCACGGAGCCCGTTTTGTCTTTCGCTTGCCTATAACGATCCTGCAGGCGCGCGCCGCGTCATACTGACATCCCCGGGCTCCAAAATACGTCGAACCGGCGCTGCTGCGAGGAACGATGCCCTCAGGGGCTCTCCTTGCTCAAAGGAATCGGCAAGTCTCATAATCAACTCTTTAGCGCGTGCGCGATGTCTCTCGGCCCTTTCCCGATCCCTTGCTTCTGCGTACAAATCCCCGGCAGTGCGATGGACCTGCCACGCCGCCACCGGAATGTCAAACCTGTCGAGGATTGCGAGGGCATGATCCATGCATACACGGGCGCCGACGAAGTCATTCTCCGCCGTGGCTACTTGCGACTTCATTTCCCAGGCGAGCGCGCGCATGGTGGGGTCCGCGGCAGAGAGAGCGGATGCCAAAACATCATCCGCCTCGCGGTGAGCATCCGCAATATCGCCAGCTTGTAACCGGGCTTCCGTCATTCCGAGCTGAGCGTGCAATCGCCAGCGCCAGTGCAGGATGAAGTTAGACGTAATCTGAGGATCGCGGACTTGTGAGAAGCATTGCAGAGCCTCAACCAGCTTCCCGCGATAGAGTTCGGCATACCCGGAGGACATTCTGGAAACGGTCCTCATCCACGCGGCATGCTGCTCTGCGTCGCTTCGCATGACAATCTTGCTCAGACGGCGCACCCCTTCGAAATCGAAGCAGAGTGTACGTAACCACGACTCCCCCATAATGGACACCCACGGATCTTCCCCATTCTTCTCCTCCAACGCTCTCCCTGTTCGAACCATGAGAAGCAATTCCCCGAACCGGCCGGAGGCCGTAAGGATCAAAAACTTTGGACCCCTCCCGAGACGATTGGCCGTGGCCTTAATCAAGCCGTCTGCCTGGCTCAGGGCTTCCTGATAGTCGCCCTGAAGCGCCTGAACGTAGACGTAGCCATCGTGAACGGTGCTCGAACCGCTGAGACGACGAATGGTCTGGAGGGCGTCACAGCAGGCCTCTGCATATTCTTCCCGCCCCGCGTCATAGACGAAGCGGAAACCGGCCACAGCTAACCGGGTCTGTGCCGCAAGCAGCGGATCGTCAAGGTTTTCGCTTACTTCGATCGCCTGCCGGCAGACCTCGCTGCCGCGTGCGGCGTCGAGATACCATGCCGGAAAGCCCAAGTGGACCAAAGCGAGGGCGTGGGCGGCCTTGAGACCAGCTCTTTCTGCCAAGTTCACCGCAGCTTCGTAAGACACAGCAGAATCGGACATCTCACCGAGGACATAGTGCGCATCGCCGATTCGCCGAAGAATCTCAGTTTCCAACTCGGGGTTAGAGCCGGGCGCCAGCGCGGAAAAGAGTTCGAGCGCGCGCCGGAGGATTTGAATGGAGTCACGTTGAGAAAATCGATGTGCCGCATTCTCTGCTGCAAGCATCAAATAACGCGCGGCTCGCTCGTAGTCGCGCCCTTCTTCGAAGTGCAGGGCAAGTTCTGAGGCCAGCTCCGGTTTTCCAGCATCGCAGATAGGCATCAGCCGCTCCCCCAAGCTCCGGTGAAGTTTAGACCGATGTTGGCTGGAGAGGCTCCGGTAAAGAGCTTGCCGGTAGAGAGCGTGTCTGAATTCGTAATGCACTGAATCTGCCCCGTTCGCAGCCTCATGGACCCCCACAAACCGTATGAACTGCTCTCGCCGGGCTAGTTTGTCGCAGATTTCCTCGATCGAGGTTGGAGCAGTCTCCAGCATGACCGCGACGGCCCAGACCGCAAAACGTTCGCCGGCCACGCTGCAGCTTTGTAAGATGCGCTGTTCCTCCGCGTTCAACTGCTTGAACTGGATTTCTAGCATTTGTTGAAGCGTCTCCGGAATACCGGGGTAGATGTCCTGAAGCGGCGCGCTGAGAGTCCATGTTCCCCGATCCTGGACAATTAAGCCCCGCTTCACGATGTCGCGTACAATAGCCACCATGAACAGAGGGTTCCCGCCCGAATTGTGGTGAATCAGGTTCGCAAGACCCGGGGGAAAGCAGTTATCCGCATACTCCTTCGCGAGGTACTCCTCGATGTCGGATTCTTCCAGGCGCTCTATGGCGATTTCGCGGCACAGATGACGGACCAGCAAGTCCTGCTTTAGAGCCTTTAGCGGGCTTTCGGAAAGGACAACATCCACGGGCCGGTACGTGCCGATCAGAAGCAACTTCGCCGGTTCCCGGCGGCGGGCGAGCGCCGAGATCACATCCAGGGTCGAAGGATCGACCCAATGGAGATCCTCAAGAATTACAATCAGCGGAGTCTGCGCGGACAGGGCTTCGAGTGCTTCGCAAATTTCCCGTACCATCCGCCCCCGCGTGCTTCCCAGAATCTCTCGTTGGAGCTCGTCCCTTTGCTCGGCTTTCACAAGGGATGGGAACTGAGCCAGCCAAGTGGGCGCCAGTATCGTCAGAGTTTTGGCCACCGCGTCAAGGCGAAAGGGTTCGAATACTTTCATCCCGGAGAGGCTCCCAGTCCGAAGTAAAGGCAGGCCCTGTAACTCGAATGCGTTCGATATTATAACAGCGGCCCACTCGGCCGGCAAAAGCTTTCCGTTCGACCCGCCAACGAAAAAGTTACAAAAACGTCGTGACTACATCACAACTTACATTTCTTCGTGGCCTACGCTAGAGCGTAGTCTCTATGCCCAACGGGCACTGAAAGATCTATTACTCATAGCGAGGAGAAACTAAAAAGATGGTTACACTGAATAAAATTATGCGCGGCTAGTAGGTTCCAGTCGGGCAGGACTGGCCCTCGGACTCCTGGTCTCGACGTCCCTATCGTCGGCGGACTTTTCGTTCACAACCGGCACTCCCGACGGCCTCATGGGCGCGGCGTCCCGCCGTGCTAGCCCCGGGAAGCTTGAGACCGAGACGGCTGACGACTTCACGCTAGACCAGACCACGGTCATCAGCCGGGCCAAAATTGTCGGGTTGGTGCCGGCGGGAATGCAACCGCAGGATATCAAGGAGGTTGAGGTGGAGGTGTATCACGTCTTCTCGCTCGACTCGGCCGTGCCCCCCTCCGGCAAAGTGCCCACACGGGCCAACTCGCCTTCGGACGTTGAAATCGGCACCGCCACGCGCGCCGGAAATTCCGGAACACTTACATTCTCCACAAACGTGCTGAATAACTTCGGTGTGGGCAACACTGTCGTGAACAATCTCAAGGTTGCTACGGCCCCTCCCGGCGGGGAAGGTTCAACGGCCGGTGAACTAGTGGAGATCACGATCACATTCACTAGCCCCATCATTTTGCCGGCAGGCCACTATTTCTTCCGTCCGGAGGTCTTGCTGACCAGTGGGGATTTCCTCTACTTGTCTGCGCCGAAAGTAATTCCGGCGCCAAAAGATCTGCAGGCTTGGATCCGCAACTCCAACCTCGCCCCGGACTGGCTGCGAATCGGCACGGACATCGTCGGCGGAGCCACACCACCCACGTTCAATATGACATTCTCGCTCGCTGGTGAGACGGTCCCCGAAGCCGGAACGCCCGGAGTGGCGAACTGCCTTGGCCAGACCATCGCGGCACTGGCCCAGGAGTCTGGCGGCACCTATTCGGCTGCCTCGAGCCTTGGGTTCTCGAGCGTACAGGCGTTGCAAGACGGTTTCACTCTGTTTTGCAAGCCCTAGCCGCGCGGAGATGAGCACGCCATTTAATGCGACCCCGGTAGCGCGGGCCCACGAGGGCCTGCGCCCGGTTAGTGCTGCGCGGCCCGCAGCATCGTCACTCCCCATCATGCATAGAGTGAATCACGCTCCCCGCTGTAACAGCGCGCGTTTCTTTGAGGCTGAGGGTTGGCGTGCCGTCTGACTCACAAAACTTGCCTTCCTGCGGTTATCGGTAGCCAGCTGCGTAGGTGAGAGCTATTAAGAACTAGTGATTTTCAACGAGTGATTGCGTCGAGCGCTCGATTTATACGTCAGGGCATATCTGCCCAGTCAATACGCCCCGGGTGGTGATAGTGGCTCAATTTGAGCATGGGCAATTTTGATCGAAAGATAAGGCTCCATTTCTGGCCTCGTTTTGGCCTCAATGGATAAGCTAAAACAATAGGGATTCTATCATGTATATGAAAATTGTCACCGAGGGCGTGCCGCACCACCTTTGCGTGATGGACTCAATTTCATATGAGTCAAAGACAGTCTGCGGCATCATTCTGACCGAACATCATAGCTGGAAGCGCATCAGGGCACTAGAGGGTGATGAGTGTCCGCGATGTGCCGAACGTGCGTTTAATGGGCATCGCCAGCACGTGCCGAAAGGCTTGAAGCCTAAGGCAATAAAGGACCGTTAGATAACTTGGCTTGCGAAAGGAAAGCCCCATACTCGGGACAACGTAGGGCATTCCCTCCGAGTGCCTTCTGGAACGGGACTTGCGTGTCCTGATATCAGCTATTATCGGTAGCTTGCGAACTGACAGTTCTCGGTTAGGCGATAGACATCAAAGTGACATCCCTTCCGGATACGCCGTCATCCAGGACTTATGTGCTGCCAGTGCACGTTCTAAGCTAGTTGAGGGTGACCGTTGAGAAAGCTGGCGTTTGGGCTTTCTTCGCAGTCAGCCCGTTTTGGATCAGAGTCACATTGAAGGAGGTGAACTCCAGCGGCTTCTGCTGCATCGCGTCGTAGTCCTGCCCATTCCACCGTGCCTTCATGAGGCCTGTCTCGGAATGCTGGTTGGTGCCCTGCAACACGTGGGAGATCTCGTGCGCCAACACATGCGCCAGGATGGCCTGCTCCCGGCGCGACTCCTGGGCTGCCTCGCGGATCCGATCGTACATGATGATGATCGTGACGCCTTCGCCGAACGGCAAGGCGTAGGCCAAAGCGTTCCGGCTGGCGTCGGCGGGAGTCCCCTTGATAAACCGGATCCGGATTGTGACCGGGCTGCCAGATGCGGCTCCGGGTTTCGGGTCGCCGGCCTTCCATGCCAGCCGCACACCGACACGCGCGAACACCCACGTCACCGTAGCCCTCGCGCCTGAGTCCACGGAACTAGGGAGGCTGTCACCGGTCACATAAGCCGTCACATCCGCCGGTTTGGAGTCGTGGGCATAGGCCGTGAGACAAGCCGTCAGGATTCCCGCGATCAGACTTGAGGTTTTCATGAGCCTCAATTTGCACGGGAAAACTCGGGACCTCCATGCTCAAGCGCTGCGCGGCGGATGATTTCGAATTCGCCCCACATCCCCAGCGAACTCACTGAATCGGTGTGGCTTTGGCGGAGTTATCTCACGTCGAAAAGAGGCTTCTGTCGCGGGTAGTTGGGTGCTATCATAAATTCCCCTTTCATGAGCGGCTCCCCGTCTGTTCGCTTCTGCGACTTTGAACTGGACCTCGGCACCGGCGAGTTGCGGAAACACGGAATCCGGCGGAAAATCCAAGACCAACCGTTCCAGGTGCTCCAGGCGCTGGTGGAACGGCCCGGCGAGTTGGTGACCCGTGAGGAGCTCCAGCGGAGAATCTGGGGCGAAGGCACTTTTGTTGACTTCGACCAGAGTCTGAACCGGGCCGTCAACAAATTGCGCGAGGCGCTGGGAGACTCAGCCGAGAATCCGCGTTACATCGAGACGATGGCGCGGCGCGGATATCGATTTATCGCGCCTGTGGAGGGCCATCCAAAGCCTATACAGCAAATGGTCGCTCCCGTGGAGGACGCTCCGAAGCCGCGGGCGCAACCTGCGGCCACCGCCAGGCCGTGGGGCAAAATTGCGTGGATAGCCGCCGGTGTCCTGGCGGCCGTCGGCGCTGCGCTATGGTTGACACAGGACCGGGCCGCTCTACCCCCGGAGCGGGTGGTCCCGCTGACGACATTTACCGGCTTAGCCGCCGGCCCTACCTTTTCGCCCGATGGCAACCAAGTGGCGTTCTCCTGGAACGGCGAAAAGCAGGACAACCACGACATCTACGTGAAGCTTGTGGATTCAGCCGCGCCGCTGCGCCTGACCACCAATCCAGCCGTGGATATCCTGCCCGCTTGGTCCCCCGATGGACGCCAGATCGCGTTTCTGCGAACCTCGGGCACGACGACGCGGGAACTATTGCTGGTCTCGCCGCTGGGTGGTGTCGAGAGGAAACTGGCCGATCTTAGCATGGGGGTGAATCCCGGCGATTGGTGGACTGCACCCGCATGGACTCCCGACAGTAAATTTCTTGCCGTGCGGGATGAAACCGCGATTGTCCTCGTCTCTGCCGAGAGTGGAGAGAAGCGTAAACTGACCTCTCCGCCGGACGGCTGGGCGGGTGACCGGCACGCGTCTTTGTCCCCGGACGGTCGTACGCTGGCATTCGCACGGATTCGAAACGGTCCGACGCAAGATATTTTTCTGGCGCCTGTCTCAGATGGGGCGAAGGCCCGTCAACTGACACACGACAGCATGCCGATTGACGGTTTGGAATGGACTCCCGATGGCAACGAGGTTGTTTTTGCCTCAAGCCGCGCCGGAGATAAAACTCTCTGGCGCATCTCTACTTACGGCGGGACACCAAAGCAGTTGCCTGCGATTGGCGCCTTTGCGTCGCAGCCCGCGATTGCGCGCCACGGGCAGCGGGCGGCCTTCGCGAGATCCACCATCAGGAAGAGTTTCTGGCGGCTGGATCTCGGCCCGCAAGAAGTGCGCCGTCCTTCTGTGCGATTGGTAACGTCCTCCCGGGACGACGAGCGCCCCATGCTTTCACCGGATGGGCGGCACATTGCATTCACCTCGAATCGATCCGGAGGCTCGGAGGTGTGGGTATGCGACAGCCAGGGAGCCAATGCCGCCCAGTTGACCTCCGTTGGGTTCGCGCGCAATCCGTATTGGTCGCCGGATAGCAGGAACATCGTCTTCGAAGCCCGTCCGGGAGGCCGCAATCTTCTTTTCGTGATCGCGGCCGGCGGTGGGGCACCACGGCAAGTTACCTCTGACGAGGGATACTATCCCTCCTGGTCCAGGGACGGACGCTGGATCTACTTCTATGCGAGGACTTCCGGGGCCATCGAGACCTGGAAGATCCCGGCAGAGGGGGGTAGCGGGATGCAGCTAACCAAACGTGGAGGCGGTCCCGGCATGGAATCCGTGGATGGAAAGTACTTTTATTACCACAAGTCCCAAGATATCTGGAAGGTGCCGGTCGAGGGCGGCGAGGAAACTCCTGTGATGAGCGAGCAAACCAATTTTATGAACAGCTGGGCACTTGTGGGCCAAGGAATATATTTCTCGGAGCCCAGGGCTGCGGAGCACCAAATGATTCTGAAATTGTTCCGCTTTGGGTCGGGTCAAAGCAACCCGATTGCGGTACTGGATCAGCCGTTCCCTGTCTCAGTCACGCGATTGAGTCTTCCAGCGGATGGGCGCTGGCTGCTCTACGATCAGGTCGACCGCAACGAATCCGACCTCATGCTCATCGAGAATTTCCGCTGAGTCTCGATTTTACGGAAGGGCGACTCCCTAGCGAAGCTAGGATGGGAGGCGATCCAGTGCAACTGCCCCAGATGCCCAAGATTAAGACGAATGTGACGTTCTAACAGCTAAACAGCGACGTGGAGACCGTACCCTCATGGCTTGATCGGCCCGATCTTTCGCTACTGAGGCTCTCCAACGAACTAAGCCGGAATGCGCAAGGATGTAAATTGCAAGTAGCGGCTGGAGTTTCCTAGAATTCTCATTGGAAAACGTGTTGGCCGGATTGCTCCTGGATTGTCCGGGATCCGTCCACTATCTCGTCGTCGGGTGCGGTAGTTCGCCCTTCGGTTCGATCCCGATTCGATCATTCACCGCCGATCGGATGCGTTGCTTGCAGCCGAGATACCGTTCCGTGGTCTGAATCGAAACGTGGCCAAGCAAGAATTGAATCTGCTCGAGTTCGCCTCCCGCTACATGGCACAGCCTTGCGCACGTTCGGCGCAGGTCGTGCGGCGCCAGCTTGTCGATGGCAGCTTTCGCAGAGAACTCGCGGACAACGTGCCAGACGACTTTCTCAGTCATGCGCTCACCCCAGACCCGTCCCGCTTTGTTCACGCGACGAAACACTCTTCCAGAAGTAAGTCCAGCATCTTTGATCCAAACGTCAAGGAGCGCTTTGACCCAGTCGGGCTTCGGAATCGTCCGCATGTGACGCGCCTTGCCCATGAGGTCAACAATAGCCCAGTGTTGTTCTCGCTGCTGCAAGTGAGTGAAGTTCAGTTCCACGGCTTCACGCCGTCGCAGGCCGCAGGCTAACAGCACAGCCAGAAGCGCGCGGTCGCGTTTGCCCTTGCGTGGCTCGATATCAGGGGATTGCCACAGCGTCTCGCCCTGTTCTGCGGTTAACCAATTTCCCAATCTCATCCCGAATTTCTTGACACCCCTTACACGCCGGATCCCAGCGGCAAGGTCGGGGCTAAGAAGCCCGCAATCGCTGGCTTCATAGGCAAGCCGCCGCACGGCACCCAGGCGGAGATTGACGGTTCCGGGCGCCAGCTTCCGGGACTCCAAGTGCATGCGATAGCGAACGACAACACTTCTACTGAATGATAGTCTCGGCTCCGAGCAGTACCATTCGATGAACACATCCATGGCGTGGCGGTAGCCGCGCTGCGCGTCGCGGGAACTCAGACTATTCAGAACGGCTGATTTAGCTTGGTCGAGATCGGGCAGGCGCAAGACCGTTCTCGGAGCGGTCCGTCGTTTCTTGGGGGAGCGCTTGTTGGCCATCGTCAGCGGTCCTCCTCGACCGCCTAACGATGATGCACTAGTGCGAAGTAGTGTCCGGATGCGCCGTAATGCAGGACCTATCCGCCCACGAGTGGCAAAATTGCGGTCTTCCTCGCAAGTGAGCGTCAACTAAAGGGCGCGTCCTAACTGGCGTGCTTCATTTTCCGGATCAACTGGTGATACCGGGGCTCAGAGTGAAGAGAATCGTAGATTGGATCACAATAAAAGGAATAGTAGCCTGTGTTCCGTTCGTCGATAGCGCGATCCAACCACTCGAGCGCGTCTTTGCGATGGCCCAATCCCACATTGACCATGGCCAGACCAAAGGCCGGATAATAGCCAGCTTCGCGCTTGTGGACCATTTCATTCAGAATAGATTCGGCCTCAGTGCGGTGGCCTGCGATCGCCATCGCACGCCCCAGATCGCCGAGCGTGAAGGCCACGCCGCCGATCAGCTCGTCGGCCTTGCGAAATTGCTCCAGGGCGCGCGGATAGTCCCCGCGATCCAGATACAGGCGAGCCATCAACTCTCGAGTCAGTCCATCGTTCGGTTCGGCCTGGACCGCGTCCTGGATCAGTTTCATTGCCTCGTCCGATTTTCCTTGAAAGTAAAGCGCAGTTCCGTATGCCACTACCTCGGTAGGAGATACGGGCGCCATGTCCACGGCGCGTTTTGCCCAGGACGTGGCTTCGTCAAAGCGGCGCTGGTCGATGAGAAACTCGGCATAAGTTCGCACGATCGTGGGGTTGTTCGGCGCGAGTTCAATGGCTTTTAAATGATATT
>Ga0163163_10001551_pt1 | contig 19365 bp, 16 predicted proteins | sample S65metaG_FD_119766 | JGI IMG/M metagenome (GOLD analysis project Ga0163163, IMG submission 119766) | Switchgrass rhizosphere microbial communities from Kellogg Biological Station, Michigan, USA - S6-5 metaG | ecosystem: Host-associated > Plants > Roots > Rhizosphere > Soil | place: USA... | reverse complement strand
ATAATGGCGCTTACCACCTATGTTGATGCCATCCGGCAGGGAATCTCCGAAGAAATGGAACGAGACGATAACGTCTTCGTTCTCGGAGAGGATGTCGGCATTTACGGCGGCGCGTTCAAAGTAACGACCGGTCTTCTTGAAAAGTTCGGCGAAACGCGCGTCATCGATACACCCATTTCGGAATCCGCAATTGTCGGCGCGGCGATTGGCGCTGCAATGATGGGCCTGCGCCCGATTGCGGAAATGCAGTTTGCAGACTTCATCTCCTGCGCTTTCGATCAAATCACGAACTTCGCTGCCAAGTGCCGCTATCGCTGGGGCGCTGGAATCCCCATCGTGGTCCGGGCTCCAAGCGGCGGCGGGATTCACGGCGGACCATTTCATTCGCAGAATCCGGAAATGCATTTTGTACATACACCAGGACTCAAAGTCGTGTGTCCATCAACCGCATACGACGCCAAAGGCCTGCTTAAGGCGGCAATCCGCGATCCCGACCCGGTCATCTTTTTCGAGCACAAGTATCTTTATAGAAGAGTCAAGGAAGAGCTTCCGGACGGCGATATTCTTGTGCCAATTGGAAAGGCCGCCATTCGCCGCAAAGGCGCTGACATTTCCATTATCACGTATGGCGCCATGGTTTATGTCGCACTCGATGCCGCAAGAGAACTGGAGAAGGAAGCCATCGACGTTGAAGTGCTCGACCTTCGTTCTCTGCTGCCTTTCGACAGGGAAGCCGTGCTGGAATCCGTAAAGAAAACCAGCAAGGTCATTCTGCTCCATGAAGACACCCGGACCGGTGGCTTTGCCGGTGAACTGGCTGCACTGATTTCCGAAGAGGCATTCGAATACCTCGACGGACCGATTCGACGCATCACCGCTCCGGATACTCCTGTTCCCTTCAGTCCCCCAATGGAAGAATTCTTTCTTCCGAAAATCTCAGATGTCCTTCGCGTGGCTCGCGAGCTTCACGCGTACTAATTCGGAGAAGTCATGGCTGAAACAAAAGTAATCATGCCCCAGATGGGGGAAAGCATCTTCGAAGGCACGCTCACGAAATGGCTCAAGAAGCCTGGCGACAAGGTGGAACGCGACGAAGCGCTCTTCGAAATCTCGACAGACAAAGTAGACTCGGAAATCCCATCACCGGCCGCAGGCATTCTGCAGGAAGTCCTCGTGAAGGAAGGCCAGACCGTTCAGATCAACACCGTCGTGGCGATCATCGGGGACGGAACTGCGAAGCCATCGGCAAAGGAGTCTCCGGAAGCTAAGCCGGAAGCTAAGCCGGAAGTGAAGCCGGAAGCCGCGCCTTCAACGCCCCCGCCTGCGCCGGCTGCACCGGCCGCTGCTGCATCGCCCGAGCCGCCGGTGAATGAAGACGATTCCGACCGCGTTCCCAATTCTCCACTGGTGCGCCGGATTGCGAAGGAGCATGGAATCGATTTAGCCTCACTTGCGGGAAAAGGTACGGGCATCAACGGGCGCGTCACGAAGAGCGATATTCTCACCTACATTGAAAGCGGCGGCGAAAAGAAAGTTGCGAAGAAGCCTGCTGCTCCGGAGCCTGCGCCGATGGCGTTTTCGGGCGAAGTCGAGCGCGTGCCCATGACGCCCATGAGAAAGTCCATCGCCGAACACATGGTGGCGAGCCGGCGTACATCCGCACATGTGACGACATTCTTTGAAGTGGATTGCTCCCGCATCATGCAGGGCCGTGAAAAGCTCAAATCGGAATTTGACCGGGCCGGGGTTCATCTTACAATCACGCCATTTTTTGTGCAGGCTGTCGTTCGGGCTCTCCGGAAGTTTCCCATCGTGAATGCTTCCCTCGATGGAGATTCGATTGTTTACAAACGTGACATCAATATCGGAATTGCGGTCAGTCTGGATGGCGGCCTGATCGTCCCGGTGGTGCGGAACGCCGCGGAAAAGAATCTGCAGGGACTGGCTCACGCCATCAACGATCTGGGAGAACGCGCCCGAAATAAAAAACTTCTTCCCGACGAAGTAAAGGATGGCACCTTTACGATCACAAATCCCGGCGTTTACGGCGCACTGACCGGTACTCCGATCATCAGCCAGCCGCAGCTGGCCATCATGGGAATGGGAGGCATCAAGAAGCGCGCCGTTGTGATTGATGACGCCATCGCAATCCGTCCCATCATCGTGCTGTCGCTCTCCTTCGATCACCGTGTGATCGATGGCGCGCTTGCGGATCAGTTCATGGCCGATATTCAGAAGCAGCTGGAAAACTGGCAGAGTTAGATGAGGGAGTTGCCGTGTGGGACAAGCTGCTGAGGAATCGATCGGCAATTTCGACAATCACCCGCGAAGTCCTGGATACGTTTGGTAGGCTTACGCCTAAGCTCGAGCATCTTGCGCCAACGCCACTTCCCGACAAGGCCCTGATCATTGAGCTGCTGGACGATTTCCTGGAAGTCATCTATCCCGGTTACTTTGGTCGCAAATTCATCGAAACGTCTCACATCGAACACCATGTTACCGGGCTGGTGGATTCCATCTATGAGCGGCTCGCCGTGGAGATTTATCGGAGCGTAAGACCGGGTTGTGCGGAGACGACGGTCGTTTGCACGCACTGCCAGCAGACTGCGGAAGAAGAAGCCCTCGCACTCCTGCGAAAACTGCCGGACCTTCGCAGCAGGCTATCTGCGGATGTCCAGGCCGCATACGATGGAGATCCTGCCGCCAAGAGCGTTGATGAAGTGATTTTCGCGTACCCGGCGATTGTCGCCATTACGATTTTCAGAATTGCGCACGAGTTGCATGTTCAGGGAATCCCGCTGCTGCCGCGCATCATGACCGAACATGCTCACTCGATTACAGGGATCGACATTCATCCTGGCGCGACAATCGGCGGCGGGTTCTTTATCGATCATGGAACGGGGGTCGTCATCGGAGAAACGACGTTCATTGGCAATCACGTAAAGCTGTATCAAGGTGTGACCCTTGGCGCTCGCAGCTTTGCGATGGACGAAGAAGGCCGGCTCATTCGCGGAAAGAAGCGCCATCCAACGATAGAAGACAATGTCGTGATTTATGCGGGAGCGACCATCCTGGGCGGCAATACGGTTATCGGACAGGGCTCTGTGATTGGCGGCAACGTGTGGCTGACGCATTCGATACCGCCAAATACCAAGTATCGGAACGAGGCGTAAGACGGGGAAATGTTCATTGTTCAATTGTCATTTTGGGGAGTGAAGAGAAGTTCACCTTCCTCAAATGCCAAATGAAAATTGAACATTGAACTATGAACATTTCCCCATTTCCCTGCTCAGCGAATCAGGACTTGTAGCGAACCCACTCAACGATCCAGATCCGGGGTCCGATAAATCCCTCTTCATAGGGGCGCTGATTGAGAATGTTCTCCATTTTCACATAAAGATCCGCACTGCGGTGCCCGCAAGCCGGCGGTCATGGTGAAATGCAGCATCCGCTTTGACCGCTGCATCGAACACAAACTGGCGATCGCCGGCTCCGAAGATGGTGTTCGTGTACTTGCCGTATGCGGACATATTAAAGGAGACATTGACGTTATCGGAGATACTCCGCCGCAAAGAGCTCTGAATCTACGTGTTTGGCGAACCAATCTGCAAGTCGTTCGTACTGAGCTTCGGGTTTGTCAGGAAGGACTGCATCCAGCCGGCGTTGAAGAATTTCTTCCAAAACCTCCCTGTTCTCAAAGGCACCATGAAGGTAGGTGCCTGCAATTCGTGGCAGCCGCACTCCATCCGGAATGCCGTTTTCCAGATGAGCGAAGGGCTTTCCCATATCGTGGATCGTCGTGATTCCCATATGGATTTCATATCCGCGAAATGGGATTCCGGAATCGGTGTGGGCCGCGACAAGCCGCATCGTCTTATGCGGCATCAATCGCGTCTTCGCCCGAATCAATCCCAATCCCTGAACCGACGCTGCAGTGGATTCGACTCCGTCCGGATCGATAATCTCGTCGCCCAGCATTTGAAAGCCGCCGCAGACACCGACGATGGTCGCGCCTTCGCGATATTGCTGCAGAAGCCAATCCGCGAGTCCGGCGGATCGGAGCCAATTCATGTCATCAACCGTGTTCTTGGTACCTGGAAGGAAGATCACGTCAAAGCGTTCCCGGGTCGGTTGAGAGATGTAGCGCGCGTCGGGCAACAATCGAAAGTCCGTAAAGTTGGAGATATGAGGCAGACGGACAATTGCCACTCGCGGGGCGACATCCGACATAATCGATAATCGAGAATGGTCGTCCAGACTGACGCTGTCTTCCGGATCGAGATGGATGTCGGCCGCATAAGGAAATACGCCCAGACAGCGCCGACCGGTTCTTTCTTCGAGTATTCCCACTCCGTCCCTGAAGAGCGTGACATCGCCGCGAAATCGGTTTATCAGAAAAGTACGGACCAGCACGGACTCTTCCGGTTCCAGAAGTTGAAACGTTCCGCTGACGGATGCGAATACGCCGCCTCTGTCGATATCGGCGACAAGAATGCATGGCGCCTTGATGCGCATTGCAAGACCGAGGTTCACGAGATCACAATGTTTTAGATTCAGCTCCGTAATGCTGCCGGCACCTTCAACGACGATGTAGTCATGATGCGAAGCGAGACGTTCATAGCTCTCCGTCACCGCTTCGCGGAGAAAATCAAACTGCTCGTAGTACTCGCGGGCCGATAAATTTTTCCAGGGATAACCATTCAGCACAACCTGGCTCCCTGGATCACCTGTGGGTTTGAGAAGGATCGGGTTCATATCGACGTGAGGAGGAAGCCCGCAGGCTTCCGCCTGCGCGGCCTGTGCCCGACCGATTTCGCCGCCTCCGGGACATACCATCGAATTGTTCGACATGTTCTGCGCCTTGAATGGCGCCACTCGGAGACCCATTCGACGCATATATCGACAAACAGCTGTTGCGACCCAGCTCTTGCCCACGTGGGAACCGGTTCCTCCAATAAAGATAGGTTTGGCTGTCATGAAAAGAACCAGCGCCAGCGGACAACGACCAGCGGCGCCAGCTTCAGGCTAGTATTTGAATTTGATTCCAGCGATCGCCCAGGCTTTGGGTCCGATGAAGCCGTCTTCATATGCTCTTTGATTGAACATGTTCTCCACTTTGACGTAGAACTCCGCGGCGTGACGATCCGAGAGTGGATAATCGTAATGGAATACGATATCTGCTTTGGTCGGACCGTTAAATACAAACTGACGCTGTCCTCCGCCGGATATGGTCGTTGTGTAATCACTGAGTGCGGACATGTCGAAACTGATATTGGTTCGACTGCTGAGCCACTGCGTCGCCGTCAGCGTGAATACGTGTGGAGAAAGATCGAGCGCCTTGTGGTACTGAGTGCCGCTGATCGTCGGCGTGTTGGAATCCGAATTGACGTAGGTATAAGACATGCCGAGATTGGTTTTAGCTGTCGGAGATACGTGGCCTCCCAATTCAACACCTCGGGCGATTCCGCCTCCGCCATTGGCGTATCCAAAGAACCTCCCGTATGGGTCGCCCGACGGCAAGCTGTTCGCGAAAAGTATCGTCTGCTGCAGCCTTGTATAAAACCACGTACCGCTCAGCGTTACTTTCGAATGAAGCAGTTTTTGATCGATGCCGCCATCGACTCCAATCGAACGTTCCGGGCTTAGACGAGGATCGCCATAATAAGATCCAAATCCGCCACCGAATCGTTCGTACCCGGACGGCGCACGAAAGCTGTTGCCGACGTGGCCGCGCAATTTGGTATTGGATCCTTGAATGAAATAAGCGATTGCTCCATCCCCCGTATATGCCGTTGGTGGTTTGACAACGTCGACACCAGAATACGGAGTCGCCGACCCCGCAAAAACCGGATCGTTCAGACTGAAGAACTGAGCCCGGCCGCCCGCCGTCAATTGCAGCTTCGAACTGAAAAGACGGATCTGATCCTGAAAGTACAGGGCGTTGCTGGCCTGCTCCAGCCGGACAGAACCCGATGCGGTCGACGCGCTATACGCGTCACCGTCAAAGCTGTCGTACCTTTCGCCATCATATTCATAGCCCATCGACACGAAGTTATAGCGCCCGACGCGTTGATCGAAGCGTGCCTGTACCGTTTGAGTGTATCCGTTGAAATTACTCTTTGTCGTCGTCGACGGATCGAACCTACCCGGGCCAGCAGGTCCATCCAGATATCCCCGCTTTGTTTGAACGCCCTGGTAGGTCACGTGGTACGAACCGTTCTTCGAGACCTGATGCTGGAAAGTGACGCCGCCGCTCAGAAATGTGCTCAATAGCCGGCCATCCGGATCGATTTGATTCGGTATGTAGGTGGCTGTTCCCGCATTGAACGGCTGCCCCTTTTCGAACAATTCGAGCTGATCCATCGGCAAAGCGACTGCTTTGACTTCACCTGACGCCGGTGAATTCGCCGCAACCGCCCCTGTGAGCGTGGGACTCTCCGTGCTGGCGAGGTAGTTATTGGAATACCAGATCTTGCCCGACAGCGAAATGTTCGGCGTGAAGTTGTACTTCGCCGATCCTTGAGTACCGGTGCTTCGATAGGGCAAACCATCTCGAGGGCCCTTGGTTACATTCAGATGGGATATTCCGGCGCTATACGTGAAGCGATCCATTCCCAATCCTCCACCGATCGAGAGCACGCTCCGGATCGTCCCAAGGCCACCGCCTTCTGTAAGAAACGATCCGTGTGTGGGACCGCCGCCAGGGCGTGACGTGATGTTGATCACACCACCAAGCGCATTGGAGCCGTAAAGCGACGAACCGGATCCACGCAGGATCTCGATTCTCTCGGTGTCGATGATATTCATGTCGCCCAGAAATGACGTCGCGTCGCCGGAAATGCTGGCCGCGTCGCGAAAACGCATCCCGTCGATCAACACGGCCGTATCCTGCGCTCTCAACCCTCGTGTTTGAATCGTTGTAAAACTTCCAGGCCCCTCCTGCGTTTGAACGCGGAGACCGGGAACATTGCGAATGGCTTCCGAAATTGATAGCTCATCACGCAGGGAGATATCATCCGAGTCGACGACATCGAGCGCTTTGGAAACTTCGTCGCCGCTGAGTGAAGTTCCAGATGCTGTCACCAGCACATCTGTTTTCGCCCCGGAAATCGCCAGTTTCAGATCCAGCTCTTCATCGCCCCGAACGGTAACTTCCTGAGACCCGCGAAGTGTTCCTGTCGAGGTATCGGCTTCCACCAGGTAGGTTCCGGCCGGGATGCCCTGGAAGCCGTAGGCTCCATCCTTCGAACTCATCGTGGATCGCATGTCTCCGCCGTTTCGATCGAAGAGACGGATCTGCGCATCCGCGACGGCACTGCCCTGTGGATCCAGTACCTTACCCGCTATGTTTTCCCCATACGCAATAGTGGACATCAGAACGGACGCAGCAACAGCGAGCATCGAACTCACAACTTTTAATGAATTCAACCTTACAAACATTTGAGCCCCCTTGGAATTTCTTACTACTCTGGTCGTCATTGAACCTCCGGCTTGAGCCGATGAAAAATCAGGAACGGGGAACCGTCGCCGGATGATCCGGTTTCAGAGCGGACATGAAACGCACGTTCGATATTTCCTGAAGTGAGAATGTCAGAAGGAGCGCCAACGCCCATGAGTCTCCCGGAATCCAGCAGTGCAACCCTGTCGGCAAAACGGTATGCGCCGTTGAGATCGTGAGTGGCGATGGCCACAGTCCGTCCTTCATCCGCCAGCGAACGGCACAACTCCAGAATATCGAGGCCATGCTCCACGTCCAGGCTGGCGGTGGGTTCATCGAGGAGAAGGATGCGGCTCCGGGTTGCCAGGCTTCTCGCAATCAAGACGCGCTGACGTTCTCCACCGGACAGGTGTGTAACCGGACGCTCGGCAAGATAAGCGACGTCGGCTCGGATCAACGCATCTTGTACAGCGGTTCTGTCGTCGCTGGTCTCATGCGCAAAGCGTCCGCGATGGGAATAACGCCCCATGGATACGATTTCACGAACCGTAAATTCAAATTCCAGTTTCGCTTCCTGCGGCACGTACGTTACCGCACATGCGACCTGCGGCCGCGAAATCTCCCGCAGGTCTCTGCCTTCGAGCACGATGCGTCCCTCAGTCAATGGCCAGAGGCCTGCCATGCAACGGAGCAAAGAGGATTTTCCAGATCCATTCGGTCCAACGATGGCGAGAACTGTCCCAGGACCCAGACCTATCGTGAAATTTTGCAGAATCCATCGATTCGTACGGCGAAGTCCCAGGCCTTCCGCAGACAAAACGCTCCTCATACGTTCAGCTCGCGATACTTTCGAACCAGGATAAAAAGAAAGAACGGAGCACCGAATGCCGCGGTGACAACACCCAGTCGGATTTCTGTTGGTGGATGAATCGTTCTTGCCAGCAGATCGCAGATGATGACGAATGCCGCGCCGGCCACGGCACTGGAAGGAAGTAATGACCGGTGTGACGGTCCAACAAACAAACGGACAATGTGCGGCACGACGAGACCAACAAACCCAACAGCGCCGGCGACAGCAATGGCACTTCCTGTGATGAGTGCCGAGATCACGATGATCGCGCGCTTGGTCGATTCCACGTCGACTCCGAGCGAAGCAGCCGTGTCTTCGCCCTGCATCAACAAATCCAGGTCGCGGGCGTAGTACAGACTCGCGGCAAATGCGAACAAAACGAAAGGCGCACATATCCAGACGTGCGTCCAGGTCCGCTTGTCGAGACCTCCGCTCATCCAGAAAATCATTTCCTCGGCAACTTCCCAGTTGGCCACAGTCAGTGTCAGCAGCAGCGAGGAAATGGAAATCAGAAGCGCGGACAGCGCGATTCCCGTCAGCAGGAGCATTGAGACGGGCGTGACGCCTCCGCGCGTCGCGAGTGCATAGACCGTGATCAGCGCCAGCAAAGCACCGAGAAAGGCGGCAATCGGAAGAGCAATCGCGGACTTCGAGGCAAGCCCGGTGGAGAAAACGATCATGGCGCCGAGCACGGCCCCGGATCCGACACCGACGGTGTTGGACTCGGCCAGAGGGTTTCGGAAAAATCCCTGCATGAGAGCGCCGGCTACGGCTAAACCGCCGCCCACCAGAGCGGCAACAAGGACGCGTGGAGTGCGTATGAGCCAGATGATGACGTCGTCCGCTTTTTCAATGCTGGCGCGATCGATCCAGAAGGGAAACAGCCTTGCGCCTATCACGTGGAGCGCGACACTCCAGTCCACATGAGTGCTTCCTGCAACGATTCCGCCAACTGCCGCGAGAAACAACAATGGAGTGACGATCAGGAGAAATGCCATTCTTCGCAACCGGAAATGCGGACGCCCTGCCGGGGCAGGGCGCCGCAATCCGGCCATCGCCGCAGGGAGTGGTGGTACCGCGGGCGATATCGGTGATTCGTGGATCTGCGATAAATTGATCTTCATATTCCAGACCTTGGTGGTGCGGGATATATGGATTCACTCAAGGCGTCGATCAGAAGGACCGTAAAAGGAGACATTGGGAGGAACACATGATTCTCAAAAACCAGGATCTGGCCTTTCCGTGCAGCCGTCGTCAGCTGGATCGCGGGGTCATCGAGGAGCCGTTGTAAGGTTTCTGCAGACTTCCCTTTCGCGGATCCCGTGACGATCCATTCCGGATCCCATCGCAATATCTGTTCGTTGCTGATCGCGTCATAGCCGTGCAGTCCGTGCTCTGCACCCACATTGACGGCCCCGATCGCGCGGACGATGTCGTGAAACAATGTGCGGTCGCCGTAGCTGTACCGGCCGCCGTATCCCAGTATTCGTGCGGGCGCCGTGCCTTTGGGTTTTCGTGCCGCAGCTCGGTCAATTACAGCCTGAAACTCGTTGTACTCACCGTTCGCATCCGCATCGTGTCCAGTCAGATAGCCCGTGAGGAGTATTGTTCTTCCGACTTGATCGAGAGTCGTGAATTTCGTAAACACTCGAAACACCGGAAGGCCGGCGTTTCGAAGGATGTCGCTGAAATCCGCGCTGCCTTCGCCACCGTCCAGAACCAGATCCGGGTTGAGCCGGATCAGAATTTCCGGATCCTCGGCGACGACAGGATGGAACTTCTCAACCCAGTTATAAACATTGCTCGTGCTCCGTTCATAAGACGTGCTGCTGACAGCCACGACGTCTTCGGGAGGAGCCACCGAATACACGTACTCATCCACGGACCAGTAGTGCGACGCGATGCGGTGTGCCGGGCGAGCAACGGTCACGGCATATCCGGCAGAGTCGATTGCAGTCCTCGGATATTCTTCTCCACTCGTGCTAAAACCCGCCTGACCGCTGGCTGAAATCAGGCGGGTACCCTCGAACCTGCCGGTATGGGCCTGAACAAGGTGCAACCCGAACGCCAACACCGCAACTCCACCCAGGATTAGTGCGGCCGGCGTGTTCGGATACCGATACCGAAGGAATCGGCTCATGGCCGATCCTCCGGCAATTTCATTTCGTGGATGCGGACTACCATGCGCGCGACCATCGCGGACCGGAGTCCTGGGGATCTCGCAGGCTCGAATCAACAGAGCGTTCGACTTCGATCAAACGCCCGAAGAGCCAGAGCAGGTCTGAAAGTCTGTTGAGGTATCGCAGTGCGTTTGGATCTACGGATTCCTCCAGCGATAGCCGGACGGCCAATCGCTCCGCACGCCGGCACACCGTTCTCGCCACGTCATACGCTGCGGATGCTACGTCCGCTCCGGGGAGGGCCCAATCGCCCAGCAGCCCTTTTGTACCCTCAATGCGATGCACTTCTGCGGTAAGTCGGTCCACGCTTCCATCGGCAATCGAAGTCGCGACTCTTTGGCGATCCGTTGATGCCGAGAGGCATGACCCGACGCTGAACAACTCGCGCTGAATCGAGGCGGTCAGCGCCTGGATTGCGGGATCGCTGCAGAGTGCGCGTGCCAGCCCCATGCTGGAAATTAATTCATCAATAGTCCCGTAGGCTTCGACACGGAGGTCCGATTTGGAAATACGTGCGCCACCCGGAAGACTGGTTTGACCGGCATCGCCGTGCTGCGTGGATATCGACATGGCGTGACTCCTTGCGGAGCCTTCGATTAAGGGAAATTGAAATGCGGATTGATCGAGTTGATTGATGTTGCATCTCGCCCTTCGCCTCGAAGGCTCATATGAAATTCAGCGGTTTACGCCGGCCATCGACAGGTCTTCGGACTTGCAGGCTCATTCGATATTCCTACTTGCCGTTGCTTCCCAGGACGGTTCTTGCGACCCAGTGCATTGGTACGGTGTTCGTTCCTGCTTACCGCTGCGGGACAGTTCCGGATTCACACCGGATTCCCTTGTGATAGCGAAGCGAACGTAACACAAACTTTTCAGAAGCCGCAATCAGGAATTCAGATCTGACGAAAACTTCAGCAATGTTTCACATTTTTTGACTCAGCGATGCGCTATCCTCCCGAAACTCGAACTGGAGGCACCGCTATGAAGAGTGATTCACAAATCTGTCCGCTGTGTGGCTGCGACAATTTCTGCGGGAGTCGCGGCAAACACGGATGGTTGCCTCTGTGCTGGTGCGCTACCGAAGGATTTCCCCGGGCATTTCTGGACAAAGTCCCTTCCGAATCGAAAATGCGCACTTGCATATGCGTTGCGTGCGTACGGTCATTCAAGGCGGAGCAGGATGCGCTGATTGCGAAAAGGTGAGAATGAGTTGAAGGTTTGAATGATTTGAAAGAGCGTGAATTGCCTTCCGAAGTCGACGGCAGTTTTGGATTCACAACTCGATTGCATCGTTGACGAAATCCACGCAGAATAAGCGACTCACCCGTCACCGAGTGGATTGGAGACCGCATGAGGAATGAATACCAGCAACTGACATGGAAGGAATGTCCATGGTTCCATGGCCCCACATTCGACTGCTACCGGCAGGGACGATTTGTTGTGGCCGAACTCAATGGACAGCATCGCGTGATGTCGACTTCATCCCGCGTGGGAGGAATGCGATCCGACATCCGGTATCTCGTCAATCATCAAAGCTGCGAAGGCGCCGGACATTCCATGCGCGGATCCTTCATCATGAGACTCGGCATGGACGGCTATCACGACAGCGTTTGCGCCGAACTCGAGATCGACTCATCCAGTGCCGCGATAATGGGCACCGCCGCAAGCATGGTTTACGCTGCACATGAGCAGGCTACGTTCGAAAACTTGCAGGTCGATGCCATCGTGACGGCGGGCGTCGAAGGCAACGCGACGTGCGCGGGAGATCCGGCACAATGGGTGGAAACTCCCAGCGGCTGGAGCAAGCTGGCCGAAGTGGCCGGAACGATCAATACCATTATCATCGTGAATCAGCCTCTCAAACCCGAAGGGCAGATTCGTGCGCTTCTGACTGCAACCGAGGGCAAGACCGCGGCTCTGATGGAGCTCGGAGTGTCGAGCCGTTACTCCAAAGATCTCGCGACAGGAACCGGCACCGATCAAATCTGCATCGCCGCGCCAATCGACGAGAGCCGGTACTCGTATGGCGCCACGAATCCTCACAGTAAGCTCGGAGAACTGCTGGGACACGTCGCCCGCACTGCCACAAGAAATGCGTTGCGTTGGCAGAACGGCCTTGAACCTTCGATTACTCGAAGCATGATTCATGCACTTCGACGGTTTGGATTTTCCGAAACCGCATTTATCGCTGCGATGAGACTACGACTCGACGATGAATCCATGGCGCTTCTTGAGAAAAACAGGAATGCGGTTTTGTTTGAACCGCAGGCTGCGGCAGCAGCGTTTGCCTTCGCCAGTGTTCTGGATCGAGTCCGCTTCGGAGTACTCCCTCCATCCATCGGCCGTGAAGTTCTCCGGCATCAGGCGGCAACCATTGCGGCGTCACTCTCCACCCAAATCGAAAGATGGAGCACGTTCTGGCGGCAGATCGCCGTCGATGAAAACCAGCCCATGAACGCGGTATATGACGCGATCGGCCTGGGCTGGATAGCCAAATGGGAATCCCTGGGCTAGCTCCGTCCGCGATATTTCTCATCGCCGGAGTTATTATCGACGCGATACTCGGCGACCCTCAGGTCTGGTTCCATCCCATTCGCGTGATCGGCAGAACGCTTTCCGGATTTGAATGGCTGTTGCGGCGACTCCATCTGGACGGGTACTTCGGAGGATGCCTGCTTTTCGTACTCATGACCGCAACATGGGTCGCCGTGCCCTGTCTCGTTGTGATCTACATTTATCAATGGAATCCCCAGGCCGGTGACGCTGCGCATGTTCTCATCATTTATGTGTTCTTCGCACTGCGTGATCTCATCGATCACGTTCGATCCGTCCAGCATGCTGCAGATCGTGGCGACATCTCGAAAAGCCGGAAAGCCATCGGGATGCTTGTCGGTCGCGACATTGAGAAAATGGATATCGCAGCTTGTCGTCGTGCTGCCATCGAAAGCATCAGCGAAAATTTTGTCGACGGCGTGGTGAGCGCCGTGTTCTGGTACGCCTTGCTTGGAATTCCCGGACTTCTGCTCTTCAAAGTCGCCAGCACCATGGATTCGATGGTCGGTTACAAAACGCAACGATACTTCTATTTTGGCTGGTGCGGCGCCAGGCTCGATGATCTGATGAACTACATTCCGGCCCGGCTCACCTGGCTGCTGCTCGGCTTCTTCGCAATCCCCAAAGGATGGCGTGTTGGAATCGAACAGCATGGCATTCTCCCTGGACCAAATCCTGGATGGAGCGAAGCAACGATGGCGGGAGTCCTTGGAAGGAAACTGATTGGTCCGATATGGAAGAATGGCCAGCTTGTAACCGATGTGTGGCTCGGCGATCCTCAGGATCTGGAAGCTGGATCTTCACAAGACATTTCAAAATCGATCGAGATTGTCCTGGTCGCCTCGGCTTTAACAGTTATTCTCGGGATGATTGCAATTTACGGAATGTGGCGATGAAAAGACCCCCAAGCCAACCGCGGCTTGAATTTGGACTGGGTTCTACTTTCTACCGGCGTCCTTCGGATACCAGTACTTCAGATGGCAGTCTTCGCAGGCTTTGTCGATGCCGGCACCAGCGTCGGACAACGCCATTGCATCCTTGGCATCGATTGCCTTCAGCGCAGGGAGAACGGAATCGTGAAGGTCATGCGCCATCTTTACCCAGGACGCCCGGTCACTGTTGATCAGTGCTTCGATTTTGTCAGGAGCCAGATTCACGTTGGGATCCTGCTCCTTTTCGCCGGGCGCCGCGACGTGACGCCCCGGAATCAGAATCAGATCGCTAGCTTCCATGATAGTCACCGCGCTACTGCGAACAGTCTTCCATTCCTCTTCGGTTTTCGGAGCCTTCTCTTCGATACCCTTATCCGTAACGTTTGACGAGACGGCGCTCCACAAAACATCCGCGTTCGGCATAACCATGGCACCCATAATCTGCCTCACCGGAGAAGTCAGTTTGTATTCGGATTCTTTCGGCGGCTCCTGAGACTTACAGCCAGAGCAGAGAAGGACAGCGAGACACACAGATATCAGCATCAAATAATTACGCATAGGATTCACCTCTGAAATAGTTTGGGCCGGACACGGCGCGGCAGATGATCTATCAAGAGCGTACGCGGCGTCAATGGTGTCAGGCCCCTTTAGGGGAACAAGGTGCCTGACACCAATTACTCCGATTATTGCTTCACGTAGATTTCGGCGCCGGCCTTGAGAAACTCACCGCTTTTCTCATCCATGGCCTGCTTCACTTCTTCGGTGATCTTCATGGAACAGAACTGAGGTCCGCACATGCTGCAAAAGTGCGCGGATTTTGCGCCATCGGCGGGCAGGGTTTCGTCATGAAAGTCTCTGGCAGTCGTCGGATCGAGACTGAGATTGAACTGATCTTCCCATCGAAATTCAAACCGGGCTTTGCTTAACGCGTTATCACGTTCCTGAGCTCCCGGATGTCCTTTGGCCAGATCCGCCGCGTGCGCGGCAATCTTGTACGCGATAACGCCGTCTTTGACATCTTTGGCATCAGGCAATCCGAGGTGTTCTTTCGGTGTGACGTAACAGAGCATCGCTGTTCCAAACCAGCCGATCATGGCAGCGCCGATGGCGCTGGTGATGTGATCGTAGCCGGGAGCGATATCGGTCGTCAGTGGGCCAAGGGTATAAAAGGGCGCTTCATGCGTGAGCTTCAATTGGAGGTCCATGTTCTCTTTGATCATGTGCATGGGCACGTGACCGGGCCCTTCGATCATCACTTGAACATCGTGCTTCCAGGCCAGAGTCGTGAGTTCGCCCAGCGTCTGTAGCTCACCAAACTGCGCGTCATCATTCGCGTCTGCAATGGAACCTGGGCGCAACCCATCTCCTAAACTGAACGACACGTCATAGGCGCGCATGATCTCGCAGATTTCCTCGAAATGCGTGTAGAGGAAATTTTCCTGATGATGAGCAAGACACCATTTTGCGAGTATCGATCCACCCCGGCTGACAATGCCCGTCCGGCGTTTGACCGTCAGCGGAATGTAGCGCAGCAGAACACCGGCGTGAATCGTGAAGTAATCGACGCCTTGTTCGGCCTGTTCAATCAATGTGTCGCGATAGATTTCCCAGGTGAGCTCTTCCGGACGTCCTCCGCACTTTTCCAGAGCCTGGTAAATCGGCACGGTTCCGATTGGTACTGGAGAGTTCCGGAGAATCCATTCGCGGGTCTCATGGATGTTCTTGCCGGTCGACAAATCCATTACGGTGTCTGCTCCCCATGCAATGCTCCAGCGCATCTTCTCCACTTCGTCTTCAATCGAACTCAAGATCGCGCTGTTGCCGATGTTGGCATTGATTTTGACCAGGAAATTCCGGCCGATGGCCATCGGTTCCAGTTCCAGATGATTGATGTTGGCAGGAATAATCGCGCGGCCTCGGGCGACTTCGTCACGAACGAATTCGGGAGTAATGACATCGGGAATGCTGGCGCCAAAGGATTCGCCTTTGTGCTGGAATCGCAGGTTGGAACGCTCACCGGTGGCGGCTTCGCGCTCCCGCTCACGGCCAAGATTTTCGCGAATGGCAACAAACTCCATTTCGGGAGTGATCACTCCCTTGCGCGCGTAATGCATCTGCGAAACATTACCGCCGGATTTTGCCTTCCGCGGTCTTCGTCGCACTCCAGGGAAAATATCCAATTCATTGCGCCCGGTCGTCGCCCTGGCGTGGTTCTCGCTCAGATAGCCGTTGTCTTCGGGGCGCGTGCGGCGGCCTTCGTATTCGACGGTGTCGTTTCGATCGAGAATCCAGGATTCCCGGAGAGGCGACAATCCCATGCGCACGTCACACGTGGTATCCGGATCGCCCCATGGACCCTGCGTGTCGTAGACTCGAAATGTGGATTTGTCCTGAAGCGCGATCTCGCGAAATGGAACTCGAATCGAGGAATGGAGTTTGCCGCCGGCCCAAACACGTGAGCTTGCTGGAAATGTGGTCATGATGCCTCCCTACGTCGGAATTACCCGAATCAGGTTCATGGGGTCGTCCGCCGGGCCAGTCCGCGCCCCCGGATCCTCTCAGCGATTTCAGCTCCCCCGATATTGGATGTGATGTTAAACGCTAAACGAACTTCCGCAGCCGCAGCTTCCGGTGGTGTTCGGATTGTTGAACTTGAAACCGGCTCCGTGCAGGCCATCGACGTAATCCACTTCGGATCCATCCATGTAGAGCAGGCTGGCCTTATCGATAAAAACCTTCAATCCTTCGAACTCAAAAACGGCATCGCTCTGATCGTTGAACGCCTTGTCGAATCCCATGCGATAGGAGAAACCGGAGCATCCGCCTCCCACGACCTGGATTCGCAAACCGGCATACGGCTCAGGTTGATCCGACAGGATCTCCCGGACTTTCTCTTCCGCCTTCTTTGTCAAAGTTATCGCCATGATATTTCCTCCCTTGATGGCCTTGTTGAATCGCTCAGGTACGGGCGACGCCCATAGCCTGCAGCCGGACAGTACGTTCTCGAGGCCCGTCCAGTTCCGCCATGATGATGCTCTGCCATTCACCCAGGGCGATTTCTCCGTCCACAATCTGGAACGCCAGTGTCATGCCGAGAATCAGGGAACGAAGATGAGAATCGGCGTTATGGCGATCGCAATCGGACAGTTCCGGATCATTATGACGGTAATAGGTATCCGCTTCGGTCAAACTCTGGATGTAGGTCTTCACGTCGTGAACCAATGCATCCTGCCATTCGTTAATAACTAGAGCGCAGGTGGTGTGCATCGACGAGACAATGATGGATCCAGCTGTAACACCTGAGGATTTCACAAAATCCCTTACCAGCTGCGTCAGGTTATATAGCTCTTCTCGTTTCTCGGTCTGGATCTTCGATACGGTCGTCGCGACCCGGTAAGTTCCTGTTACAACTTCAACAGCGGGCTGGTCTACTACTTTCACGGAGGCAGAAGCCATATTCTCTTGAACCCCTTATGCGGCTGTTAGCGAACAAGCATTATAACAAAATATATTGAAAGTATTTCGACAGGTTTGGAAATTCACCTTGAAGTGATCCGGGATCGAGCCGAAAATCATCTCAATGGTCAATACCGTTTTAATCGCCGTTGTTATTCTTGCCATTGTGGCAGTGGTTCTTGCAATCAAAAAGCAGGCCCGAGTCACAAGATCATTGTCTGCTGAAGAACAGTCCCAGAATACCCGGGTGTTTGAAGAATCTTCAAAACGCATGGAATTAACCGTCGCTGAAGCGCTGGCGGAGAAGGCCCGGGATCCCAGGCTGGCCACCATGACGCAGGAAGATCTCGCCTACGAAGTCCTGAAAGAGTGCTTTGATCCGGAAATTCCGCTGAATATTGTGGATCTTGGCCTGATCTACGACGTGAAGGTACATCCCGATAATGTTGCGGTGAAGATCACCATGACGTCTCCCGCGTGTCCGTCTCATGTGCAGATCGGAGAAGATATCAAAGTGAAGCTCTCCGATGCGGGTTTTCCAGATCCACGAGTCGAAGTGGTTTGGGAACCAGCGTGGTCACCGCAGCGGATATCTGAGGCGGGACGAAAAGCACTGGGAATCTAGAACCGGTTGCCTTCGGACGGCTCGAATCGGACGGGACTGAGTTTAGAATTTGAAATCGTGAAATCGGAGATCGGGAATCAGAAAATCTGGGATCTCGAAATCGCACGATTCCCGCATTTCAAAGCCGAAATCATAAAGCTCAAATTGGACAATTCGTAAGAACGGATCATTCTCTTCAGAAAAAAGGGCCGCCTGCTTCAAGCAGGCGGCCCTTTTCAATTGGGACTTTCCGAGCTAGTTATTGACGACTTCTTCGGCCTTGCGCTTCGCCAATTCGATCTTCACGAGCTGACCCGCTTCGGTTGAACCCAGGTTCTTTCCGTAAGTGAGTTCGTCCATCATTCGCTTCATCTTTTCGGCCTCGCGCTGCGCTGCACGACGCATCTTCTCTTCTTCCGCCGCCGTTTCCGGCACGTCCGCATGAGCGCGAACGCGAGCCGTATCGGTGGAATTCAGGATCAAATTGTGCTGGAAGTCTGTCAGAGGCACATCGTGACCGCCGGCGTATACGCCATGCTTTCCGTACTTCTTGTTCCATTCCTGCACACTGGCGGTCTTGTACATGTTTTCGATGATCTTCCTCCACCCGATACCCGTGTTGTATGCGCAGAATGAGATTTCGCCCAACTGCGTCGCATAGGGGATGATGCACATTTCGGTGCGTCGGAAATCGTAATTGAACAGATCCTGGAACCACATTCCTGCAATGAACAGGAAGTTCCACGGATCCTGACGGCGTTTTTGAATATCTTCAACGGTACGCTCGCCAGTCACCTTGCCGTAGCTCTTTCCGCTCAGGCCGAACGACTTGTCGAACTTCTTCATGATATCCATCAGCGTCAGGCTTGGCGGCCCACCGAACGGATTGTAGTTCTTCAGGAGCGCGAGACCCATCATGGCGTTGGAGAACCACTTGCCACGTCCGGAGTCCGTGATCTGCTGCATATCGGACACCAGCCCCGGAATGTTCAGGAACTGAGGTACCGGCGCGAATTCCTTGGTCTCCTTATTGATCATCATCGCGGTGCCCACGCCGCAATTCGGATGGCAACCGCAGCTCACCTGTCCCCAGTCGGCGCCCGGTCCATGGACCAGGTCCGCGAAGTCCGCAAAAGCTCCCATCAGAGATAGCGGGAACCAGTCGCGAGTGGGTTCGGTGATTCCTACCTGACTCTTCACATCGTTGGCCAGATGCGACAAGGTGTATCGCTGACGCAATCGGCGCTCCGGAGTAATGTCTTCATCACGTCCTGTAAACGACACCGGCTGGAACGCGATGAACGCGATCTTCTTCGGATTGTCCATGGCGAACCGGATGATGGAACCCACCT
>Ga0163163_10001550_pt1 | contig 19374 bp, 21 predicted proteins | sample S65metaG_FD_119766 | JGI IMG/M metagenome (GOLD analysis project Ga0163163, IMG submission 119766) | Switchgrass rhizosphere microbial communities from Kellogg Biological Station, Michigan, USA - S6-5 metaG | ecosystem: Host-associated > Plants > Roots > Rhizosphere > Soil | place: USA... | reverse complement strand
TTAATGAACAAAAGTATATACTAAATGAATGTTCCCGTCTTTGCCTGCAAAAACGTGAAAATAGGGTGAATATTTTCAGGAAAAGGAATGATGAAAACTCTTAACATTTTTTAAGGGAAATCCCGTACGTACGGGACCGAAATCATTACTCTTTAACAGTTTTCAGCTGCATCATAGCGGTTATCTCCTTCATCGTCTTCTGCATGCCGTCACTGCTTCCGTCGAGGAAAATAATATTGCCTTTGCCAACTTCAGCAAAATTTTTGATGGCTTCTGTCCACATGCTGAAGAGAATCACATTGGTATCAAGATTGGCCTGTTTCATTTGCTCTGCAGCCTGGCTCATACCCTTGGCCACTTCTTCGCGGAAGAGCGCCACGCCCTGGCCACGCAGTTGTGCAGCAATTCGTTCTGCTTCGGCCGCAATTTTTATGGCGTTACCCTCAGCTTCGGCAGCCTTGGTTTTTGTGATCAACAAGGCCTGTCCTTCGTTTTCCGCCGCAGCCTTCAGGTTGTTACTTGCCACCACGCGGCTCATACTATCCATGATCGCTTTGTCGAAGGTGATATCGTTGATCTGCAGATCCATGAGGTGATAACCCCAGGTTTCGAGCAACACGTCTATTTGATCTTTTACATATTCAACGATCTCTTTCCTCAAAGTAAGAATCTCAGCCTGTCGTTTTGTGGCAACAAAGGAACGAATGGTACCTTCAATGGTGCGTGTCAGCGCCTGCATCAGGTCTCTTTCGCTGATAAATTTAAAAGCCACTTTTTTGATTGTTTCGTCATCCGCGTTTTGCACGGCATACAGGAGCATGCTTTTAAAATAAACATTGGCCTGGTCAACCGTTACCGCCTGAAACTCCATTTCAACAGAACGGTTCTGTATACTAATCTTTTTGTATATCTGTTCAAGAATCGGAATCTTAAAGCTCAACCCCGGCGTCAGTATACGCCGATACTTACCAAACATTGTAATTACTGAAACAGTGCCCTGGTTAACCGTAACCAGTCCGCTGAATATGATAAAAATGATCAGCAGCACCCACCAGTAAGAAACTAGAAATTCCATGAATTGCGATTTGGCATCAATGTACTAATTTTTTGATTGCCTCCTCTTTCACAGCGGAAACCCGGAATACAATAACTTTGAAAATAACTATGGAAAAAAATGAATACGAGCTGCTCATCGTCGGCGGCGGACCGATTGGGTTGGCTTGCGGACTTGAAGCAAGAAAGGCGAAGTTGCAATACATCATCCTGGAAAAAGGCACACTGACCAATTCCTTGTTTAACTACCCGCTGAACATGAGTTTTTTCTCAACTTCCGAGCGGCTTGAAATTGGTGGCGTCCCATTTGTATCCAATCAACCCAAGCCGAACAGGCCGGAGGCGCTGGAATACTACAGGCGGGTTGCTGCCGATAATCATCTCAATATTCACCTGCAGGAAGGCGTCACAGAAATCAAAAAGCAGGGAGACTATTTCTACGTCACCACTTCAAAAGACCAGTACAAGGCACGATATGTTATCCTTTCGACAGGCTTCTATGATATACCCGTTTACCTCGGTGTGCCAGGTGAAGAGCTTCCAAAAGTGATGCACTATTATCGCGATCCGCATTTTTTTGCCATGCAAAATGTGATGGTGGTTGGTGCCAGCAATTCGGCAGTAGACGCGGCACTTGAAACATTCAGAAAAGGTGCGAGAGTGACAATCGTTGTACGCGGCGAAGATATTGGCGAAAGAGTCAAGTATTGGGTCAGGCCCGACATGATGAACCGAATCAAAGAAGGGAGCATTACGGCTTATTACAAATCCACAGTCAAAGAGATCAGGGAAAAGGAAGTAGTGATCAACACCCCTGATGGTGAAGTAACCATACCTAACGATTATGTACTTGCCCTCACCGGTTACCGACCAAATTTTGAGTTCCTGAAGAAGGCTGGAATTAGATTGTCTGATGACGAGAAAATGCAACCTGAATACGATCCGGAAACCATGCAGACCAATGTTCCCGGGCTATTTCTTGCCGGCGTTATTTGCGGCGGCCTGGAAACACACTTATGGTTTATCGAAAATTCCCGCGAACACGCCATTAGGATTATTAATTTTATAAGGGAAAGAAAATCAGTTCAGAGTTCATAGTTCAGCGTTAACTGAACTAAATATTAACTTTAAACTCTGAACTATGAACTTTGAACTCTGAACTTTGAATACATGTCACGTTCCAACAAAATCATCCTGGGCATCCTAAGCTTTCTCCCCTTTGTAATACTGATTTTTTACATCAGTGCAATATTTACCTATGTAATTGAAATGATGAAAATCTCTCAAACCAGCGACAAGCCTGATGCCATTTATATGTGGACCAGGATGGCGGGCGTACTGGTGTGGGCACTCGTGTTAGCATTCCTGGTGCTTGGTTTGAAAATCTATTATATTATCCACGCCATCAACAACAAATTGATTGATCAGACTGAAAAGATTGTATGGGTAATGGTATTTATCTTCTTTGGTATTGTAGGCTATCCTGCTTACTGGGTGAGCCGGATCTGGAACACACCGAACAAACCAACTACTTCTTCCTGAATAAAATAATTTCAACACGCCTGTTCTGCTGTCTTCCAGCGGGTGTTTCATTCGTTGCCACGGGTCTGTACTTCCCATAACCATTTACTTCCAGCAAATCCGCTGTAGCTGCTTTATGCGCAATCAGGTAATTGGCAACTGCATTCGCACGATTGATAGAAAGATCCTGGTTATGCTCATCCGTACCTACGCTGTCTGTATGGCCTTCCACCGCGATATGATCTACGTGAAAATTCCTGATGGCCCTGCAAAAGCTGTCCAGGAGCGCAACGTATTTCGGATTGATAATATATTGATCGGTTTCGAATAAGATATCTGGAACAATCAATGTATCCTTCACGCCTTCACGTTCAACCTTATTGCGTTGGGGGATCGGCAAACTGAGTTCCTTTTTTTGAAAGATCTCCTTTTCAAAATAGCGATGCCTGTCGTTGATGGCGTAGATGCGCTCTACCTGTGCCCTGTAATCAAAGCAGGGCTTTTCTTTTGGATCCTCGGGCACCATGCTGATCTCATCAATATATACCATCGCATTCCGGTTGCCCATATATCCGGCGGGATGCGCAAAATTGCCTACCACTAAATTGATTTCCTCACCGGTAGCCTTGTAATGAAACTGCACGTGATACCAATCCTTTTCTTTCGACAGGTTGGCAGGCGGCTTCAGGATCACCGAATCCGGGTAAGTGGTATTTAGCGGCGGCACAAAAAACTTTTTCGAGAAATAGATTGCGAAATCGCCGAGACAATTATCGTCGGCAGAACCGCGGACATAACAGTCAATCTTGTACATCTTGCCCCTGATAGGCCGGCATATTAATGGCGTCAGCAATATCGAATAAGCGTCCGGGGCCTTGTCTGTGTATGGAGTATACCCAAGGCAGTAGTAACCCTTAAAGGCAAAGCCAGGGTTTTTTTCATACCCGATGTTCTTAAAAGTGGGATAAAACCAGCCTTCCGGCGCGCAGGGTTGCTGGAATTCGGTGCAAAGATTGACATCCTCAAAGCTTCCGTTGGCAACGAGGCTTTGCGACCGGCCCGCTATTGGGAGCAGGAAGATCATTACGGCGACGCATAACCGATAAGTCATATGTGCAGGCTCAGCTTTGTTCTTCCCAAAGCAGGCAGAGATGAACAATGCTTTCAACCGATTTTTGCATGTCTTGTACGCTTACGTACTCGTGTTTTCCGTGGAAAGCCATTTCGCCCGTGAAGATGTTGGGGCAGGGCAACCCCATGAAGGAAAGCCTTGAGCCATCGGTTCCACCGCGAGCACTCATGGGCAGCACACGCACACCGGCTCTTTCAATGGCCTCTTTAGCAATGGTTGAAACTTTGGGATACCTGTTCAACACCTCCTTCATATTCCGGTATTGCTCCTTAACACCCATTTCAACACGCGCACCCGGGAACTGTCTAATTGTAGCTTCCGCTTTTTCACGAAGAAAATCTTCATATTCCTTCAATCTGGCGGTTTCAAAATCCCGGATGATAAACTGCACCTGCGCCTTTTCAGCAATTCCGTCGAAATGGACCGGGTGCACAAATCCTTCTCTTCCGCTTGTAGCCTCCGGAGCGAGCCGGTCTTTTGGCAATGAATCCAGAAATGCCGAAGCTACCTTCAAAGCATTTACCAGTTTATCTTTTGCATATCCCGGATGGGCACTGACGCCATAAAATGTTACTGTAACACCATCTGCCGAAAAGGTTTCATCCTCATACGAACCCCGCTCACCTGCATCCAACGTATAACCGAAGTCGGCACCCAGCTTGTCTAAATTAACTTTATCAACCCCTCTGCCAATTTCCTCGTCGGGCGTAAACAGGATTTTGATGGTACCGTGTTTCAGTGAGGGTGCTGATTGCAGGAACCTGGCCATTTCCATGATCACTGCAACACCCGCTTTATCATCCGCTCCAAGTAGCGTAGTGCCTGAAGCAGTTATAATATCTTCTCCCTTCTTTGAAGCCAGGTAAGGATGTTCTGAAGGTGAAATCACCTGTTGAGGATCGTCTGGCAACGCGATGTCTCCGCCCTGGTAGTTTTTATGCAGAATTGGCTTCACATCCTGTCCACTGCAATCAGGCGCTGTGTCAACGTGTGCGCAGAAACAGATGACCGGAACCTTTTTGGTAGTCGTTGCGCGTATGGTTGCATACACATAGCCAAATTCATCCAGGTGCGCATCTTCAATGCCCATCTGTTGCAATTCGCTGACGAGCATGCGCGATAAATCCTTCTGTTTTTCTGTGGATGGTTGTGAAGCAGATTGTGGATCACTTTGCGTATCAACCTGAACATAGCGCATAAATCTTTCGGCTATGGTAAAGCTGTAGTCATTGAACATGCACGCAAATTAACCGATTTCCACCAGCTCAATATCAAATACCAGGTCCTTACCAGCAAGGAAATGGTTGGCATCAAGAACTATAATTTCTTCCTTAAGTTCTGCAACGGTAACGGGAACAGGATTTCCCGCCTGGTCACGCAACGTAAGTTGCATACCCGGTTCTAACTTCATATCGGGCGGCACGTTGGTTTTGGGAAATTCGATTATATTTTCTTCGGAACGCTCACCGTAACCTTCATTTGGCGAAATCTGCAGGGTCTTTTTCTCACCGATGGCCATACCTTCAACACCGGTATCAAAACCCCTGATCATCTGGCCCGCCCCCACTACAAACTCAAGTGGAGCACGACCTGCAGAAGAATCGAATTGCGTCCCGTCCAACAAGCGGCCTGTATAGTGAACTTTAACTTTGTCGCCTTTCTTTGCCTGTTTCATACAAATTGTTTTTGATGGATTAATATACCTGTAACTGAGGACGGAACAGCGTTACATCCTACGGCTGCAAGGTAAAAATATTAAAAGGAAAGCCCGAAAAGAATTTACCCGGAAAATTTCATGCCCGCATTTGAATTTCGTTGCTATCAGCAATTCATGGTATTTTTGGCCGGATCAACATGCTTTGTTCCATGAAACATTTACTTCTCTTCTTCTTATTGCTTTCTGGCTTCCTGCTGCGCGCACAGTCCAACCAACCCATATTGCCAGGTGCCTTCGCCATGGACCAATATCTCCCATTGCTGAAAGGCAAATCAGTGGGCATATTCGCAAATGCCACATCTGTATTGGGCAGCACCCACCTGGTTGATACGTTGATGAAGGAAGGAATTAACATCAAAAAAATATTCTCTCCTGAACATGGCTTTCGCGGCAAGGCTGACGCAGGTGAAGAAGTGAACAGCTCGGTTGATCAACAAACCGGTATCCTCCTGGTTTCACTTTATGGAAACCACCTGGCACCCACAGCAGAAGACCTGGCAGACGTGGACGTCATGCTTTTCGACATCCAGGACGTGGGGACAAGATTCTACACTTATATCTCCTCACTGGAATACTTTATTTCATCAGCCATCAAAAACAAAAAGCCACTGGTCATCCTTGACCGACCAAATCCAAATGGCTTTTATGTTGATGGACCGATCCTGGAGCCAAAATTCAAATCTTTCGTTGGCATGCAACCCATACCCGTTGTATATGGTATGACTGTGGGAGAATATGCGAAGATGCTGGTGGGCGAATCGATGCTTGCAGCTGATGTGGTCAGTGAATTGAAAACGCGAAAAAACAGCGGATTTATTTTGATCGTTATCCCCTGCAAAAACTATTCGCATCATAGCCTTTACACGTTGCCAGTAAAGCCTTCTCCCAATTTGCCCGACATGGCCTCTGTTTATTTGTATCCCTCCACCTGTTTCTTTGAAGGAACCGTATTAAGCGAAGGACGGGGAACGCCAAAGGCATTCCAGGTCTTTGGTCACCCGAGCCTGCCGCACGAACTCATTTCGTTTACACCAGTGTCGCGCGAAGGTGCAAAGCATCCAAAGCTGGAAAACCAAATCTGCTATGGATGGGATCTTTCCGGTACGCCGGAGGAAGTGCTCAAAAAAGTGGACGGGAAAGTGCAGATAAAATGGCTGGTTGAAGCTTATAAACTTTTCCCTGACAAGAACAATTTTTTCCTCGCCAATAATTACATCAACAGACTTGCCGGCACCGACCAACTTGCACAGCAAATCAAAGATGGAAAATCTGAAATTGAGATCAGGAAAAGCTGGCAGCCGGGATTGGAGGCGTTTAAAAAGATCAGGAAAAAATATCTCATCTATGCGGAATAGTTATATCAGAATCTTACGATGATGAATGAACGAAAGCTGAAGATCGTGTTCATGGGGACACCCGATTTTGCGGTGGGTTCATTGAAGGCCCTGCACGAAGCAGGTTATCCGATTGTGGGCGTGATCACGGCACCGGACAAGCCAGCAGGGCGAGGCATGAAATTGCAGGAAAGCCCCGTGAAACAGTATGCGGCCAAACATCATCTAAGAATATTACAACCCGAGAAGTTGAAGCACCCGGCTTTTCTTGATGAGCTGAGATCTCTTCATGCAGATATCCAGGTGGTGGTAGCCTTTAGAATGTTGCCCGAATTGGTTTGGAATATGCCCCCGCATGGTACCATTAACTTACATGCTTCAATCCTGCCACAATACCGCGGAGCCGCACCTATCAATTGGGCCGTCATTAATGGTGAAAGGGAATCCGGCGTTACTACTTTCAAACTTCAGCACGACATTGACACAGGAAATATTTTGTTTTCCGAACGGGTTCCCATAGCCGAAGATGAAACCGCCGGTGAACTGCACGACGAGCTAATGGCTGTGGGGGCAGATTTAGTAGTAAGAACGATTGATGCCATCGGAAATAACACGGCAATTGAACAACCGCAAACTGCAGATGCTTCAGCATTGAAGCATGCACCAAAAATTTTTACCGCCGACTGCAAAATCGACTGGACGAAATCTGTTGAAGAAATATACAATCTTATCAGGGGTCTTTCGCCATATCCTTCTGCGTTCACTTTGTTAGGCGATAAGAATTTCAGAATTTTCAAAGCTTCGAAGGAACAAGCGGTCGTTGACATTGTGCCCGGGGGGTTCTTATCTGACGGCAGGAATTTCCTGAAATTTGCGTGCAGAGATGGATTCATTCACGCAACAGAAGTGCAGCTGGAAGGAAAGAAAAAAATGAATATCACTGACTTCCTGAGGGGTTGGAGGCCTGTACAAAACGAACCTGGTTTATGAAATCAATTTTTTCGCTTGTTTGTTTAATCATCCTGCTTTGTGGCTGCACACAAACTAAAAAGCCCCACTGGGTTCAGTTGTTCAATGGAAAAGACATTGATGGATGGGTGATGAAAATCTCCAAACACGAACTTGGAGAAAACTTTGGAAATACATTCAGAGTTGAAGATGGCTTACTTAAGGTAAGCTATGACCACTACACCGATTTCGATCAGCAGTTCGGCCACTTATTCTACAAGAAATCTTTTTCGCATTACCTGGTTGCAGTCGAATACCGCTTTGTTGGAGAACAGTGCAAGGGAGGGCCCGACTGGGCATGGAAAAACAGCGGCGTCATGTTGCACTGTCAGCCACCCGAGACCATGCACAAGGACCAGGATTTTCCGATTTCTATTGAAGAGCAATTATTGGGAGGGCCTCCTACCGGCATTCGCACAACGGCCAACCTGTGTACACCGGGCACCAATGTGGAGATCAATGGGAAATTGTATACGCCTCATTGCATGCAATCCAGTTCCCCAACGTTCCGCGGCACCGAATGGGTTCGCGTGGAAGCCCTGGTTTGGGGCGATGAATACATCAGGCACATCGTAAACGGAGATACTGTGCTTAGGTATGAAAAACCGCAAATGGGAGGCGGGAACGTGATCAACTACGATAGCAGCTATTTCAAACCGGGAAAGCTCCTGGATCACGGGTATATCTCACTTCAAAGCGAAAGCCATCCAATCGAATTCAGAAAAGTGGAAATTATGGATTTCGATGAGAAATGATATTCAAGGAAAGACTATTGCTTCACGTAGCTGAGCTCTGCAACAAATCTTGGTTCCTTCTCATTCACTTTTAATTCTGCTGCCGCGGCATTGCTCACGCGGATTAGAAGACCTTCACTTTCCCTTCCATTTGGAATTTCACCTAACACTTTCGCATAGATGCTTCGGTTGTTGTTTGTGTTGGTCACTTTAACGACGGTACCTGGAGTAATATTCGTCATTAGTGCATAGTACTTGCCGTCATTCCATCCGCTGGTACTTTTGAAAACTGCAGCCTGCCCATTTTCAGATTTCAGCTTTGAGGTCCCGGTAATCTGTTTAGCGTACAAGTCTCTAAAATATCCCCCACCGGTGACAGAATCTGAAGCAAATGTCGCCGGCGCTTTTGCGGGCTCTGTGGTTACAGCGGGAACATTTTCCTTGGGTAAACTATTGCTGGCCGCTACAGTTTTGGCAGCGGTGGCTGATTGATCTTGCGGATTTGTTGTTGTTTTTGCAGTTTGCGTGGCTGGCGCTTCTGTTTTTGCAGCTACAGGTCCGCCAATTCTGCTCACACCTGAACTGGCAAGCGCAGACTGATCTTTTTTAACACGCAGGAAGCCGACAATCATATTCATCCCCTTGGGAATATCGTTTGCTTTCAGATTGTTCCAGTTCCGAAGGTCTTCAACCGAAACTTTGTCGAATTGCTGACTGATCCTGTACAAGCCTTCTTTTTCCTTCACGGTATGGTAAAGTGGAACAAATACTTCGTCACCTCCGGCTGAACCTCGTTGCGCGAAATTGGTGGTAAGTGGAATCTTCAGCGCCTGCCCAATACTCAATCCTTTGTCCAAATTGAGGCCATTATACGCAGAAAGTTCCTTAGGACTAACATTGTACAACCTGCCGATGCTGTACCAGTTCTCCTTGGCAACTACAGTATGATTGAGGAATAGCTTGCCGCCCTCGCTACGGACCATCAGGGGTGATCCTTGTGAAAATGAGGCGAGGTATACGGAAAAGGCAAGCAAAAGACACAACAGTTTTTTCATCAGCCAGGATTTGCAAAGGACTAAAATAATACAAAAATCCCGAATCTTGCTTCACCTTGCGCTACCCCTTGAGAATGCGCCAGCTAGGAGGGTAATAATTGTTAATCCTTCTGTCCAAAACCTTTACCCATCCCAGTTTCAGGCCATTGTAGGAAACCAGCATCCAACCCTTTTCGGTCTGATTAATGGGCAAAGTTTCCTTGCGTAAATAGGCCAATGCGTTGTCCAAATCGAGCTTAATTTCAGGGATACTTTCACGAATTACCTGGCTCATCGCGAATTCATGGTCCGGTATCAAATCATTGCCAGCAAATTTTCCCAGCAGCGTGCCGCTTTTCTTAATTCTCAAAGCTGAACCCACATGAAAAATGCTTTCCTCAAGTGCAGCCGGCATAGCGATAATATTACCTGATTTTTCAGTGAATGCGTAAGCATCTGCATCCTTCACCCAGTTTCGCAATATTTCTGCTTTTTGCCTGTGAAATTTTTCTGGCGTTTTCCTCCTTATCGCAACCTCAGTTTCCGCCGTTTGTTTTCGAAGGCATGATATAAAAAAACCTTCACCTTTTATTTTATCAGGATAAAACCGGTATGCAATGCCGCCGTTCTTAGTTTTCGATTCAATGATATTCCAGGACTTATCAAGAGGAATTGAAATGCACTCCATATTATTTTCACTGAGCAACCAATCTACAATCTCTTCGTCTTCCTGCTGCGAATAAGAACAGGTGGAATAAACCAGGATGCCACCTTCAGCCAGCGCGGGGAGCACGTCGTTCAAAATCCGTTGTTGCCGTTGTGAACAAAGCGCAACATTCGCCGTCGACCATTCTTCTATTGCGTCCGGGTCTTTCCTGAACAGGCCGCTCCCGCTACAGGGCGCATCAACCACTATCAAATCGAAAAAGCCCATGAGTGATTTAAAATCACGGGCGTCATTTTGAGTTACAACCACGTTTGGCGATCCCCATCTCGTCAGGTTTTCTGTAAGAATAGAAGCACGGGATTGTATCACCTCGTTTGAAACAACCAGCTGTTCAGTGAAATGCGACGCAAGCAGGCTGCTTTTTCCGCCGGGCGCGGCGCATAGGTCCAGCACCCGAATATCTTTTTCGGGCGAAGGAAACAATGCCCTTAACACATGATGGAGAAACATGGAAGAAGCTTCCTGGACATAATATGCCCCCGCGTGCCAGCATGGATCGAAGATAAATGATGGCCGGTGATCCAGCCACCTGCCCCATTCACACCAGGGGATCTTCTCCATATCCTGGAACCAGTGATTGATCGTGGCATCAGCTTGCTCACGCCAATTCATTTTCCGCGGATTGAAGCGCACGCTTGGATAGATTTCGCCAAGTTCATGAACCTTGATGAACGCTTCTTCATCAAAACCCGGGAGATCCCTGAGGGTATTCAATAATTCAGTTGGAATTTTATGACTGGACAAAGTTTCAGCTTAACATTGAGCGGATAAAAATCCTGGTGCAAACTAAGCAGAAGTTTAAACTTGTTTGACTTCCGTTACGAGTTGTTGCAACACGTCTTTTGCATCACCAAACAGCATGGAAGTTTTCGGACTGAAAAACAATTCGTTTTCAATTCCCGCGTAGCCTGGCTTCATACTTCTTTTATTCACAATAACGGATTTGGCTTCCTCAACTTCTAAAATGGGCATACCATAGATAGGAGAGGAAGGATCTGTTTTCGCGGCGGGATTTACCACATCATTTGCTCCCAAAACCAACACCACGTCTGTGGTCTTGAATTCTTCATTCGCCTCTTCCATTTCTTTCAACTTGTCATAACTAACATCTGCTTCGGCAAGCAGTACGTTCATGTGACCGGGCATGCGACCTGCAACCGGGTGAATGGCGTAGAGAACCGTGACGCCGCGGTTTTCCAGGACCTTTTCCAGTTCATGACAGGCGTGCTGGGCCTGGGCCACAGCCAGTCCATAACCGGGGACGATGATGACTTTGTTCGCATAAGCCATTACCATTGCTGCGTCGGTAACATTGATTTCCTTGTAAGCCCCAAATTCTTTTTTAACCGTATCTGTGCTCGCCGTTGCACCAAAAGAACCAATCAGCACATTTAGCAGTGATCTGTTCATGGCCTTGCACATCAGGATGGTCAGCAGCGTTCCAGCCGCACCAACCAGGATACCACCGGTGAGCATCACGGGGTTGTCGTATAAAAACCCACCACAGGCGGCGGCAACACCAGTAAAGGAGTTGAGCAGTGAAATCACAACAGGCATATCGGCCCCACCGATGGGCAATACAAACATGACTCCGTATAAAAGTGAGAGTCCGAAAATCAGGTACAACAAAATATGAGCACTTTCGGGTTTTGCCCATGCGAGATAAACAGCGAGCCCGAGTATGACTGCAAACAAAACCAGGTTGAAAATATGTTGTCCTTTGAAAGCAAAATCTTTGATCTTGCCGTTCAACTTTCCCCAGGCAATGATACTACCGGCAAAGGATACACTGCCGATGATCAATCCAGCAAGGATTATGGCAATCTTTTGGGTGAATGCAGATGACGCGGTGTAAGTAAGCAGGTTCTCAAGACTGGTGGATCCTGAATTTGACGAGCCTTCCAGCAGGTGATTAAATTCAACCAATGAAATTAGCGCCGCGCAGGCGCCCCCCATACCGTTGAAGAGACTTACCATCTCTGGCATCGCGGTCATCTTCACTTTCTTTGCAGCCAGCGTTCCCAGGATTGCACCGATGATGAGTCCACCAAAGATCCAGCCATAGTTGTGGAGAGAAGCACCTTCTTCATCCTTGTAAAGAAAGATAGTACCGAAAATAGCAATGCCCATGCCCACAGCAGCAATCCGGTTACCCCTTCGTGCTGATGCAGGATTCGATAATAATTTCAAACCAAGAATGAAAGTGACAGATCCAATCAGATAGCAAATACTCAGTATGCTTAGGCCCATAAAAGAATTTCGAGAACAGTTGGTTTTTTATTTTTTCTTCTTAAACATTTCAAGCATTCGATCGGTCACAACAAATCCCCCCACCACGTTGAGGGTTCCCAGAATCACGGCAAGAAACCCCAACACCAATGCCAGCCAGTTGTCTGATTCAGCCCTGCCCATCACAATGATTGCGCCAATGATAACTACACCGTGAATAGCGTTGGCGCCGCTCATTAACGGTGTATGCAATACACTGGGCACACGGCCGATGACCTCTATCCCCAGGAAGATCGAAAGTATCACCACGTAAATCATCTGTTGATGCGCGTGAAACCAGTTGAAGAATTCATTCATACTGTGAATTCATTTTATTTTAATCTCTCATTTACAATGTTTCCTTCATATGTGAGGCAGGTGCCTTTGATCAAATCATCTGCAAAGTTTACCGTCAGCTTTCCTTCTTTATCAATCATAAGCTGAAGAAAATTGGTGATGTTCTTTCCATACAGCTTACTGGCGTCAAAGGGCATCGATGCCGCCAGGTTTGAATTGCCAATGATGCGCACACCATTATGCACCACGGTTTGATCATTTTTAGTCAATTCAGTATTGCCTCCTGTAGCAGCGGCGAGGTCTATTACTATGGATCCATTTTTCATGGACTCCAGCATCGCCTGAGTGATGAGGACCGGTGCTTTCTTGCCGGGAATTTGCGCAGTGGTGATCACCACATCTGCCTTGGAAATGGCCTCTCCTATTTTCTGGGTTTGCTTTTGCAAAAAATCGGCGCTCTGTTCAACGGCGTATCCGCCGGCCTTTGATGCGTCTGCTGCACCCTTCACCTCGATGAATTTTGCGCCCAGGCTCATCACTTCTTCCTTCACGGCAGGACGCGTATCAAACACTTCGACCACGGCACCGAGCCTGCGTGCAGTTGCAATGGCCTGCAATCCTGCCACACCGGCGCCTAATATCAGCACTTTCGCGGGCGGTATGCTGCCAGCTGCTGTCATAAACATTGGAAAATACCTGGGAAAGGATTCCGCAGCCAATAGTACGGCTTTGTATCCTGCTATATTCGCCTGGCTACTTAGTACATCCATACTTTGCGCGCGCGTGTTGCGGGGAATCATATCCAGGCTGAAAGCATTTACACCTTTGGTTGCCCAGTCTTTGATCATCTCGGGATGATAGAGCGGTTGAAAAACGCCAAGTAATATGGCGCCCAATTTCAATTGCGAAATTTCATCATTGGAAAGTGGATGAATTGAAAGCAGCACATCCGATGTTTTTAACACCTCTTCCCGGGTGGCGACTTTAATATTTTTTACCTCATACGCCGCGTCACTCGCATAGGCCTGTTCACCGGCACCTTTTTCAATCAGGATATTTACTTTTCTTTTCAGAAGGGCGTCGGCCTGGTCGGGCAGCAGTGAAACCCTTGATTCACCTGCTTTTTCTTTAATGATACCAACGATCATGCGTTGAATTTAGGAACAAATTCTTAATTGGGATGATTTGATCAGAATCTTAACCTGAAATCCTGCTTCACTTTAAAATCGGTGTTGAAAAATACGATGCCGATAAAAAAAAGATCGATACTAAGTGTTACTGCGGGATGCTGAAGGATTTGTTGCCAGGCATTTTCCATTCCCTGACTCCAATGTACATCGTCGAAAATAAAAATAGAATTGCCCTTTCTTTTTTTGAGTAGCATTTCAAAGTAGCGCAGTGTCGCGTCTTCACTATGGTTGCCATCAATGAATGCAAGGTCAATGAAAGATGAGGTTTCAAGAAATGGTGGAAGCGTTTCATCAAAATTGCCCTCTACCAGGCCAATCTTTTCGGTTCCTAAATCAGAAAAATTCTGTCGCGCTATAGCTGCAATGCCCGAAGCGCCTTCAAAGCTGACTACCCTTGCTGAGGGATTTGCCAAAGCAAAATAAGAGGTAGTAATACCCAGTGAAGTTCCCAGTTCCAGGAACAATGGCCTGGCATTGGTTTCCGGAAAATATCGGCGGGCAATTCTGAAAAGCAGTTTGGCGTATTTGGGCGACTTCAACGAGCGTGAAGCAATCTCATTTACCCTCTTTCGATGCTCGGTGCCGCCTGATTTTCCCGCACCATAATCCCGGATGGTGATCCATTCATGATTATGCAATAATTTCTTTCTCTGCTCCTCCACTTTTGAATAGGCATCGTACACACTTTTATCATTTAAAACTGTCCTGATAAAATCGAAAACAAAGGGAGAATGCACGCCGTGTCCCTTTCTATTGGACGCAGTGAGATAATAGCGGAGAAATTTGGTGCTGAGTTGGACTGGGGAATACATGCTGGATACAAGATACTGGATTCTGGATACTGGAAAGTGTGGGTGTGTGGTTTCCTCAATACCACAATACCGCAATACCCTAATAACATAACCCTGAACTCTGAACTTTGAACTCTGAACTACTTCCTAATCCAGACCTGGAACGAATACGCATAAGCGTGTTTTTCATCGGCTGGGAAATCCAGGTGCGAGCCAAGCGTCCAGTCTTTTTCCTTCACTTCAGGAAAAAAGGCGTCACCTTCGATAACCGTATGTACACGTGTAAGATAGATCTTATCTGCTTTTGAAAATATTTCTTTGAATATTTCACCACCTCCAATTACAAAGACTTCATTTACGTCCATTTCTTTCACCACAAAAAAAGCGTCATCAAGACTTTTCACAACAACTGCTCCTTCGGCTTTGTAATTGTCCTGCCGCGTCACCACAATATTTGTACGACCATTCAACGGTTGATTATCGACAGATTCAAATGTCTTCCTGCCCATAATCACCGGCATACCCCAGGTTGTGTTCTTAAAGAATTTCATGTCGTTCGGCAAATGCCATAACAACCTGTTGTCCTTACCTATGACATTGTTTTCAGACACTGCGGCAACTAAACTGATGGTCATAATTTACTTTGCTAAACCGCCACGGATGCTTTGATCGGCGGATGAAACTGGTAATTTTCAAGTGTGAAGTCTTCAAAACGAAAATGAAATATATCCTTCACAGCAGGATTGATTTTCATTTGTGGAAGCGGATAAGGCTTCCTCGAAAGTTGGAGCCTGGCCTGTTCCAGGTGATTATTGTAAAGATGCACATCACCAAAGCTGTGAACGAAATCGCCCGGCGCGAGATCGCAAACCTGGGCAATCATGAGTGTGAGCAACGCGTATGACGCGATGTTAAAAGGCACACCTAAAAATGCATCTGCACTGCGCTGATATAGCTGGCAACTCAATTTTTTTTCCGCCACATAAAATTGAAAGAGTGTATGGCAAGGCATGAGCGCCATTTTTGGAAGATCAGCGACATTCCACGCGCTCACGATCAACCGGCGACTATCCGGATTGGTTTTGATCTGTTGAATCAGATCTTTGATCTGGTCAATCTCTTTTCCCTCCGCTCCTTCCCAGCTACGCCATTGCTTGCCGTAAACCGGACCTAATTCCCCACGTTCATCCGCCCACTCATCCCAAATGCTTACGCCATTTTCTTTTAGGTATGAAATATTAGTTTCTCCCTTGAGAAACCATAATAATTCATGTACAATGCTCTTGAGATGAAGCTTCTTGGTAGTTACCAGCGGAAAACCTTGTGCAAGGTCGAATCGCATCTGGTAGCCAAAACAGCTGATCGTGCCTACACCCGTACGGTCGAGCTTCTGAACACCCTTGTCCAATATATGCTGCAGCAGATCGAGGTATTGTTGCATGGATGCAAGGTAAGTCAAAAGTCAAAATTCAAATGTCAAAAGTCAAAAGTGTTGGTAATCAAGTGTAACTACTTTTGATTTTTTAATTTCTACTTTTTACTTCTTTATGGATTCTCTCCTTTCAAGCTCTTTCTTGATCAGACCTAATTCTCTCCCCGTTTGGCCACTCATAGAGCTATTTTCCTGTGCCCTTCGCATTAGGTAGGGAACGACATCTTTGATTGGACCAAATGGCAAATATTTGCTCACGGAGAAGCCTGCCTTGGCCAGGTTGAAGGTTATATTGTCGCTCATCCCGTAGAGTTGTGAAAAGTGAATGTGAGGATGGTTATGTGGTATGCCCTTTTTATCCAGCAACTCTGTCGTCAGCATATTACTTTCTTCATTGTGCGTCGCAACGATCATGCTGATCCTGTCCAGGTGTTCAATGCAGAAAGCTATTGCATCATTATAATCCCTGTCGCAACTGGCTTTGTCAGGCTGAATGGGCGAAGGATATTCCATTTCTTCAGCTCGTCTTCTTTCTTTTTCCATATACGCACCCCGAACCAGTTTGGCGCCAAGCACAAATTTTTTCATCTCCGCTGCTTCGAGAGAATCGTTCAAAAACGCAAGCCTGTCGTGCCGGTACAACTGGACAGTATTAAACACAGTCACTTTTTCGCGATTGAATTCATCCATCATCCTGATGGTGAGTACATCAACCGGATCCTGAATCCAGGTTTCTTCCGCATCCACCAGCACGCCGATATTTTTTTGAGATGCCGTCTTACAAATTAGTCGCATCCTGTCTTCAACCTTTGACCATTCCCGCTTCTCTTCTTCGTTTAGCGTTGCCAGTGCTTTATCGAATCGCTTCATCAATGAGCCAGCATTCAGCTCAACTGAATGATCCAATTTTTCAAGCAGGGCAAACCTGGCGATGCCGGTTACCTTAATACTCATGAATGGAATATTCGACTGGGTTGCAGCATAGTTGATCACCCTGATAAATTCATCCCTCGCATGGTCCAGGCTTTCTTCGCCATAGTCACCGCCTTCCACGCCATAGTCAAGTATGACCTGCACATGGTATTCGCCAAGCTTTCGGGCAACAGTAGCCGTTTCCTCGAGAGTTTCACCACCGACGAATTGTTCAAAGATGGTGTTACGGATGATACCCTTAACGGGTAAACCGGTTTTTATAACCCATGGCGTTATGCGCGTGCCTATCTTAACCAGCCAGCTATGTCCCATCGAAGAAAAAAGGAAGTTGGCCTTTTTTAGCTCTTTATCAGATTTATAAGCAAACGCGTATTCTGTGTTGGAAAAGGAAATGGGACCGGGTTTAGCCATTCGCTAAATTAAAAAGTAAAAATTAAAAAGTAAAAAGTGGATGCCTTGCGGTTTCAATTCACCACTCATCCTTACTTTTGAATTCCTGCCTGCCATCAGGCAGGTCTACTTTTTACTTTTGAATTCCAGTATGAAGATCACATCTACAGAGATCTACAAATACAGCATCCCCATGCATCCGTTTACAATTGCGACGGGAACCATGGATTATGCTCAAAATACTTTCATAAGAATTCACACCGATACTGCGATCATCGGTGTGGGTGAATGTTCTGCCTTTCCGATGATTGTTGGTGAAACCCAGTCCACCTGCTTTGAAATGGCCAGGGACTTTGCCAGCGTGTGGAAAGGGAAAGATCCCCTTGCCATCGGCGAACGTATGAAGGAACTGCACAGTTTTACTGCATTTAATGCAACCATTAAAAGCGCATTCGACATGGCGCTCTTTGATATCGCTGCAAAACTGGATGGCAAGCCCCTGTACAAATTTCTTGGCGGACAAAAAAAAGAACTGGAAACAGACCTTACCATCGGCATCGGCCAACCGGATGAAATGGCAGCCACGGCTGCAAAATTCAAGGCTGACGGCGTGACGATGATCAAGATAAAGCTGGGCAAGGAAGCGAAAACAGACATCGAACGCGTGCGTAAAATTCGAGAGGCCGTTGGTGCCGGCATCAAGTTGCGCATCGACGCAAACCAGGGTTGGAATTTTGAAGATGCCTCCTTCGTGCTTCAATCCATCAGTCCATACGACATTCAATTCTGTGAGCAGCCGATGCGTAGCTGGAACGACCACCTGCTTCCACGGCTCCGAAAAATATCACCCATCCCCATCATGGCCGACGAAAGTGTGTTCGATCATCACGATGCGGAGCGCCTGATTAATGCAGGTGCCTGCGCATATGTGAACATCAAATTTGCAAAGTCAGGCGGCATCCTTGAGGCTGCCAAAATCAATGAAGTTTGTGAGCATCATGGAATCGCCTGTATGATGGGTGGCATGTTGGAAAGTCGTGTTGCGCTATCAGCATTTGCCCATTTTGCCACAGCAAAAGAAAATGTTTTGTTTTATGACATGGACACTTGCTTATTAGGGCATCTTGAGGATCCGGTAAAAGACGGCGTAAAATTCAATGGTTATTTCCTGGAATTGCCTGAATTACCGGGTGTGGGCGCTGATGTTGACGATGCCTTTCTGAAAAACTGCGAGAAGGTCGTAATTTAAACTTCAAAATATCATTTGACATGAGCAAGACCGAAGGTAAAAAAGCCAGCGAAACACAGGTGATCATGACGGAATTGGTTTTGCCCAACGATACCAATGTGTTCGGCAATTTGATGGGTGGAAGGCTGATGTATTGGATGGATATTGCCGCGGCACTTTCGGCTGCGAAGCATTGCAATGCCCCTGTTGTGACGGCATCGGTAGATAATATTTCCTTTGAATCTCCTATCAAGCTTGGAAATGTCGTGCACATTGAAGCACGCATGTCGCGGGCATTTAATACTTCGATGGAGGTTCACCTGAAAGTATGGGGCGAAGACCTCCAGCATCAGTACAAATACAAAAGCAATGAAGCCTACTATACGTTCGTAGCGCTTGATCCTAACCGTAAGCCCAGATCAGTTCCCCACCTGATTCCTGAAACCGAGGAAGACAAGAAATTATACGATGGCGCCCTGCGCAGAAGACAGCTAAGGCTGATATTGGGTGGAAAGATGAAGCCAGATGAGGCAGCGGAGTTGAAGGCGTTGTTTCTGAAAGATTAGGGAGGTTGGCTGTTGGCAG
>Ga0163163_10001549_pt1 | contig 19376 bp, 13 predicted proteins | sample S65metaG_FD_119766 | JGI IMG/M metagenome (GOLD analysis project Ga0163163, IMG submission 119766) | Switchgrass rhizosphere microbial communities from Kellogg Biological Station, Michigan, USA - S6-5 metaG | ecosystem: Host-associated > Plants > Roots > Rhizosphere > Soil | place: USA... | reverse complement strand
TGGGTTCAGCGCGCTGGCGGCGGCTCGCACCAGCCAGGCGTTGACCGAGAGGTGTTCGCGGCCGGCGGCATCTTCGATCCGGGCCTTGAGGTCGTCGGGGAGCCGGAGGTTGATCCGGGTGGTGGCGCCGCCGTCGTCGACCGGCATCGATGGCGGCGCCGGCTCGACCGGCGGCTCCGGTGCTGACGGCGGGGTGACCACGAACGACAGGTCCCGGCCGCGCAGCCGGACATCGACCGAACCCGGCGCGAGGTCGCGGGTGATCTCGTCGGCGGCCGCGGACAACGTCTCCATCAGGGTCAGCCGGATCGACGACTCCAGGGAAACGCTGAGGCGGTCGGCGAGCTCGCGGGCTTCTGGGCCGGAGAACGTGGCGGCCAGGGTGAACTCGTCGCGGAGCCGGTCGACGAAGGTCGTTAGGTTCATGGCGTCAGTGTGGCACCATTCTGGCTCAGCTTCAAGTGGCTTGGCTCAGATCTGGTCCGCGCGGCCTGCGTTGGCGCTGGTTTCCGCGTCTCGTTGCCGCCGTCGGGCCTTGGCGGTCCTCAGGGCGTCCGTTAGGCCGCGGAGACCAGCGCCAACTCCGGCCAAGGGCCGCCGTCGGCCGCTTGCGGTGCGCGGGAGAGATCACGTGGCAGCTACCTAGAAGCGTGCGGTCACCGGTTGCTGAGCCGTGCTGAGCCATAGTGGTGCCACGGATACCAATTTGACTCAGGGGTGATGTCGGACTCGGTGCGCCCCGCTGGATCTTGAACTGCTATCGCTCGTACAGAGCGACGAGAGTTCAAGATCCGGGAGGTCCGCTGGGTGGAATGGCGGCTCGGGAAATGATCAGTGCCCGCCGGGACGGATCCCGGCGGGCACTGATCGTTGTGGCGTCAGTTGAGCGTGGGCAGGAAGGTGGGTGCCTTCCGGGCATGCGTGGCCTGCTCGAAGGCGTACCCCATGGAGATCAGCTTCGGCTCGCTGTAGGCGGTGCCGAAGAACGAGATGCCGATCGGCAGCACGCCGTCGACGTGGCCGGCGGGCACCGTCAGGTCCGGATATCCGGCGATCGCGGCCGGTGCTGACGCGCTGACGAAGTTGGTGAAGTCGTCGCCGGTTTGATGATTGGTGACCCAGGCCGGACCGTTGGTCGGCGCCACGATGGCGTCCAGGTGATCCGCGGCCAGCGCGGCGTCGATCGCGTGCCGGGCACCGTTGGTGGCAGCGGCTCGCTCCTGCAGGTAGGTCGGGTCGGTCAGGTCGCCGTTGGTGGCTTGCGCCAGGTCGAAGATCTCCTGCTGGAAGAACGGCATCTCGACGGCGGCGTGCTGGTTGTCGAAGTCGATCAGCCCAGCTAGGTCGGCCGGGTGTGGGCCCGGGGTCCCGGCGAGATACGCGTTGATGTCGTGCTTGAACTCCACCAGCAAGGCCGGGAACTCGGCGGTCTCGGCATCCAGCAGGCCCGGCAGGTCGATATTGTCGATCACGGTGGCGCCCTGCGCCCGGAGCGTCGCGATCGCGGCGTCGGTGATCGCATTGACGTCGGCGACGTCACCACCACCCCTCCAGACGCCGATCCGCTTGCCACGCAGCGCATGGCTGTTGAGGTCAGCGAGGTAGTCCCGGTGGACATAGGGTCCCGCAGCGGCCGTGGCCGGATCCGACGGGTCGACGCCCTGGATGACGTTCAGCACGGCGGCCGCATCGGTCATGTTGCGAGTGATCGGCCCGGCGGTGTCCTGCTGAGCCGAGATCGGCACGACACCAGTGCGCGACACCAGGCCGAGGGTGGGCTTGATGCCGACATCGTCGTTGGTGCCGGACGGGCAGACGATCGAGCCGTCGGTCTCGGTGCCGATGGTGACGGTCGCCAGATCGGCAGCCGCGGCGACCGCCGAACCACTGGACGAACCGCACGGGTTGCGGTCCAGCACATAGGGATTGTTGGTCTGGCCGCCGCGCGCACTCCAGCCGCTGGACGACGTGGTCGAGCGGAAGTTGGCCCACTCCGACAGGTTGGCCTTGCCGACGATGACGGCGCCGGCCGCGCGCAGGCGCGCGACCAGGAACGCGTCGGCCGGCGTAGCACCGATCAGCGCGAACGATCCGGCTGTGGTGGGGGTTCGGTCGTGCGTACCCACATTGTCTTTGAGCAGCACCGGGATGCCCTCAAGCGGACCGCGGGCATGGTGGTGAGCGCGGCGCAGGTCGCTTGCGATCGCGTCGCGCAGGGCGTCCGGATTGGTCTCGATGACCGCATGCAGGCTGGGGTTGAGCCGGTGGATCCGGGCCAGATAGAACCCGGTCAGGGCAACCGAACTGAGCCGATGATGGTCCATGTCGCGCTGCAGGTCGAGCACGGTGACCCGGTCCAGATTGATGCCGCCGAGCGTGGGGGTTGCGCTCTGGCTCGCGTCCGCTGGGGTGGCGGCGAGCAGCGGGATCAGGACCGCTGCCACAGCCGCGAGCAGGATTGGCGTTCGTCGCACTGGAGCACCTCCGTCAGGTGGGTGATGACGAACCGATCAGCTCTGGTCTATATCGATGACATTGCTTACGCAACCGTTGCGCCCCCTTGCAGGTCCCTTCGCCGGATGTCAGACCAGGTGCCTATGGTGAGTTGGTGACAGACCGACAGCTGACCTTGATGGCCGTGCACGCACACCCCGACGATGAAGCGACCTCGACCGGCGGGATCCTCGCGCGTTATGCCGCGGAGGGCATTCGGACCGTGGTGGTGACTTGCACCGACGGTCGTTGCGGCGATGGACCGGGCGGGGTGAAACCGGGCGATCCGGGGCATGATCCCGAGGCGGTCGTGGCCGAGCGCCGCGCCGAGCTTGAGGAGAGCTGCAAGATCCTCGACGTGACTCACCTCGAGCGCCTCGACTATCCGGATTCCGGAATGATGGGTTGGCCGACCAACGACGCCCCAGGGTCGTTCTGGACCACACCCGTGCCCGAGGCCGCAGCCCGACTCGCCGATCTCATACGGCAATACCAGCCCGATGTCGTGGTGACCTATGACGAAAACGGGTTCTACGGCCATCCGGACCACATCCAGGCGCATCGCATCACGATGGCGGCGGTCGCCGAGACCGGGATACCGGCCAAGGTCTACTGGACCACCATGCCGCGGTCCTGGATGGCCGGCTTCGCCGAGCGGATGAAGGAACTCGGCCTGGAGTTCGACGAGCCGCAGGAGGACGAGCTTCCGGATCCGGACAGTTTCGGGGTGCCGGACGACGAGGTGACCACCTGGGTGGACACCAAGACCTTCGGCGGTCAGAAGTTCGACTCGCTGGCGGCCCACGCCAGCCAGGGCGAAAACATCTTCTTTCTGCGGATGGGCAAGGACAAGTTCACCGAGTTGATGGGCGTCGAAACCTATTTGCGAGTGGCCGACCGGACAGGAGCGCCACTGCCGGAGGACGATCTGTTCAGCGGTCTGCGATAGCCGCGCTGATCCGTCGCGCGAGCTTTGGCTAGGGTGTCGAAATCCGGGATCCCCAAACGTCAGGTTGGCATGGTTAACGAAACTGACATCCGGCTCGGTGACGGCCGGACGCTGCACGTCTATGACGCGGGTGGGCCGGCCGGAAGTCTGCCGGTGTTCTGGCACCACGGGACCCCGAATCTCGGCTCACCGCCAGAGCCACTGTTCCAGGCCGCGTCCGAGCTTGGGCTGCGCTGGGTGTCGTACGACCGACCGGGGTACGGCGGATCCACGCGCCGGCCGGGTCGTGACGTGGCTTCCGCCGCGGGCGATGTGGCCGCGGCGGCGTATTCACTCGGGCTGGACCGTTTCGCAGTGGTCGGGCACTCCGGCGGTGGCCCGCACGCCTTGGCTTGTGCCGCGCTGTTGCCAGACCAGGTCGTCGCGGCGGTCAGCATCTCCGGCCTGGCGCCGCTCGGAGCCGACGGCTTCGACTGGTTCGCGGGCATGGGTGACGGCAGCGAAGCGTCGCTCCGCGCGGCATTAGCCGGGCGTGCCGAAAAGGAAAAATACGAGAGCTCCAATATCGACATCGAGCCGCCGTTCACCGCCGCGGACTGGGCGGCGCTCGGCGGCGACTGGGGCTGGCTTGGTGGAGTCGCGATGGCCGCGGCGAAGGCCGGCCCGGCAGCGTTGATCGACGACGACCTGGCCTACGTCGGACCCTGGGGATTTGACCCACGGATGATCGAGATTCCCGTCCTGCTGGTGCACGGCCGGCAGGACGCGATGGTCCCGAGCTCGCACAGCTCCTGGTTGGCGCGCGAGTGCCCAGCCGCGGAGCTGCGCCTCTTGCCCGATGACGGGCACATCTCGGTCTTGCATCACGCCGGCGATGTGTTGGCTTGGCTGCATGAGATCGCTCGGAGCCGGTGAGGACAAGCGGCTGACGACAATCGGTCGCGTTTCCTTTTAACTCATTCCCCTACATTGTGTAGTGGCCTAATGCCATGACATGGCGTGCCATGCTCGGCGGCTGTGCGCCTATGCGGCGCTGAATTGCATTGCATTTTCCCAGTTTGTGCACGGTCCCACGTGGCTGCGGCTACGGTTCTGATTTGCGAGGTTGCGTCAACGCGCGCCGACGCAAGGAGTTTCGCACCCGCTAGATGGGAGCGGAAATCCTTCGCTTGAGCGCTCGAGACGCACGATTTCCCTTTCGCCGATGCTCTTCGGAGGCGGCGTACGGGGGATGCTGACAGCAAAAACGACTCGCTCGGCAGCATCTTGCGATTGCCCGGAATCGTCAACAACGTCGATGTGATGCCGGCGGTACGAAGGTAGACGCTGGCCGACGCACAATTGTCGGCCCCGCTCCTTCCGCTGGGAGGTACGAGCAATCGTGGCGGACAAGACTGCCGATGTCTTGACGGCTACCGAGAAGCAGTTTGCCGAGTTGCTGGCTGAGGTCGTAGCCGTAGACCAGTTGTCTGCTGACAGCAACTTCTTTGACGACCTCGGCGCGAATTCGTTGGTAATGGCCCAGTTCTGTGCACGTGTGCGCAAGCACGGGGATCTGCCGTCAGTGTCCATGAAGGACATATATCGGTGTCCGACAGTCCGGAGCCTCGCCGCGGAGCTTGCTCATATCGCGCCAATTCGCGATGTCTCTCCGGCGTCGGAGTCCGCGGATGTGGCAGTGATTGCCAGTACGCGGCGGTATCTGCTGTGCGGCGTTGTTCAGGTTCTGCTGTTTCTCGCCTACACCATTGCCGCCGCATTCATGGCCACACTCGGCTATGAGTGGATCGCCGCCGGCTCAAATTTGATCGACTACTATGTCCGGTCGATCCTGTTCGGCGGTGCGGCCTTCTTTGCGTTGTCAATCTTGCCGATCGCCATGAAATGGGTCCTGATCGGCCGGTGGAAGCCCGGACAGATTCAGGTCTGGAGCTTTGCTTACATCCGGTTCTGGATTGTCAAGACCCTGGTCCAACGGAACCCATTCGTTCTGCTCATGGTGGGTTCGCCGCTCTATCCGCTGTATCTGAGGGCTTTGGGCGCGAAGGTCGGGCGAGGTGTGGCGATCTTTTCGCGAAGCGTGCCGATATGCACCGACTTGCTGACGATCGGCGACGGCGCGGCTATTCGTAAGGACTCGCACCTCGCCTGCTATCGGGCGGTCGCGGGGCGGATCGAGACCGGGTCGGTGACCATCGGGTCGAACGCCTTCGTCGGTGAGATGACGGTGATCGACATTGGGACCACGCTTGGCGACGGCGCTCAACTCGGCCATACCTCATCCCTGCATACCGGTCAGGCAGTCCCCGCCGGTCAGTGCTGGCACGGATCCCCGGCGCAGCCCGCCACGGTGGACTACCGGGCGGTTGAGCCGGCCGAGTGTGGCACCGCGCGCCGGACCACCTACGCGGTCGCGCAGATTCTCAACCTGCTGCTGATCTACGTGCCGCTGGCGTTGGCCGGCGTCGACATTGTGCTGAACGAGTTGCCACAGGTGGCGGCAGTGGAGAGCGGACACGGGTCACCCGGCAACTGGACGTTCTATGTCGCCGCGCTCGCTGTTTCATTCGTCTTGTTCTTCGGCGCGTTGCTGGTCGGCCTCGTGGTCGTCGCGACCGTTCCGCGGTTGCTGAACCGAGCCCTAAAGCCCGACAAGGTCTATCGCTTGTACGGCATTCACTACGCCGTGCACAAGGCGATCGTGGGAATGACCAACAACCGGTTCTTCAAGACCCTCTTCGGCGACAGTTCCAGCATCGTGCACTACCTGCGCTATCTCGGATATCGCCTGCCCCAAGTCGAACAGACCGGTTCGAATTTCGGCACGATGCTCAAGCACGACAACCCGTATCTGTGCGCGGTCGGAAGCGGGACGATGGTCGCCGACGGCCTGTCGATGATCAACGCCGACTTCTCGAACAGCTCGTTTCGTGTGTCGGGAGTGTCGATCGGACCGCACAACTTCCTCGGAAACGCGATCGCATATCCGGCCCGAGGCAAGACCGGCGACAACTGCCTGATCGGAACGAAGGCAATGGTGCCGATCGACGGCGAGATTCGCACCGGCGTCGGGCTCCTGGGCTCGCCCAGCTTCGAGATTCCGAGATCGGTTCAGCGCGACACCAGGTTCGATCACCTGAGGAGCGGCGATGAGTTGCACCGCCGGCTCGCCGCAAAGAACCGGCACAACGCGGTCACCGCGGCGCTCTATCTGATAGCCCGCTGGATCTACGTGTACGGGATGGTCCTGATCGCATGGGGACTAACGCACGCGTACGGCAGTCTGGGTACGTGGGCCATTGCGGCGACCTCGGTTCTGGCGCTGACGTTTACCGTCCTCTACTTCGTCATGGTGGAACGCAGCGTTCAGGTGTTCCTGCCGCTCCGGCCGCTCTACTGCTCCATCTACGACCGGCGCTTCTGGCGGCATGAACGGTTCTGGAAGGGAGCTGCGGCAACCGCCTACGTCCAATTCTTCAACGGCACCCCGATCAAGAACCTCATCTGGCGGATGCTCGGTGTTCGAATCGGCCGCCGGGTCTTCGACGACGGTTGCGGCATCCCCGAGAAGACGCTGGTGACCATCGGCGATGACGCCACGTTGAATATCGGCTCGACGATCCAATGCCACTCGCAGGAAGACGGAGCCTTCAAGTCCGACCGGATCACTATCGGGACGGGCTGCACCGTCGGGATCGGTGCGTGGGTTCATTACGGCGTGACGGTGGGCGACGGCGCAACGATCGGCCCGGACGCCTTCTTGATGAAGGGCGAGGACGTCCCGGCGCACGCGATATGGGCCGGAAATCCGGCTCGAGACCTTCGCGATGACCGCGCCGCAAGCCAAATGATCCGCGGGACAGGCGACAACAAGCCGAGCCATGTGCTGGTCAGCGAGGCCTAGACCGATGACGGTGAGCGGAGGGATTTCGATGGACGTGCCAGCTCCCAACGGCCGAGAGTTCTGGCTCAGCGTGCTGGCCGCGGGCGGGCGTACGACAGTCCCGCGGTGGACCCTCGATCCAGTGCCCGGCATCGCGGGTGTCGAGACAACCGTCCCTGCCGGCCAGGCGGCGACACTCCGACGGCTCGCGTCTGAGCTGGAGATGCCGCTGAGTTCGGTGGTGCTCGCCGCCCATGCCCGGGTGCTCGCGGCGTTGTCCGGCGAACGTGTGGTGGCCACCGGCTACGTCACCAAGGACCGTGACCGGGCGTTGCCGTGTGTCGTCACTACGGAGCCGAGCTCGTGGCGGGCGCTGCTGTCCGAGGCGAGCCGAGCCGAAGCCGCCCTGCAGGCACACCAAAGCTTCCCGATCGATGACCTGAAGCGCGAATCCGGTTTGTCCGGGCCGGTGTTCGAAACGCTGTTCGACCCGACCGGAGCCCATGCTCGGGCCAGGACCGAGCTGGCCGATAACACCGTTCTCTCGGTGACGTACGCGCTCGACGGCGCGGAACTGGTGCTGCGCCTTCGGTACCGTACCGACGCTATCGACGCCGCCTGCGCGGCCCGGATCGCCGGGTATCACCGCACTGCGCTGGAACTGATGCTCGCCGAACCCGACGCCGAGCACCGCCGGCAGTGCCTGCTCTCCGCTGACGAACTGCGCCATCAGCTCGACGGGCTCGCAGGGCCGCATCGCGAGCTGCCCGATCTTCGGGTGCACGAGCTGTTTGAGCAGCAGGCGCGCGCCCACCCGGACGCTACGGCGGCGATCCATGGTGACCGACGGCTCACCTACGGGCAGCTGAACCATCGCGCGAACCAGGTGGCGCGGGCTCTCCAAGCGCGCGGGCTAGGTCCCGAGGGCGTCGTCGCGGTCGTGATGGAACGCAATCTGGATTGGATGACCGCCGTCCTCGCGATCTTCAAGGCGGGTGGCGCCTACCTGCCGATCGAACCGCACTTCCCGGCCGAGCGGATCGCGACGACACTGGCGCGGGCCGACTGCCGCCTGGTGCTGACCGAATCCGCGAGCACCACCACGCTGGCACAGGCGACCGAGTCCCTGCCCGCGGTGCAGACGATGCTCGTTGAGACGGTCTGGGATGAGGGTTTCGCCACCGACGATCTCGGCGTCGAGGTCCGCCCCGGTCAGCTCGCCTACATCTACTTCACGTCCGGCTCGACCGGTGAGCCCAAGGGCGCGATGTGCGAACACGCCGGAATGCTCAATCACATGTACGCCAAGATCGACGATCTGGAAATCGACAAGAGTTCTGTGGTCGCCCAGACCGCGCCGCAATGCTTCGACATCTCGCTGTGGCAGCTGCTCTCTGCGGTCCTGGTAGGCGGTCAGACCCTGATCGTCGAACAGGACGTGGTCCTCGATGTCCAGCGGTTCACGGACAAGATCGTCGACAGCGCCGCCACCGTGTTGCAAATCGTGCCGTCCTATCTCGAAGCGGTCCTGTCATACCTGGAGCAGAGTCCGCAGAAGCTCGCCGACCTGCGCTACGTGTCGGTCACTGGTGAGGCGATCAAGACCGAGCTCGCCCAGCGCTGGTTCGCGGCTCAACCGGGCATCAAGCTCGTTAACGCATACGGGTTGACCGAGACCTCGGATGACACCAACCACGAGGTCATGGCCGAGGCGCCGGCCGGACCGGTTCCGCTCGGCCGGCCCGTCAACAACGTCCGCGTCTACATAGTCGACGAGCACCTATCGCCGGCGCCGCTGGGCGCTCCCGGCGCGATCGTCTTCTCCGGGATCTGCGTCGGGCGTGGCTACATCAACGACCCGGAACGCACTCGGCTGGCCTTCATGGACGACCCGCATCGCGCGGGTACGCGTCTCTACCGTGGCGGCGACGACGGACGCTGGCGTCCCGACGGCGCGGTCGACTTCCTGGGCCGGACCGACCATCAGATCAAGCTCCATGGCTTCCGGATCGAGATCGGCGAGATCGAGAGCACTCTCATGCGGGTGCCCGACGTTCGCGACTGCGCTGTCATCGTCGCCGAGCGGGCCGGCCAGAACGCGCACTTGGTTGCCTTCTATTCGAGTCCGGCACCGATCACGGCGGAGTCGCTGTCGGTCACACTCGGGGAGTCTCTGCCCGAATACATGGTCCCGTCGTTCTTCCACTGGCAAGAGAGTCTGCCGTTGACCGCCAACGGCAAGATCGACCGAAAGACGTTGCGAGCGCTCGCGGCGGATCTTGACATCACCGAGGACGACTACCAGGCGCCGAGGACCTCCACCGAGCGCCGGCTCGCGGCCGTGTGGTCTGAGGTCCTCGGCATTCCGGAGCAGCAGATCGGCCGGCGCGACAACTTCTTCGAGCGGGGCGGCACGTCGCTGTCCGCGATGAAGCTTGCGGTCAGCCTGAAACGTCAGGTGTCGTTCAAGGACCTCACCCAACACCCGATCCTCGCCGACCTGGCCGGCGTCGTCGATGGCCGGATCGACCATCGCACCGGACTTCTGCAATGCCTGTCCGAGCAGGTCGGCTCGTCGGTGGGAGCGCTGGTGTGCTTCCCCTACGCCGGCGGCAACGCGGTGAACTTTCAGCCGATGGCCAAGGCATTGGCAAGCAGCGGACTCGCGGTCTACGCCGTTGAACTTCCCGGACACGATGTAGGCCTGGACGGCGAGCCGTTCGAACCGCTGGAACAGGTGGTCGAGCAGGTGGTCACGGAGATCGCTGAGCGCGCTCTCGGCCCGGTACTGCTCTGGGGGCACTCGTCGGGCGCCGCGTTCGCGGTCGAGACGGCGCGGCGGCTTCAGGAGAATGGAGTCGAGGTTCGCCGGGTATTCGTGGCCGCGCATCTGCTCGGCGATGCCGCCGATCGGCGCGCCGACATCGTGGAGCTGGAGTCCTACGGCAACCCGGAGATCGCCACCGCCCTGATCGCCGGCGGCGGGTACACCGAGATCCCCGAGCTGGACGAGGTGCACGCCGAACACATCGGTGCGGCCTACCGGCATGACTGCGTGTCGGCCCACCGCTACTTCCTGGACGTACTCGACGCCCCGCCGAAGCTGACAGCGCCGGTCACCGTCGTCCTCGCTACCGACGATCCCTACACCGCAAAGTTCGCGCACCGGCATCGCGACTGGCAACTGCTGGCGCCGCAGGTGGACGCGTACGAAGTCCCGGACGGCGGTCACTACTTCGTGCGTACCCGCCCGACCGAAGCGGCATGGGCGGTCCTGAGCAGCGAGCAACTGTCCGGCGCGCCGCAATGAGAACCGAATAGGAGACCAGGATGTCGTCCTCTCCCACCACGCCGCTCCTTGAGGTGGACCTGCGGCCCGGGAAGCCGCCGATCGTCGAAGCCGGGGTGACCAGCGACGCGCCGACGTGGGCCGCCGATCACCGGGATGGCCTCCGCGACGTTGTCGCGGAGCACGGATCAGTCGTGGTACGCGGCCTCGGGCTCGACAACGCGGCGACGGTAGCGGCGGTATTCAGGCGCCTGTCCACCGAGCTCATGACCGAGAGAGAAGCCTTCGCACCCCGACAGGCCTACTCCGACGGCGTCTACTCGTCCGCGACCTGGCCGGCAAATCAGCCGATGTGCATGCACCACGAGCTGAGCTACACGCTGGACGTCCCGAGCATGATGCTGTTCGCATGTCTTACCCCACCGACCGCCGGCGGCGCGACTGCCGTAGCTGACTCGCAGAGCGTGCTCGACGCGCTTCCGTCCGAGCTCATCGAGCAGTTCCTGCGCCACGGTTGGATGCTGACCCGGAGCTTCAACAACGAGATCGGCGCATCGGTCGCTGAGGCTTTCGGCACCGACGTCCCGGACGCGGTCGCCGGATACTGCCAGGCGAACGCGATCGACTTCGAGTGGCAGCCGGATGGCGATCTGCGAACCCAGCAGCGCCGTAGCGCAGTCGTCCGGCACCCGGACACCGGAGCCCGCTGCTGGTTCAACCAGGTCGCGTTCCTGAACAAGTGGACGATCGATCCCGAGGTGCGCGAATACATGATCGACATGTATGGGCACGAAGGTCTGCCGTTCGACACGCGGTTCGGCAATGGCGATCCGATCTCCGAGGACGTCGTTGCGCTTCTCAACCAGGTCTACGAGCAGCACACGGTTCGGGAGCCGTGGCAGGCGGGTGACCTGATGTTGGTCGACAACATCCGCACCGCGCACAGCCGGGAGGCCTTCGAAGGCCCGCGTGAGGTGCTGGTCGGAATGGCCGATCCGGTGCGGATCTCCGAGGTGGAGGTGACGTTCTGATGACTGCGGTCAAGCCCGCCACCGAGCAGGCTGGCACCGGCATGGTCAACGTGCCGCCGTTCGCGGTCATCTCTGGCGGACAGGTGCAGCAAGTGCTGCACGGGCGCGAGAAGGAGATCGTAGCGCTGGTCGAGGCCACCTACCGTCTGCACGGCGCCGGTCAGTCGGTGAACCCGCCGTCCTACTTCCTGCGGTTCCCGGACCGTCCATCCGACCGGATCATCGCGTTGCCGGCATCGATCGGCGGGCAAGTGCACGTAGATGGAATTAAGTGGGTCTCCAGCTTTCCGGAGAACGTCGCGGCGGGCGTGCCGCGGGCCTCGGCCGTACTGATTCTCAATGATCCTCAGACCGGCTATCCATTCGCCTGCCTTGAGGGCTCGATTATCAGCGCGACCAGGACCGCCGCTTCGGCAACACTCGCGGCCGACTGGCTCAGCCGCGAGCGCCCGCGCCCGAAGCGGGTCGGATTCTTCGGGGTGGGTCTGATCGCTCGCTACATTCACACGTTCCTGAACGGCACTGGCTGGACGTTCGACGAGATCGGTGTGCACGACATGTCCGCCGACAGCGCATCCGGCTTCCGTGACTACCTGGAGCGGTCGAGCGTCGCCGCGCGGATCACCGTCTACGACCATCCCGAAAACCTGATTCGCTCTAGCGACCTGGTCGTCTTCGCCACCGTCGCGGGCGAGCCGCACGTCACCGATGCCTCATGGTTTACGCACAATCCCGTGGTCCTGCACGTGTCGCTGCGGGACCTCGCACCGGAGATCTTGCTCGGTTCGACCAACGTCCTCGACGACATCGACCACTGTATGAAGGCCGACACTTCACCGCACCTGGCCGAGCAGCTCACCGGCGATCGCGACTTCTTGGCAGGCACGCTGGACGACGTGATGTCAGGGCGAGTCGTGCTGCCGCCGGATCGTCCCATCGTGTTCTCGCCGTTCGGGTTGGGGGTCCTCGACCTAGCCGTTGGCAAGTACGTCTATGACGAGGTGGCTCGCTCAGGTGAGCTGCACATTGTCGAAGATTTCTTCCACGAACTACGTCGATACGGATGAATGGCGAGCGCGCTGCAACAGATTGGGGGAAGCCACCATGCCAGTCATATCCGTTCCACAGGTGTTCAACGAAGAGGAGCTCTATGTCGACCTGCGGTCGATCTTCGGGCACTCGCTATATCTCAAATGTGAAGGCTTCAACTTCGCCGGCTCGATCAAACTCAAGGCGGCGGCGGAAATGGTCGAGTCCGCCGAGATCGACGGTCTCCTGACGCCGAATTCGATCCTGGTCGAGTCGTCGTCGGGAAACCTTGGCGTCGCATTGAGCATGATCGCCGCAAGCAAGGGCTATCGGTTCTTGTGCGTCACCGACCCACGCTGCAACCTCGCGACCCGGCGGGTGATGGAGGCGTTGGGCAGTCAGGTGCATACCGTCACCGAACCGGATCCCATCGATGGCCTGCTCGGCGCGCGGATCGCGTATGTCCGCGGACTCTGCGCCTCGGATCATCGGTACGTGAACCTTGATCAGTACAACAATCCGGGCAACTGGAAGGCGCACTTTCGGACCACGGCGCCCGCCATTGCGCGCCAGTTCCCGCGACTCGACGTGCTGTTCGTCGGCGCCGGCACCACCGGGACTCTGATGGGTTGTGCGCGCTACTTCCGGGGCTGGGACTCGGAGGTGCGAGTGGTAGCCGTCGACAGCGTCGGCTCGGTGACGTTCGGCGGGGAGCCCGGCCGCCGAATGATCCCCGGGCTCGGCACGAGCGTCCGGCCGCCGCTGCTGGACGAGTCTTTCGTGGATGACGTCGTCCGCGTCGAAGAGCCGGACGCGATCCGCGCCTGCCATCGCCTGGCCCGACGGGGATTCCTCTTCGGTGGCTCGACCGGCACCATCGTGAGCGGAGCGATCGAATGGTTGTCCGGGCATGACTCGGACGGGCTGACCGCGGTAGCGATCGCTCCGGACCTGGGAGAGCGATACCTGGACACGGTTTACCACACGAATTGGCTTCAGGGCATTTACGGCGATGACGTGCTCAGCACGGTCGAGCTGTCCAGCGCGCTGGATGCGGTCGGGCCGGCGTAAGCGACGGCCGGGTCCGGGCGCGGTTACTGGCGCGGCGCTATTACCGAGACGTTGGTGGGCCGCCCGACCATCGGCAAGATCTCGAAGAGCCGCTGCCCGGGACCGTCAGCGAAGTGGCCTCTGCGGCGGAGTTCGACCCACACGGTCGGGTGTGTGGCGAACCAGCGGACCAGGAAGCCGGCGCCGCAGCTGTGCCCGACGGCGACCGTGCCGGCGGTGATCGGCCGTTCTTCGAAGACTCGGCTCCACGCCTCATACGACGGTGCGTACGGCACCGGCATCGCGGGGCGTCAGGCTGGGATGCCGCATGCCTCGGAGCAACCGGCGAGCCACGGCAGCCCGTGGTGATCTTGTGGAGCCGGTGCGCGTGGGTCGTCGTATTCGGCGCGAGGTGGCATGCCGTGCACGATCACGGCCTGGTCCCTGAGTGTCGGACACGGCGTCAGTCTAGGTCGCTGACCCAGGCATTCTTGACGGTTCGACGGTTCGACGGTTCGACGGTTCGACGGGTGGGCGCGAGTTCGCGGTCTCGTGCGGGCGATCGCCGTAATGATCTTGGCATGTCGGTAAGCGTTCTGGCGATCTTGTGACCGTATTGTCGTCTCTGAGTGGTTCGTGGCCGGTCACGGATCCGCGCGTGAATCGGGTCGGTCAAACCCGGTATCCTTGCGGGGCCCGCCCTCGTAGCTCAGGGGATAGAGCGACGGTTTCCTAAACCGCAGGTCGGAGGTTCGAATCCTCTCGGGGGCACCCAAGTAGGCGGTCTAGTCGCCAGCGTTTAGGCCGCATTTGACACGTGCGCGGGGCCATTCGAGGGGCAATTCATGGAGCCAACCGCCGTTATCGTGTCTCCATGGCGGGCGTATCGACAGCCCGCCGGCGTAACCGCGGAGAGGTCGAGACCCTACCGAGTGCCTCGCTGCGCGTGCGGGTCTACGCCTGCATTGACCCAGTCTCGAAGAAGTAGCGTTACCTCACGGAAACGGTGCCAGCGGGACCCAACTCTGGCAAGGACGCGGAGCGGGTACGTACACGGTTCCTGAGCCAGGTCGACGGACGGCGGAACCCGCGGACCAAAGCGACGGCCGGCGACCGAAACGGCCGCCGGCCGGAGTCCAATCACGGCGCCGTAGTCACCGGCACCGCAGTGGATACCAGGCTCAGCGCAGGCGCGCCGTATACCGCCCCGTACACCGACACGTTTCCGGCGCCGTCGGTCAACTTGAGGCCCGTTACCTCACAGGACGGGTCGGACTGGCGCAAGTACAGCCCGATCGAGATCTCTCCCCCGCCGAGGTCGGTCGGTACGGTCGAGGGCTGCGCGCAGGTGCCAATCACGAGCGCCGACGTGATGCCACCAGTGGCTCCAGTGATGTCCATGGTCAGGGCCAGGGGCGCCGGACCAGTCGAGTTGTCGGCGATCGAAGGGGTGAGTGCGAAGTTCGACGCCTGCACGACCGTGTCCGCGGTAACCAGCACGGTGTTCGAGGACGGGTCGGTGGTGTACTGGCCGGTGTTGCCCGCATGGTCGGTCAGGTCAAGCTCGGAAAGCGTCCACGTGCCGGGCGTCGCCGTCGCCGGGAAGATTGCATTCACATCGCACAGAGTGGTGTGGATATCGCCGTTGTAATCCGCGCCGCACGTTGTGACCCCGTTCTGAACGCTGACCGAGAACGGCGTTGTGATCCTCGTGCCGTCCGGTCCGGTGAATACCGTCGCACCGCTGGCGAGGCCGGACTCGTCGTCGGTGGCGAAGAACTGCACGTCTTCCGGCGTCGCTCCGCCGCCGACGTAAAGCACGTCCGGCTGAAAGCTGCTCAGCCGGACGAACAGGTACGCCGGTGCGGTGCTGTCGACGAGGTCGGTGGCGATGAATGAGCCGTGGGCCGGAGTCCCCGTGGTGCTCGTGCTGCCCTTGTCGTCCTTGAGAGTCACTTCCGTGACAACCCACGTCGCCGAGGCGGTGTTGGTGTACTGCGGTACGGGCCAGTGATACGTGTAGCTGGACGATGCTGCCGTGCTGCCGGGGTTGGCGATCACGTCGGCGATTCCGTCCGAGCTAGAGCTGAACGTGACGTTGTATGACGATCCGACGTAGGTGCCCTTTCTCGGGCCCTGCTGGCGGATCATGATGGCACCCGAGATCGTGCCGACGCCACGGTTCTTGTCGGTCACCGACCAGGTCATCGATTCGACTGCCGCACCGGTAGTGGCATCGATCCTGGCTGGCGTGAACGCGAACGAGCTAAGCGTTGGCTCGTTTCCCGTGCCCGCCGCGGCCGGACTAGCGGTGGCAAATGCCGCCACGGCACTGACCGCCGCGGCGACTCCGATCATGCGTGCTGTCTTGCTCAAGAGATCCTCCCGTGATCCGGAACCCGGACTCCAATCCGGAGCCAGTAGATACACACCGGACCCCGACCAAGGTTGCAGCGCGCTACCGACTTTCTGATGCGATCCCTACCGCTGCGCGGATTGGGGTAAGTGATCACCCCAATTGCTGGACACTCCGAGCCCTGACCGCTGGATGAGGACCTGCATCCCGCCGTACCCTGCTGTGGTGCTACGGGGGATTTGGGTACGACGGATCGGTGCAGCGGTAATCGTCGCGGCCGCCGCGCTGCTGTTCCACGCGACCGGGCCTGCGTCGGCCGACGCCCCGAAGCCCCAGGAGTCCGGACCCGTATCGACGGCTGACCCGACGCCGGAACCGACCGATCCGCCGACGCCCGCGTGTCGCCAGCTCACTTACGCCGACGCCAACGACGGGGACCAGGCGGTCGTTCCGGGGCAGAGCATGCAGATCAGCACCGTTGTTCGGAATACGAAGAACACACCGGAAGACGGTTTCTACATGGAGATCGGCGTCAGCGTCTACTACGCGAAGGCGCCCTTCAATTCAGCTCCATTCGTTCTGCAGTGGAGCCGTAACAACGGGTCGTGGCATTCGGCGCGCTTCAGTTACCACAGCGGCGGCGATCCGACGTGGTCTACCACGAAGATCCCGGCCGACCCGATCCCGAACGGCAAGTCGTCCACGTTCCGGCTCAAGATGTCCTTCAAGTCGAACAGTCCGCGCGGCTGGTACTGGTCGTATATCGCCTTCGGAACCGACACCTGCGATGCTGGTGTGACTCAGAGCATGACATTCATTTACAACCCGGAACGAATCGTCGCTCACTCGCCGCGGCCTACAGCCCGCCCGTCCGTTGGCAAGTCGGCGGATCCGTCGCCTAGTCCTGCGCCGACGCCAAGCACCTCACCACTACCGCCAAAGGTCTCGGCCCCGCACAGCGACCGACTCGGAGATTTCAGCCGGACGGCCGGAACTGGCCTGAGCAGCCTTCTGCTCCTGGCGGCGTTTGTTCAGGGTATGCGGTGGTGGCGCCGCCGCAGGTTCGCCGGGGACGACCAGACCTAGCAGTTCACTTTGCCGCCGTACGCGTCCGCGATCAGATCTAGACCGCTTGCGGCGAACGTGGCCCTGGCTTGATTGTCTCGGCCGGTCGATTCGATCTGCGCCACGGTGTTCGGGATCGAAGCCGGAATGCCACCCGACCCGGCGACGATCACGATCAGATATGTGGTGCACCCGTCGGAAGGTATGCCGGGTGCGCCGAAGTCGCCGGTTCGCTTGCCCGCCGACAACGTCATCGCGGATGACGCGTACTTCGTCAGCGACTTGCCGGTATAGGACGTTGACGTATATGTGACCCGGGTGACCTTGATCTGAGCATTCGGACAGATGTCGAGGAGCGAACCCGCGATCGTGACCGTGTCGACATCGTCACCTGCGATCACGGTCGGCTGCGAAAGCGGATCGATCGCGTCGCACCCAGCACCTGCCGGGGTGGCGGCCGACGGTTTCGGGCTCAGCGAGCTCGGTGACGGCACCGCGCTGCTTGTCGGCGGCGTGGCGGGGCCAGTTCCGGAGCTCCTGATGAACGTGGGCAGCCAGACGCCGGCGATCACGGCGAGCGCACACGCGACCAGCGCGAATGCTCGGGTCGCGTGGCGCCGGGCCAGCCGGCGCTCGATGGCCCGGACGCCCGGTGGCTGGCTTCGAGCGGTCGAGTCCTGCCGGAACTCCTCGAACCGGCTCTTCAGCGGATCAGTGGCCATCGGACACCTCCGCTCCGTCTCCGAGCTGGACGCTGAGCGCCGTGCGGCCACGATGCAGCCACGCCTTGACAGTGCCTTCTGCTGCCTCCATGAACGCCGCGATCTCCGCGACCGGCATGTCCGCGAGGTAGTGCAGCACGACAGCCTGGCGCTGGTTGGCCGGCAGTTGAGCGAGCGCCCGAACGAGATCCACGTGTAGGTGCGACGGCGCGCTCGCCGATTCCTGTAACAGTTCCCGATGCCACAGCCGCAGGATCCGGCCGCGACGCCAGCGGCTGACCGCCATATTCCAGGCGACCCGGCGGACCCAACTCAATGGGTCGTCGTAGCCGCCGATCCTCGACCAGCGCGAGTAAGCCCGGGTGTACGCCTCCTGCACCAGGTCTTGCGCTTCGGCATGGTCACCGACGAACGCGTGCATTTGCGCGGTGAGCAGGCCAAACGTCGCGGTGTAGAAGTCCGCGAAGTCGGAGTCCGTCACCCGCGATCCATTCCGTCGGATTGGGACGGCGTGGTCGGCCGCCGATTCCTCCGACCACTGCCCGCTACTTTGCGTTGCCGGGCCGGCCGGAGGTCGAGCCCATGCCGATGACGCGCGGACCGGCGGAGACAACATACGCGTTTACGTCTCCGTCCGTGGTCCGGGTCAAGGGATAGTGCCGACCGCCCCCGTGACGGCGGCATCCATATCACGTCGGCGCGGACTTAAGGTTGCAGGTGCCCAGAGATAATTTGGGGTCCGCATGATTCTGAGTGCGTGGACCATGGAGCCGTTCGTGGAACCAACTGCGGCCATCCAGCGACTCTCAGGACCATGGAGCCATCCAAACTGAGACGGCAGACGCACGTAGAGCCCTAGGGCCACTGGCTCCTGGCACTTCCTAAACTGCAGGTCGGAGGTTCGAATCCTCCCGGGGGCACCAGCTCACAGCCTTGATCGACAACTTGGGCATGTTCCCAAGGCGCCCGAGCCACCAGCGCCGGTGCCGAACCAGAGCGAACGTCGCGCCGTGTCGTGCCACATGGATAGCCTTCCGCGGAGGCATGACCAGGCATGATCGGCACGTGCCGGTTGATGACTGTGGGCCAGTTGTGACGACTCCGGACATCGTCGGCGCGGCGCGTGCGGCAGCGGAGTCGCTGCTCCGCGAGTGCCTTCCTCGTCGCTGGTCGCACGTTCAGGCGACAGCGGCCACGGCCGAGATGCTAGCCCGGGTCACCGCACTCGGTCCGGACGATCGGGAGATCCTCGTCGCGGCCGCGTGGCTGCACGACATCGGGTACGCGCCCGACCTGGCCGGGACCGGGTTCCGTCCTCTCGACGGTGCCCGCTGGCTGCGTACTGCTGGATTTGGCGATCGGCTCGCGGGCCTGGTCGCGTACCATTCCTGCGCCGTTTTCGAGGCCGAGGAGCGCGGCCTGGTAGCGGTCCTGCGCAGTGAGTTCCGTGACGAGGAGGGCGACCTGCGCGATGCGTTGTGGTACGCGGACCTGACCACCGGTCCGGAC